>Ga0164294_10003088_pt1 | contig 14857 bp, 9 predicted proteins | sample GEODES005metaG_FD_111479 | JGI IMG/M metagenome (GOLD analysis project Ga0164294, IMG submission 111479) | Oligotrophic lake water microbial communities from Sparkling Lake, Wisconsin, USA - GEODES005 metaG | ecosystem: Environmental > Aquatic > Freshwater > Lake | place: USA: Sparkling Lake...
CCGGGTGCCAACGCCATCTCCCACAGATACACAACGCATGGCGGGGCCGGTTACTAGCACGTGGCCCTCTAGGCTGCGTCCGGTTGGCGTCCCAATCAGCTTCACAAGAGCGTCGCGGGCGTCTGCACCACTGGCAGTCGGACACGGTTGGCTGGGGCGGCAGCTATCATCAATCTCGCGTGCAGCGATGCCGGCCAGCCGAACACGGGGGCCCTCTGCACACCACACAGGTCCATCGCCGTCCCACACACGCGTAAATGTTGCCCGCATCCTTGAACGTGAGTCTCGCCGGAATTGGCTTTGGAAAAATTCACCCAAAGTGGGAAGAACGCCCGCCGACACCATAGGGAACTTGCATCGGTCGATGTGAGGGCGATCAGGCAGCGAACCGGTTTGTCTCAGAGCGACTTCGCGGCCAGCATTCACGTACCGGAAGGCACCTTGATAAACTGGGAGCAAGGTCGCCGGCAGCCGTCGGGGCCAGCTAAGGTGCTGCTCGCCCTGCTGGCGAAAAACCCCAATCTCGTGGTGGAGCTTTATCCTGCCGCGCAGCCGAGGGTCAGATGGGCGCCAGGGCGCCCAGACCCAAACAACATGAGCGCAGAGGAGCGGTTGACCGAAGTTGGGCAGATCCTGGCTGCCGGCATTCTGCGAATGCAAAGGCCTCCTGCCAGCCAGTAAGATGGCTGGCCTACCTCCGCTTCGCAGAAAAGCAATAAGCCTGCACTCATATCGTGTCGGCTTATGGCGCATGCACAAAGCTCAGCAAACTGCCGAGACTCAGTGGATTATGCCATATATACATCTTGTCCAATGTCCGCTTTGCGCCCACATAGCTGCCTCCGCGGGAAGGAACGAGGCCACCCAAATGCGGACCTGAGATTCTCAGAAGGCACTGTATTGTTCCGCTAGGCGCAGTTGGTTTCGGACTTGCTTCGCACGCCCAGCGTCTCGCGCAGGAAACACCCCTCGTCGTGCTGCGCAGCGTATACATAGAACTCCACTCAACCTCGGATCCGCGGTTCGACGCGATAGCCGTCATGCGGCATCCTTGGAGAACGGTCTGTAAGCTCCAGCCGGCAGTTCAACGCAGATTTCTTATTGATTCCAGTGCCAGGCTTTTTGTGTTGCTCGTGCTGTTGTCGGCGGATCGGAGCCTGAAAGCAAGGGCGGGTCAAGCGCGGCGCGGGTCTTTTGTATATGATGCTTCGGAGTGATTTGGCCTCTGTTGGCTAAACAGTCCAGTCGTCTGCACCGGGAGGATTTGCTTCCTTCATCTATCAGTGACAGTTGGCATCGCGATCACTGCCGAATCCACGAATCTGCCCTCCGCATCCAGCCAAAACAGGCTATTGCCTTCGAAGACGATCCCAAAGCCCGAGGCTTCTCCGTAGGCCCAGCTCGTCCATTGACGGACCCATGAATTGCCCTCAATCCACCAGCGGCCCTTGTCGACATCATCTCCTGCCGACCCGGCTCGGCCCTCCAGCGTGCCGTCAGCCCCAACCAAAATGGTGCAGGGTTCGCCATAAACCGTGCGGTAAAGCAGCGTCGTACCCGCCAGCCGGGACCGGATTTCGGGTCCGGACAACAGCGTGCCCGTTTCCCGAATGTTGCCGATGGTCATTTCCCGAATGACGGCGGCAATCAGCTGCACGCCGGCACGGATTTTGTCCACCGGAATGCTGGTGACGCCGAGCCGGAACAAGTTGTGCGGCTTTTCGGGCCCGGCGAAATAATCCGATACAGGCTCGATCAGCACACCGCGCCGTTCCAGTTCGACCGCGAGGCTGCGCGCATCAAGGGTTGCCGGCCCTCTGACCCATACAGCGCTGCCGCCTTCCACGGGGGAGATCGCAACGGAGGATGACAGCGGCGCCGCGATTGATTGCGGCAAATAATGATTGAGAGCATCGCGAAGCGCCAGCAAACGCTCCTGGACAACGCCAACGACCCGGTTGTTCATCGCTTCGAAATGGCCCAGCGCCAGAAAATGGCCGGCAGCGCGCTGATTTAGCGGTGACGGCCGGTGCGTGGCCAAGTCGCGCAGGCGCCGCGCTTCGGCGATCAACTCGGCCGGCCCGCACATGAAAGCAAGCCTCACACCGGGGGCAAGGCCTCGTGCAAGGCTTGAAACATAGATCACCTGGCCTCCGCCCTTCATGCTGCGCATCGCAGCCAGCGGGCGCGCCAGAAACGTCGACTCATGGTCGAAATCATCCTCGACAATGAACATGCCCTGTTGCTGCGCCAGTTCCAGAAGCGCAGCTCGCCGGGCGCGGGAGAGAGTGACACCTGTCGGGCGCTGGCGGGATGCGGTCACATAGATCAGGTCCACATCGGCCAACCGCTCATCCACCACCATGCCTTCGTCATCAACTGGCTGCAGGACGACGGTGGCGCCAGCGAGGCCGAGCAAGGCGCGAGTCTCCGCCAGGCCGGGCTCCTCCACGGCCGCCCGTGCCCCGGGACGTAGCAGCAGCATGGCCAGAATGTGCAGAGCCTGCTGATCGCTCCCCAGAACCAGCACTTCGTTGCGCGCCGCCAGAACGCCCCGCGCCGCCAGCACTTTGGTGCGGATCTGCTCCACGAGCAGGGGATCGTCCGCGTCTCCAGCATCGGATGACCAATCCGAAACCTCCGCAATGCTCAGCGCCAGACGATTGGCTTCGCGCCACTGCGCAATCGGGAACAGTGTCCGGTCGAACCGGCCGTCCAGAAAGGGAAACGGATAGCGATGCCAGTCGGGCGGAATCCGGGACACCGACGGGATGCAGGCCGACGGGACGAGCCGGCCCGCAAGATTGACGGTCTCACCAGCACCGTCACGATTCCCGACGACGCGCCCCGCTTCGAGCTTTCTGCCCCGGGCCTGGGTGCTGACAAAAACACCGCTGCGTTCGCGGCTGCTCAGATGTCCGTCTGCAATCAGATCCTCATAGGCCAGGGCAACCGTGTTGCGCGCAATGCCCAGTTCTTCGGCAAGGCTCCGCGTGGATGGCATCCGATAGTCCGGCGGCAAAACACCAGATGAAATGGCCGTGATGATCTGGCGACGGATCTGATTCTGCAGCGACAATGACCCATTCGGGTCGACCGCCAGTAGAAGCTCGCTGCCAATAGCCCGGCTCCGACGCCGCGCCAGTCCGCGCTTCTGTGCGGGTTGCTCCGATCTCGCCATTCCACCTCGCTACGAAGCGGTTTTCTCCAACGCCGCGTCAAGGATGTCCAGTCCTTCGTCAAGATGGTCCATCGGTATCGTGAGCGGGGCGAGGAAACGGATAACATTTCCTCTCACCCCGCAACTCAGGAGAATGAGCCCGGCCTCCCGCGCCGCCGCCACCAGCGCGGCCGTGCGCTGCGGGTCGGCCACCGACGGGTCGCCATGTTGCACCAGTTCGATTGCCGTCATCGCGCCCAGTGTCCGCACCTCGCCGACCCCGGCGTCGCGCTGGGCGATCCGCTGCAACCGCGCTACCATATGGGCACCGATGACATCAGCTCTGGCGCACAGACCTTCACGGTCGATGATGTCGAGAACGGCCAGACCGGCGGCACATCCGATCGGCGAGCCGCCATAGGTGCCCCCCAGGCCGCCGGGCGCAGGGGCGTCCATGATGTGCGCCTTGCCGACTACGGCCGACAGCGGAAAACCGCCGGCGAGCGATTTGGCAATTGGCATGAGATCCGGCTCCACGCCAAAATGTTCGGCGGCAAACAGCTTGCCCGTGCGCGCAAACCCGCTCTGGATCTCGTCAACGATAAGCAAAATGCCGTGCGTGTCGCAGATCGTGCGCAACGCCATCATGAAGCTGGCGGTGACAGGATAGAAGCCGCCCTCGCCTTGCACCGGCTCCAGCATGATGGCCGCAACGCGGGCGGGTTCCACATCGGCCTTGAACAGCCTGTCGAGCGCTGCAAGCGAATCCGCCTCGCTGACGCCCAGATATGGCGCAGGAAAGGGAATATGCCAGACATCGCCCGGAAACGGCCCGAACCCCAGCTTGTATGGGGCGACCTTCCCGGTCAGCGCCATGGCCATCATCGTGCGACCGTGAAATCCGCCGGTGAAGGCGATCACGCCGGACCTTCCGGTGTAGGCCCTTGCGATCTTCACGCTGTTCTCGACAGCCTCGGCGCCTGTCGTCAGAAAGATGGTCTTCTTCGGCGTTGCCCCCGGTGCACGGGCGTTCAACTGCTCGGCAAGGGCGACATAGGGTTCATACCCGTTCACCTGAAAACACACATGCGAGAATTGATCGAGCTGGGCGCGCACGGCCGCCACCACCTCGGGATGATTGTGGCCGGTGTTGGTGACAGCGATCCCCGACGCAAAATCAATGTAGCGCCGGCCCTCCACGTCCCAGATTTCGGCGTTCAGCGCACGCGCTGCAAACACTCCGGCATGACTTGTGCCTACACCGCGCGGAACTGCGGCTTCGCGGCGCAGCCGCAATGCTTCATTCCTGCTCATAAGGCCGCTCCTGTCGGGGCGATGCCGCCCATCAGCATATACTTGGTTTCCATATAATCCTCGAGACCCTGACGGCCGCCCTCGCGGCCAAAGCCGGATTCCTTCACCCCGCCAAATGGCGCCACTTCGCTGGAAAGTATGCCTTCGTTGATGGCGACCATGCCCGTTTCCAGCGCCTCACCGACCCGCCAGGCGCGCCCAAGATCTCGGGTGAACATATAGGCTGCCAGACCATAGGGCGTGGCATTTGCCAGCGAGATCGCCTCTGCTTCTGTCGTGAAGCGCACAACCGGCGCTACCGGGCCGAAAATCTCGCGGTCGAGGATCCGCGCTTCAGGCTGAACACCAACAAGCACGGTCGGCTCGAAAAACAGCCCGCCCAACGCGTGCCGCCCGCCGCCCGTTGCCACCGATGCACCGTCGGCAACAGCTTCGGACACGATGGCCTCCACCTTGTTCAGCGCCGCGCTGTTTACCAGCGGACCCACATCCGTGTCGGGATCGGCACCCGGGCCGACGTTAAGAGCGGCAGCGGCTGCCACCAACTTGGCGACGAAGCGATCATGCACGCCGGCCTGAACAAGGAAGCGATTTGCACAAACACAGGTTTGCCCGGCATTGCGATATTTCGACTTGATTGCCGCGGACACGGCGGCATCGAGATCGCAATCGTCGAACACGAGGAAGGGGGCGTTACCGCCTAGTTCCATCGACACACGCTTGACCGTTGCGGCAGCAGCGGCGAGCAACCGCTTTCCGGTCTGTGTGGATCCCGTGAAGCTCAGTTTCCGGACCTCCGGTGCCGACAGCAGAGCATCGCCCACGGCGGCGGGCTGACTGGCCGGCAAAACGGAAAGCAGACCGGCAGGAAGCCCTGCCTGCTCGGCGAGGCGGGCCAGAGCAAGCGCGGTTAGCGGGCTGTCTTCGGCTGGCTTGACGATGATGGCACAGCCGGCGGCAAGCGCCGGCGCCACCTTGCGCAGCAGCATTGCGGCCGGAAAATTCCACGGCGTGATCGTCACCACCAGCCCTACCGGTTGCCGCAGCGTGACCATTCGTGCGGACGCGAAGGGCGATGGAATCACGTCGCCATAGGCGCGCTTCCCTTCTTCCGCGAACCAGTCGACATAGGCTGCACCATAGGCAATTTCGCCCATCGCCTCAGAAAGAGGTTTGCCCATTTCCGCCGTGACAAGCCGTGCCAGCCCAGCCTGGTTGGCAAGGATGAGATCACGCCATCGGCGCAGGATGCCGCCTCGTGTGGCCGCCGATTGCGCCCCCCATGCCGGCATTGCCGCCAACGCCGCGGCTATGGCCACCCTAGCATCCGCGGCGGCGCAGTCGGCAGTTTCTGCAATTGTCTCACCGCTCGCCGGATTGCGGACGGCAAAGCGCACACCAGAAGCGGAATCAACCCATTCACCGGCGACAAAGGCCTGAGTCTCGATTGGCAAGCTCGTCATCATGATGATGCATTGCCGGCGCCTGCGCCCTTTCGATAGCGCCAGATTTATGCCTTGATTGGGCCAGTTTTGTCGGGAGATGCCGGCTGATCCTGCGAGGCCCGTCTAGGTGCTTGCACGCAATACCAAGCCGTACGTCAATCTGGCCCAACTCCAGATCTCAACTGGCCCTATGCACTTGGCAGCGTAGAGCCAGTGTGTCATTCTTGGTATCATACGGAATTAACATGCGTTCCCTAGGCATCGCCGGCTTACAACTCGCACTGGAAGAAGGCGGCAATCTGGCTGCGGTCGCGACAGAACTGCGCCGAATGAAGGCACGCCTGCCGTGGGTGCAGATGGCGGTTCTTTCCGAACTTGCGATCCATGGCGCCAGCATAACTCTGGCTGAAGAGCTAGCGGGGCCAACCGAAGCGGCGCTCTGTGACCTGGCGAGTGAAACCGGATTGTGGCTTGTGCCTGGTTCGCTTTATCAACGCCTTGGTGACGCTATTTGCAACGCAACGCCGGTGATCGACCCCAGCGGCACCGTGGTGGCGCGATACGCCAAGATGTTTCCGTTTCTGCCTTATGAAGCCGGCGTCGCGGCGGGGGCAGATTATGTGGTGTTCGATGGTCCCGGCGGCGCGCGAATCGGCATCTCCAATTGCTATGATATGTGGTTCCCCGAAACGATCCGCACGATGGCCGCCATGGGGGCCGAAATCGTGTTGCATCCCAGCTATACCAACACGATCGATCGCGACGTCGAAACTGCGATCGCGCGGGCCAACGCCGCCACCAACCAGTTGTTTTTTCTGGACGTGAATGCCGCAGGCGCGCAGGGCAACGGCCGCTCAGGCCTTTATGGCCCCGGTGGCGAGATCATATATCAGGCCGGCCAGGGCCGGGACATCATGGCCTTTGATGTGGACCTGAGCCAGGTAAACAGGGTGCGCGAACGCGGCTGGCACGGCCTTGGGCAGATGCTGAAAAGCTTTCGCGACAGTGATGTTGCATTTCCGTCACATAGCATTGACGGACGCAGATCGGCAGCGCTGGAGGCTCTTGGCAGCATCGCCATTCCGCGAGACGATTATGCTGGCAATTAGGGTTCAATCAACGGGGAACGGGGACATGGAGATGACGAAAACCGCAAAGACTGGGGTGGGTGTAGCCACGCTGCTGGCTGCCACCATGTGGACAGCGCCAGCCTACGCAGCCGAACAAGCCGAAAAAAAGGCGGAAGAGACCCCGGAAATCGTGGTCACGGCCAATCGCCGTGAACAAAGCATCTTGGATGTGCCTTACAATATTTCGGTGGTCAGCGGTGCCGACATTGAAGGCAGCGTCACGCTGGACAACGCCGAACTGTTTCGCAATGTGCCGGGCGTGACGGCCATCGATCAGGGGCCGCGCAATGGCGCTCAGTTCAACAGCATCCGCATCCGCGGCCTCAATGTCGACAGCTCGGCCAATGGCGATTTTGCCGTGGCCTCGGTCGCCACGGTTTCAACCTATGTCGGGGAAACCCCGGTTTATGCCAATCTGGTACTGGTCGATCTTAGCCGCGTGGAAGTGCTGCGCGGGCCGCAGGGTACGCTCTATGGCTCCGGCGCGCTGGGCGGCACCATCAAATATATGTTGAACGAGCCCAAATTGGGGGAGACCAGCGGCAATGCCAGCCTGGTCACCTCCAGCGTCGATGGCTCGGGTAGCATCGGCTGGTGGGCAACGGGCGTGGTCAACCTGCCGATTGGCAAGACGCTGGCGCTGCGCGTGAACGTATCGCGGCAGGATTATCCGGGCATCACCGATTATGTGAACCTTTATGAACTGGGCGCCAACGGCCGACCGGTGCAAGTGGGCGGCACGTTCGATGGCGGCATTGGCAACACCCGCTACCAGAACCGCCGCGATGCCGACACCTTTGCCAGTTGGTATGGCCGTGCAGCGCTGCTGTGGGAGCCTTCGGCGGACGTGAAGTTCGTCGCGTCCTATATCATGCAGTCCGACCGTGTGGGCGGCCGCCGGCAGAAGACCCAGGGCAACAACGGCGCCGGCGTGCCCTATGTCGGTTTCCAGAGTGGCGCGGTGATCGAGGAGCCATCCGAGCGCGATTTCCACATGGGCTCGCTGGAAGCCACGGTCGACTTCGGCTTCGCTACGCTGACCTCGGCCAGCTCCTATTATGACAATCAGGGCAGCAGCGAGACTGACAATACCGGCTTCTATGCCAATAACTTCGCCAATTTCTATTACAACTATCCGCGGCCGATCTACACGGCATCGCGGACCTTCACCGACAGCGCCTTCGTCCAGGAGTTGCGACTGGTGTCCAACGGCAAGAACACCATCGATTACACTGTGGGCGCTTTCTATATGGACCAGAGCCGCTCAGCGAGCCAGGTGAGCGATCTGGTCGGCTTCCAAGCGTTTGCCGCCGGCTTCTTCGGCACGCCCACCGTTGTCGGCACCGACAATGTGTTCACCTTCCGGCGCAACGAAAAGTTCCGGGATTTTGCGGTGTTCGGCGAGGCGACCTGGAACATCAGCGATGATTTGCGGGTGACCGGCGGCCTGCGTTGGTTCGACAACCGATTTGATATCAACACCTTCCTTAGGGTCGGCGCTTACAACAGCTTTGCCGGATCGGTGACGACGCCGTTTGTCAACAGCGACAACGGTGTGCTCTACAAAGCCAATATCGCCTATGACTTCGGCGATGATGATTTGCTGTTTGCCACGGTTTCGCGTGGCTACCGGCGCGGCGGCAACAATGGTGTTCCGACGATCGGGCGCTTCGCCAACAATCCGGGCTGGCAGCTCTACGATGCCGATTATGTGACCAACTATGAAATCGGGCTGAAGGGCACGCTGGCGACGGTGCGCTATGACATCAGCGCATTTCAGATCGACTGGGTTGATCCGCAGTTCAACACCTCAGCGCCCAATGGGGCGTTCTTTACCGTCATAAATGGCGACAGAGCGCGGACTCGCGGCCTGGAGGCGCATTTCTCCGGGCGCATCGGCAAGCCGTTCGGCTACATCATCGCCTATACGCTGATAGACGGCGAGTTAACCCGCGATTTCCGCAACCCAGTCAACCAGTTGATCGCGCCAGCGGGCTCGCTGCTGCCCGGCGTGCCGCGCCATACGATCAACGTGGCCGGCGACTATACGGTGCAGCTCAACAACAAGCTGCGACTGATCACCCGTCTGGACGGCTTCTATCAGTCGAGCACCCAGAATGTGCTGGACCCATCGATTTCGCAGAGCCAGAAGTTCGCTGGCTTCTCGATCTGGGACGCAACGGTGACGGTAGCCGGCTCGAACTGGAGCGTGTCGGCCTTTGCCAAGAACCTGTTCAACGAGGAGGGGACCACGGGCGCCTTCACGGCGGCAGCGTTTGGCCCGCGTCCGGGTGCGCAGTTCTTCGGCAGCAGCAGCCGGCAGTTTGTGTCGTTGCCACGAACCTTCGGGTTGGCGGCGCGGTTCGGCTTTTGATGCAGCAGCGTGCCGGTATCGCCCATGCCGGCACGCTGCTGGCGCAGGCCAGCCAGCAGCTGGCGGCGCGTGATGCTGCCGGTGCAGAAGCCTTGTGCCAGCGCCGTCTGGCAGCCGCCCCGGGTGATGCCGAAGCATGGGCGCTGCTCGCCCGCGCGCGCCAGCAACGCAGCGATCTGGTCGGCATGCATGCCGCTGCAGCCGCCGCCCACCGGGCGCGCACAGGGGACTGGGCCATGGCGGCCTTGCTGGCGGAAACCGAACTGCTCACCGGCGCCACCCGGGCAGCACGGGCCCGACTGCTCGCCATTGAAACCGAGCTGGGCCCGGTCGCCGCCGCCTGGGAACGCCTGACCGCCCTGCACACCCAGATGTTCTGTCATGCCGATGCGGCGCGCTGTGCCGCCCGGCTCGCCTCCATCGATCCCGCGCGCGGCGCATTACTGATGGCCAACAGCGACGTGGCGCAGGGGCAGATCGCCGAAGCCGAGGACCGACTCGATGCCATTATCGCGTCCGATCCGACACAGGCCGATGCCTGGTACAACCGGTCGGTGCTGCGCCGGCAAACGCCGACAGTCAATCATGTCGATGCGCTGCGCCACGCACTGTCGCGCACCGCGCCAGACCATCCCGCTGCGGTGCCGCTGGGTTATGCTCTGGCCAAGGAACTCGAAGACCTCGGCGATCATGCCGCTTCTTTTGCCGCACTGTCCCGCGCCGCCAGTGCCAGGCGCCGCCGGTTGATCTATGATGTGGCGGCCGACATCGCCACCCTCGACGGCATCATCCGGAGCTTCGATGCCGACTGGATGGCCAGCCAGACCGGCCATGATGCCCATGGGCCGCTGTTCATCATCGGCCTGCCGCGAACGGGCACCACGCTGGTTGATCGAATCTTGTCGGCCCATCCGCTGGTGGCCAGCCGTGACGAAGCTAATGATTTTACCTATGCCCTGCTCTGCGAAGCTGCCGGCACCGGTCCCCTCAACGAACGTGCTCGCCGGGCAGACATGGCACAGCTGGGCGCGCGTTATTGGCGTGCGCTGCGGGGCTATGGCGACACCGCGCCATTCCTGCTCAACAAGACGCCGGCCAATTATCTTTATGCCGGCCTGATAGCCGCGGCACTGCCCAACGCGCGGATCATCCATGTGCGGCGCCAACCGATGGATGCCGGCTATGCCATCTTCAAGACGCTGTTCCGCACAGCCTATCCCTTCTCCTATGATCTGGGCGAACTCGGCCACTATATGGCGGCACAGGCGCGGCTGATGGCCCATTGGCGGCAGGTGCTGCCGGCCCGCCAGTTGCTGGAAATCGATTATGAAGCGCTCATCGCCAATCAGGAAAGCGAAAGCCGCCGGATAATCGCCTTTGCCGGGCTGGACTGGAATCCAGCCTGTCTCAATTTTCATAGCAATCCGGGCGCCACCGCCACCGCCAGCGCCGCCCAGGTTCGCGAGCCGATCCACAATCGCTCGGTTGGCCTGTGGCGCGCCTATGAACAGCAACTTGCGCCTCTTGCCGCCACGCTCGGGCCGCTTCTGGAGACTGCCCCATGAAATGGCCCGCGTTGCTGCTGTTGCTGGTCGCTGCACCGGCTGCGGCAGCAAGCCTGTTGCGCGATGATTTCGAGCGTGGAGATGCCGCCGGCTGGCGCGCACGCGGTCAGGGCGAGGTTCGGGTAACCGAGTATGCCGGCAACAGATCGCTGCGCCTGACCGATCGGGCCGAGGCGCTGACTGCCGTCTCCACACGTGGCCACCGCAACATTGCCGTCGCCGCCAAAATCGCTGCGGCTGATCTGGAGCCCGGCGAGGCCTGCTTTCTGGAAGCCAGCGGCGACAAGGGGCTGAGTTGGTTCGAGCTGGGCCGGGTGAGCGATGGCCAGGACGATGGCGTGACGCTCTATGCCGTCGGCGCCGAAGTGCCGGCGCTGGCCGAAAGCGATCCGGTCTATGTCCGCGCCCGCGCGGCAGGCAACGATGTGACCGACAGTTGCTGGTTCGATGCCGTGCGTGTCAGCGGCACGCCGATCAATGCCGGCGACATGGCGCTGTCGCCAGCACGCTTCGATTCGGCCAGCGCCTTTGGCACGCCGGTTGATCTGGCGGCCTTCGCCCCTGGCCCCGCCCCGCCGCAGCAGCCGTTCGAAGGCCGGCTGCGCCTGCGTCTCGACCCGCGCGAGGCGCATGTCGCGATCATCCGCGATCCCGGCGGACAGGCAGCCAACACCCCCTCGCTGGCGCAATTGCCACCGCTCGACATCGTGTTGGTGGCCGATGGCGCCGCCATCATTCCGACGGTGCGCGGACCGATCCGGGGTGATCATCCCGATTGGGAATGGATCGTCGAACCCGGCCGCACCTGGGCCGAAGCCGGTGACACCAGCGGCTGGAGCCGTGCGTCGCTGCCGGTGGCCCTGCGCGAACGCAACGCTAACTGCACGCACAATGGCGTGCTCACCTGGCGCTACCGCGGCACCGAAATCTCCCCCGTGCTTTATCAGTTTAGCAGCGAGACCTGTGCCTATCTGCAACTCGACCTGTGGGGGCGCTTCGCTGCCAGCCTCTCCACCGCTGCCGCACCTGATCGAGACCGGCTGATCGCCGCTTGGCGTGCCGAGGTTGCTGCACGCATGCCGGCCCGCCCCATTGCCAATATTGCCAGTCGTTATCCCGGGATCAACCCGGCCAGCTTCGGTTCGGTGGCGGAGGTTGATCCCGATGCCATGACGACATGGGGTTTTGTGGCCGATGGCGTGCATTGGACCGGTGCGTGCCGCACGCGCCATGGCGATTATCCCTTCTGTGATGTGGCCGATCTGCCGTCCTACTCTCTGGCCAAGTCGCTGCTCGCCGGCCTCGGCCTGATGCGATTGGAACAACTCGCGCCGGGCAGTCGCAACCGGCTGATCGCTGACGGCGTTGCTGATTGTCGGGACAGCCGCTGGGCCGGGGTCAGCCTCGAAAATGCCCTCGACATGACCACCGGCAATTATGATACGCTGGTAAGCGAGGCGGACGAGGGTTCCGCAAAAATGCTTGGCTTCTTCCTTACGCAGACCCATGCCGAAAAGACCGGCATGGCCTGCGGCCTGTTCGCCCACAAATCACCGCCAGGCGAAAAATTCGTCTATCACACGCTCGACACCTATCTGCTCGGCAGCGCCATGCAGACACTGCTGCGCGCGCGCCTCGGCCCCGATGCTGATATTCACCGCGATCTTGTCGTGCGCCCGCTGTGGGAAAAGCTTGGGCTCAGCCCGCTAACCGGGCACAGCATGCGCACCTATGATGCTGCGGCACAGCCCCTGACGGGCTGGGGCCTCACCTTCCATCGCGATGATCTCGCGCGCATCGCAGTCTTCCTGCAAGGCGGCGCCATGGTCGATGGCGCGCCGGCGGTGGACCCGGCGATGCTGGCTGCCGCCCTCCAGCGCAACCCCGCCGATCGCGGTCTCTCGCCGGGGCCAGGCCTAAAATACAACAATGGCTTCTGGGCGTGGAACGCAGGGCCGGCGGTCGGCTGCAAGACGGATGTGTGGGTGCCTTTCCTGTCGGGCTATGGCGGCATCATCGTGGCGCTGTTTCCGGGCGGCACCAGTTATTATTTCGTCAGCGACGGCCGCGATTTCATGTGGGCCCGCGCCGCCCGCGCCGCTCACAACATCCACAGCCTGTGCCCTGCCTGATGGCGCTGCGTCTGCCTCGCGCTGCCCCTGATGGGCTGGTGGCCGCCACGCTGCTGGCCTTCTTCGGCACGGCCGGCCTGTTCTATGTCAACATCATGGCCGCCATCGTCGATGGCCTCATCAGCGGCATGGGGCTCAGCGAGGCACAGGCCGGGCGCATTGGATCGGCCAATATCTATGGCGCGGCCGCCGGGGCCCTGCTGTCGGTGGCGCTGGTGCGGCGGCTGCCATGGCGGGCCCTGTCCGCTCTGTGCCTCGCGGCGCTTGTGGCCATCGATCTGGCCTCCATCCTGATCACCTCGCCGGCGCTGCTGCTGGCGGTGCGCTTGGTCCACGGCGTGGTCGGCGGCGTATCGGTGGGCACCGGCCTTGCTGTCATCGCCCGCACCGCATCTCCTGATCGCGGTTTCGGCATGCTGCTGTTCGTGCAGTTCGGCCTTGGCGGGCTGGGCGTGCTGGTGCTGCCCAATCTTGTGCCGATCTACGGCACCGCGCCGCTGTTCATGGCGCTGGCAGCGTTCAGTGGCGTCACTTTGGCCATGCTGCCGTTCCTGCCCGATTTTCCGCCAGTGCCGCCCCGGGTGTCCTCGGGCGCGCTGCGCAGCGATAAAGGTGGCATTGAATGGCGTCCCTTCAGCCTGATCATGGCCGCGATTTTCCTGTTTCAAGCGGCAAACATGGCGCTCTTGGCCTATATTTTCCGCCTAGGCCTCGCCTACGGCCTCGATCGCGGCCATGTCAGCGCCGTGCTTGGTCTCGCCACTTGGGTGGCCCTCGTCGGCCCACTTGCCGTGGTGTGGCTCGGCGGAAAATGGCGCCGCTTTGCCCTGTTGGCAGTTGCCATGCTGCTAACACTAGTCGGCAATTTTGCTTTCCACTGGTCAGGAAACGAGGCAGTTTTCCTCCTCGCCAATTGTGCCACTGGCATCACCTGGGGGTTCGTCATCCCCTATTTGTTCGGCATGGCATCCTCCTACGACAGCGCTGGGCAAGCAGCGGCCTTTGCCGGCTTCGTGTCGAAGATGGGCTTGGCCACAGGGCCCTTCGTCGGCGGCGCCTTGCTGGGTACCAACGCAAACTATGCTCTGCTGATCAATATCGCCGTGGTCGGCATGGCAGCCAGTATGGCCCTAATGTTGGGTCCTGCTCGCGGGCTGGATGATCGAACACATGGCCCCTGACATGCATATGCAGGCATCAAGCAATATGAAGGCATGACAGGAGTAATTCTGCCAAGCCCAAGCACATGCATTCCTTGAACGGCGGCATGGCAAAGCACAGCAAAAAGACCCTGACGCGGCCTTGGATTGTATGTCGAACAAGGGACCAATTCGGCCATTCGGCGCGCCGCCCGTGACCAACATCACTTAAGAGATGGGCCGGTTCTGGTCATCGGCTCCCAGAACCTGCCAGTCCGCAAACGGCCCACAAGCTGCCATTCAAGGGTTGCAATGCACCTGCCCGAAAGCGGGTTTGGAATTTGAACCACTGATTGCTGCAGATTTCTTGGGTCCCCTGCCAACCAGAAAGTGTTTCTGACTTTACGCAGTAGAAATAATCCCATGTAGATCATATACTTAATTGAAAGAGAGTTCGCCCACAGGCTCTCTCCCGCCGCCAGATGACAAGTTTGTCCGTGAACCCACGCTTTCCTTTGGCCGCCAGCGCGCAGCCGAAGCTGCGGTCCGGGGTCTGGCAGCGGCTTATTTGCCGTCGGCTTTCCCATGGGGAACGGAC
>Ga0164294_10003090_pt1 | contig 14852 bp, 14 predicted proteins | sample GEODES005metaG_FD_111479 | JGI IMG/M metagenome (GOLD analysis project Ga0164294, IMG submission 111479) | Oligotrophic lake water microbial communities from Sparkling Lake, Wisconsin, USA - GEODES005 metaG | ecosystem: Environmental > Aquatic > Freshwater > Lake | place: USA: Sparkling Lake...
ATTTATGATGATTCGTAAGGGGGCTGCAACCAAGGTAACAAGCTTTCTCTATTTGGTTCCACCAACAACGGCAATCATGGCATGGATCTTATTTGATGAACCTTTTACAGCCTTGATGGCTGTTGGATTAGGTTTGACAATGACAGGTGTCTTTTTAGTCAATATGGGACAGAAAAATACTATTGCAACAATTGCAGAGTAGATATAGGTCTAATGTCTAGTATAGGGTGAATAAATCGTACTCTTTCTTGAAAATTAATTATCATTCCATATGTTGAAATTTTTCGAAGGTTTTCTGGGATGCATGTGAATCGACTTTGGCCCTTTGTATTGGCAGTCATATTTACTGTTGGCCTCCCAGTACATTCTTCTGCATTTGCTGCCAGCAAAGATAAAGACAAGCAGAACAAAAGAACTAAAGTCGTTATTAAATCGAACAAAAACCCCAAGTCAGTTCGCGTTACCGTTACTCGTTCAAATGAGCCTGCTGCTCCTGCAAGACCATCGCTTGCCTCAGCATTGGGGATGCGCGGTCAACATGATGAACTCAATCTGAAGTCAAGCGTTGCGATGGTTGTTAACCAAGATACCAAAGAGGTTTACTTTGAAAAGAATTCTTCTGTTAGCTTGCCGATTGCCTCGATTACTAAATTAATGACGGCAATGGTCGTTTTAGATTCTAAATTGCCTTTAGATGAGTCATTGGTCATTAATGCGGATGATGTTAATAGTTATCGGAGTTCTCGCCTCGCTGGCGGCACTGTCTTAACCCGCGAAGAGGCGCTGCTGCTTTCTTTAATGTCCTCTGAGAACCGCGCTGCATATACTTTAGGCCGTAACTATCCTGGTGGAATGAAGGCTTTTATTAATGCCATGAACCGCAAGGCAAGTGAATTGGGAATGGATCATTCACGCTTTACAGATCCAACAGGTCTTATGAGTGAAAATGTCGCCTCAGCCGAAGATCTCACACGTCTTCTGAATGCAGCGTATCAATACAAAATGATTCGAGAGTTCTCGACCTGGCCAGATCTCACCATAGTGATCGCAAAGCGACCACAAAAATTCTTGAATACAAATCGTTTGGTGAGAGCGGGGGATATGAATATTGGCTTACAAAAGACGGGCTTTATCAATGCAGCCGGTAAATGTCTTGTAATGCAGGCAAGAGTGAATAACACTCCATTGCTATTAGTGTTCTTAGATTCTGTTGGTACTCAATCTCGATTTGCTGATGCAGTGCGTGTACGAGACTGGTATGAGCGTATGCCTGAGGGGACGCAAGCTATACGTCGTTTAATGTAAGGGTATTGAGTTCATTAACCAGTCTAGGCGCTGGTAATCGATTAGTTAGTTTTGGGTTTATAGCCCATCCCCTTGGAGATTTGCAGCGCGGTTTCTTGTAGGGCCTTTAACCAATCTGCCTGCATACGGTCTGTTGGAGAGCTTAATGAAAGGCCAGCAACTAATTTTCCGCTGTCATCTAGGATGGCGGCAGCAAAACAGCTAACGCCAAGCTCTAATTCTTCATCATCGCGGGAGTTACCCACTTTTCTGACTTGATTTAGCTCTGCCTCGAGCTTATGCAAGTCTGTGATGCTATTTTTGGTATGTCCTGATAAGCCGGTTCGAGTGACATAGGCTCGCACTTGATTGGTATCATCGCTCGCTAAGAAAAGTTTGCCTACCGATGTGAGATGCAAAGGCGCTCGACCTCCAATAGCCCGCACCACCTGCATACCCGAGCGTTCGCTATAAGCACGATCAATATAAACAATTTCATCCCCTTGACGTACCGATAAATTAACCGTTTCTCCAGTTAATTTATGTAGTGTCCGCATGGGTACCTGGGCTGCTTCCCGAACAGATAAACGCGCCTTAACAAGGTTACCTAACTCTAGGAGCTTGAGGCCAAGTCGATAGGTACCGCCATCACCTCGCTCAACCAATCGGCAGGCCACCATATCGTTGAGGATGCGATGGGCTGTGGAGGGGTGTAGGCCAGTTTGTTCTGCCATCAGCTTGAGGCTGCTTGACTCTTCTTGCTCAGCGAGCGCATCGAGTAAATTCATCATGCGCTCAACTACCTGAATGGCTGTTTTACCAACTTCACCAGTATTTTTTGGGGGTTTTACGGTCTTGCTCGGGCTCATAGACTAATTGTAGCGATTTCATAGCAGATTGCATATTATGAAATGGGATTTTATAAAAATCCTCGATCTGCCCACAAAAAGTGCCTTAGAGCCCTAGCGACGAAGGGCCTGAGCACACTCGCTAACCAGCTCTGGGCCCTTATAAATGAGGCCGCTATAGAGTTGAACCAAACTTGCCCCTGCCATGACTTTTTCACGGGCATCGGCTCCAGAAAGGATTCCGCCAACTCCGATGATGGGGAGGGCGTCACCTAGTCTTGCTTTCAATATTTTGATGATCTTGCTAGAGGCTGCACCAAGAGGGGCGCCAGAGAGGCCGCCGGCCTCCTTACTGTGTTCCATGCCTTGTACTGCTTCGCGTGAGATGGTGGTATTGGTTGCAATGACAGCATCTATCCCAAACTCCAATAAAAGATCAGCGATGAGATGAAGATCTTCTTGATCTAAATCGGGAGCAATTTTGAGGAATAGCGGTTTATGAACACCATATTGATCACTTAATTTTTTACGTTCTTCGCTCAGGTCATGGAGTAAAGAGCGCAACATTTCTTCACTTTGTAAGGAGCGAAGATGTTGAGTATTCGGGGAGGAGATGTTGACAGTGATGTAAGCAGCAATCTCATAGACAGCAGCCATCGCAAAAATATAATCTTGTGACGCTTGATCAATCGGAGTACTCGCATTCTTACCGATGTTAAGACCTATTACGCCACCATCTTGCCAATATTGGGACTTGCGTACCCGAGCAACGCAGGCATCCACACCATCATTATTAAATCCCATACGATTGATCAGACCCTGTGCTTGGGGTAAGCGAAACATGCGAGGCTTTGGATTGCCAGCTTGAGCGCGCGGGGTAACAGTACCTATCTCCAGAAAACCAAAACCTAAGGCGGCCAAGGAATCAATATGTTTTCCATCTTTATCAAGACCAGCGGCCAGCCCAACAGGATTAGGAAATTGAATTCCACAGAGTGTATGAGGATCTGCAATCGGTTTAGTGACAATGTATTGCAGCATCCCCCAGCGCTGAGCCCGATCTAGATTGCTGAGTGTGAGGTTATGGGCTTGTTCAGGATCTAGATAAAAGAGCCAAGGACGCAAAAGGGGATAAGGATCAATCATGGGTAAATATTATGAACTAGGCATTAATTGCCAATGGTCATCAATCAATCCTTCCATGGGTTGATACTTCAATTTATAGGACATTTTTTGACTATCTTTGATGTAATAACCAAGATAGAGATAAGGTAAATTGAGCTCTGCACATTGTGCGATTTGCCAAAGAATACTGTAGCTACCATAACTAGTATTGTCTACGGTGGTGTCAAAGAAGGTGTAGACCGAAGAGATGCCTTGTTCCAAGATATCGATCATGCTTACCATCCTTAGGCGTCCAGGATGGGGATCATGGGGGCCATCTCTGTATTCTACGATGCGAGAATTGACGCGACTTTGGAGTAAGAACTGCATGTATTGATCCTGATCATCGCGATCCATTTCACCGCCAGCATGGCGCTCATTTTGATATTGCTGGTAGAGCTGGTAGTGCTCATCTTTGTAGCCTAAGTTCAAAACGTGTGCTTCCAGTCCAGCGTGTTTTTTTTGTGCACGACGCTGACTTCGGGTAGGGGAAAACTGATTCACTAAAATACGGGTAGCAATACACGCTTTACATTGATCGCAATAAGGGCGGTAGGTATACAGACCACTTCTACGAAACCCGGCATTCAGTAGTTCACCATAAATATCAGCATGAATTAAGTGCGAAGGGGTAGCCACCTGAGAACGCGCGAGGCGATTAGGTAGGTAGCTGCATTCATATGGTGCAGTGGCATAAAACTGGAGCGCAGTGAGGGGTAGTTCTTTTAGCAGGGTCATAACCAGTGGTTCAAGATTTCTTTATTAAAGGCCCAAGGTTCTTCAATATTAGTTTGATTTAATGAAGTTTGCAGATTTACTAGAAATTGAGAGCGCGGGATTGGTGAGGCCCCCAGCGAGCTTAAATGAGCGGTCTCTTGCTGACAGTCAATCAGACGGATCTGATTTTGGAGGCACCAGGCACTTAATGCAGCCAAAGCCAATTTGGAGGCATTACTTTCATAGCTAAACATGGATTCTCCAAAAACCATAGCCCCAAAGGAAACGCAATAGAGTCCGCCGATCAGTTTTTCCCCATCAGTCACGGCAATACTGTGGGCATGGCCTTCCTCGTGCAGCGCGGTATAGGCATCCATGATTTCATGGGTGATCCAGGTGCCATCCTGGTCTTTTCTGTTGCTAGTTGCGCATGCTCGAACGACAGCGCTAAAGTCGGCATCTACCTGTATCTCTGATTGGGGATCTTTGCAAAAATGACGAATCTGCTTTTTGAGTGATTCGCTACATTTGAAATTCTGGGGATCTAATACCATTCTTGGATCAGGTGACCACCATAAAACAGGCTGATTGTCTGAGTACCAGGGAAATATTCCAGACTGATACGCGCGCGTTAATTGACCAGGATAAATCCGCTCACTAACTGCGATTAAGCCAGGAACACTTGGGTCTGGATCGATTTCAGTTAATGGGTTAGGAAATGGGTCGTGAGGACCTAGCCATTGAATCAGGCTCATACTCGACTCATTGAATTTTTTCAGACGACAAAACATCGCGACTACGAACATGAAATTCATTTCCTGGTTCGAGTACACCTGCTGCACGATCTGCAAAAAACCATTCTAAGGTTTGTTTGACAGTGGGAAAGGCTAACTCATTCCATGGAATCTCATGCTCATGAAAAAGAGCAACTTCTAAACTTTCTTCACCAGCATAAAAACTAGGCTCAGTCATCGTAGCAAGATAGAAGAGGTGTACTTGTTGCGCATGCGGAACATTCAGCAATGAATAGAGAGGCCCAATTTGGACTTTGGCGCCAGCTTCTTCAAAAGTTTCTCGCTCAGCCCCAGCACTGGTACTTTCGCCAAGCTCCATAAAGCCAGCAGGAAGGGTCCAATACCCATGACGCGGAGCAATGGCACGTCGACATAGCAATACTTGTTTGTCATACACCGGGATACAACCCACAACATTTCTGGGATTTTGATAATGAATACTGCCGCAGGCATCACATACAAAACGCTCGCGTGAATCATCAGCAGGAATCTTTAAACTCACTGTGCTTGCGCAGTCTGGACAAAACTTCATGGCAACTTTCTAAAAATAGGCTTTGATAGCCCCACGCAGGGCATTACTAAGAATAATCTCACTTGCCATTGAAACATCTTTAATAGTCAGGTTAGCTTCACGGGCATTCATTTGAGGATCAGCCAGGAGTGCAGCTCGCATGACACCAGGAAGAAGGCCGGACGTCACTGGAGGGGTCAGCCATTCAGCGCTATTAAGGGGCTTGATAAAAACGCTTGTTCTACCACCTTCAGTCACAAAGCCTTGCTCATTTGTAAAGAGCGCATCAAAGCCACCTAACTTCACAGCCGCTTGCCAAGCTTGATCGTAAAGATGGCGCTGACTTACCTTATGTTGTAACAAGGGATCCCCAGAAAACATGACGCCGTCACTAGGCAGAATATCTTTAGCCCAAAATATTTTCACCGTTTGATCAATAGGCTCCAAAAGACCCGAAGTACAACTGAGCTGACCATGATTCGCAAGATCTAGGCGCAGTCGAAAGGATTGACTGTGGTCCAAGCTCGCACTGAAATTGCATACAGAGGATTGAGCATCCTGGCGACTAAATGGAATACCCAAGGATGCGGCTGAGGATTCGATTCGATCAAGATGAGCCGCTAAGCGTTGCGGAAGCCCTTGTATGACAGCAATCGTTTCAAATAGACCGGTTGCGCTAGGAAGACTTTTTAAGAATGCGGATTTGATCTGGCATTCTTCCCATTCTTGAGTGGCATCAGAATCAATCGTAATACCCGCACCGACACCAAGAGTGAATTGGCTTGCGTGAGTCTGTGCATGCTCTTTTATTTCGACTGTGCGAATCGGAACGCTAAAAGCAAAATCACCATTCGGATCAAGCCAACCTAGGGCGCCACAGTAATACCCACGATCAAAGGGCTCAAGCTCTTGAATAATTTCCATACTGCGCTTTTTGGGTGCGCCCGTCACTGACCCACAGGGAAACACTGCATTGAATACCTCATGCAAACTCGTGTGAGGTTTGATTTCTCCCTCTACGGTAGAGGTCATCTGCAATACATCTCCGTGCCTTGCTACTTCAAATAAATTGGGAACCTTGACTGTTCCCGGCAGAGAAATACGACTCAGATCATTGCGCAGTAAATCCACAATCATGACGTTTTCAGCTTGATTCTTGGGATCTTCTGAAAGAGCACTTGCGCCTACCGAAAGGGCATTCGCAGTACCTTTCATTGGCATTGCTTTTAATATCGCAGCAGCCTTTTGAATGAAGAGCTCTGGTGATTGCGAGAGGATGTACTGATTACTATGCTCTAGGTAGGCGCCAAACCGTCCTGGTTGGCGTTCTCGCAATCTACTGTAAAGAGCTAAAGGAGAGCCATATGTTTTACCAGTAATGCGATAGGTGTGATTAATCTGGTAAGTATCACCACTGCGAATATATTCTTGAATGCGGCCAATATCGGCAGAAAACTGCGCTTGATCTATCGATTCATGTACATCAAGAACACCAGCAATCTGATCATCAGAGCTTAACTGGTTTATCTGATCTCTAATGAGTGCATCAACTTGATCTTTGGATAACTTTTGATGGCCCACAAAAGACCACGCCTGCATGATTGGGTGAGCTTGGTTAGTAGAACGGGCTGGTAAGTGATGTATGAGTTTTCCCAGTTCATAAGAAAAAACAGCGACTAGATAATGACCTTTATCTAGCGCAGCAGTTAATTCTGCTAAACAGTTGTTGATAGCAAGCTGATCTTGCGCTGCATTTTCGCTAGGAAAAATGCACCATGTTCGTAGAGGTGAGTCGTATAAACGACTAGTGGGCTGCGCAGAGCTGCTATGTGCATCATCTAGCAGAATCATAGCCAGCAGCTCTAGCGGGTTCTAAGAAGACTTATTTAAGCAGTGTGGCTGATTCAATCGTCACTGTTTTAGCGGGGACATCAGCCATGCGACCCATACGGGGAGCAGAGGCTACCATGGTCGGCACCTTACGAATAGCGTCGATGGTTTGGGTACCAGAAATGACTTTGCCAAAAACGGTATAGCCATTACCCATTGCATTAGGAAAATCTAAGGCCTGATTGTCTTTAACATTAATAAAGAATTGGGCGGTTGCAGAGTCAGGATCGGAAGTGCGCGCCATAGCAATCGTGTAGTTATTATTCTTTAGACCATTGTTGGCTTCAGAGACGACTGGTGAGTCGGTTGACTTTTGTGTCAGGTCAGCAGTAAACCCACCACCTTGAATCATAAAGCCATCAATCACGCGATGGAAAATGGTGCCATTATAAAAACCATTTTTTACATAATTTAAAAAGTTCGCTGTAGTTTTGGGTGCTTTATCTGAATCGAGCTCCACTACAAAATTACCCATAGTGGTTTTGAATTCAACTTTAGGACCCGCAAAAGCCGCTTGGCTATTAAGACATATGAAAATCAGAGCAAGACTGGCAAAAAACTGACGCATAACTTCTCCTTAAATAAATGAAATGTGTATCTATATTGTATTGTGCTACTGAAATCATTTTTTCAAAGTAAACCATTTGGCACCTTGCCGGCATAGGCATAAGAAGCCTCCTCAAACATGCCGGGCCTAGCAAGATAGTCTAATGTCCAGTCAATGGTGTCTACACCCCAGAAGCAACGTTGATTGACTATTAAGGCAGGCACCCCAAAAGCACCATCAAGCTTAGCCTGATTTGTATTCGTGACTAAGCGCTCTTTAATCTCAAGGCTTTCAGGTTTTGGCGTATCAGCAGCCAAGCCTAAATAGATGCAAAATTCTGACCAAGACAGATTGGGATCTTTACCTTCAACCCAAATGTAATCAAATGCTTTCTCAACCATCTCCCAGTTAGCCTGCTGTTCTAATAGCAGGCGCTGCGGTGCTACTGTTATAAATGGGTGATGCTCTGGAAAGCGAAATGGAATACCTAATTTTTCTGCTTGCCATACACAAAACTGATAGAAATGGGGTCGCTTGACAGCCACTTCTCCAGGACCTTTGTTATTAGTGGCTCGCAGTAATCCACCCAATAAAACCGGCACTGGAGTGATATCGAGTTTAGATTCCAGACGCTGTCGTTGCTTGATGTAAAAGTAAGCAAATGGAGAAATAATGTCGTAATAAAAAGTAGCAGCTACTTTTGAACTCATTTCTTTTTGGCCTCTTGGTCTAGATTACGTAAAAAAGCCATCTTCTCGCTGATTTGGGTTTCAAGTCCGCGTTGTACCGGCTCATACCAATGAGGTTGAGCCATGCCTTCGGGTAAATAGGATTCACCGGCAGCATAAGCATGGGGTTCATCGTGGGCGTAACGATATTCTTTGCCATGCCCAAGGTCTTTCATGAGCTTAGTGGGGGCATTACGTAAATGATTGGGAACTGGTTTGGACTGATCTTGAGCGACATAAGCTCTTGCGGCATTAAATGCCTTGTAGCTGGCATTACTTTTTGACGCTACCGCCAAATACACTACTGCTTGACCTAAAGCCAACTCTCCTTCGGGAGAGCCGAGTCTTTCATAAGTGAGTGCTGCATCATTAGCCAATTGCATCGCTCTAGGATCTGCTAAGCCAATATCTTCCCAGGCCATACGAACAATCCGACGGGATAAATAACGAGGATCTACGCCACCATCCAACATCCGACAGAGCCAATAAAGAGCAGCGTCTGGATGAGAGCCTCTGACGGACTTATGCAGCGCTGAGATCTGGTCATAAAACTGATCTCCCCCTTTGTCAAAGCGACGGGCTTGAGTTGAAAGTGCATTCTCGATAAAGGCTTGATCGATGATCTTGCCACTAGCACTTGGATTGCTGGTGGCATTATGGATTTGTTCAAGCAAATTCAGAAGGCGGCGAGCATCACCATCAGCATGGGCAATCAGTCTATCCATTGCATTGTCTTCAAATTGGAGATCAGGCATAGCCAGTTCGCGTGCACGAAGTAATAACTCCTTCAGCTCAGCGGCGCTAAGAGACTTCAAGACATACACTTGAGCTCGCGAGAGTAGTGCTGAGTTCACCTCAAATGAAGGATTCTCAGTCGTAGCGCCAATAAAGGTAAACAAGCCCGACTCAACATGAGGTAGCAGGGCGTCTTGCTGGCTTTTATTAAAACGATGAATTTCATCTACAAATAAGATGGTTTGTTTTCCATACTGAGCCATATTCTGTTGTGCTTGCTCAATCGCTTCGCGGATTTCTTTGACACCGGCTAATACAGCAGAGATGGCAATGAACTCACGATCAAATGCTTTTGCAGAAAGACGTGCCAAAGTCGTTTTTCCAACGCCAGGTGGCCCCCATAAAATCATCGAGTGGGGCTTGCCAGAAGCAAATGCAAGATTGAGGGGTTTGCCACTAGCCAATAGATGGGTTTGTCCAATGACTTCTTCAATCGTTTTGGGACGCAGCGCTTCCGCCAGCGGAGGCGGAGGAGTGCTGTCAAATAAGCTACTCATGAAAAATCATGCTTGAACAAATAGAATGACCAGGGCCGCCCAAACAAGACAAGCTGAAGCAATATAGGTCAAGCGAGTACGCATAGTCATAAATGCTTGACGTGCTTCATCACAAGAAAAATAATATTGATAAGTATTTTGATCAATATTGCGCTGGATGATTAAAGTAGAGGCGAGAATCACTAGTCCAACAGGGATGTAAATATTGAGGGCTAACCATGCTACTAGAGCTGGAATGACACCCCAAATCCAAGCATTGCGATCCTCCCAGCGGTCACCAGGCGGGGCTTTGCCAAGGGTATGTAAGTTAGCACCCCAGTGGAGGGCGCCCATAAATGAAGTGATCACTGCCCCATATCCTGCCAGAGATTCAGCACTGAGGTAATTTAATGGAGTTGGCGCCAATTGCACTAGTAAGGCTAAACCAATAAAGGGAATCAATCCTGCATAAGCTAATTTAAGGAGAAGCGGGGGAAGTGGGTTCACAAGGACGTCTGTTCTGGATAAGGTTTTAATGAATAAAAAAAGTTACTTAAATTACTTGTCGTAGGTATACACGCCTCGACCCGTTTTGCGGCCAAGATATCCTGCGGCAACCATTTCTCTTAAGAGTGGACAAGGTCGGTATTTAGAATCGCTAAAGTTTTCAAAATACACTTCCATGACTGCTAAGCAAGTATCTAAGCCAATCAGATCAGCCAAGGCTAAAGGCCCAATCGGTTGATTGCAACCCAGTTTCATACCAGCATCAATATCTTCAGGGCTCGCTAAGCCTTCAGATAAGACAAAGAAAGCCTCGTTGATCATCGGTAACAAAATGCGATTGACCACAAAGCCTGGTGAGTTTTTGACTGTAATCGGTTCTTTACCTACGCGTTTTGCCATCTCAATAATGGCAGCATGAGTAGCATCACTCGTTTGTAATCCCCGAATCACTTCTACCAATGCCATCAAGGGCGGCGGGTTGAAAAAGTGCATGCCAATAAAGCGTGCTGGGTTGGAATCGAGTGCAGCCAGTTTGGTGATCGATAGAGAGGAGGTGTTGGTAGCAATAATGGTGTCTTTGCTGACAATCCCATCAACTTGCTTCAAAATCTTTTCTTTGATTGCTTGATTCTCAGTCGCTGCTTCAATGACTAATCCAAGGCCCTTGAAGTCTTCATAAGAGGTACTACCTTTAATACGCTTTAAGGCAGCATCTTTTGCATCAGTAGTAAGCACCTCTTTTTTAACTAAACGATCTAAGCTCTTGCTGATTTGATCAAGCCCACGTGTAACAGCTGCTTCGTTAATATCAACCATGACGACATCAAGACCGGCAACAGCGCATACTTGTGCGATGCCATTACCCATGGTTCCCGCACCGATCACACCGACTGATTGAATCTTCATTTCATTTCCTTTTTTGATACTGGGTTGAACCAAATAGTTGTTTTCTTGCTTTGTCATCATGCAATGGTTTACGAAGCGCAGTTAACACTTCGCATCCCCGCTTTACTGCAGGCCGATCACCAATCTTCTCAAACCATTTTTTAAAATGGGGATATTCATCTAAAGTAATCCCTTGATTTTTCCAGTTGCGAGTCCAGGGAAAAATGGCTATATCTGCTATGGAATAGGTCTTACCAGCAATATAGGGATTATCTTTCAGTTGCCTATCTAGGACGCCATATAAGCGCTTTGCCTCATTGGTGTAGCGATCGACGGCGTAGTCAATTTTTTCAGGGGCATAGATCCGGAAATGATGGTTCTGACCCAGCATCGGGCCTAGACCACCCATTTGGAACATGAGCCATTGCAGCACTTCATATTTTCCGCGAGTAGAGGAGGGTAAGAATTTCCCAGTTTTTGCTGCGAGATACAAAAGAATGGCACCAGATTCAAAAATACTGATTGGTTTTCCATCGGGCCCATTGGGATCAACCAGTGCGGGGATTTTATTATTCGGGCTGATTTTTAAAAAATCAGGAGCAAATTGATCGCCTGATCCAATATTAATTGGGTGTGCAATCCAGTCCTGATGAAGTCTATAGCCACACTCTTCAAGCATGATATGAACTTTATGCCCATTGGGAGTAGGCCAACTGTAGACGTCGATCACATCTCTATTTAATTTCTGTTTTTTCATTGCATCTCCTATTTTCTATAGTTGTTGTAAGCGCTCTAAGGCATTCGCTAATGTTTTTTCTTGTTTGGCAAAGCAAAACCGAATGACGCCAGATTCAGTAGGGAGCTCATAAAAAGCAGAAACTGGAATAGCAGCTACCCCAACATCTTTAGTGAGCCATTGACAAAAGTCTGCTTCATTAAAGCTTGCTTGGGGGATATTTAATTTTGAATAATCAACGCACTGAAAATACGTTCCCGGTGTCGGTAATAATTTAAAACTAGTTTTCTCTAGACCTGCTCTAAAGAAATCTCGCTTTGCTTGATAAAACTGGGGCAGATTTAAGTAATGTGTCGCATCCGATAAATAAGTTGCTAATCCGTACTGCATCGGTGTGCTGACAGTAAAGACGTTAAATTGATGTACCTTACGAAATTCTTTGCTAAGGGCGGCGGGAGCAGCTACATAACCCACTTTCCAGCCTGTTACATGATAGGTTTTGCCAAAACTTGAAATCAGAAAACTTCTAGCGGCTAAGGCAGGATGAGAGGCGACGCTATGATGCTTGGCGCCGTCGTAAACCATATGCTCATAGACCTCATCACTCAGAATCAATGCCGATGTGTCTTGTACTAAAAGCGCTAAACGATCTAGGTCAGCAAGATTCCAAACCATACCAGTTGGATTATGTGGCGTATTGATGATCAGAAGTCGTGTTTTAGAGTTGACTGCGCTTGTGAGGGCATCCCATGGAATTTCATATGAACAGACTTGTCCATTGTCATCTCGCACTGCTTGTAAAGAAACAGCAATGACTTTACCACCAGCTAATTCAATAGAGGGTCTATAACTATCATATGCAGGCTCGATGATCACAACTTCGTCGCCTGGGCTGACGCAAGCAAGTATGGCTGTCAAAATTCCTTGGGTACCACCTGCAGTAATAGTGATCTCCGTATCGGGATCGTAGTCATGCTTGTATAGATTTTTAATCTTTTGTGAGATTTCATGACGCAATTCTGAAACACCAATCATTGGGGGGTATTGATTGTGATCGGCTAGCATCGCCTCATTGACGTTTGATATGAGTTTTCGGTCACAAGGAAAGTCAGGAAAGCCTTGACCTAAATTAATTGCTTGATGCTCAGTAGCAAGAGCAGACATGATCGTAAAAACCGTGGTTCCTACATTTGGTAAACGACTTGGAAACGGTGGGTTGAGGTCCTGATTTTGGTTCATAGAAAGGATGCGTTAGGATTTAGGGCAGAGTAATCTTGTTGTCGCTAGAATGGAAGTAATTCATAAACAAATTGTGCCATGCTGATCGTTCTTTCTCCCGCTAAATCATTAGATTACAAGACCCCAGTCCAGGTTAAGGCGCCCACCTTGCCTGAGTTTGCTGCCGAATCAGCCAAGCTGATCAGCGATCTGAAGAAACTATCTCCTCAGCAAGTAGCCCAATTAATGGGTTTATCTGACCAATTAGCCGCTTTGAATGTGGGTCGCTATCGCGATTGGTCGTCAAAATTTACTACGGCCAATAGCAAGCCTGCCATTTATGCCTTTGATGGGGACGTTTACGATGGCTTTGATGTCAAGTCACTCAATGCCAAGGCGCTTGATTTTGCCCAAGACCATGTTCGAATCCTATCTGGTTTATATGGGGCCCTCAGGCCTTTGGACTTGATGCAAGCTTATCGCCTCGAGATGGGAACCTCTTTCAAGAATGCCCGCGGTAAGGACTTATATGCGTTTTGGGGTAGTAGGGTGACTGATTCTCTAAAGAAAGCCTTAACAAAGGATAAAAAGCCCATATTGTTGAACTTGGCCTCAGAGGAGTACTTCAAGGTCTTGCAGCCCAAAGAGCTAGGATGTCCAGTGATTGCGCCAGTGTTTCAAGACGCAAAGGATGGCAAGTACAAAATCATTTCTTTTTATGCAAAGCGAGCTCGTGGTCTGATGGCTCGTTATGTAGTGGAGAATCGTATTAGTGATCCTGTTGACTTAAAAGGTTTTAACTTAGATGGTTATCGATATTATGCTGCTGATTCCAAAGTGGATAAGCCAGTCTTTAGACGTGCAGAGAGAAAATAATGGCCGTACATCGTACTAAGTCCTCACAGCGTTCATCGCCTGAGGTGGAGCGGCTAGTGGCCGATGCAATCTCTTTGGCTGCCTCCGGCAGTCAAATCGAGGATCGCTTTTGGGAAGAGCGCTTAAATGTTCGCTTGATGCGTTTGTTAAAAAGCCAAAACCAAAATGTGATTGATGCCGCCCTAGATCAAACCTTTCGTATCAATACTGTTGCTTTTGAGGTGCTGGCCGACACTGCTGAAACCTTGGCTGAATCACTCAAGTTGGAATATGAAGGTCAAGAGTGGGATGTGCTCTTACTCGCTTTACCAATCGTGGCCCATACCCGCTATCAAATTCCTTCTGGCCCTTTACCGGTAAGCATTATTGAGGCAACAGCACAGTCTTTAAATACAGCCATTTCCGCTAGTGATATCCGTTTAGCGATTGTTCCTTGGCTCTATAGTATTGATCAGATGCCCCATTCGCATTGCCAAACTCGAGCCTTAACTGAAGCCTTGGCTACTGCAGCTATTTCTTCAAAGGAAGTCAAGTTAGAGTTGCGAGACATGTCTGAAACTATTGCCGTTTTAGCAGACCCCCGTTTCATTATTGCTGCATTGTGCGCCCCTAAGGGGTCGCCGATATTTCGTTGGCAGGCCGAGCCACCTATCCGACAAGAGCGTGGCGTGAGTCTCATTGCTTGGCAAAGTGCCATGCATGATCCTATTGCCTCTTTGTTACCAGGATGTGAGTTTGAGCTGTTATTGCCCGAATCTTATTTCACTAATTGCCGTTTAGCAGATAAACATGTTCGACCATTAAGCATTCGTGCAGCAGTCAATTACATGGAGAGTACTCTTGGTATTTTGCCAGCCGGCTTGTCTTGTGTGGTTG
>Ga0164294_10003091_pt1 | contig 14848 bp, 13 predicted proteins | sample GEODES005metaG_FD_111479 | JGI IMG/M metagenome (GOLD analysis project Ga0164294, IMG submission 111479) | Oligotrophic lake water microbial communities from Sparkling Lake, Wisconsin, USA - GEODES005 metaG | ecosystem: Environmental > Aquatic > Freshwater > Lake | place: USA: Sparkling Lake...
ACCAACGCGCTCCTCGACGACTTCTGGGGCCAGGTGCTCGCCGACGTCGCTCGGGGTCGACACACCACGCCCGAAACCGTGGCTGGCTGGATCGACGGGGGACCGTGGAGCCCAGGCGACGCCATGGCAGATCAGCTCGTGGACGACGTGCTGTACCCCGACGAGCTCCCCGAGGCGTTGGACCAGCTGCACAACCGGTCCGTCACCGGCACCGCCCTCGTTGGGGGAACGACCGCACACAGCGCGTGGGAGCAGCCCCTGCAGATCGCGGTCATCTACCTAGATGGGGCGATCGTCCGCGGAGATGGAGGATGGTTGGGTGGAGACGAGGTCGGCGCAGACGCCATCGTGCGGGCGCTCGAGGAGGCCATCGAGGATCCGCAGATTCGCGCAGTGGTTCTCCGCATCGACAGCCCAGGCGGCTCGTCCTACGCCTCAGACGAGATCTGGCGCGCCACTCAGCGTGTGCGCGACGCGGGCAAGCCCTTGGTCGTGTCGATGGGCGGTGTCGCCGCTTCCGGCGGCTACTACGTCGCGGCCGGCGCGGACGCCATTTGGGCCGAGCCCATGACCATCACTGGCTCGATTGGGGTGTTCTCTGGTCACTTCTCGCCCGACCCCCTATTCGAACGCATCGGCATTCAGACCACCACCCTGACCCGAGGCCGCCACGCTGCCCTGCTCTCGACCGACCCCTGGGACGACGCCCGGCGCGAGGAGATGCAGCAGCTGGTGGACGCCACCTACGTCCAGTTCAAAGAGCGTGTGGGCAGTGGACGCCAGTTGGAGTCCGACGCGGTGGAGGCGGCGGCGCGGGGCCGCGTCTGGTCGGGCCAAAGCGCGCTGAGCCGCGGGCTGGTCGATCACCTGGGTGGCCTGCGCGAGGCCATCGCCGACGCCCGAACGCGGGCGGGCCTGGACGAGCGGCCCGTCGCCAGCGTGACCCTCGACGGCGGTGGAAGCGCGTGGCTGCCGTTGGCGGCGCCCGCTCTCCTCTCCACCCACCTCCCCATCTTGGAGCAGATGAACGCCTGGCTCGAGCCAACCGGACCTGCCTGGACCCTGGCCACCCATCCCGAGGAGCGCGCATGGCTGATGATGCCCTGGACCCTGGACGTAGCGCCCCGCTAAGCGCACTTGAGGGCGCACGGGTCCTCGTGGTGGACGACGAGCGCGCGGTTCGCACCATGCTCCAGGTCAACCTGACCAAGGCGGGGATGCGGGTCCAACTGGCCGCCAATGTCGCCGAAGCGCTGGCCGTGCTCGAGCGCGAGCCCATCGATCTCGTGCTCTCCGACATCCAAATGCCCGGCGGAACCGGGCAGGACCTGCTCGATGCCGTGAAGCACCTGCCCACCGACTGCTGCGTGGTGCTGATGACCGGCTTTGGCTCTATCCAAAGCGCCGTCGCGGCGATGAAGGCAGGCGCGGAGGACTACCTCATCAAGCCCATCGGGCGCGACGAGCTGTTGCTCCTGCTCGACCGGGCGCTGGAACGACGCGCGCTGCGTGCAGAGGTGCGCGCGCTGCGCCGTGATGTGAACCGGCACTCTGGCTTCGAGCGCCTGGTCGGCGCATCGTCTGCCCTTCGGCGACTTGTGAACGAGCTCGACGCGGTGGCCGACAGCCGCGCCACCGTCCTGCTCGAGGGCCCCACGGGTACCGGGAAAGAGCTGCTGGCCCGCGCCGTGCATCAGCGAAGCCCGCGCGCACATCGCCCGTATGTCCGGGTCAACTGCGGCGCCATCCCCGAGGGCCTGATCGAGAGCGAGCTGTTCGGCCACGAGCGCGGCGCGTTCACCGGCGCGGTGCGCCAGCACCGAGGGTTGTTCGAACAAGCCGATACGGGCACCATCTTGCTCGACGAAGTCGGCGAGATCCCGCCGTTGATGCAGGTGAAGCTGTTGCGGGTCCTCGAGAGCGGCGAGATCCAACGGGTCGGCGGCTCGAGTCCCATCCAGGTCGATGTTCGCGTCATCGCCGCCACGCACCGCGATCTGCGGCAGGAAGTTCAGGCAGGTCGGTTTCGGGCCGACCTGTACTACCGGATCCACGTGGTCCACATCCGCGTGCCCTCACTGGCCGAGCGCGCCGATGACATTCCCATGCTCGCGACCCACTTTGCCCGCAGGCACGCCGAGCGGAACGGTCGCCCGATACCCACCCTCGCTCCGGCCGCCCTCGAACAGCTCCAGCGGTATGCCTGGCCTGGAAATGTGCGGGAGTTGGAGCATGTCCTGGAGAGGGCCGTCTTGCTCTCCGGCGATGTCATCCACGCCTTTGACCTGCCCGACACACCAGCCGCCCCATCCGCTGCGCCTGCACCTGCGCCCGCGCCCGCGCCACAACGTCCCCTGCCCGAAGCCTTGGAGTCCGTCGAACGCGGCTGGATTCTCGACGCGCTTCGGCAAGCAGGAGGCGTGCAGGCCCGCGCGGCGACCCTCCTGGGTATCTCGAGGTCCAACCTAAACTACCGCATTCAAAAGCTGGGCCTCAAGCCCGACGGCGAAGCTGCGGACCCTCACCGCCCGCTGGCGGAGAAGTGCTGATAGTCTTTCGCCGACCGCCAGCGGCCACCCCAACGCCAGCCGACCGCGTAAAAGGCTCGGACCACCGGGTCACCGTCGCGAATCAGTCCAGGCACGTCACCCCCCCGGTCCAAGAACGCTTGCCCGGCCGGGGGACGAACCCGCGTGGCTGTCACATGGGGGTTCTTCACCGGATTGATGTCCACGGCCGAGCCAAAGGCGTGCTGTGACCAGTCCGTGTCCTTGCCGTACTGACGGCAGTTGAAGACGCTCGTGTTGTCCGCCGCCATCGACGCCGCGTCTTGTCCCCCAAAGGCTTCGATGGGCTGCACCGACGTCAACGGAAAGCCTGCTGCGTAGATCGCCTCAAACGCGCGGACCAATGCGTCGACGGCTTGGTGGTGGGCGACGAGTGCACCGTCCTTGGGCGCCCCATCCGGCCCGATGAACCGCACCGTCACCCAACGCAATGCCTCGATCTCGACCGGACACCCCGGGCGCCAGGAGCCCCCCGAGCCCGCGATGGCCGTCCTCTCGGCGTCCGTGAGTCGCCGCGCCGCTGCGGACGCTCGGGGTGTCGGGCTGGCCGGTGGCGCCGGAGCCACCGGAGCACTGTTATCGAGCGCAGGCGCAGGCGCGGGGACAGGGACCGCGTCGGACTCCGGAGCGGGGACGGGCGCTGGAGGCTCGACAACCTCACCGGCCGGCGCGCGGGCCGAGGTGCCGGACGACCACGGCACCATGCCGCTGCAAGCCATCAAGAGGACGAGGGCGATCATGCGTAGCCCTGCGCACGAAACCACCCCCAGGCGTCCCGAACCGCGTCGTCCAGCGGATCCGCAACCCAGCCGAGCTCCTCTACCGCCCGCCTGGACGAGAAGTAGTGAGGAAGTTCGCCCATCGCCACGGTCATGGGGTTGATCTCAGGTTCCGGACGCCCTGCTGCGGTCCACAGCTGACCCATCGCGCCCGCCCACCGCGACAGCCCGGGCGGCACCACGCCCACCGGCCCCCGCACGCCCAACAGCGCAGCAAAGCGTCGCCATGCATCCAGATAGGTGAGGTTCTCCCCGCCCAACACATACCGCCGCCCCGTGACGCCGCGCGCCCCCGCGACCAAGACGCCCCGCGCGACCGACCTCACATCGACAAAGCAATTGCCGCCGCTCGGGGCGAGGATGGCGCGGCCCGCGCCGATGGCGAGCAGCATGCGACCGCTCGTCGGCCGGATGTCCCATGGCCCGAGGAGGTACGCGGGATTCACGATCACCGCGTCGAGGCCCCCCGCGACCGCCCCAACACCTCCGCCTCAGCCCGGCGCTTTGTGTCGACATAGGCACACCCCAAATGACCCAAGTTCGGCGGGGTGTCTTCGTCACCCGGCGCGTCCCAGCTGCCGATGCCGAGCGCGTCGACGCTCGACACATGCACGAGGCGCCGTACGCCCCCTGCGCGGGCGGCCGCGCAGACCGCCGCCGTGCCGGCGACGTTGACCCGCTCCAGCTCAGCGACCCGGGTGCGCCCAACCCACACCGCTGCAGCCGCATGCACCACGAGATCGACCCCTGAGACAAGCGCGTGGAGCGCCTGCGGCGAATCGAGATCCCCGACCACGCGCTCCACATCCAAGCCCGCGAGCCCGCGGAGGTCCGCGCCGGGACGGACCAACACCCGCACAGCGGCGCCACCCGCGCACAGCGCCCGCACCACGTGCCCCCCGAGCAGCCCTGTCGCGCCGGTGACGGCGGCGTGCACTCAGACCCCGTCCAAGTGCTGCCGCAAGCAGCGCACCAAGGCGCCGACATCGGCCTGTGGCACCTCGACCACGATGGCGCGCGAGGTCGCGTACACCGCACGCCCGTCCTCTTGCACCGGGGTGGCCCACAGGACCACCACATCGGTGCGCGTCACATCGGCCTCCGCGTCGGCGCGTCCACGCACACCCGCTGCGCGAAAGCGGAGCTCGACGCGGTCGTCGATCCCCTCCCGCAGCAGCTTGTGCCAGCGCGCCGGCCCGCCCACCACCGTGACGCGGCGCAGTCCCTGCAACATGAGCTGCTCGCTCACCGCACTCAGCTCGCGTCCGAGCGTCTCGGCAGGGGGAAGCTCCGCTCGGTCCGCGTCGACCACCAACACCGCTGCACCGGGGAGCGTCGTCGGCTCTGCCGAAAGAACGACCCGATCCGCCAACAGCCGCTCGACCGTGTCGGGATCGGTGGTCCGCAAGGCTGGAAGGATGGACCGCAGGTGCCGCGTCGTGGCGAGGGACGCGAGCGCACGCTCCTGCTCATCGGGCCCCACCAGGCCGCGCCGAACGAGCAGCTCCACCAGCGACGTCCCCAACGCCGTTTCGCGACGCGCGGCCGCCGCCGCGCGCTCAGCCGCGATCGCCGTACGATCGACAGCCACCCGCGCCCGATCGTCGACCAGCTGCAGGCGATCATCGGTCAACGCGCGCCGCTCGGCCACGAGGATGTTGCGCTCCGCTTCGATCGCCTGCCGTTCGGCGTCGAAGGCCGCGCGCTCTGCATCCAGCGCCGCGCGCTCATGGCGGAGGGCTTCCCGCTCGGCGGCCCGGGCGCGCACATCTTCGCCCGCGCCGCCCACCGCCACCGAGGCCGACGAGACCACAGGCGCCGCCGCGCGCGCCACCCCACCCGAGGGCCCCGTCGATGCGGGCATTGCCGGCGCCGCAGCCCGCGAACCGAGCCCGCGCGGAGCGCCGACCGGAATCACGCCCGGTACCAAGGCCGCCATCAGGTCATGCTGAGCGAGCGGGGGAACGACCTCGGTCGCTCGTTCATCGACACGCACCGGAACGGGCTTCACCCCGCGGCGCAGCGCCGACCGCAGCTGCGGAAGGAGGGCGTCGGGAACCTGATCTTCGGTGGTGCGGTAGCGCGTGTGCCCCAGGGCGTGCAGGAGACCCACCACCTCTGCGGGGGAGTGGTCGAGCTCTTTCGCCAGTTTTCGAACACGAATCGACAAAGATGCTCCCGAGGGACACGTGCAGCCGCAGGAACCACGGTCTCTCTGCTGATCTAACCAGCGTCAGCCGGGCGCACAGCGCCAAAGGCACCCGCGGCGGCTGCCACCGCGATTCGGTCCGAGTCCCACCCGATCTCGGCGAGGATGCCATCGCGATCGGCCCCGAGCGAGGGTGGGGCCGAGTGGTGGAGCCGGGTCGTGGCCGTCTGCAGCGTGGGGCCAGGGAGTTGGACTTGTCCAAGTACCGGGTGCGCAACCGACACCGAATACACCACCGGGTGACGGGCCACCTGGTCCACCTCCAGCACCTTGCCGGCTGGAACGCCGGCGCGGGCCAGGCGACCGTCGAGGGAGTCCATGCTGTCCGCGCAGGTCCGAGCGCGAACCGCGGCATCCACCGCCTGCCGGTCGGCCACCCGACCGGCGTTGGTCTGCCAGTCCTCGCGCGCTTCGATGTCGAGCACCTCGCACAGGCGCCGCCAGATCGCGTCATTTCCGCAGGCGATGGTGATCCAGCCGTCGGCGCAGGGAAAGGTGTCATACGGCACCAGCCCACGGTGCGCAGAGCCACGGCGCGACTCGACTTCTCCGGTCACGAGAAAGCGAGTGGCATGGTACACCAGCGACGCCCACTGCCCCTGCATCATGTTGACGACGATCTTCTGCCCCTCCCCTGTCTTCTCCCGATGGAGCAGCGCCAACAGCACGGCCTGGACGGCCTGTAGGCCCGCCAACAAGTCGGCTTGCGGAGCGCCCGACCGAACGGGGGGACCATCCGGCGTTCCGGTGATCGACATGCCGCCGCCCATCGCCTGCAACACCAGATCGTAGCCCGGACGCGCCGTCCAAGCCGCGGGGCCCTCTGCGCCAAATGCATGAATGGCGACGGAGATCAGGCGGGGGTGGTCGCGGCGGAGCACGTCGTCACCGAGCCCCAGCCGCTCCATCACGCCCGGCCGAAAGTTCTCGAGCACGACGTCAGCGCGCGCCGCCAGCGCCCGGGCGATCTCGCGACCCTCCTCGGTTCGAAGATCGAGTGTGATCGACCGCTTGTTTCGGTTGGCGCACAAGAAATAGGTCGACACCGATCCCACCGCCGGCGCAAACCCCCTCGTCTCGTCCCCTTCGGGCGGCTCCACCTTGATGACGTCGGCCCCCTGGTCCGCCAGCATCTGGGACGCCCACGGACCCGCGAGGACGCGCGTAAAGTCGAGGATGCGAACGTCGTTCACGACGACTCCGGGGCAGAGACGCGCCGCCACGACCGCATGTCGACGACCTCCCCGACCATGCCGAACCCATACACCGGCGCCAGATCCCCCTCCACCTCGATCCAGCCGCCCGCGGCCGAGGCGGGCAGGTCGCCGAGGAGTTGGAGCTCCCTCCCCGCGGTCTGAAGCACCCACACGCCCGTACCGAGCTCGCGTCGCTCCAAGCGCCCCTGCCACCTCATGGCCGACGCTCCTCCAGGGCGTCGTGACCCGCGAGCCCCAGCGCGACCCCGAGCGACAAGACCGACTGGCTCGCCAGCCACAGGCCGTTCCACCGGATCGGGAGCCACCACGTCTGAATGCCGTTGGTCGCCGCCGCCCACAACAGGTGCGCGGCGATCCCGGACGCCAGCCCGACTGCGACCGGGCGGGTCCATCGGCTCCCGCCGAGCACCACCCCGCCGATCAGCGGCAAGGCCGCCGAGGCCCAGCCCGGCGCGTGGACCCACGTCGGAATCCCGAACGCGGCAGGCCACAACAAGAGACCGCTCGAAGCCGCGCGCAGCGGCGCTGTCTCCACTGGCAGCAACGCAGGCAGGATCCAACACCCGGCAGACGCCCAGACGGCACTTCCGGCGGCGCCGATGGCAAAGCGCGCGCCCCGGCCAGCGACCCGCGCGACGCCGATGGCCAACAGCAAGCCGACGCAGGCACGCAAGCCCGCTGGCGCATCGATCCCCCACCGCACGGCCCGCGGCAGGTCGATCTCGCCAAAGCCTCTCTGTGCCGACCATATCCCGTCGTCCGTTGCGGTTGACACCAGCGCTTGTCGTGCCGCGGCCGGCGACAAACCTGCCGACAACAGCGCAGCAACTGCTCCCGTCACATGGGGGGCGGCCATCGATGTTCCTTGCAACGCGCGGTAAGCGTGGCCGCCATCGGGTCCAACCGTGTCTTGCAGAATGCCTCCGTCCGGCTGGCGGGTGTCGCCGCCGGGCGCGAGAACGGTCAGCCCCTCGCCGAAGGACGAATACGGCGCCAGCGCGCCACCCGGTCCCACCGCGCCGACACCGATCACCTGGGGCAGACCGGCGGGCCAGGCCACCCCGGTCGTACCCGTGTTGCCGGCCGCAGCGACCACCAACGCACCGCTCGCCACCGCGCGCGACACGGCGAGCGCCACCGCGTCGGAGTACGGCCCGCCGAGCGAGAGGTGTACCACCTGCGCACCGTGGTCGACCGCGTAATCGATGCCGGCGGCCACGGTGGCCGAGCTGCCCGCTCCCGACGCCGCGAGCACCTTGATCGGGAGGATCTCCACCGCCGGGGCCATCCCGGCGACCCCCAGCCCGTTGTGGGTGGCCTGCGCGATGGTGCCCGCCACATGGGTCCCATGACCTTGATCATCCGCGGCGCTGGCCACGCCAGGCACCAGGCTCACGCCGGGAAGCAAGGTCGACGGCGGGAGGTCCTCCACCGGCGACACACCCGTGTCGAGCACGGCCACGCGGATCCCCGCGCCGCGCGGCGTACGACGCCACAGCGCCGCCGCGCCAACGCGGCGCAGGTTCCATTGCCGTGGGTAGTGCGGATCGTTCGGGAAGGCGGTCGCCCACAGGGTCTGTTCCGCCTCTGCCACCTCCACCCGCGGGTCGGCGCGAAGGCGCGCGATCGCGCTGCGCAGATCGGCCACATCGCCGACCGCCAACGCCTCATCCGCGGCATGGGGCGAAACCCAATCGAGCCGACCCCCGACGAGCGCAGACACCCGCGCCAGGTCGGCTTCGGTGGACCCATCCCGCAAGTCGACCACCAAGCGCGCACCGGCTCCCGAGGGGGCTTCCACGCCGGGGCGCGCGGGACGCTCGACGGAGGACCACGGCCAAAGCCACAGCGCGACCCCAGTGGCCGACAGGACCGCCCACCCCGTCCACCTGCCCGACGCGCCAGCGGCCATCGACGCCTCCAACCGACCTACGCGATCACGGCGTGATTGTTGCGCAGCATCAGCGGATATCCCAATGCCCCGGCAACAAGGCCGCGACTCCGGAATCCGACAGCACCCGTTCCAGGCGGACCAAATCAGCCATCGCGCCGGAATCCACGCCTGGGATCTCGAGCCGAGGCTGCAACGCCTCGACCTCGAGATCCTCGGCGATCTGGTCCCACAGCGTCTTCGACGCCGGAAAGGTGCTCACGCCATAGGCATCCAGGTCTCCGAGTTCGGCGGCTTTGGCCAGCGCGACGTCGATTCCTCCGATCTCGTCGACCAGCCCGCGCTCCTTGGCCTGACGCCCCGTCCAGACCCGACCCTGTGCGACCGCATGGGCGGCATCGCGCTCCATTCCTCGCCCGTCGGCGACCACATCCAAGAAGCGATCGTAGAAGTCTTGCAGGAACGACCGAAATGCGATCCGGCCGCCTTCGGTGAACGGCGCGCTGGCTGTGAACAGGTCCGACTGCATTCCCCGACGGTAGGTAAACTCGGTCATTCCGAGCTTCTCCCACATCCCGGCGAGCGCCAACTTGCCGCCAAAGACCCCGATCGAACCGGTCAGCGTCCCAGGCTGTGCGACCACCCAATCTGCTGGAGCAGCAATATAGTACCCGCCGCTCGCCGCATAATCGCCCATCGACACGACTACGGGCTTGCCCGCGGCGCGGGTGAGCTGGATCTCGCGCCACATCATGTCCGCCGCCAGCCCGCTCCCACCCGGACTGTTGACCCGGAGGACGACCGCGCGAATGTCGTCGTCTTCTCGGATCTCCTGCATCCAGCTCCGAAATGTCTTGTCGGCCAACAAGCCATCGCCGCCGAAGAAGCCCCCGTCCGCGGACCCTGACACGATCTGCCCCTCCGCGCACACCAGGGCGATCCGGGCTTTGTTCGCCTCGTCGGACGCGCGGAGGGTGTCGACGTAGGCGTCGAGCAATGTGAACGTCGGCGCGTCGTCTCCTGTTGGCTCCCGGTCTACCTCGTCCAAGGAGCGGACCCATCCTTCCTCGCCGTACCGAGGGAGCGAACTACGAACCGCGTCTCGATACGCGAGCCCATCGACAAAACCGGCGGCGCGGGCTGCGCCTGGCGCCAAGGTCGGACCATCCACCCAGGCTTGCACCTGCGCCTCGGGCACGCCCCGTCCTTCCGCGATGCCGGCCACCACCTCGGCCCAAATGCCGTCCAGGAGGTAGTTCACCGCTTCCGACGCCGGCTCGGAAGGCCCGGTGCGCTGAAAGGGCTCCACCGCGCTCTTGAAGTCACCCACATGCTCAAAATCACCGACCGCACCTACTTTTTCGAGTGTTCCCGCGTAGTAAGTGATCGACAACGCGACACCATTGACCAGGGCGAGTCCACCCGGCGCGAGCAACACGTCGTCACAGGTCGACGCCAGCCAGTAGCCCTTGGTGTCATAGGATTCGCTGTAAGCGACGCACGGCTTGCCCTTGGCTTGAAAGGCATCGATCGCTGCACGGATCTCGCCGATCGACGCCCACCCGGCCGAGGGGTCGTCTAGGTCGAGGTACAGGCCGCGAATGCGCTCGTCGTCTCCGGCCTTCCGAATCGCGCGCGCGATCTCGGTGACCGTGGGCGGAGCCTCGGCGGGGTCGAGCAAGAACCCGCCCTGCTCCGGTGCGTCCCGCAGGGCGCCCTGCAGGTGTACCTCGAGGAAACTGTCGTCTTCGACCTTGGCTTCCTGCAGATCCTGCACCATCCAGACCACGGCGGCAGTCGCGCCCAAGAAGGTCACGCCGCCGAGCACGGTGAGCGCCATCAAGACGCGGGTGGTGCGGGTCGCGCGGTCGCGCTTGCGCGCGGGGACAGGCTCGGACATGTGGGGACGACGCCTCGGTTCTCTGCAACGGTAGTCACCTCGCCGGGCAGGTCCAGTGGCAACGGAGCGCGACCATGTACCGAAATGCCATCCTCGCCGGCACGCTCGTGGCGCTCGTCTTGTGCTCGGGAGGAAGCGCGATCTTCCTCGGGGCGTCCTACTGGGGCCTCCGACCCGATCCCGACGCGGGCCGACGCGGAGCCGCCACGGCCTCCTCCCAGCCGGCAGAACCAGCTGGTAGCCCCGCCGCGCTGTCCAAGACGCAAGAGCGGATGAACCATCCAGACGCCAAGTACGCCGGCGATCTGGCTGGACCCCTCTCAGCGCTGCGGCGGATTCTGGTCCAAAAGGGCGCAGACGGCGACGCCGCCACCAGTGGGGCCGATCCCCTCGTGAGCAAGCTGCGCGAACAGCGCCGCGACCCAGACAAATATCCATGGGACGAGCTGGCGAACGAAGTGCAGGCGTTCATCAGCGCGGTGCGCGCCTCCCCCTACGGCGCAGACCCCGCCGTCTCGCCCCAACTGGCCAGGCTGGAGCAGATCTTGGCGGCGCACGACGCCGCCAAGGCAGCGCTGCCCTAAAGAGCCGATCCACTCAGGCGGCGAGGGCGTGGAGGGGTCCAATCGCGGCGATCACCTCGGGCACCTGACCGCGCGATGCGGCGTCCTTGCTCACCGACCGCGTCACCATCGGCGACGATACATACCGATATCCCGCCGAGACCGGGTACAATTCGTCGCGCACGATGGGCACATCGTGGTTGGAGAGGACCACCCTCGCACCTGCCCGCGCGGCTTGCTCTGCGCACTGGGCCAGGAGCCGTTGCTCCCGCAAGCCAAAGGGCTCGCTGGAGTAGCCGGTGAAGTTCGACGTCGGCGACAGCGGCACGTAGGGCGGATCGCAGTACACCTGGTCTCCAGCATCTGCCATCGCGATCGCCCGCTCGAACGGCGCCACCACGAACTCGACATCTGCCAGCGCGCGCGACACTGCGCGCACATGTTCGGCTGTCGGGAGCGAGAGCTTGGCGTAGCTCCCAACCGGCACATTGAACTTACCGGAACGGTTTTCACGGTACAGGCCGTTGAAGCCGGCGCGGTTGAGCCACAGGAAGCGCGCCGCGTGCTCGACGCCAACGAAGGGGCCTTGGTTGTAGGCATCGCGAACCGCCGTGTAGTGGTTGCGGAAGTCGGCGCACGGCATCTCGGCGAGCGCTCCCAGCACGCCATCCGCATCATCCCGGATCGCACGATGAAACTCGACCAACTTGGCGTTGACGTCCGCGAGGACGGCGCGGCCGACGCGTCGGTGTTCCCAGCGATACAAGAAGACGGCCGCAGAGCCAACAAATGGCTCGATGTACCGGCCCGCGCAGCCCTCCACGAAGGCGAAGTCGATCTGCGTCGCCAGCCGGGCCTTTCCCCCGGCCCACTTCAAGATGGGCTTCATCGCGCCTCCGCACCGTTCCGCTGCCGTGCAGCGCCGCAGCTTTAGCACGATGATCCGCCTTCAAGCCAGATCAATTCCGATCGACCCGATCAAAGTGATCCTCCAAACGGCACAATCGATCAACGAGGAACATCGCCGATCCTCCCTCCATCGCGCTCCTGGCGACGCGCGGCGAGGAGCGGCGTGCCCAGCTGTGCCGCGCTACGTCGGACCATGGAGGGGTCGATGCGGCGCGCTTGGATCGTGGCAGCAGTCGCAACGTTGGGCTTGATCATCGTCTTTCTGGCGTTTCCTCGGCCAGACACCGGCGCAAAACCGGAGCAGGCCGACGCTCCGCCCATCGCCGGGCTGCGCCACCGTCCGGCAGGGGTGGGCCAGCCCGCCGTACAGCGGGACCGCATGCCCATCCAAGGCAATACGCCGATCGCCAGAGAACAGCTCCAGGTCTTGCAGCAGCCTGATTCGCTCTACGCCGGGCGACTGGCCGGGCCGCTCGCGCTCGCCCGTCGCACCCTCAGCGCGCGCCCGGAAGCCGACGCGCAGCAGCTCGCCGCGCAGGTGGACGGACTGCTCGGCCGACTGCGCGCCCAGCGCAAGGACCCGACCACCCATGTCCTATCCGAGCTGATCTCCGAGGGACGTACTTGGTTTCTGACCTTGCAGGCCTCTCCGTTCGGCTCGGAACCCGACGTTCGCACCCAGGCGGGACGATTCGAGCAGATCAGCGCCGAATACGAAGCCCGCAAGGCCCAGCCCCACAGCCCGGACGCGCCTGCCGCGGCCGAACCAGCCCCAGGAGAATGAAGATGTCGCTCGCTCGCCGGACCTTCGTCGTGGGTGGACACACCACGCCGTTCATCGGGAAGAAGCACCCAGACTTCATCTGGCCCAAGCATCCCGACTTCGGGAAGCGGGACAACCCCTCGTTGGAGGACTTCATCGCCCAGGCCGTCAACGGCGCCCTGACAGCGACCGGAACCGCCGCAGAGCAGGTCGACAAGGCGTGGATTGGCAACTTCGTGGGAGAGCTCTTCTCCAACCAAGGCCACCTGGGCGCCGCGGTTGTCGGCGCGAACCCTGGCCTGACCAACAAGCCCGTGATGCGGGTCGAGGGCGCTTGCGCGTCGGGGGGCCTCGCGTTCTCCTGCGCGGTCGACGCCATCCAGGGCGGGAGCGACATCACCCTCGTGGTGGGTGCCGAGGTCCAAACCACCCAATCCGCCCGCACCGGCGGTGACTACCTCGCGCGTGCGTCGCACTATGCGCGCGAGCGGGCGATCGACGACTTCACCTTCCCCGCGCTGTTCGCCCGGCGCGTCAAAGCGTACAAGGAGGCGTTTGGCCTGACCGACACCCAGCTGGGCCGGGTAGCGGTAAAGGCGTACGGCAACGCGAACCGCAACCCGAACGCCCACATGAAGGCGGTAAAGCTCGACCTCGACACCGCGGGTTCGACCTCCGACAAGAACCCGACCTTCCTGTCCAACACCGAACTTCACCCCTACATCCGGATGTCGGACTGCAGCCAGGTGTCCGATGGTGGAACCGCGATCGTCGTGGTGAGTGAACGCGGCCTCGAGAAGCTCGGTAAGCGCCCGGAAGATGCCATCGAGCTCACGGCCCTGTCGGTCGCTACGGGCAACCTCTACGTCGACGGCGATCCCCTCGTCATGGAGACCACCGCCGCGGCCGGCGCGCGCGCCTTCGCCCAAGCGGGGTGGGCACCCGAACACGTGCAGGTGGCGGAGGTACACGACTGCTTCACGATCACCGAGATCCTCATGCTCGAAGCGCTCGGCTTTGCCGCCCGCGGGACCGGCGCGTCCTTGTTCGAGAGCGGCGCCGTGAACATCGACGGCCGACTGCCGGTCAATACGGGCGGCGGGCTGGTCGGCTTCGGCCACCCTGTCGGAGCCACCGGCGTCAAGCAGATCTTGGAGATCTGGCGCCAGATGAAGGGTCAATGCGGGGCGTACCAGGTCCCGACGGTGCCCGGCCGGGGGATGACCGCGAATATGGGCGGCAACGACAAGACCGTGGTGGTCGGCCTCTACCAGAACCTGGGCTGACCGATCCGCCTTAGGGGATGGCAGCCGTGGTGACGGGCGAGAGGAACATCTTGCCCACCCGCACCTTCGACAAGGCGGTGTTCACATCCGTGAGGTCGTCGGCGTCGGTGTGGGCCATGGCGGCGACCCCGACCAGGTAGACTTGGTTGGTCGCGAAGGCGCTACCTGGAATCTCCAAGGTGGTGACCTCGTCGCTGCCCATCGCGTCATACAGCGACCGCACGTCGGTCGGCACATTGGTCCACACCACCTCGCCGGTCGCGTCCACGACGACGCCGATCGCCGAGCCGAACCCTTGACCGGTCAGATCGATGACCAGCGGCGACCCGGCGCCATGCTGGCTTGGGATCTCGACGGCGGCACCCGCCGGAAGCGAGAGCGCGACTTCGCCCACCGCGTCGCCGCGCGCGACGGACAGCGTCCACGATTCCCCGTCGACGTAGATCAAGTCTGACGTCGACGGATCATTCGCGTACAAGCCGTCTCCCTGCGAAGGGACCGCTTCGTCGATGCCGCCGGCGACGGACACCGTCGCATCGTCCACCGGCGCATTGGCCAGGTCGGCGACCGAGCTCGCATCCACGACAAACGCGGTCACCGCGGTGCCGGGGGCAAACTCCGTCCCTTCGAGCAGCGCAGCGAGCGTGGGATCGTCTGGCGCCTCGATCCCGAGGACTGCACCCTGGACCACCGTCGACTCGGTGAGTCCTTCCACCGTGTCGAAGGCCTTTCGAAAGGCGTCGCAACCGACGAGCGAGAGCGAC
>Ga0164294_10003095_pt1 | contig 14842 bp, 9 predicted proteins | sample GEODES005metaG_FD_111479 | JGI IMG/M metagenome (GOLD analysis project Ga0164294, IMG submission 111479) | Oligotrophic lake water microbial communities from Sparkling Lake, Wisconsin, USA - GEODES005 metaG | ecosystem: Environmental > Aquatic > Freshwater > Lake | place: USA: Sparkling Lake...
CCCCTGGCTGGTCCACACGGGCTTGCTCGCGCTGGCGGTCGCGACCCCGTGGAGCCTCCCCGCCGAGGCCTTCGCGGTCGGCCTGCCCCAAGGGGTGTGGTGGGCGCCCCTGCTGGCCCTCGCGCTCGCCTCGTGGCGGTGGGCCGGCGCGGTGGCGGTCAGCGCCCTGCTCGCGACGCTGCTCGTTCACGGCGGGGATGTGACGCACGGCGGGCTGGCCGCGGCCGGGACCAGCGCGGCGCTGTGGGGGATCGCCGCCGCCGCCCGCTGGACCCACGATCGCCTCCGCACCACCCAGCGCGCCCTGCGGGAGCAGGCCGAGCAGCTGACCCACAGCGACGCCCTCACCGGCCTCCCGAACCGCCGCCAGCTCGAGCTCCGGCTGCAGCGCGCCCTGGACGACGCGCGCGCCGGCGGGCTCCAGGTGGCGGTCTACTGCCTCGACCTCGACCACTTCCACGAGGTGAACGACGCCCTCGGCCACCGGGTCGGCGACCGCGTGCTCGTGCAGGTCGCCGGTCGCCTGCTGCGCAACGTCCGCCCCGAGGACACGGTCGCTCGCTTTGGCGGCGACCAGTTCACCATCGTCGCCGCCGGGGTGATCGACCGCGAGGAGGCCGCGCAGATCGGCGAGCAGATCCGCCGCGCCTGCGAGGTCGCGGTGGCCGTCGACGAGCGGGAGATCCAGGTCACGGCGAGCGTCGGGCTGGCGATGTTCCCCGACGACGGCGCGACCGTCGACGAGCTGACCCAGCACGCCAACCAGGCGCTCAGCGCGGCCAAGCGCAGCGGGCGGAAGCAGGCGACCCGCTTCGCGGTCCAGCTGCAGGCCCTCGCGGAGCGACGCCGACGGCTCGCCGCCGACCTGCGCACGGCGCTCAACGGCGACGACGGCCAGCTGCAGGTGTTCTACCAGCCGATCGTCGACCTGCGCACCGGCCGGACCCACAAGGCCGAGGCGCTGGCCCGCTGGAACCACCCTGATCTCGGCGCGATCGGCCCGGGCGAGTTCATCCCCATCGCCGAGGCGTCGGGCACCATCCACGCGCTGGGCGACTATGTTCTGCAAACCGCGGCAAACGAGCTGGTGACTTGGCAGTCGCGGCGGTCCCATCCGCTCGAGATCAGCCTGAACTGGTCGCCGGTCCAGTTCCGCGACGGCACCCTCGCCCGGCTCGCCGACCTCACGATGCCGCCCGGCAGCCTGGTCTTCGAGATCACCGAGGGCCTGCTGCTCGAGCACAGCGAGGAGGTCGCCCAACAGCTGGCTGACCTGAAGGCGCGGGGGATCGCCGTCTCCCTCGACGACTTCGGCACCGGCTACTCGTCGCTGTCCTACCTCCAGCGCTTCCCGGTCGACTACCTGAAGATCGACCGCTCGTTCATGCGCGACCTGTCGCCGGACTCCAAGAACTTCGCCCTCTGCCGGGCGATGATCGGGATCGCCCACGAGTTCGGCATGCGGGTGGTGGCCGAGGGGGTCGAGTCCGAGGACCAGCTCGACCTGCTGGTCGCCGCGGGCTGCGACTTTGGGCAGGGCTACCTCTTCGGCCGCCCGATGGACGCCGCCGCCTTCGGCGCCCTGCTCCAGCGGTTGGAAGCCCAAGCGTGAACCCCGACTGGAGCGCCGCCTTCTCGCCGTCCCCCCCGGGGACGGGCGCCCGCCGGGGCGCGGTCCACCTCGGCCACACCGTGGTCCAGACGCCCCAGTTCATGCCGGTCGGCACCCGCGGCACGGTCCGCGCCCAGCGCACGGACGACGTGGGGCGCGCCGGCGCGACCCTGCTGCTCGCCAACACCTGGCACCTGATCGACCGGCCCGGCCTCGACGTGCTGGCGGCGGCCGGCGGGCTCCGGCGCTTCATGGGGTGGGACGGCGGGATCTTGACCGACTCGGGGGGCTTCCAGGCGTTCTCGCTCGGGCGCGACGCGCGGGTGGACGACGACGGCATCGCGCTCCGCGATCCGCGCACCGGGCGCGACCAGCGCCTGACGCCCGCCGGCGTGATCGACGCCCAGCGCGTGATCGGCAGCGATGTGGCGATGGTCCTCGACCACTGCGTGCCGTCGACCGCGCCGCGCCCGGTGGTGGCCGCGGCGATGGCGCGCACCCACCGGTGGGCCGCCGCCTCGCTGGTCGCCCGCGGTGACGCCCCGATGGCCCTGTTCGGCATCGTCCAGGGGGCGTGTCACGCCGATCTCCGGCGAGCCAGCGCCGACACCCTGACGTCGCTCCCCTTCGACGGCTACGCCATCGGCGGCCTCGCGGTCGGCGAGACCAAGGCGGAGCGCGAAGACACGACCGCGGTGGTGACCGAGCGCCTGCCCGCCGACAAGCCCCGCTACCTCATGGGCGTCGGCACGCCGCTCGACCTGCTGGAGGGGGTCCACCGCGGGGTCGACCTGTTCGACTGCATCCTGCCCACCGCGCTCGCCCAGCACGGGCGCGTCTACACCCACGGCGGGCGGCTCGAGCTGCGGCGGGCGGTCTACCGCGCCGATCTGGGGCCGATCGATGCCCGCTGCGGCTGCCCGGTGTGCGCGCGCCACAGCCGGGCCTACCTGCACCACCTGATGCGGTCGGAGGAGCCGCTGGCCTGGCAGCTGCTCGGGCTGCACAATGTCCACTTCTGGCTCCACCTGATGGCCGACATCCGGTCGGCGCTCGACGAGGGCCGGTTCCTGGCGTTCTACGCCGACGCGCGGGAGCGCCTGGACCAGGCGGACCCCGACCACCCCGCCCAGCCCACCCCCGCCCGGCGCCGCCGCGGCCCGCCGCTCACCCTCGGGCGCTGGGAGCTGCACGAGGCCCCGCCCTTCGGCGATCACCCCGGCCATGCCGCGATCCGCGACCGGGAGTCCGGCGAGGTCATGCACAGCGTCACGGCCCCCGACGCCGAGGCCCGCCGGCTGTACGTCGCCGCCCCCGACCTCGACGCGCGCGCCCGCGCGGACGGCCCCCCCCTGGTCGTCTGGGATGTGGGCCTGGGGGCCGGCACCAACGCGGTCGAGGTCGTCCGCGCCTGGGAGGCGGCCGACGGCAAGCGCCCGCTGCACCTGGTCAGCTTCGAGCGCGATCTCGACGCGCTCCGGCTCGCGCTCGCCCACCACGACCGCTTCCCCCGCCTGCGCCACAGCGGCCCGGCGCTGCTGCTGCGACACGGCCACTGGGCCCGGGGTCGGATCCGCTGGACCCTGTGCGCCGGCGACTTCCTGGCGCAGCTGCCGGCGGCGCCGCGCCCCGACCTCATCCTGTACGACCCCTTCTCGGCCCGGGTCGACACCCCGCTGTGGCAGGTCGAGGCCTTCCGCCAGGTGCGCGAGGCGGTGGGCGAGCACCCGGCCTCGCTCCACACCTACTCCCGCGCGACCGCCGTCCGCGCGGCCTTGCTGGTCGCGGGCTGGTATGTCGGCGCCGGCCCGGCCACCGGGCCCAAGTCGGAGACGACCATCGCCTACAGCCAGCCCGGGCTCGGGCCCCTGCTCGACGCAAGCTGGCTCCGGCGCTGGCGCCAGTCGGGCGCGCCGTGGCCGAGCGCCCTGCCGGTCGACGCGCAGCCCGCCTTCCGCGACGCCGTCGAGGCACACCCCCAGTGGCAGCGGACGCCGCCGCCCTAAGGCGTCAGGGGGCGTCCGTCGCGGGCAGGCGCACCACCTCCTTGCGGTTGTCGGGCCCGAGCAGGGCGGCGGCGGTCTCCTGGATCACCGCCGGGGTCAGGCTGTCGTTTCGGGCGTCCCAGGTCAAGATCTCGCGGGGATCTTCGCCGCCGCGCAACGCCGAGACCAGCCCGCCGAGCCAGAAGCCGTCCGTCTGCCGCTGCTCCTCGCGCTCGCGCCGGTTCTTCGCCTGCTCGTCCGCCACCCGCTGGGGGTCGACCGGGGTCGCGCGCAGCCCCTCCACCACCGCCAGGGCCGCCGCCTGCAGCTCGGGCACGCGCGCCGGGTCGCACACGAAGTCGACGACCACCTCGTAGGCGGGGACCGGCGCGTCCTCGCTCTGAAACGACGCGCTCACCCCGTACACGCCGCTGCGCGCCTCGCGGAGCTCCTCGCGGAGCAGCACGCCGAGGATGTCGGTCATCGCCATCGCGCGGTTGCGGTGCGCGTAGTCGTCGACGAAGGGCCCGTGCCAGAGCAGGCGCACATGCGCCTTGGGCTCCTCGCCTGCGCGGACGGTCACCGACGCCGGCCCCGGGAGGCGGCGCGCGCCCCGGTCGACCGCGGCCTCGACCCGACCGGCCGCCGGCAGCGCCCCCAGCCAGCGGGCGACGGCGTCGCCGAGCACCGCCTCGTCCACATCGCCGACGAAGACGAAGGTCCAATCCGAGACGTCGGCCAGCCGACCGCGGAGGAAGGCGTCGGCCGCGGACGGGGTGATCCGGTCCAGGTCGGCGGGCTCCCAGCGGCGGAGCCGCAGGTCGTCCCCCCACAACGTCCGGGTCTGCGCGTCCCAGAAGGCGGTCTCGGGGTCGAGCGCCCGGTGCGCCAGCTGGTCGGCGGCGTCGCCCCGCCACCGCGCGAAGGCGTCGGCGTCCGACCGGGGGGCCGTCAGCCGCAGCCACAGCAGCTGCATCCACGTCTCGAGGTCCTGGGTGGCGGCGCTGCCCCGCGCGCCCTCTTCGCGCGCCCCGACCCACACCCCCGCCGACACCTGCTTGCCCGCCAGGCGCCGGCCGAGCGTGACGGCGTCGTAGGGCCCGGCGCCCGACTCGGCGGCGAGGGCGGTCGCGGCGGCCGCCGCGTGGAAGTCGGCGTCGTCCGCCATCGACAAGCCGCCGGGCGAGAACGCCTGCAGGCTGATCTGCCCGGGCTCCAGCGTCGAGCGCCGGAGGTAGACGACCACCCCGTTCGACAGGGTCCACTTCACGAAGCCGAGGCCCGGGTCGAGCCGCTCGGTCGCGACGATCGCGCCCGGCCGCTCGGGAGGCGGCGCGAGCGGCCCGTCGGCCGCGGTGTCGGGCAGCGCCTCGGGGGTCGACGCGAGCGCCCGCGCGACCACCGCCGCCACCTCGGCCTCGGTGGGGACGGGGTGCGCAGGGGTCTGCGGGACGATCACCTCGACCAGCCGGCTGTCGCCCTCCAGCCAGCCGCGCGCCAGCTCGCCGACCTCGGCGAGCGAGACCTCGCGCAGGAGGTGCGTCATCAGCGCGTGCTCGTAGGGGAGCGACGTGTAGTACTCGCCGTTCAGCGCGACCCGCACCAGCTCGCCGGCCTCGTCCACGCTCTCGACGTCGTCCTGCTGCCGCAGCCGCTCGTCCCAGGCGGCCAGCTCCGCGGCGCGCGCGCGCGCGAGCTCTCCGGGGTTGAAGCCGTGCAGCGCGATCCGGCGCCACTCCTCCAGCAGCACCTCCAGCCCGCGGAGCGCGTCGCCGTCGCGGGTCGACACGCCGATCTCCCGGGCCGCCTCGTCGGGCGTCACCCGCTGCTCGGACATCCAGGCGCCTTGAAACGGGCGGTCGGCCACGCGCGCCCGCTCCGCCATGCGGTCTTGGAACAGGCGGTTCAGCAGGGCGGCGGCCGCGTTCTCTCGCGCCCCGCCGTGATCGGTTCGCTCCACATCGTCGAAGGTGCGGCCGAGGCTGACCCGCGACTGCGTCCACTCGGGGTCCGACGCGACCACGATCCGCTGGCCGGGCACCGCCGGGATGTCGCCCCGCAGCCGCGGGCGCGCGTCGGGCTGGCGCGCGAGCCCCGCGAAGCCGCCCCGCACGCGCGCCTCCGCGTCGTCGAGGTCGAGGTCACCGACGACGACGACCGACATCCGCTCCGGGCGGTACCAGTCGTCCACGAACCGACGGACCGCCTCCGGGGTCACCGTCCGCAGGGACGCCTCGGTCCCGATCGGCAGGCGACCGGCGTACTGCGCGCCGAGCTCCGCGGCGATCACCTGCTGCTGGACGCGCCAGCCCGCCCCCTGCGCCCGCCGCCACTCCTCAAGCACCACGCCGCGCTCCTTCTCGACCTCGACGGGGTCGAGCGTCATCCCCCCCGCCCAGTCGGCCAAGATCTGAAAGCCGGCGTCGAGGGCCGCGGGATCGTCGGTCGGGATCGACAGCTTGTAGACCGTCTCGTCGAAGCTCGTGTGCGCGTTGATGTGCGGGCCGAACTGGGCGCCGAACCCCTCCAACGCGGCGATGACCCCGTTGCCGGGGAAGTGGGTGGTCCCGTTGAAGGCCATGTGCTCGACGAGGTGCGCCACCCCGAGCTGGTCGTCGTCCTCCACCACCGACCCGACGTCGAGCGCGAGGCGCAGGACCACGCGGTTGTCCGGGTTTTCGTTGTGCTGCAGGTAGTAGCGAAGCCCGTTGTCGAGCCGGCCGACCCGCACCGCGGGGTCGACGGGGATCGGGGCGTGGGCGGCGGCGCGTGGCGCCTGCAGCGGGTCGGGCACCGACGGGCGGTGGGCGCACGCGAGGAGCAGCAGGGGGAGTCGGCGAATCAACGGGCCCTCCGAAAATCTGGGCGATTAACAGGGACAGTCACAGTATCCATAGCGCTCATTGTGCACCAGGGTGCCGTCGAGGCGGGTGATCCCGAAGGTGTTGGGAAAGACCGACCAGACCCACTCCGGCTGGCCGTCGGCGTCGACGTCCACCAGGCCATCGACCTCGCCAAAAGATAGGTCGATCCAGCTCCCCTGCCGCTTGCCGTCCACCCACATCGACGCGCTCTGCACGGCGTCACCGCCGCAGACGCCCAGCGCGTCCTCGGCCTCGCCCACGGCGACCACGCGCGCGGCCGGTCCCGCCGCGTCAGCGAAGGCCGACCAGCGGTGGTCGTCGAGCTCCGACCAGCGCGCGCGCCCGGCTCCCTCCGCCGCTGCGCCAGCGGGGACCGGCGCCGCCGTCCGTGACCAGGGCGCGAGCGGCCCGCGCTGCGACGCCACCCACACCCCCGGCGACAGCGCACAGTCGAGCTCCACATACCCCGCGGGCGATCCGCAGGTCGGACCGGTCGCGCCGGCGATGAGCCCCGCGTGCGGCGTGCCCACCGTCAGCACGGCCAGCGCGCGGGTCCGGCAGACCGCCGTCTTCCCCGAGCGGGCATCGGCGAGGTACCACACCGCCGCGGGCGCGGGACCGTCTCCCGGCTGCCACCAGACGCCGTCGTTGAGCGCGATCGGATCTACCGCCCGCGCGGTCGCGGACGCCGGTACGAAGGTGCGTCCGCCGGCCACCACCGCGAAGGCGAGGCCGTCGACTGGCCGCGGCGGCGCTTCCGCGGCGCAGTAGGCGTCGATCTGAGCCGAGGGCCCCACATAGCGGCCTGCCTGCTTCACATACGCCTCGACCCCGCCGGCCCGGAGCCGCGCGGCCGACGCCACCGCCGACGCCTTGTCGCGCGCGCTGTCGGCGACGGCCACCCACCAGCACGGGGCGAGGCCGTCGAAGCGCGCGGACGCGACCGCCAACGGCCGCGCCCCGAGCCGCGCCGCCGCCTCCATCGACGGGTCGAGCTCACCCAGCGAGCGCTTCGAGGCGACCACGACGAGGTAGCGGCCGCCGAGCTCGGGCGCCTCGACCCCCTCCGCGCCCCACGCCCGCGCCGCAGCGATCAGCGCCCAGGTCCCGATCACGCGTCCTCCGCCACGAAGCCCTTCCACCGGCGCAGGTAGCCGGCGAAGGTCGGCGAGACCGCCTGGGCGGCGAGGGTCGCCGGCGCCAGCGGCGGCAGGTTCAGCGGCGCCCCGGCCTGCAGCCGCCGCGGCCAATCCGCGTTCGCGATCCCGGCCCGCCCCACCGCGACGGCGTCGGCGCCGAGCGCGAGCTGAGCCTCGGCCTCGTCCAGGGTCCACACGCCGCCGGCGACCGCGATCCGACACCGGTCCCCCACCGCCTCGCGGAACAGCGGCGTCGGGTGCACGCCCGGGCGCTTCTGGGTGAAGCTGGCCGAGCGCCAGAGCGACAGGTGCAGGACGTCGACCCCGTCGTCGGCGAGCCACCGCGCCACCTGCAGGCTCTCGTCGAGGTCGATCCCGCGGGCGAAGCCGTAGTCCTCGGGCGACAGGCGAACGGCCAGCGCCAGCTGCGGGGCCGCGGCGCGCACCGCGGCCACCGTCGCGCGCAGCAGCCGCGCCCGCCCGGCGAGATCGCCCCCCCAGCGGTCGGTGCGCTGGTTGTAAACGCCGCTCAAGAACTGCGAGAGCAGGTAGCCGTGCGCGGCGTGTAGCTCGACCGCGTCGAAGCCCGCCGCGGCGCACCGCGCGGCCGCCGCCGCGAACGCCGCGATCACCCGCGCCACGTCCGCCTCGTCCGCGGCCCGCGGGGTGGCCACCCCGTCCTCGGACCACGCCGACGCGCTCCAGGTCGCGCCCCCCGTCAGCGCGGGGTCGGCCCGCAAGCCGCCGTGAAACAGCTGGACCATCGAGAGCGCGCCCTCCGCGCGCAGGCGCGACGCCAGCCCCGCCAGCGCGGGGACGCCCGCGTCGTCGTCCACCCCGAGCTCGCCCCGCCACGCCTTCCCGTCCGTCGCGACATAGGCCGCGCAGGTCTCGACCAGCCCGAAGCCGCCCGCGGCGCGCGCCGCCAGAAACGCGCGCTCGTCGTCGCCCAGGGCGCCGTCCAGGTGCGACTGCAGGTTGGTGAGCGGCGCCAGCCAGGCGCGGTTTCGCGCGACCACACCAGGCCGCAGAGTGACAGGGTCGAACAGGCGCATGACGGCGCGACCTCCACGCAGGGGATAGCATGCGCCGGCGGCGCCGCTGGCGCCAGCCCGAAGGCACCCCGTGGGACACCGCACCGACGACCTCCTGATCGCCGCCCTGCTGACCCTGATGTTCGCGACCGGGCTCCCGCAGTTCGTCCCCGGGGTGCCGACCCTCGAGCGCTGGGTCGACCCCATCGCCGACGGGACGGGCCTGCAGCAGGGCACTTGGCAGCTCTTCGCGCCCGACCCCGATCGCGTGAACAGCTGGGTCGAAGCCCGGGTCCGGTGGAGCACCGGCGAGACGACCACCGTCAGCACCCCCGACTGGCAGCGCTGGTCGCTGTGGGAGAAGCTCGAAGGCGGCCGCTACCCGAAGTTCGTCGAGAACCTGCAGCGCCCCGGCGCCACCACCCTGCGCGACGAGTGGGCGGCCTGGGCCGCCTGGCAGGCCCCACCGCCCAGCCCGACCGCCGATGTGGTCGAGGTGGAGCTGGTTCGCCACTTCTGGGTCGTCCCCCCCGCCGGCGCGCTCCGCCCGGACGGCCACCGCCCGCCGACCCCACCGCGGGACCGCTTCCCCGGCCGCGCCCGCCTCTCCGTCTGGCGGCCCGAATGAGCCCCCTCGACCGCGCGCGCCGCGCCTGGGACGCCGCCTGGCACGCCCCGGCCGACCCCCGGCACGCCGCCCTGCTGCGGGTGCTCGTCGGGCTGCTGATCGGGCTGTCGTTCCTGGTCCAGTGGCGCTATGTCGACCTGTGGTGGAGCGACGCGGGCCTGGTCTCCCGCCAGGCGTCGGTGGCGATCGTCGAGGCCGGGGAGGCGTCGCTGTTCGTGTGGCTCCCCGAGGGCGACGGCTGGATCTGGGCCTGCTACGCCGCGGTGCTCGTCCAATCTGCGCTGATGACCGTCGGCTGGAAGCCGCAGCTCCAGGCGCTGTGCCTGTTCGGCTGGGTCGTCGCCTTCCAGAACCGCAACCAGGCCCTGGTCGACGGCGAAGACACCGTCTTTCGCTGGGTGCTGTTCCTGCTCGCCTTCGCCCCGACCGGTCACCGCTGGTCGGTGGACGCCTGGCAGCGCGCGCGGGCCGGTCGGCCGCCGCCCGGGCCGACCTCGGGCTGGGCGATCCGCATGATCGCCGTACAAGCCGCCTTTACCTTCGCCATGGCCGGCCTCGAGAAGTGGCCGGGCCCGCAGTGGTCGAACGGGACGGCGATGTGGTACGTCTTCGGCCTCGACGACCTCTACCCGCGCCTCGCCCTCCCGTCGGCGGTCACGAGCGCGCTCGGCGTGTCGCGCGTGATGAGCTGGGGCACCCTGGTCGCCGAGGCGGTGATCCCCATCGCGGTCTGGTTCCCCCGCACCCGCCGGCCGGCGCTGATCGCCGCGATCGCCTTCCACCTCGCCCTCGAAGCGCTCATGAACCTCTTCTTCTTCCAGTGGATCATGATCGCCGCCTGGCTGGCGCACCTGCGGTGGGACGAGGATGTCGCGTGGATCCGGGCGCGGCTCGGGCGCCCCTGACGCGCCGACGGCTGGCGACGGCCGGGGGGGACGCGCTAGGAGGGGACCGGTGGAGGGACGAATGCGCTACCGCGTGACGCTGATCGAGGGAGACGGCATCGGCCCCGAGGTGACCGGCGCCACCTGCCAGATCCTGGAGGCCGCCGGCGCGCCCATCGAATGGGAGCGGGTGCTCGCCGGAGAAGCGGCTTTCCACGCCCATGGCGTCCCGCTGCCGGACGGCGTCGTGGCCAGCCTCCGCCAGAACCGGGTCGGCCTGAAGGGCCCGCTCGGCACCCCCAAGGGCGGCGGCTACCGCTCCGCGAACGTGGCCCTGCGCCAGGAGCTCGACCTGTACGTCGGCTGGCGCCCCGTCGCCTCCCTGCCCGGCGTGCGCTCCCGCTACCCCGGCGTGGACCTCGTCGTGCTGCGCGAGAACACCCAGGGGCTGTACGCGGGGATCGAGCACGAGGTCTCGCCCGGGACGATCGTCAGCCTGAAGGTCTCGAGCAAGGACGCCGGCGTTCGGATGGCGAAGTGGGCCTTCGAATCCGCCATGGCCCACGGACGTCGGAAGATCACGGTTTGCCACAAGAAGTCCGTGCTGCCGCTGGGCGACGGCGCCTTCGTCGACGCCTTCTTCGAGGTCGGCCGCGACTTCCCGTTCATCGCGCAAGAGCAGGCGAGCCTCGACGACGTCTGCATGGAGCTGGCCGTCGATCCGAGCCGCTACGACGTGCTGCTGCTCGAGAACCTGTACGGCGACATCCTGTCCGACCTCTGCGCCGGGCTGGTCGGCGGCCTCGGGGTGGTGCCCGGCGCCAACGTCGGCCACCGGATCGCGGTCTTCGAGGCCGTCCACGGCACCGCGCCCGACATCGCCGGCCAGGGCCTCGCGAACCCCCTCGCCGTGCTGCTGTCGGGCTGCCTGATGGTCGAGTACATGGGCGAGCACCGCGTCGCCCGCCGGGTGCGCGCCGCTGTCACCGACGTCCTGTCGGCCGGCAAGACCGTCACCCGCGACCTCGGCGGCCAAGCCGGCACCGCCGAGTTCACCCAAGCCGTCATCGACGCGCTGCCCGCGCGCGCCTGAACGGAGAGTCCATGGCCCCGACCGTCGTCCTCGTCCCTGGAGACTGCCCCGAGTCCCTGCGCTGGGTGCGCGCGCTGGTGGCCGCTGCCGGCGGCGACATCGCCTGGCAGGAGGTCGCCGCGCACCCGCTGCCGGTGGACGCCATCCGCGCGGCGCGCGTCGCCCTCGTCGGCTGGTCGAAGGGCAACCGCGACGCCGGCGAGCTGCCGCCCGGGGTCCAGCTCCGCCAGGCCCTGGGCGCCTACGCCCAGCTCCGCCCCTTGCGCTCGGTGCCCGGCCTGACCAGCCGCTTCACCGGGATCGACGCCTGGATCGTCCGCGAGACGACCGAAGACGTCTACGCCCACCTCGAGCACGAGTCGATCCCGGGCGTCTTCGAGAGCCTCAAGGTGACGACCCGCGCCGCCTGCGAGCGGATCGCCCGCCACGCCTTCGAGTTCGCCCGCGCGAAGGGCCGCAAGAAGGTCACCATCGTCCACAAGGCAAACATCCTGAAGGTGTCCGACGGCCTGTTCCTGCGGGTCGCCCGCGAGGTCGCCGCGTCCTACCCCGACATCCAGGCCGAGGACGTCATCGTCGACGCGCTGTGCATGAAGCTCGTGCTCCACCCCGAGCGCTTCGACGTCCTGCTGTGCGGCAACCTCTACGGCGACATCGTGGCCGACCTCGGCTGCGGGCTGGTCGGTGGGCCCAACAACGCCCCCGCCATCCTGGTCGCGCCCGACGGCACCCACGTCTTCACCTCCGCCCACGGCGACGGCCCCGAGCGCGCCGGCACCGACGCGGTCAGCCTGCTCCACGGGCTGCTCCCCGCCGTGCACCTCCTCGCCCACCTCGGCCAGACCGACGCCGCCGCCCGCCTCGACGGCGCGCTCCGCGCGACGCTCGCCGCCGGGACCCGTCCCGTCAGCGCCGGCGGGACGGCCGGCCCAGCCGCCTTCGCCGCGGCGGTCACCGAGCGGCTCCGGGCGGGCTGATCCAGCACGGCGCGGACCTGTCGTCCCGGAGAGGCGCGGCGCGTGTCTCTTCCATGTGGTCGGGGACCGACCCGCGCGCAACGCCTGCCCCCACCCTACCGCAAGGGTGAGCGGGGCACTTGGGTGCTGCTTCGCAAGGGTGCAAGGACGGAACCTCGGCCCACCGCGACCCGCAGCCGCCTTAGCGGCCTGCTCCTGGCCCATACTCCTGGTCCAGCCGCGCCACCTGCGCCTCCAACGCCGCCAGCCCCATCGTCAGCTTGCGGAAGAACGACGGGTTGTGCGGGACGAGCGTGAAGCGCGGGTGCGCGGACCAGACCTCCCGCAGCGCCGCGTCGAGGGCGATGGCGCGCGCGTTGTCCTCGTTGCGGACGGGGTTGCCGCCCTCGATGCTCATGCCGCCGACGGCGGCGGTCTCGAAGAAGATGACGGCGTCGTAGCGGGCGAGCTCGGCGTCGAGCGCGCTTTGGACGGCGGCGAAGAAGGCGGCGGCGGGGCCTGGCCAGTAGGCGGCGCCGTCGGGGGTGCCGCGGTCGCAGAGCAGGATGCGGTCGGGGTAGGCGGCGGCCTGGGTGTCTTCGAGGTTGCGCTGCACGTGGTAGACCGCGCGCTGCGCCGACTGGCGCGCGGCCTCGCTCTCGTAGCGCGGGAACCCGCCGCCGAAGAGCAGCGTGGCGGCCTCGGGGACCACGACCACCCGCTCGCCGATCTCGCGCCGGAACAGGTCGGCGGCGGTGGTCTTGCCGCCCCCCGGTCCACCCGTCACCGCGATGCGCATCGCCCGCCCGTTGCTGCCCATCGCGCCCCCACGCCGGACCCATAACGCGCGCCGCGGCGCGGGGGTCAGCCGCCGACGACCGCGACCAGGTCGGCGAGGGCCGGGGCCAGGTCGGCCGGCGCCAGCGTCTCGAGGGGGAAGCCGACGATCACCCCGGCCGCGGTCTGGACCGCCGCCGCGCCGCCGGTGTCGTAGGTCCACAGGGCCGGGCCGCCGCCGAGGACGTCGGGGTAGTCCTCGGGGTAGGCGACCCCGAAGGTGAAGCCGCCGGCGCGGTCGGTGCCGGCGTCGTCCGCCAGGTAGACCGCGCCGAGGACGTCGGACAGGAAGGCCGGGTCGGTCGCGTAGCCGACCTCGCTCCCGCTCACGACCACCGGCACGCCCGCGGCGACCGCCGCCGCCAGCGCCGCGGCCTCGGCCGGGTCGAAGGTGCCGTCCATCGTCCCCTCGTCGCCGAGCAGCCACACGATCCCGGTGGCGGTCGTCAGGTCGACCTCGCCGGCCGCGACGGCCTCGTTGCTCGCGACGGAGGCGGGGACAGGCAGCGCCGCGGCGACCTGCGCGGCGAAGTCGTGCGTGGGGAGGGCGTAGCTGCCGTCGAGCACCCGGTCGAAGCCGTCGACCACCCACCAGCCGGCGCCGGTCGACCCGTACACATCCGACGGCGCCGAGGCGACGGCGCCCGTGAGGCCCACCAGGCGCACGAAGGGGGCGGTCGCGCCGACCCAGCGCCCGGCGTCGCCCTCGCCGAGGGTGGACCAGCTGCGCCCGTCGACGCTGCCCTCCACGCGCACCGCCCGCGCTGGCGCCCCCGCGTCGACCCGCCACACCACCTCGTCGGGCCCCACCCACCGCAGCTCGGGCGGCGCGGACGGTCGGGGCGGGAGGCCGGAGCTCGCGAGCCAGCGCGCGGCGTTGCGGCGGTACCACACCTCCCCGTCGTGGTCGGAGGGGCTCGGCCCGATGGTCACCGCGTCGGCGTCGAGGGCGTCGTCGTCGAAGGCGGTGCCGAGCGGGACCTCCCCGGCCAGGCGGGCCGCCAGCAGGTCGTTCGTGTCGCCGGTGCCGCCGAAGGGGGTGTGGCTCGAGCGCAGCACGCCGCCCCCGCGGGCGAAGGCCTCGTAGGCGTCGAGCTCGCCGTACAGGCCGTCGAAGAGGTGGACCGCCGCGACCGGCCCGTCGGCGGCCTCGAGCACGCGTGCGGTCGCCACATAGCCGCCCGAGTGGGCGGTGAGCGCGCTCGGGCCGACCCGGGCGTCGGCCAGCAAGCCATCCCGGTACAGCACCGACAGCACGTCGCGAAGCAGCGCCGCGTGGCCACCCGGATCGGCGAGCTGTCCGAAGTCGCTGCTGGCCGCGCTCAGCGGCCCCTGGGGGACGACGAGCACGGCGTCGCGACCGCCGAGCAGGTGCTGCTCGACCAGGTGCTGGCGCGGGACGGTGCTGTCGAGGTCGGCGTACCACCCGTGGAAGTGGGTGACGAAGCCCACCCCGCCCACCGTCGACACGCCGGGCGGCACCGACACGAGCACCCGGCCGTCCGCCCAGGTCTCGCCGCCGCCCGCCGGGAAGGCCGCGGTGTCGAGGCGCACCGTGGCCGACGTCCCCCACGCGTCGGTGACCCAGTCGGCGACGGGCAAGCCCGCGGCGCCGACCACCGCGGCGAGGGTGACCTCGGACGGCTGGCCGTCAACCTGGAGCGACACGGCGCCGACCACGAGCGCCGGCACCGCCATGTCGCCGGTGTAGGTGACCCGCACCGCGTCGCCCTCGCGCGCGGCCGCGAAGGGACCGGTCACCGCGTCGATGGACGCCGCGCCGTCGACCGGGAGGAGCGCCGCCGGGGAC
>Ga0164294_10003096_pt1 | contig 14841 bp, 11 predicted proteins | sample GEODES005metaG_FD_111479 | JGI IMG/M metagenome (GOLD analysis project Ga0164294, IMG submission 111479) | Oligotrophic lake water microbial communities from Sparkling Lake, Wisconsin, USA - GEODES005 metaG | ecosystem: Environmental > Aquatic > Freshwater > Lake | place: USA: Sparkling Lake...
AAGGCGGTGCGCGGTTGGGCTCTCAATTCCCGCTTCCAACCCCGTTCGTTCGCCATTGCAAGCGTACCGAAGCAATCCAGAGCGGCATGCACGGCCTCTCTGGATTGCTTCGCTACGCTCGCAATGACGAGGGAGGGGAGTGAGGTGGTTCTCTAGCCCTAAATCAGGCCGCGACCACCCGCACCGGAATCGCGCTCTGCAGCGGCAACCCGGTGATCGGGTCCATATCCTGCACATCGTCGATCAGGCGGTTGGTCGAAGCGCCAATGCCGATCACATCGTCCTTGCCGGCATCGTCATTGCCCCAGGCATGCGACATCGAGATCACCCCGCGCCGCACTTTGTCGCTCGCACTCGCCACCGCATGGATCGAGGCCACGCGCGAGGCGATCTCGATCACCGCGCCATCCGCCACGCCAAGCTCGGCCAGATCGTCCGGATGGATGAAGGCCGGATTGGTCGGCATCTTCTTCTTGAGGAATTCGGAGATGTGCCCGTTGCTGTTGTAGCGGTGCTTCGAGCGGCGCGAGATCAGGCGGAAATCGAAGCCGTCCGCTTCGGGCCGTGCTGCAGCATAGCCGGAAAATGCTGCAGGCATGCTGCCCGCACCCAGCTGGAACCGGTTTGCAGCATCGGGGTCAGCCGGCTCGATCACCGCATGCGCCTCGGGATAGAACATTGCCCCGCCCGGCGTCTCGCTCGCCAGCGAATCCGCGCGCGCCTTGCTGGGCTTTACGAGGCAGCCGTGCGAAATGAGGTCGAGCATGGTCATCTTGTCCGGCACTGTATCCATCGGGCACGGCCCGCCGGGCAGCTTCAGGTCCAGCCCGAGATGCTTGGCGATCCACCACAGCATCTCGTATTCGTCCATCGTATCGCCCGGCGGCGGCACCATCGCCTCGCCATAATGTGCGTAAGGCTCCTCGCAGAACGGCTGCGACACGTTGTTGATGTCCTCACGCTCGAGGCACATCGAAGGCGCCAGGATCACGTCCGCGCGCTTGGCGCTGGCCGACATATAGGGATCGACCTGGACGAACATTTCCAGCGTTTCGAGCGCCTTGCGCACCTTGCGCTGGTTGGGGAAAGCGATCTCCGGATTGCCGCCGATCGAGATCAGCACCTTGATCTGGCCCTCGCCGGGGGTGAGGATCTCGTCCGCCAGCACCGGGCAGGGCATTTCGGTGCCCAGCTTGCCGATCCCCCGGATGCGCGACTGGGCAAAGCCTTCGCCGAACATCGGCATCGGCGGCGCGACTTGCGCCTTCTTCGGGCCCGCCGCAAAGGGCATGAACACCATCGGGTTAGCGACCTTGTCGCCCGCCTGATTGAAGCGCGCGCAGACAATGTTGAGCGCGGTCACGAGGTATTCGGTCAGCACGCCGCGCCCGGCCATTTCCGGACCGGTTCCGGTAACCACACGGCCCTTCGCCGCCTTGGCGAACAAGCGCGCCGCCGCAACCACGTCATCCGCGCTGATCCCGGCGCGTTCGCCGGCGAGCTCGGGCGTGAAGTCCTTCACCGCCTCGGCCAGCTCATCAAACCCGTCGACATAGGCGGACACGAAATTGCGGTCGTAGAGACCTTCCTTGATGATCACGTGCAGCATGCCGCCAAGCAGCGCCGGATCCTCCCCCGGCTTCACCTGCAGATAGTGGTCTGCCAGCGCGCCGGTATCACTTTCACGCGGATCGGCCACGATCACTTTCAGCCCACGCGCCTTGGCATCGCGCAGGCGGCGCGACGGCGAAAAGGGCGGGACGCCGCCGCCGGGCGTGTAGTGCGAAACCAGCGGATTGTTGCCGACGAACATGACGACGTCGGACTCCTCGAAATTGTTGCCGCCGCCCATCCACTGGCCATAGCGTGCGGTGGTGAAGACCTTTGCGGGCTGGTCCACCGTCACGCTGGTATAGTAATTGCGCGTGCCGATCGCCTCGGCCAGCGCATAGGAGGTGCCCAGCACCGCGCTGTTCTGGAAGGCATTGGTGCCGCAATAGAGCGCCACTGCGTGCGGGCCATGCTCGGCGATAACGCTGCGGATCTTCTCGGCCACAAGCTTCAGCGCTTCGGCGGTCGAAGTCTCGATGAATTCCGCGCCTTTCTGGCCACCTTCACGCACCAGCGGGCGCAAGTGACGTTCGGGCAGGTTGTGCATTTCGGGCATCTGGCGGCCCTTGACGCAGGTATAGCCATTGAACAGCGGGTTCTCGGGATCGCCCCGCACCGCTGTGACCTTGTCGCCCTCGATATCGACCAGCATGGCGCAACTGGCGTGGCAGAAGCGGCAGAAGGTACGCAGGGTCTTGTCGGCCAAGATTCATCTCCCCAATTTTTTGATAGGGAACGCTATCGGCATTCCCGTTCCCGGCACACTGATGAAAGAGAGGGTAGGCCGCTCAATTCCGCCAGTGGCCATGAGGGCGAAACGCGGGCTTGATGCGCGCCAAGCCCCGCTGGAGGACGCACGATGAGCACCGAAAACCGCCACTGGATCCTCGCCAGGCGCCCGATCGGCAACGGCTATGCCGAAGCCTTCGCACTGGCGACGGAGACCCTTCCCGCGCTGGCGGAAGGGCAAATCCTCGTCGCCAACAAAGTGCTCTCGATGGACAGCGGCACCCGCATGTACATGACCGACCGCGAGGACAGCTACCAGCCCGGCACCCCGCTCGGCGCCAAGCTGATCGGCACGGTGCTCGGCCTCGTCTCCGAAAGCCGCCATCCCGCCTACAAGGCAGGCGACCGCGTGCGTTGCTATGGCCAATGGGCGGACTATTCGGTGGTTGAGCCCGACGCGACCTACTGCACCAAGCTCGATGATGCGCATGCAGACCTCAAGCAATACGTCGGCATCTTCGGCGCCAATGGCTGGACGGCCTGGGTCGGTGTGGTCGAGACCGGTGCGGCCAAGGCAGGTGAAACCTTCGTCGTCTCCGCCGCGGCAGGCTGCACCGGGCTCATGGCCGGCCAGATCGCCAAAGCCCGCGGCTGCCGGGTCATCGGCATTGCCGGCGGCGGCGCCAAGTGCGACCTGCTGACCCGCGAGTACCACTTTGACGGCGCGATCGACTACAAGTCGGCCGATGTCGAAGCCGAACTCGCCCGGCTCTGCCCCGAAGGCATCGACGTCTATTTCGACAATGTCGGCGGTGAAATCCTCAATGCGGCCTTGGCCAACATGACCCTGTTCGGCCGTGTCGCGGTCTGCGGGCTCATCACCAACTACATCGCGCAAGGCCCCGTCCCCGGCCCCTACCGCTTCGATCAGGTGCTGATGAAGCGCCTGCGCATCGAAGGCTTCTTCTCGCCGGATTTCTACGCCCGCGAGCCGGAGTTCAATCCGGAACTTGCGGGTCTGGCGGCGGCGGGCCAGCTGCGCCTGCCCTTCGAAGTGAGCCACGGCCTAGAAGCCACGCCCGAGGCGTTCACCAAGCTCTTCACCGGCGCGAATGTGGGCAAGGTGGTGGTGGAACTCTAGAGCCTGTCCACCTCCATTCGTCATTGCGAGGAGCGCAGCGACGAAGCAATCCAGAGCGCCAGTGCACGACCGCTCTGGACTGCTTCGCTACGCTCGCAATGACGACGTGGGAGTTCTTGTGCGTACTACTGCGCGGTCCAGCCGCCATCGACGACGAGTTCGGCGCCCGTCACATAGCTTGCATCATCCGAGGCGAGAAACGCGACGGCCGGCGCGATCTCGTCGGGATCGGCAATGCGGCCCATCGGCGTGCTCGCGCCAAGGCCTTCCATCAGCGCCGCAACCGATGCGCCCATGCCCTTTTCCACCCAGCCCGCCATGCCCTCTTCCAGCAGGCGGGTGCGGACGAAGCCGGGGTGCACAGAGTTCACGCGGATCGCCATGCGCTTCTGCGCGAACTCGATCGCCACCGCCTTGCAGAACAGCCGCACCGCGCCCTTCGAGGTGTTATAGGCGGCAGCATCGGCAATCCCGACGATCCCCATGATCGAGCTGATCGCCACCACCGAGGCACCGCCGCGCGTGGTCTTGCCGCTTTCGTCCATGAGCGCGGCAAAGTGCTTCACGCCCAGAAACAGCCCGTCGACATTGACCGCCATCACGCGGTGCCAGTCGGCCAGGCTGATCTCCTCGACGCGGGCCGTGCAGTCGGTCCCGGCATTGGCGACGAGCACATCGAGCCGGCCGTGATCAGCGCGGACCTGCGCTGCCGCTGCTTGCCACGCCGCCTCATCGGTCACGTTGAGCGGCAGGTAGTGCGCCGCCACCCCCAGCCGGTCGAGCACCGCCGCGACCTCGGCATGGCCCTCCGGCAGGAGGTCGGTCAGCACCACCCTTGCGCCCTCGGCCAGAAGCCGCTCGGCCGCCGCGAGCCCGATGCCGCGCAGCGCGCCGGTTACGAGCGCGACGCGTCCCTCCAGCCGCCGCATCACGCTGTCTTGGGCAATTCGCCGGAAATGTACTTGTCCATCGTGTTGTGGAACTGGCGGATGCGGGTTTCCTGATAGTGCCCCAGTTCGAGCCGCTTGTTCTTGCTGGCCTTCATGCCCGCCTGCACATGCGGCAGGTTTTCCATGTCCTGATCGAACACACCTGCGAGCGCCGCACCGATGAGGTGCGAGGCATAGGTGAAGGGCTGATCATCGGGGATCATGAACATCTCGGGGCCGCGCGCCGGCTTCTCGCCCTTTTGCGCGCGCATGAGGATTCGCACTTCCATCAGGCAATGGTCGGCATCCTTCCACGGCCGCCAGCGGTAGACGATGTTCGGCACGAATCCGCCCCACGGGCTCCAGTTGGGGAAGATGTTGTACGTCAAGTTGTCGAGCATCTCGCTGTCGGAGGCCTGTGAGTAATCATGCCCGTTCATCGCCGCGAAGCCTTCGCGGTTGGCCTCAGCCAGCACCTTGCGCGCCAGCAGCGGATCTTCGGGGTCAAAGCCCTTGAGGTCGGTCGGTTCGCTCGCATTGCGGCGGCCGCGCCCGTCGCCCGCGCCGAGGAATTCGGCAAGCTTGTTGATGACGTAGAGCTGATCCTTGCCCTTGAGGTGGGGCGAGAGTGTGCCGTTGGGCGTGATCGCCCGGTTCATGTGATCGCCGTAGAGATCGTAGCGCGTGTTGGCGTCAGCGGTGAACGGCAGGATCTGCGGATGCGTCACGACCGAGTGCCAGGCTTCCATGAACGCCTCGGCCACAGCCTTCCAGTTCGCCGGCACGATCCGCGCGACCCAGGCGCCGGTCGTGCATTCGTCAAGCCGCCAGTTGTCGTAGTGCTCCACGCCGGGGCCGATCCATTCGCGGAAACCGGGCAAGTCATGGTTCTCGGTAACCATGATGAAGCCTTGCCAGCGCTCGACCCGGAGTTCGGGCAGCGAGAGATCCTTGTCATCAAGGTGCTTGAAGTCCCACGCGCAGGGCACTTCCTTGAGGCTGCCGTCATTGTTCCAGGTGAAGCCGTGGAACGGGCAGCGCAGATTGATCGAGCGCCCGCTTTCGAGCCGCAGCTTGCGCCCGCGGTGGAGGCACACGTTGTAGAATGCGCGCACGCCGCCGTCCGGCTGGCGGATCAGCAGGAATGACTTGTCATTGATCTCGTAGACCACCGTGTCGCCCGGATCGGGCATGTCCTCTTCGCGCGCGGCGAACTGCCACACGTTGGGCCACATTTTCTCGTCTTCGAGCGCCTTGAACGCCGGGCTGGTGTAGCGCGCCGGATCGAGCGGCTCGTCGCCGAGTTCCTGCGTCGACTCCATCACGAGGTAATCGGGCGCGGGCCGTGTATCGACCGCGAGCATGTCGGTATAGGTGATCCCCGGGCAGCGGTCGGGACGTTCGATAGTGGGATCAATGTCAGCCATGACGGGTCCTGATTTTCAAGGGCGTGCGGTGGGCGGGGCATGCCTTACCACACGCAAAGGTCGTGCACGCTTGGCATAATGCCACCCCGCTGCCCGCCAGCAAGCTGTCGCATTGGATAGGTGCAGGCAAGCGCCTAAAGGGGCGCTGCAATTTGCCCTCGTCTGGAAGGACTTCGCCGCGCCAAAGCGGCGCTGGCCCCTACTGCTTTTCCAGCTTCGTCACGCCATCGGGGATCAACACCCAGTCCTGCGCGCTCGAGGTCCAGAAATGCATCGTCGGCTTGAGGTCCTTGGGCTCGTCGAGCGTGCCGGCCTTGATGAAGATCATGCCCTGCGCCATCCCGTCGGGCGTCTCGGTGAACACCGGCGAACCGCACTTGGGGCAGAACTTGCGGTAGACCGCGCGGCCCGCCTCGCTCCCGTCTTCATAAGTCGTCAGCTCGCCCGAGCGCTCCAGTGCGGCAAACGGCACCGCCACCAGGACCGACAGCGCCGAGCCGGCCTGCTTCTGGCAATGGCGGCAATGGCACACGCCAGTGAGGAGCGGCGGCCATGACGTTTCATACCGCACCGCGCCGCACAGGCACCCGCCGCTGCGCTTCTCGCTTGCCGCTGCTTCTTCCGTCATGGCCTGCGCTCCCTTGTCCCTGGCTCGATCATCGCATGGCGCTGGCCGCACGCCATCCTCACGTTTGTGCCAGCCCTCACGTTTCTGCCAACATTGCGCGCAGCTCGCCCTTCAGGATCTTGCCGTTGGCGTTGCGCGGCAGGGTCTGGTCGCTGAACGCGATCCGCACCGGCACCTTGAAGCCCGCGAGCCGCGCCGCGACGAAGGCCTTGAGCTCGACCTCGTCCGCCGCCGCACCGGGCGCGAGATAGACGACCGCCGCCGGTTCCTCCCCCAGCGTGCGGTGCGCAATGCCCACCAGCGCCGCATCGGTCACGGCGGGATGCTCGTAGAGCACGTTCTCGACCTCGATCGAATAGATGTTCTCGCCGCCGCGAATGATCACGTCCTTGGCGCGGTCGACGATGGTGCAGAAGCCTTCGTCATCGAGCCTCGCAAGGTCTCCGGTGCGCACCCACCCATCGACGAAAGTCTGCGTGGTCGCCTCGGGCCGGTTCCAGTAGCCCGCCACGATCATCGGCCCGCTGGCCCAGAGCTCGCCCACCGTGCCCGCCGGAAGCACTGTCACGCCGTCCTCGGCGCGGATCTGCAGCGAGGCGACCGGCGCGGGCGGGCCGCAGCTCGAAGGTCGGTTGAGGTAGTCCTCGGCCATATGGTGCGTCACCGTTGCCGAAGTCTCGGTCATCCCCCAGCCATTGCCGGGGAGCGCGCCGAAGGTCTGCCAGATCGCCGAGACGAGTTCGGGCGCGGAGGGCGCGCCGCCATAGGCAATCGCCTCAAGGCTGGAGAGATCGAACTTGTCCCGATCGGGGTGCTCGATCAGCTGCCAGGCGATGAAGGGCACACCGCCGGTCATCGTGACGCGCTCGGCCTCGATCAGGCGCATCGCTTCCAGCGTATCCCACTTGTGGAGCAGCACGAGGCGGCTGCCTCCCGCAAGCGAGCCCATCAGCGTCGCCGAAAAGGCGGTGGCGTGGAAGAACGGCACCGCCAGCAGGATCACCCGCGCCCGCGGCTCGGGCAGTCCATCGCCGCGCCGCCGCGCCGATTGCGCCGCGCTCCACGCGCTCGTCATGATATTGGTGGCAAGGTTGCGATGCGTGCCCAGCGCGCCCTTGGGCTTGCCCGTGGTGCCGCTGGTATAGAAGATGCCCACCGGATCATCGCTGGCGATCACCGTCTCCGGCAAGTCTGCATCGGGTAGATCGGGCCAGGTCGGCGGGGCGCCGATCACGTCCTCCAGCCGCTCGGCCCCTGTCGATGCCCCGCGCGAGACAAGCACGCTGAGCAGGGGCAGGGTCGCCGGCTGATCCGCGAGGCGTGCCCAGCGTTCGGCATCGGCGATCAGCGCGATGGCGCCGCTGTCCTCCAGCGCAAAGGCCAGTTCCTCGCCCATCCACCAGGCGTTGAGCGGGACAATGATCGCCCCCAGCGCCGCGACCGCCATGAACGCGACCGGCCATTCCGGCAGATTGCGCATGGCCAGCGCGACCCGGTCACCCTTGCCCACCCCGCGCAAGGCCAGCGCTTCGGCCAGCGCCGCCACCGCGCGGTGGAAGGCATCGAAGCTCACCCGCTCGGCACCATAGACAAGGAAATCGGCTTGCCCGTGCGTCCGCGCCGCCGACAGCACGGCGGTGAGATCGGGCAGCGCGTTCTTCCACACCCGCGTCGGCACGCCGCGAATGGTCACGGTCTCCATCTCGAACGGCTGCCCGGACGCGCAGAGTTCGGCGCGGATTTCCGCTAGCGAATGCACGGGCCAGCCGGTGGGAATCGTGGGGAGCGCAGGTCTTGTTGCAGGGGTCGGTTCGATCATGGCATCCTCATGGGCGCTGCTCGTGCCGGCAGCGCGCCTTTGGTCATGAGACTAGTCGCGGCACCCGCTCGCAGCAAGGCCGCCAAAGCGTCCGATGCCGTAGCGGAAGGCAGCGAATCCGGCGGAATCGCTGCATTTTTCCTTGCCTGACGTTTGCGTAAAGCGCTTCCCTGATCCCCGGGTTTGACCTAATCCGGGCCCGACAAGAAGATTCGCGAGAGAGGACAGCACTTGCCGCCAGCCGATAGTCCGGACTTGGCCGAAATGGCGCTGAGCGAAGCGGCGATGGGCCTCGGCGCGCTCGCTGCCCGGCTCGAACCCGTTCACGAAGGACGCTTCCGGCTCGATGGCGCAGAAGGCTGGATGCAAGGGCGTACGATGTATGGCGGCGCGGCGGCCTCGATCGCCTATGCGGCCGCGATGAAGGCGTTCCCCGGCCTGCCCCCGCTGCGCGCCGCGCAAGTCGGCTTCGTCGCGCCGGTGGGCGAGCATCTGGAGGCAAAGGCGGTGATGCTCCGCCAAGGCCGCAATGTCGCGCAAGTCGAAACCTCGCTTTATTGCGATGGCGCGCTGGTCCAGCGCACGCTCTGGCTGTTCGGCGCGGGCCGGGAAAGCAACGGCAGCGTGCCCACCGCAATCGAGCCGGACCTGATCCCGCCCGAAGATTGCCCGCGCCTCACCGCCAGCGACTTCGCCCCCGCCTTCACCGCGCGGATGGACACCCGCCGCGCCGATCCTGCGGGCGGCTCGCCCCCGGGCACGATCCGCCGCTGGGTGCGGCTCAAGGATCGCGCGGGGCTGGAACCCATTGCCGAACTCGTCGGCATCGGCGATGCCTTGCCCCCCGGCTCGGCGCGCGCGATGGAACGCATGGGGCCGATCAGCTCGATCACCTGGGCGCTCACAATCCTCGGCGATGTCCCCGCCACCCGCGAAGGCTGGTGGCTGCTCGAAACCCGGTCAAACCACATGGGCGAAGGCTTCAGCAGCGAAACGCTGCGCCTGTGGAACAGCGAAGGAGTGGAAGTGATGCGTGGTCTTCAATCGGTGGCGGTGTTCGGATGATGAGCCTCGCCGATCCCGCCGCACTCGGCTTCGATGCGGGGCGCCTCGCGCGCATTCCCGGCTTCATCGAGGAGCACTACCTCGCCCCCGGCCACTTGCCCCACGCAGACCTGCTCATCGCCCGCGATGGCGAGCCGTTCTACCGGATGACGATGGGCCATGCCCGCGCCGACGGCACGCCGCTGGCCGAGGATGTGATCTTCCGCATGGCCTCGATGACCAAGCCGCTCACCTCGGTCGCGTTCATGATGCTGCTCGAGGAAGGCAAAGTCGCGCTCGATGATCCCGTCTCCAAAGTGATCCCCGAATTTGCCGGTATGGGCGTCTATACCGGCGGCGGCGGCGACGCGCCGTTCTTCCCGCCGCGCCCCGCGACCAGCACCATGCGAATGGTCGATCTGCTCACCCACATGTCGGGCCTCACTTACGGCATCCAGAACCGCACCAATGTCGATGCCGCCTATCGCAAGGCCCGGCTTGACGGGCATCCCTCGCTCGCCAGCAACGACCACTTCGTCGCCGAGCTTGCCAAAGTGCCGCTCGAATTCGATCCGGGCACGGGCTGGAACTATTCGGTCGGCACCGATGTGCTCGGCGTGATCGTGGCGCGGCTCTCCGGCATGAGCCTTGGCGAGTTTTTCCAGGCCCGCATCTTCGGCCCGCTCGGCATGGTCGATACCGGCTTCTCCTGCCCGGCGGAAAAGGCCCATCGCCTCACCGACAGCTGGGCCTGGACGCCGGCCGGGCCGCCGATGCTGCTCGACGCCGCTGAGAAGTCCAACACCCTGCGTGAGCCCCGCTTCCAGAGCGGCGGCGGCGGCCTGCTTTCAACGACTGCCGATTACCACCGCTTCTGCGCCGCATTGGCGGGCGGCGGCGCACCGCTGATCTCCCCCAAGACGCTGGCCTTGATGACCGCCAACCACCTCCCCGGCGGCGCCGATCTCACCACGCTTTCGCGCGCCCTGTTCAGCGAGGCGGGCAATGCCGGGATCGGCTTCGGCCTCGGATTCGGCGTCGTCGTCGATCCGGCCAAGACGCTGGTGCAAGGCACCGTGGGCGAATTCCACTGGGGCGGCATCCATTCGACCGCGTTCTTCGTCGATCCGGCAGAGGGGCTGCACATGGTGTTCATGACCCAGCTCTTCCCCTCGTCCACGTATCCCATCCGCCGCCAGCTCAAGACGCTGATCTATTCGGCGATGACGCAAAGCCGCGCCTGAACCAGACTCAAGGAGACTTCACGATGTCCGATCCCATCCCCGGCGCCAAGGACCACATCGATACCGCGCGCCTGGCTGCCGCGACGATCGACGATATCCAGGCCGATACCGCGCTGCTCCCCGTGAACAAGGTCGGCGTGATCGGCGCGGGCACGATGGGCGGCGGCATCACGATGAATTTCCTCACCGCCGGCATCCCCGTCACCATCGTCGAGATGACGCCCGAAGCGCTCGATCGCGGCGTCGCCACGATGCGCAAGAACTACGAGAACACCGTGAAGCGCGGCAAGATGGATGCGGCGCTGGCCGAAGCGGCGATGGGCCGCCTGACGCCCACGCTGGACTTCAATGCGCTGGCCGATGCCGATCTGGTGATCGAGGCGGTCTATGAAAGCATGGACGTCAAGAAAGAGGTCTTCGGCAAGCTCGATGGCATTGTGAAGCCCGGCGCGATCCTTGCCAGCAACACCAGCTATCTCGACGTGAACGAGATTGCCGCCTCCACGAAGCGGCCCGAGGCGGTGCTCGGCATGCACTTCTTTTCGCCCGCCAACGTGATGAAGCTGCTCGAAGTGGTGCGCGGCTCCGCCACCGCGAACGATGTGCTGGCGACGGTGATGGCGCTCTCGGTCAAGATCGGGAAGGTCCCGGTCGTCTCGGGCGTGTGCCACGGCTTCATTGGCAACCGCATGCTGGGCAAACGGCAGGAGCAGGCCAACACCCTCATCATGGAAGGCGCAGACTTCGCCGAAGTCGACAACGCGCTCCTCGAGTTCGGCTTCCCGATGGGCCCGTTCCAGATGGCGGACCTCGCCGGGCTCGACATCGGCTGGCACCGCGACCCGGCCCGCATCGAAACCCTGCGCGAGGCGCTTTGTGCGCTCGGCCGCTGGGGCCAGAAGACCGGCAAGGGCTTCTACGATTACGACGCAAACCGCCAGCGCACCCCGGCCGACGTCACCCGCGGCCTGATCGCCGAATGGGCGGCCAAGGCGGGCAAGCCGCAGCGCAGCATCGATGCGCAGGAGGTCCTTGAACGCCTGCTCTATCCGATGATCAGCGAAGGCGCGCTGATCCTCGAGGAAGGCATTTCGCAGCGCGCGTCGGACATCGATACCGTCTGGCTCAATGGCTACGGCTGGCCCGCGTGGACCGGCGGCCCGATGTTCTGGGCAAGCCATATCGGCCTCGGCACCGTTGTCGCCGGGCTTGAAAAGCATGGGCTCCCCGTCGCTCCGCTGCTCGCCCGCAAGGCGGCGGCCGGCGAAGCCTTCGACTGAAGGCGCCCAGGGCCATGCGCATCGAGGATATCGTCGAAGCCCCGTTCATCCCGCTGAGCGTGATCCTGCGCGCCCATGCGGCGCGGCGGGGCGAAGCGATTGCCCTGGCGGATGAAACCACCCGCCTGTCGTGGGCCGATCTCGATGCGATGCTCGACCGCGTGGCCTCCGCCCTCCAGCGCGAAGGCGTTCAGGCGAACGAACCGGTCGCCATCGCGGCGAGCAATTCGGTGACAACTGCGCTCGCCTTCCTCGGCGCCTTGCGTGCTGGGGCGGTCGCCGCGCCGCTGACCTCGACCGCCGCGCCGCCGACGGTGCTCGCCATGCTGGCCGACAGCACCAGCCGCGTGCTGCTGCTCGATCATGCGATGGCCGAGGGGCTGGCGGGCCTGCCCTTCCCCGAAAACGTCAAACGCATCGCGCTCGATGATAGCGACGTGGGGCTTCCTTTCTCGCAGTGGCTCGCTCCGGAAGGCACAAAACCCGAAGAACGCCTGCCCGCCCCCGAAGACCCCTTCAACATCATCTATTCCTCAGGCACCACCGGGGTGCCCAAAGGCATCGTCCAGTCGCACCAGATGCGCCACGAATATGCCCGGCGCACGATTGTCGGCGGCTATGACGACGACACCGTCACGATCAATTCGACCCCGCTCTATTCGAACACCACGCTCGTCAGCTTCCTCCCCACGCTCACGGCGGCGGGCAAGGTCGTGCTGATGAAGAAGTTCGATGCGCGCACGTTCCTCGCGCTTTCCGAGCGCGAGCGCGTCACCAATGCCATGCTCGTGCCGGTGCAATACCGCCGGATCATGGAGCTCCCGGAGTTCGACAGCTTCGATCTGACGTCCTACCGCCTCAAGGGCGCCACATCCGCGCCTTTCCCGGCGTGGCTCAAGGCCGATGTCTTGAAACGCTGGCCCGGCGGCCTCGTCGAAGGCTACGGCCTCACCGAAGGCGGCGCGACGACCACGCTGATCGCGCACAGGTTCCCGGACAAGCTCCATACCGTCGGCCAGCCCTCGCCCGGCCACGTGATGAAGATCATCGACGAGGACGGCAACGAACTGCCACAAGGCGAAGTCGGCGAAATCGTCGGCCGCTCCCCGATCATGATGAACGGCTACCACGGCCAGCCCGCCAAGACGCGCGAGATGGAGTGGTTCGACAAGGACGGGGTGCGCTACATCCGCCACGGCGATATCGGCAAGTTCGACGAGGACGGCTTCCTTATCCTGATGGACCGCGCCAAGGACATGATCATCTCGGGCGGGTTCAACATCTTCCCGACCGACCTCGAAGCGGAACTCACCCGCCAGCCTGCGGTGAAGGAAGCCGCCGTTGTCGGCGTGCCGTCCGACCAGTGGGGCGAAACCCCGCTCGCCGTGATCGTGTTGGCTGATCCCGCCGCCGATCCCGAGGCGATCCGCCAGGAAGCCAACCGCGCGCTCGGCAAGACCCAGCGCATCGCCCGGATCGAAGTGGTCGGCGAACTGCCCCGCAGCCCCATCGGCAAAGTGCTCAAGCGCGAGCTGCGCGATCACTTCGGCGGTAACCCGATTGCCCAGCCCCCCGTACTCACCCCGGATTCCAAGGAGACCAACCATGCGTGATGCCGTTATCGTCGCCGCCGCCCGCACCCCCATTGGCCGTGCCTACAAGGGCGCGTTCAACGCCACCGCCGGCGCCACGCTTGGCGCACTGTCGCTCGAAGCCGCCGTGGCGCGCGCCGGGATCGAAGGCGGCGAAGTGGACGACGTGGTGTGGGGCTCCGCGCTCCAGCAGGGCGCGCAGGCCGGCAACATCGCCCGCCAGGTCGCGCTGCGCGCCGGCCTGCCCGTCACTGTCTCGGGCCAGAGCATGGACCGCCAGTGCTCCTCGGGCCTGATGACCATCGCCACCGCCGCCAAGCAGATCATCGTCGACCGGATGGATGTCGTCGCCGCGGGCGGGCAGGAATCGATCAGCCTCGTCCAGACCAAGGACATGCGCGTCGCCCCCGATCGCAGCCTCGTTGCCATGCACAACGCGGTCTACATGCCGATGCTGCAGACCGCCGAAACGGTCGGCAAGCGCTACGCCATCAGCCGCGAGGCCTGCGACGAATACGCCCTGCAGTCGCAGCAGCGCACTGCCGCCGCGCAGGAAGCGGGCAAGTTCGATGCCGAGATCGTGCCGACCACCAGCGCGATGGGCGTGCAGAACAAGGAAACCGGCGAGATCACGATGCATGACGTGACGCTCACCAAGGACGAGGGCAACCGCCCCTCGACCACGCTGGAAAACCTCCAGGCGTTGAAGCCGGTGATCGAAGGCGGCATCGTGACGGCAGGCAACGCCAGTCAGCTTTCGGATGGTTCGGCCGCCGTCGTGCTGATGGAAGCCGGGGTTGCCGCGCAAAAAGGCCTCACCCCGCTCGGCCGTTATGTCGGCATGGCAGCGGCGGGCACCGAGCCTGACGAAATGGGCATCGGCCCGGTCTTCGCAGTCCCCGCCCTGCTGAAGCGCTTCGGCCTCAAGATGGACGATATCGGCCTGTGGGAGCTCAACGAGGCGTTTGCCGTGCAGGTGCTCTATTGCCGCGACAAGCTGGGCATTCCCAATGAACTGCTCAACGTCAACGGCGGCGCGATTTCCATCGGCCACCCTTATGGCATGACCGGTGCGCGCGGCGTGATGCACGCCCTCATCGAAGGCAAGCGCCGGGGCGCGAAGCATGTCGTCGTCACGATGTGCGTCGGCGGCGGCATGGGTGCAGCAGGCCTCTTCGAAGTCCTCTGACCCTCTCTGGATCGTCCCCATTTTTGCGCAGCACAAATGGGGAGGTGGCAGCGCGAAGCGCTGACGGAGGGGTAACGCACAGCCCAGAACGAAAAAGGGCGCTGCCGGAACCCCCGGCAGCGCCCTTTTTCATGCAAGGCTCAATCGATCACAGCACCAGATCGGCCGCGGTGATCGCATTGACGCCGTCGAGCACGATGGCGAACTC
>Ga0164294_10003098_pt1 | contig 14838 bp, 23 predicted proteins | sample GEODES005metaG_FD_111479 | JGI IMG/M metagenome (GOLD analysis project Ga0164294, IMG submission 111479) | Oligotrophic lake water microbial communities from Sparkling Lake, Wisconsin, USA - GEODES005 metaG | ecosystem: Environmental > Aquatic > Freshwater > Lake | place: USA: Sparkling Lake...
GCCGATGATGTTTGGGCCGCTGCTTGCCAGGCACAACGATTGAATCAAGGCTACATCAAGGTTAGTGAAGATGCTCCTGCAGGGCAAACAAACCGCAATTTGGTAACAAAATTTCTTGCCGACACTACTCAAATCACCGACGAGGATCGTGAACAAGGTAAATTGGTTCGCAAATTCTATCAAGGATTTACATTCAAAATTCTTAAAGGTATTAAGTTGTCTGAATTTGACAACACTGCAATGCTACTTGCCAATCGTGAAATCATTGATACCAATTACGACCTTGCAGTAATCACTAGTTTGCCCTCAGGCTACGAGCGCGGCATGAAACGCCAGACTGTGGATCAGCGTATCAGTTTCGCTAAGGGCGGGTACATTAGCGTTGTGGGTAACAAAGTATCCCCTACGATTGAGGTACTTAAGTCTTTCTATTCACAGCAATGGAACACTAACTATGTTACTGGTATCACTAGTGACGATCAGGTTCTATTCTTTGCATACAAACAATCATTAGAAGTGGGCAAGCAGTTTAATATTTTCGGAACTGTCAAAGCACACCGTGACAATGTTACCCAATTGAATAGGGTAAAAATTCTTTCCGTAGTATAATTTAAGTATTCAAATCATTTTGGAGTTAATATGAAAGTTATTGTTATTGCATTCTTGTTAAGTGTCCTTGCTGCATGTGGCACTGTCGGTGGCGCACTCAGTGGTGCTGGTACAGACTTAACTAAAGCCGGCGAATGGATTCGGAGTCGTTAACATGTTGAATTTTGTTTTAGGCGCTGTATTTGGTATTGTAATCGCTACAACAGGTGTAGCGCCATTGGCCAGAATGCTTGACCATGGTGTAAATCAAATAAAAGCTGTCGCACACGAACAGGCAAAATGATGGCTAAACTAACATTGTTTCCAGAAGAAGAAACTAAGCGCATGATAGGCGAATTAGCTATTCCTCAGCATACAGTGGAAGCATTGGATAATTATTTCTTTAGAGGTTGGCAACCTGGTGGTTTTCTCATAAGCATTCTTACCAACGATCTATATGGTGCGGTTAGAAGTGCAGACTATGCTAACAAGCATGTTATCTATGAAATTGTCCAATGGTTGACTCTTGAACCAATAGTTCCCAAAAATAGCTGGGGACATGAAAAACTTGTATCTAATTGGTTATATGATGTTGACGGTCGCAGAACCAAATGGGTTGACATGATGGAAAAACTATTAATTTGGGAAACTTTGAAAGCATAATATGACAGGCTGGAACACAATCAAACACATTCGTTCTATTGAAGAACGTGCCGACCGACTGAGTATGAAGTTGGCTCCCTATCGGCATGATGACCGCTATGGTGAAAATGTGGCATTGGTCCCAAAAGACAATGACGCATTGCCTATCTACACCCGTGATGCTATTCTGTTTGCTGGCTCACTTGAAGGTGCCGAGTATTTCATGCAAGGTGTGTTGTGGGCACGAGAATACGACCGCATGTTGATTGACAAGAATACAGATGCCAAACGTGAACGCAAAGAACAAGATGAACGCAACAAGCAAATGGTCAGAATCTTGAAAGAAGAAAAATTATATTTGGTTAAAACATGACAAAAAATGTAATTATTGCAATATTAGCATTTGGTGCAGCATTATACTGGATTAAAGTTGATCCAGAATGTATAGCACCTAATGATCCAGATGCTGTAGTAGTCCAATATAAATGTTCCAAACTAATAGAATATCAAGATGTCCCTGAAGAAGTAATTGATGACTGTCGCAACAAAGCAGAAAAAGCTACTAATAACAAAAAAATGTAGGAAATTTTTCTGAATAAATATAATGTGAGTATATATAGGAGAAACCATGTCAGTTAGTTGGATATCTAAGTTAAATGAAAGTGATAGCCGAATTCATAAGGAAGAGGTTATCAAAGAAGCACTAGACGCAAGTGTCCTAGGTAACGAAAGTGCCATCAATTTCCTCACCTTCGCAAAGGCCTGCTACAATCCCTATGTAACATTTGGTGTTCGTGATGTACCAGAGTCTAAAGGAGTTAATCATTGTCCTAATCCTTGGGACGAGTTTGCTGATTTACTATATAAATTAAGTTTGCGTGAATTGACAGGTAATGCAGCAATCACCGCAGTACACCAAATGGCATGGAAGTTTGATAGTGATGAGTGGAATGGATTTGTTGCACCCATCATTCGCAGGGACCTTCGTGCTGGTGTCAGTGAAAAAACAATTAACAAAATCTGTAAAGGTACTGAATTTGAAATCCCAGTGTTTGGTTGCCAGCTAGCAACCACAAGTGAAGACCGCCCTGAAATGCAAGGTGTAAAACGTCTTGAGCCTAAACTAGATGGTGTTCGTGTGTTGATGACAGTAACCCCTAATGATGCAGGAGGATGTGCTGTAGTTTGCTATAGTCGCAATGGCAAAGAATTTGAAAATTTCAAGCTAATTGAAGAACAAATTACCACTAACTATTCTCTACTGTTAAAAACAAATCCTAGACTATTAAAGAATGGATTTGTACTTGATGGTGAAGTGATTGGGGCATCATTCCAAGAACTAATGCGCCAGGCACGTAGAAAGACTGATGTTAAGGCTGATGATAGTATATTCAATATCTTTGATATTATTCCATTAGAAGAATTCTTTAAGGGTCGTTGGGAAGAACCACTATCCAAACGACTTAAGGTACTAGATAAGATGAAGGAAGTTATTGAACTCATGTCCAATGTTGATTTCTTGCCTCATATCAAAGTTAACTTAGATACGGCTAGTGGTCGTAGTAGCCTTGAACGTTATGCTAGAGAAAATGTAGCAGATGGGTTTGAGGGTATTATGATTAAAGACCTTGATGCTTTCTATGAATGCAAACGCACCACATCTTGGATGAAGTGGAAACCCACTGTTACTGTAGACTTGGAGGTCATCGATGTTGAAGAAGGCACTGGTAAAAATAAAGGACGACTTGGAGCTCTTGTTTGCGCCGGCAACGATCTTGGGTTCGACATTTCAGTCAATGTTGGCAGCGGCTTTACTGACAGTGATAGAACTGACTATTGGGATAATAGCGATATGGTCGTTGGTCGTACTGCTGAAATCTTGTGTGATGCCGTAACACAAAACAAAGACGGAACATATAGTTTGCGTTTTCCCAGATTCGTTAGATTCCGTGATGATAAGTGATATACTGTATCTTAACTTAGGAGTTAAGATATGGATACACAATTAAAAGTAGGTGATAAGGTAGAGAAGGTCAGCGGATACAAATGGCCAGGCATTGTCGTATCAGTATTTGATACACTTGCTGGAGAACGCAGAGTTGTAGTAGAATGCACTACTATAGAAGTAGCAGGTGCATTGCACATCTATAACGAAAAACAATTAATGATTGTGGAGTAAATCATGGTATCAGTAGTTAAAAGCGAATGGCATCAAGTAGAGAAACGCTATGGTCTAGAGATAGACACTGACCTATTGAGCGAAATCTATCCTGAATTAGATGAAGATGAGATCGAGGCAAAACTTGCTGAACTAGAATCAGGAGATTTAGATGTTGAAGAGGTCATCAATGATGCTTGGGAAAATAGTGTAGACATTGACTGGGATTATCTCAATGAAGATGATTGGTGGACCGACCGCAAAGGTGGTTATGAAGTCACATACAATGTAGAAGAATGGGAAGTACATCAAGACTATGTAGCACCTATCACACACAAGTGTGTCAAGTGTAAGTGGACTGGGTCAACATATGAAGCAGAATGGAAGTGGGAAGATGAGAATGGTGTTGAGTTAGATGAAGCCATTAGAATCTGTCCTATGTGTGATAGTGCTACTGAATTGACCGAAGTTGGAATCGAACAAAAAAAGAAAGATGCTGAAACTGAAGCACGATGGCCATTTTCTAGTGTAGAAGATGAAGAATCAACTGAGTAATAACTATGAGCAAATATAGAACCGTTTATACCGAAGTTGAGGTTGAAGTTGATCTCGGTGAATTTTCCACAGACGATTTGCTTGACGAATTGGCAAGTCGTAGTTCACTTCCAATGGAAGAAGATTTTCAGGGTAAAGAATTGTTGGAAAAAATCTGGTTGAAGCGTAGAGTAGGTAACCACGATTATCAACCAGAATTGGATCAATTGATTTATCAAGTTACTGGTCATGTAGTATGACACATCCATTAGTAGGTAGATCATATACCTTTGATGATGGTAAACGCATGGAGATAATTCAAGTAAAAGAAGTAGATGAACATCGTGGCGGTGCTAGTGTTACTTATTTGGCTTATCATGGTCCAGGCATACCACAAAAATTAATTCTAAATTTAGAACAATTCATTGATATCTACGGTCAATTATTTGAATGACTATTTAGGTAGTCTGTTTCAGACTAAATAACTAATGCTTAAAAGAATATTCAGTTTTTCCAATTTCACATTATTAGTAGCATTAGCAGTAAGCACTATCGCCGCATGGTATAGTATTATTGGTTTAACTACTATCTTTGCTGGAGCAGTAGTTCCAGTCATCATCATGGGTTCAGCACTTGAACTCGCTAAGATTACCACAACTGTTTGGTTGCGTAAGTATTGGCATCGTGCCGGATGGTTAATCAAACTCTACTTAGTGCCTGCTGTCATGGCTATTGCATTGATCACAAGCATGGGTATCTTTGGCTTTTTAAGTAAAGCACATATGGACCAAGGCGTTGGTACAGGTGATATCAGTGCCCAAGTAGAATTGATTGATGAAAAAATAAAGACTGAACGTGATAACATAGATACAAGTAAAAAAGCATTACAACAGATGGATGCTCAAGTAGACCAGATGTTGAGTCGTACTGATACGGATAAAGGTGCAGAAAAAGCAGTACAGATTCGCCGTAATCAAGTGAAAGAGCGAACACTATTACAGCGTGATATTGCTAAATCACAGGCTGTAATCAAACAATTGAACGAAGAACGAACACCTATCGCTAGCCAATTGCGTAAAATAGAGGCTGAGGTGGGCCCTATCAAGTATATCGCTGCATTGATTTATGGTGACAACCCTGATCAAAACATCTTAGAAAAAGCAGTACGATGGGTCATCATCTTGCTTGTTATCGTATTCGATCCACTGGCATTGATGTTAGTATTAGCTGCTAATCAGAGCAAAGACTGGGACGATGAAGAACCCGTTGAAGAAGTAGTAGAAGAACCTGTAGAAGAACCTGTAGAAGAAGTCATAGAAGAACCTGTAGAAAAAGAATTTGATATCAATGACCATCCATACTTGTTTACACCAGCAGGTAGCAGTACTCCACCTGGAATTGAACCCGTACCTATCCAAGTCTACAAGAGTGAACCAAGTGACCCCACACTAGAGCCTTGCTATAAGTGCGGTACTGCGTTGATTAATGCTCCTGGCATCGGTCCCTTCTGCCCAAACAAAGAATGTGACGTACTTGATAGTTGGGCACTAAAAGAAGAAGAATCAAAAGAAGAACCAATTAGTATAGTTGAGTTGCCAGAAGTAATAGTATCCAATACTATTCCATATCAAGAATTAGATGGTGGATATGTAATGTTTGATAACAAACATATGCACAAAGATGTATTATTGGGTATGCGCCCTGACATATTAAAATTAGTTGCAGATTCGGGCAAAGAAACTAAAACTAATTTTGGAACAACGTTTCCAACTATAGCTGGCAAAGGTGACACTTTTGTCCGTGTTGATTCCTTACCAAATAAGGTTTACAAGTTTGACGGGGCAAGATGGATTATGGTCAACAAGGACCAAACTAATACCTATCTACATGACCAAGAATACATCAAATATTTGGTTCAAAAGATTGAAGAAGGTGAATATGATATTGAATTGTTGTCCGAAATTGAAAGACAACAAATTGAAGATTATTTGACCAAAAACTCTTGAATTTTAATCCATTATAATATACAATACATATATCTTTAACTACTGGAGTAATCCAATGAAACTTAAACTTACTGCGTTAGCAATTGCTGTGGCCCTAACTGGATGTGCATCGTCTGGTAAAAAAGAGGATTCTGCTGATAACAAAATTGAACCGATTCGTTCACAGAAACTAGCTACTAGTTTCAAAGCAGAGTCAATCACAATTGAATCTGAATGCAGCTGGTTCAGTAGCAAGAAAAACTGTGATATCACAGCAATTGAGGCAGTTGGTACTGCTGCTACTAATGGTAATACTGAAAACAATGTTCGTGTTGCATTGATTCGTGCAGGTGATAAAGCCCGTGCTAATGTGCGTCACTTCATCAATGAAGATGTTAGTAGCAGCCGTGTAAATCGTACTATTGCCAAGAACATTGAGCAAGCGATGGACAAGATGAAACAACGTGCTCCTAGCGGCGATACTGTGGCATTGTCTGATGAAGAAGTGTTGAAGGCTAAGCAGGAAGATGCTGCCGACAAGACTACTAACTTCATGGAGCGTAACAACTACAACGATACCGCACACAATCTTACTGATAACATTGCAGTAAATGCACAAGGTATCTTGCGTGGCTTCCGTGTCGTTAAGCAAGAAAAGATTGGTCCTCAAGAAGTAGCGGTTACTCTACGCTGGGATACTGAAAGCGATGTTGCCGCAAATATGTTGCGTAAAAAATTCGACGGTAAATAAGCATGAACAAGCTACTAAGTTTAGTGGCATGTTTATTGTTTGTTGGTAGTGCAGTTGCTGGAAATAACTACATTCGTGTAGTTAGTTCAGCACCTACATTTGAACAAGCAAAAGAACTTGCCTTTCGTGAAGCCATTCAAATACGAGTGGGAACAATTGTTCTTAGTGAGCGTGAATCAAGTTTTGAGAACACATTAAAGGACAATGTCTCTGTCTATAGTGCTGGTTATGTTGATGATTATAAAGTAATCTCAATTGTATCAAAAAACTCTGTTGTAGAAGTTACAGTAGATGTATTGGTTGCTGATAGCAAACTGATGAATCAAAAACTATCACAAGGCAAAGATAAAAAGTCTTTTGATGGTGAGAAGGTAGTTACTACTCTTAACTCATTTTTGAATCAAAAACAAAAAGGTGACCAACTACTTCAAACTGTGATGGGTAGCTATCCAAAGAATGCATTCGTAATCAATCAACAACCTTACGTGTTATCCGTAGATAGCTATCGTAATACTATCTTAAAGATTCCATATACTATGCAATGGAACAATGATTTTATTGTTGCTATGCGTGAAGCTATGGGTTTATTAGAAGATAACACATACAAAACAGGTGCAATGGCTCCTGCAAATATTGTTATTACTGACAAGTACAATACACCAAATGATAAAAATTGGTTTAAGTTCAATGATATACCTACATTGCAAAATGTTAAATTTGAAATCACTGGTAAAAAAGAAGTACGTATTTCATTAGATATGATAGATGGCAATGGTAAGTCATTATATAGACAATGTTATGCACCAGATACTATCGCAAACAGAAAGCCAGTGTTTTATAATATGAATGACCGTCGTGGTATTTTTATATTTGGTAATGGTATGGAGTCTGGATCTATTCAATTGCAAATTCCACCTGCATATAATTCCTTAATACAACAAACAAGTAAAATTGAATTGTCTGTTGTGAGTGCAGCTAATTGCACTTAATTAAATATGAATACCGCGACAAAAAGATAAATTAATATATGACCACTGAATCAAAATTGACATATTGTTCTTTTTGTAATACACATAAAGATAAAGTTAAAAAATTAATCGTTGGAGATGATGTTGCTATATGTAGTGAATGTATTGAACTATGTACCCAACTCATTGAAGATGAAAATCTAGTAGCGGAAACTCCTAAACCTAAAGAAGAAGAACCGCATAATGATCCTTCTAGTATCAAAGACTATCTTGACCAACATGTGATCGGACAAGATAGTGCCAAGAGGGTATTGAGTGTGGCTATCGCTAATCATTATAAGCGTATCACTCATCCTTCTAAAGACTTGGACATTCAAAAAGGCAATGTGTTATTGATTGGACCAACTGGTAGTGGTAAGACATTGCTTGCCAAGACTGTAGCCAAATATCTCAAAGTGCCCTTCGTTGTTGCTGATGCTACCAGTTTGACTGAGGCTGGCTATGTTGGTGATGATGTTGAATCCATGATTAGCATGTTGGTCAATGCTGCTGGGGGCGATCCTAGATTAGCAGAGCGTGGCATTGTGTTTGTTGACGAGATTGATAAGATTGCCCGCAAGGGTGAAAGTGTAAATATCACCCGTGACGTATCAGGTGAAGGTGTTCAACAAGCATTGCTTAAGTTAGTTGAAGGTACAATATGTCGCATTCCAGCAGGTGGTGGACGCAAGCATCCGGGTGGTGAGATGCTAGAAGTTGATACTAAAAACATCCTATTCATATCTGGTGGCGCATTTGTTGGGTTGAAAGACATTATCAACAACCGCATACGCGGAACCAGTATTGGATTCGGTGCAGAGATCAAAGACCAGAAAAAAGAAGGTAACTTGACTGATGTAAGCCCTGATGACTTGACTAAGTATGGAATGATTCCTGAGTTTATTGGACGTTTCACTACCACTGTCAGTATTGGTGAATTGAATAAAACTGAACTATTGCGTGTTCTAACTGAGGTCAAGAACAACTACATCGACCAGTACAAATATCTATTGAATATTGACAATATCAAACTAGAATTTGATGATGGTGCATTGGAACAACTTGTTGATAATTGCTTGAAATTGAAGACCGGAGCACGTGGATTGCACACGGAAATTGAAAAAACTTTGATGCCTCATATGTTCAACACCAAAAAGTATAGAGAAAATAACGTAACTGAGATAAATATAACAAGGGAGCAAGTTTTACAACCAAAATCAATTTTATGAGTATAAAAGGAAGACGAGTTATTGTCACGGATGGAAATGTAGAAAAAGCATTGCGTAAATTCAAAAAGAAGATTACCGAGCAAAACCTATTGCAGGAACTACGCGACCGTGAACAATACGTCAAACCTTCTGTAGAACGTAAAGTGAATAAAGGTTTAGCCAAACGTAGATGGCAGAAATACTTGCGTGATCAAAGTCTTCCCAAGAAACTATTTTGACCTAAATAGTAGAATTTTTTGCGTATTTCATGTAGAATAAATACTTATTGTAGATGCCGATAATCGGGTCTACAATAACAGTCTTGCTTAATAAAGGAGATAAAACATGACTAATACATTAACCCTTCGTTCCCTCGACATTCCACAACTACACAAATTTGGTATCGGTTTTGATACTATGTTTGACGAGTTGCACAGAATGCATTCTCAACATCTAAGTTCCAATACAAACTATCCCCCATATAATGTCGTACAAATCAATGACGATGAATATATGATTAGTTTAGCTGTAGCTGGATTTGGTCTTGAGAACCTTTCAGTAACAAAAGATAAAAACTTTTTGATTATTGAAGGTAAAAACACAATCAAGGACGAGGACACAACTGAGATTAACTATCTACACAAAGGTATCAGCGCAAGAGACTTCCGTCGTGAATTCAAACTTGCTGATTTTGTAGAGATAGAAAATGCTCATTTAGAATTGGGTATTCTTAATGTTCACTTAAAGCGTGAAATACCTGAAGAACAAAAGCCCAAGTCTATTGCTATTTCTTATACTAAATAATATAATAGCACAAGTGTGTAGTCACAGTGGCTACACACTCTTTAACTAACATATAAACTACTATGTCTAAAACAGATACAAAAATTAAAATCAAACCCAATCTAGCATTGGCTGAGCCTCCATTGTACAAAATCATTTATATTAATGATAATGTAACTAGCATGGAGTTTGTCGTAGGTAGTTTAATTGATTACTTTAACTATAACCAAGATACCGCTAGTTCAATTACACACAACATCCATGAGGAAGGTAGTGCTGTAGTTGCTGTATTGCCCTATGAAATCGCAGAGCAAAAAGGTATTGAGGTTACGCTAGAAGCACGTAGTCAAGGATTTCCACTTCAAATCAAAGTTGAAGCAGAGGCTTAAAGAGTAACTTCTATTCTTTTAGCCCAGTAGGGGTTTCGTTTGAAACACCCGTTGTTTATGTAGTTGATGCCATTGATATTGGTGTCAACTACTTTTCCATATGTACCGTATAACCAATGCGATACTTTGCTTTCTGTATCAGCTACTAGGCTCATGCTCATATGTAATTGATTTTCTAAATGTTTTGGATGTTCACCAAAGTACAATTCTTCATTGGGGGCAGAATTAGAGACTACTATAATCTTCTTAACATCTAAATGTTTTTGCAATCGTTCAATGGTGCTCTTTAGATAAATTAAATCTTCGTTGCGATGTACTTCAACCACAGCATTGACCACAACATCATCAGTTTCCACTGTGTTTCCATACCAACCATTTGCGCCTATTAAGGCAATGCCATCAATCACTACTACATGATGATGCATGATTGCTAAATTGCGTATGCTCTTGCAGGCTTTATGAATCTCTTCGGTTCGTTTAGCTACGTTATCATTATTATGATACTCTAATGAACCTAGTGTATAGAATACACCTTGATAGAATTTAGATAAATGTGATAGCGTTTGCTTAACAGTTCGTAAATCTTGGCTAATATTTCCTGCTATTACACAGTATAAACTAGTTGCTTTACCTTCCCAATTGAAACTATCCTCAGGGATTAGATTCAAGTCACTTATTAAGTCAAACCCTATCGTGGTCATTTACTTAGCGATGCTAATCTTAGGCTTCTTTGTTGCTGCTTTTGGCTTAGCTGGTGCCTTAGCTGCTGGCTTTTCTGCCTTTGGCTTAGCAGGTGCTTTAGGCTTTGCTACTGCTTTTGGCTTAGGTGTTTCTTCTTCAACAACATAAGAACCGCCCATATCATGTCCTACTGTAGACTCAGGAATGTACGGGATTGGTGTCATCGCCGCCGGCTCTGGTACCTTATAAGTTCCTGTTACATTGGGTGTTGTAACTGCATCCAATGGATGACGTTCAGTGGCTGGCTTTGAACCGAATAGACTTTTTAGAAATTTTAACATAATTTTCTCCTTCACATGTATTTAATATCGGGTAAGAATTTTATATTTTTTCCTATAGATAAATACTAAACTATGCGTGAATTTATTAATATTATTGAGCAACTGAATGAAAGCACTGGTTTAGCAGGTCGTAAACCCGGTGATGTTTTTAAGAATGAAAACGGAGATGAGGCAATATTTAACGATATCAAACTCTTCCCTGAAGGTGGTGGAAAATATACACCCGAAGAACTAGACCAAGTATTAGCAGATGTTGAACAACAAGTGCCAGATATACAATGGCAAAATAGTCGTTCAGGACGTACTGGTGGATTTGCTATCATATCATTCGGTAACTTCGTTATTGGGCAATACTTGCAAGAAGTAAAGCCATCACTAACTGACAATCATATATCAAATTCATTTACTGTAGGTGGAACAACATATAAGTTTGGTGGCAAAGCCGCTGCTAAAGCAGACGCAGGATTAAGTCCACAAGATTTATTAACTGATAAACTTGACTTGACTATCCCAAAGATAATGAATCAACTTGCTAGCAGTTTAGGAACTGATAGCCCGTTATATGCACTAGCACACAATATCGCAATGGGTCAACCATTACCAATATCGTTTGATGCACCAGAAGGTGTTAGCTTTTCGGCTTTCCGTGATTACTTCTGTGAGATATTGCAACCAATGGCATTACAAAAAGGTCAATATACAGGTAATGCAGGTGAAGCAGCAAATAGATTCTTAGGTGGAAGTTTTCAGAAAACATTGATTAGTTTTGATGATAGCAAGACAGCAGGATTAAGTGATAGTGTTTTATCTACTACTGATGGGCGTAGCGTATTAGTTAGTACAAAAGGTGGCAAAGGTGCTACTGCTAGCGCAAGTAATTTGATTGACCAAATTGATAAGATAGCAGAGACACCAGATGGACAAAAATTCCTAAGTAAGCATAGTGAAGTAGTTGATATGCTGCGTGAGATACAAGATGCAGGGCAAGCAGGTGCACCATTAATGTTAGGTGTGCGTTATGGTATTATTACTCCAGATGATGCTGATATGATCAGAGCATTTAAGAAGATAGGTCCAGTCAGTTTAGATAATATTGACCAACTTGGACTTAGTGATAATCTAACAAAATTAGCACAAGGACGTAATACTGATGACCCAGATAATGTTAACTTGTATTATCACTTGATGGCAGCAGTAGCACATAAGGCTGCTGAACAAGTTAACGAGAAAACTAAATTTAGTAAAGCTGCTGCTGAGATATTAAACAACGGTGCATTGGTACAGATGTATACCAAAGCGAGTGAAGGTAAAGGTAAATGGACATTACAAGAATTCAATACAGTTTACCCGGGCGAGAGTATTAAAGGTGTTTATCTATCAGCAGGTAAGACATATTATAGTACTGGTATAAAGGGTAATTATACATTCAAAATTGATAAAGGTTCTGGCACACCCAAAGATGATGAACAGACTACTGGTGTTAGCAGACCCAAACGAGAAAAAAGTGCAAGTGTTGACCAATTATCAGCAGCATCTAAAAATATCGTCAATCCAGTAAACAAACCTAAAGAAACTGGCACGAGAGAAAAACGCAAACGGTAACCAAACTAGTTGCATCTAGCTAGACATTCAGCTATACTTACAATTTTAAGGAAGTATATGACTCTAGTCCCGATGGTTTTAGAACAAACAAGCAAAGGTGAGCGTAGTTACGATATCTACAGTCGCATGTTGCGTGACCGTGTGATTTTGCTTGAAGGTGAAGTACACGATCAGATGGCAAATCTAGTCGTTGCCCAATTGCTTTACTTGGAAAGCGAGGGCGAGAAAGATATCAGCGTCTATATCAACAGTCCAGGTGGTAGTGTGACAGCAGGTATGGCAATCTATGATGCAATGCAATTCATCAAACCCGATGTTATGACTATAGTTATGGGTCAAGCCTGTAGCATGGGCAGTTTGCTTGCTCAAGCGGGTGCAAAGGGCAAGCGTTATATATTACCCAATGCTAGACATATGGTTCATCAGCCTAGTGGTGGCGCACATGGTCAAGTAACTGACATGGAGATTCAAGTTAAAGAAATACTAGCGATGAAAAAGAGCCTCACGCAAATCTATGTTGATCACAATAGTGCGGGTAAAACATATGAAGAACTAGCCAAAGATATGGAACGTGACTATTTCATGAGCGCAGCCGAAGCGGTGGCGTATGGACTAGCAGATGCTGTACTGAAAAAGCGTCCATAAAACGGTTGACAATAAATGGTTTTGGTGATATACTTACTGTATGAAACTAATTAAAGAACTATTTCAAGCGGTCATAATTGCACTAACAATGTTTGGCCCCTTTTTTTACTATTTTGCCTTTATGATGAAACCCTAAGGAGCACAATATGCACCCACTAGCAATACAATCAGCCTATTACGACACACGCCACGGTGGTCCATACGACCGCGGCACAGCCGATGCTTGGTACCGTCGTAGATTCGATCCTCACTACTATGTTGGCGACACAAAAGCCAGTCCTCGGGTAGAGATGGCAGAGATGACTGCCGAAGAAATCACCGCTTACACCACAGGCTATCGTCATGGTGAGGAAGCAGGCGACCACAAAGAGTGGTAAAAGGTTGACATTAAATGGTTTTGGGTATATAATACATACTTAGACAGTTAATTAAAGGACATCAAAATGCGTACAAAGACTATCATTGAAGGCTTGAAAAATTCTCAAAAATTCCGTGTGATTTTCAAAGGCGATGGCTCTGAAAATGACATTGGTATGTACATGACTATCCAGCAAATGACCGAAATGTTTGCTACAGTTAACTCCCGCGTATTGTGCTGGGATGCAGTACAACAGTTGGCAAACGAACGGGAATTTGCAAAATCACTACGCAAACCAATTCCAACTGGTCTTGGCACTACTATCCGTGGTAAGCAAATTCAAGTGGATTTGGTATAATGTACAATTTACTTTTACTTGCTAATTTTGCATTCATGGGAGCATACGCGGATCTTCCCTCTTGTCAGTATGCTATCCACGAAATCTACGCAAATAAGTTAAATGCCGCGGGTCAGCGTAATCCAGAGTTTGAGAAAACTATCCAACTTTACATGGCAACTAAGACAGAATTTTTGTGTGTCCCGGTTAAAAAAGGTTGACATTAAATGGTTTTGGGTATATAATACATACTTAGACAGTTAATTAAAGGACATTGAAATGACAGATACAGAATTCGACAATAAATTCAACTACTACGAGACCGTGCGTGAGGAGTTGGGATTGAGTGCTATCTGGTCCATCTATGAGATTGCCAATCTTAGCGACCGTCATCCCTACGAAGGTGTCAAATTCTTGACATACAAAGACTTCTTTGGCAAAGATATTACTGTGGAAATTAATGGTCTTACTTATGCGGCTTTGTTTGTTGCAGCAAATGCGGTGCTCAATCGGTCCAAAACACATCACAATTTTATCGAGGCTTTTGAGCAAAATACTGCTAACCCTGAAGTCTTAATGTTGCACACTGGATCTTAATAGTTGACAATAAATGAGTTTGGGTATATAATAGAGTCTTAATCAGTTAACAACAGGAGTTTCAAATGGGTACACGTTCACGAATCGGTGTCATGCATGGTGACAAACTGAAAAGCGTTTACTGTCATTGGGACGGCTATCTGGAACACAATGGTCAACTATTGCAAGACCACTATGATAGTGCTAAGGCAAATCATCTGGTCGCTCTCGGTGATATCTCTAGCCTGAAAGA
>Ga0164294_10003099_pt1 | contig 14835 bp, 17 predicted proteins | sample GEODES005metaG_FD_111479 | JGI IMG/M metagenome (GOLD analysis project Ga0164294, IMG submission 111479) | Oligotrophic lake water microbial communities from Sparkling Lake, Wisconsin, USA - GEODES005 metaG | ecosystem: Environmental > Aquatic > Freshwater > Lake | place: USA: Sparkling Lake...
TAATGCTAAGATAACCACAATTATCTTTAAACCTGAATTTCTAGAATTTGATTGATTTAACTCCATCTTGATTTTTTTTTAAATTTTACACAAAAATAAAATTTTATTTATTTCTATTACTATATAACGGAATGTATCTTTAAAATATTATATTTGAAAACACTTTTACAAAATAAAATGGATAAATTAAACGTATTCAATTCTAGAGACATAGCAAAAATTACGCAACATAGAAGTGGCGAAATAAAGTTTGGCGAAAAAATAATTACCGTTCCAAACAATGAAAATTGGATAGAGTTTTTAACGCTATCCGAAGCAAAATTTGTTTTGATTGGTTTACCCGAAGACATTGGAATTAAAGCTAATTTAGGCAGAACTGGTGCAGCTTCTGCTTTTGAAAGTGCCTTAAAAAGCCTAGTAAATTTTCAACACAATAAATTTTGTAAAGGCAATGAGTTACTTGTTTTAGGTGAAATAAATTTTTCTGAAGAAATGGAATTTTCCAAAACTTTAGATTCTCAAAATAAAGAAGATCGAAAAAAACTATTTCAACTAGTAGAAAATATCGACAAAGATGTTTCTTACGTAATAAATACAATTATTAAAGCAAATAAAATTCCTATTATTGTTGGCGGCGGTCACAACAATGCCTATGGAAATATAAAAGGTTTAGCATTAGGAAAAGGGATGCCTGTAAATGCAATAAATTTTGATGCACATACCGATTTTAGGATTATGGAGGGTCGGCATAGTGGAAACGGGTTTACTTATGCGTTTGAGGAAGGTTTCCTAAAAAAATATTTTATATTCGGTTTGCACGAAAATTTTGTATCAAAAAGTGTTTTTGATACACTAAAATCAATTGAAGATCGCGTAAAATATGTAACTTATGAAGAGATAGCCGTAAGAAAAACCAAAAGTTTTACATCAGAAATACTCAATGCTTTAAAATTTATAGCCAGTAGTCCTTTCGGATTGGAACTTGATTTGGATGCGCTTCCAAACATTCATAGTAGTGCCATGACATTAAGTGGATTTAGTATTGAAAAAGCGAGACATTTTATACATATGTTTGGAAAAGAAGAGCAGGCCAGCTATTTTCACATATGTGAAGGCGCACCAGATTTAGATTTATCAAACAATAATCATTTAACAGGAAAATTAATCGCAACCTTAATTTTAGATTTTATTAAGAGTAAAAAAACGGAAGAAAGCTAAAATACAAGTACAGAATAAAAAAAAACTTTATTTTTTTGAAAAAAAGTATTGGAATTCGAGTTTGAAGTTTTAAATTTGTAAAATCATGAGAAGAATTATGTTATAATGAGTGAATTGTCAAAAATTATTGATTCCTTAGAAGTAAAATTCTTTAAATTATCTAAAAAAATAGAGAATTTAGAGCAATTAAACGAAAGTTTATCTAAGGAATTGAAAGAAATTAAACAAACCGCTCAACAGGAAAATAAGACTATTATCTCATTAAAACATGAGTTAGAAAGCTTAAAAATAACAAATTCTCTTCTGGGCAGTGAAGAATACAAGAAAGAAACAAAACTGAAAATAAATTCGTTGATTAGAGAAATCGACTATTGCATAGCACAACTTTCTGAATAATTATGACAGATAAGTTAAAAATAAAAATTTCAATTGCAGACCGAGTTTATCCGTTAACAGTGGAAACTACTCAGGAGGAAGGTCTACGAACTGCATCAAAAAAAATTGATGCTACAATTAAAAAATTTGAAGCCAACTATGCAGTAAGAGACAAACAAGATGTATTGGCAATGTGTGCCTTACAATTTGCTTCTCAAATAGAGCAAACCCAAATTGATACTTCTACAGATACCGTAGAAGCATTTGAGAGATTAAAAAAACTCGACGAAAAAATAGAAGGTTTACTTTCAAAATAAGAAAAAACGTTCATACAAAAACACTAAAGTACTGCCCACATTAGTAAATATTTGATAAACTCAACACTAACTTTTAAATGAGTGAATTTGCGATACTAAAGCACGTTCCGATTTGTCGGAAATCCTTGAACATCGTTTTAGCTCAAATCCTGTCTGAATCGAGTTTATTCAAACACCTAATGTGGGCTTTTTTATTAAACAAAACCTAACTATGGAATTAACAAGTATACTAATTGGAATCGTTGTCGGATTGGCTATAGGATTTGCAATTGCTAAATTTTTAGAAAAAAGCAATGTCTCAAATCTTATTAAAAATGCTAAAAAAGAGGCAAGTTCAATTTTAAGAGATGCCAAAGCTGAAGCTGAAACAGAAAAAAGAAACAAACTTTTACAAGCTAAAGAACGATTTTTAGAATTAAAATCAGAACACGAAAACGAAATTTTGTCTAAAGACAAAAAAATGGCCGAAGCCGAAAAAAGAACTAGAGATAAAGAATCACAAGTTTCTAGTGAATTAGCAAAAGCTAAGAAAATCAATGACGACGCTGAAGCTAAAATTACAGATTACAACAACAAAATTGAAAACTTAGAGAAAAAATCTCAAGAAGTTGACAAATTACACAAAAGTCAAATCGAACAACTTGAAGTTATTTCCGGTTTATCTGCAGACGATGCAAGAAACCAATTAGTGGAAAGTTTGAAAGCAGAGGCCAAAACAAATGCTATGGCGCATATTCAAGAAACTATTGAAGAAGCCAAAATGCAAGCGCAGCAAGAAGCTAAAAAAATCATTATCAACACGATTCAGCGAGTAGGAACAGAAGAGGCTGTTGAAAATTGTGTATCTGTTTTCAATATTGAATCGGATGATGTTAAAGGTAGAATTATTGGTAGAGAAGGAAGAAATATTAGAGCAATTGAAGCTGCGACAGGCGTTGAAATAATTGTTGACGATACACCAGAAGCTATTATTTTATCTTGTTTTGATCCTGTAAGAAGAGAAATTGCTCGTTTAGCACTTCATAAATTAGTAACTGATGGTCGTATTCACCCAGCTCGTATTGAAGAAGTTGTTGAAAAAACTAAAAAACAAATTGAAGAAGAAATTATTGAAGTAGGAAAACGTACTGTTATCGATTTAGGAATTCACGGATTACACCCAGAATTGATTAAAATAGTTGGTAGAATGAAATACCGTTCCTCTTACGGACAAAACTTATTACAACACTCCAGAGAAGTTTCTAAATTATGTGGTTTGATGGCTGCAGAATTAGGACTAAATGTGAAATTAGCAAAAAGAGCCGGTTTACTGCACGATATTGGAAAAGTACCAGATACGGAAAGCGAATTGCCTCATGCTATTTTAGGAATGCAATGGGCAGAGAAATATGGTGAGAAAGAAGAAGTATGTAATGCTATTGGAGCACACCACGATGAAATTGAAATGAAATATTTAATTTCTCCAATTATTCAAGTATGTGATGCGATTTCTGGAGCAAGACCAGGCGCGCGTCGTCAAGTATTGGATTCTTATATTCAGCGTTTAAAAGACTTAGAAGAAGTAGCATATAGCTTCCCAGGTGTTAAAAATGCTTATGCTATTCAAGCAGGTAGAGAATTACGTGTTTTAGTAGAAAGTGAAAAAGTTTCAGACGATTTAGCGGCTACGTTATCCTTTGAAATTTCACATAAAATTCAAACAGAAATGACCTATCCAGGTCAAGTAAAAGTTACTGTAATTAGAGAAACTAGAGCAGTAAATATTGCGAAGTAAAACCTATATTATATAAATTTAAAAGCCCAATTTCGTTGAAATTGGGCTTTTTATTTGCAATATTTTTTATGATTTATATCTTATAAAAGAGATCAAAAATGACATCCTAATTAAAATCTAAATTAAAATTATTTCTTTCCAGCTGGTTTTTTTGTTTTACCATTAATCACTTTAATTGTAACATACATAAACAAAATAAAAGAAAGTAGTCGTAATGACATAAAAATACTTTCACTTTTCATAAATCCTAAAAACTTTAAATCAAAAGGAAAAGCTAAAACAGCAGAAATTAAAGCTATAAACAACAATTTTGAATTGGTCATATTTTTAAAAAAATTCATCATACATTAAAAAATTAATTAAAGAAAGAATCCACAAACTCTGCTTTATTAAACACTTGTAAATCTTCAATTCCTTCGCCTACTCCAATATATTTAACTGGAATTTGAAATTGATCTGAAATACCTATTACAACGCCACCTTTTGCAGTACCATCTAATTTGGTTACCGCTAAACAAGAAACTTCCGTAGCAGCAGTAAATTGTTTGGCTTGTTCAAAAGCATTTTGCCCTGTAGAACCATCAAGTACTAACATTACGTCATTTGGTGTATTTGGAACAACTTTTTGCATTACATTTTTTACCTTGGTCAATTCGTTCATTAAACCTAATTTATTGTGCAAACGACCGGCAGTATCTATAATCACAACATCGGCATGTTGCGCTACAGCTGACTGCAAAGTATCAAAAGCCACAGAAGCTGGATCAGAACCCATTTGCTGTCTTATCATTGGAACAGCTACCCGGTCTGCCCATATTTGCAATTGATCAATTGCTGCAGCTCTAAAGGTATCGGCTGCACCTAACACAACCTTGAAACCCGCTTTTTTAAATTGATAAGCTAATTTTCCAATGGTAGTGGTTTTTCCAACACCATTTACACCAACCACCATAATTACGTATGGTTTTGTATCTTTTGGAATAGTGAATTCAGATTCGTTACCCGAATTGGTTTCAGATAACAACGAACCAATTTCTTCTCTTAAAATGATATTTAACTCCTCTGTCCCTAAATATTTATCTTGAGAAACTCGTTTTTCAATGCGCTGAATAATTTTTAAAGTAGTATTTACACCCACATCGGAAGAAATAAGTACTTCTTCTAAATTATCTAATACTTCATCATCTACTTTAGACTTTCCAGCAACGGCTTTAGTTAGTTTAGAAAAGAAAGATGTTTTTGTTTTCTCTAATCCTTTGTCTAATTGTTGCTTTTCCTGCTCCGTAATTACAGGCTCGCTTTTGTTAGATGAAAATATTTTTTTAAAAAAACTCATTGAAATTGGTATATAATGATATGATTTTCATTAGTATTGGAACAAAAATAAAATAAAAAAAGCTACTTTCAAATGAAAATAGCTTTTTTAATATCTTTAAATACAGATTATTTCTTTTTTAAGAACTCATCTACTTCTTCAGGAGTCATTACTGATTCCACAAATGTATAAGCACCCGTTTTAGGAGACTTAACCATTTTGATTGCTTTAGTTAATCTTTTAGAAGATGTTTGTAAAGTTGCTACGGTTTTCTTTGCCATGACTTAGTATGTTTTATTTGAAACTTAAATAAGTTTCTAATTATTTAATTTCTTTGTGAACAGTTACTCTTTTCAAGATAGGATTGAATTTTTTGATCTCCATTCTATCTGGTGTATTTTTTTTATTTTTAGTAGTGATATAACGAGAAGTTCCTGGTTGACCAGATTCTTTGTGTTCAGTACACTCTAAAATTACTTGAATTCTATTACCTTTCTTTGCCATTTTAATATATTTTTAAATGATTAAATAGATTTTACAAATCCATCTGCTTTAGCTTTTTTCAAAACTGCGGCAATACCATTTTTGTTAATTGTTTTTAATACTGCTGTAGATATTTTTAGGCTCACCCATCTATCTTCTTCTGCAATGTAAAAACGTTTTTTTACTAAGTTAACCGAGAATTTTCTCTTAGTTTTATTCATCGCGTGAGAAACGTTGTTTCCAACCATTGCTCTTTTTCCTGTTAGTTCACAAACTCTTGACATTATTCTAAACTTTTATATCGTTATTCTAAATAAGGGTGCAAAGAAAAGAATTTTTACTTTACTATGCAACTATTTTTAATTAGTTTTTTGAAATTTCTTTATACAACCATTCTAATGCTTTGTAAACCGCCCTATCTGTAACCTTTTCGCGCGGTTGTCCAAAATTAAATTCTTCAACAAAAACTTCATTTGGAGTAGCTATTGCTATAAATACTGTCCCGATTTCGGCTTCACTATTTCCTTTAGTTGGACCTGCATTCCCTGTTGTTGCAATAGCATAATCTGTATTGAAAATTGACCTACAATTTAAAGCCATTTCTTTTGCCACTTCCTTACTAACCACAGAAAATTGACGAATAGTATCTGAATTAACTTTTAATACATCTATTTTAATTTGATTAGAATACGCCACTATTCCACCGTTGAAACAAGCGGAAGATCCAGGAACTGATGAAATTAGTTGTGCGATTTTTCCTCCTGTACAACTTTCGGCAGTAGCCAAAGTAAGGTGTTTTTCAGATAATGCTCTTGTTAAAATCACTTCAATGGTTTCTTCCTCATCGTAGCCAATAATAATATCACCAATTAAAGGTTTTAATTTTTCTATTTCACTTAATACAGAATTTATTAAAACCGCTTCATCTGAACCTCGAGCAGTTAATCGTAATCTAACTTTACCTGGACTCGGCAAATACGCTAATTTAATAAAACTAGGCAAATTAGTTTCCCAATCTTCAATTTGTTCTGCAATTATACTCTCTCCACGACCATAAGTCATAAGTGTTTTATGTACAATATAAGGACGCTCAAATTTTTCTACCAAATACGGAATTACTTCATTATCAATTAAATACTTCATTTCATATGGCACACCTGGTAAAGAAACAAACACCGTGTTTTGATGCTCCATTAGCATTCCTGGAGCAGTTCCCATTTTATTGAAAAGCACTTTTGATTTCGACGGAACTAATGCTTGATCCCTATTTAATTGCGTAATGGGTTTTTTATAAATCCCTTCAATGATACTTTTTACTTGATCTAAAACAGCGTCGTTTTGCACTAAAACATCATCAAAATAGTCGCAAAAAGTTTTTTTAGTAATATCGTCTTTTGTTGGACCTAACCCACCTGTAATTAAAACAACATCAAAATTATTTTGAACTTCATGTAGCGTTTTTAATATATGGCTTTTATCATCTGAAATAGATGCCATTTCATAAGTAGCAATTCCTATTTTATCTAATGCCTTGGCCATATAAGAAGAATTTGTATCTATAATTTGGCCAATCAATATTTCATCTCCAATTGTTATAATTGCTGCTTTCATTTTTTAAATATTTTTGTAAAAATAAGAAAACCACGCTAAAGGCGTGGCTAAACAAGTTTTAAATGTATCTTTTATAATTTAAAATCTTTTTTAATTTCATCTGCGGCAGCGGCTATTCTAATTTTAAGTGCTCTAAAAACCTCTTTAATTTCTTTCCGCTTACCTTCCTCTTTTGTCCATTCGATAATCAACAAAACATCTTCATAAGCCATATCCATTCCTAATAAATCTAATGTTGGTTGAATTTTATGAGCCGAAGCGTAGGTTTGCGAATAATCTTTGAGTTCTATTGCGTTTTTCATGGCTTGAATTTCGAAAGGCACTTCTTCTAAAAACAAAGAAGCAATTTGAAGCGCAAATTCGTTATCATTTTCAGAAATTTCGTACACTTTTGATAAATTATACTGTAAAGCCATTATTTTACTTGTATTTTAAACATTTGCTTACCTTCTAAAAATCCTTCTAATACATCATTTTCTTTAACAGCTGCTACTCCTTTTGGAGTTCCTGTAAAAATAATATCTCCTTTTTTTAAGGTGAAAAATTGTGAAACATAAGAAACAATTTCATCCATATTCCACAACATCATTGAAGTAGTTCCTTGCTGAACGATTTCATTATTTTTTCTTAAATCAAAGGTAATGTTTTCTAAAGAAGGAAAAATTATTTTCGGTAAAAAGTCACCAATAATCGCTGAATGGTCAAACGCCTTTGCTTTTTCCCAAGGCAATCCTTTTTCTTTTAAAGTAGTTTGGACATCTCGAGCGGTAAAATCGATTCCTAAACCAATTTCATCGTAATATTTATGAGCAAATTTTGGACTGATATATTTTCCTACTTTACAAATTTTCACCAAAACTTCCACTTCATGATGTACATCATTACTAAACTCAGGAATTACAAAAGGTGTTTTTTTAGGCAAAATAGCAGTGTCTGGCTTCATAAAGATAACCGGCTCAGTTGGTCGTTCGTTTTGTAATTCTGAAATATGGTCGGCGTAATTTCTACCAATGCAAATAATTTTCATTTTTATTTGGGTGTTGTGTTATGGGTGTTAGGCTAAACCTTTAACCCAATACTTTAAACCATTTATCTATTTTGTATTTAATCGTCTTAATTTCAAACCTGTTAATACTTTTTTAGTATATAGCGGAAAATCCGCGTTTTGAATCCAACCAAAGTAGCCTGGATCCTTATCAAACACTTCATCCACTAAAACATTTTTATATTTACCAAAGCTAAACATTTCTTGACCTTTATCATTCAAAACAATCATACCTGCAAAATCTAAAGATTTTTTACGAGTAGTAAATTCTGATAATGCTTTCATATCATTTTGCAAATCAGGATATCTTTCTAATTGTCCCAATAATATTTCATAAGTAGCCCTAGTGTCTGCTTCTGCTGAATGGGCGTTCTCTAGAGTCTTTCCACAATAAAATTTTAAAGCTGCAGACAAGGTGCGTTCTTCTTTTTTATGAAAAATAGTTTGCACATCTACTGAAACACGATTTTTCATATCAAAATCTACGCCTGCACGAAGCATTTCTTCTGCTAATAGAGGAATATCAAATCTATCGGAATTATATCCTGCCAAATCAGAATCTTTTATCATAGCATAAATTTGGGAAGACAATTCGGAAAAAGTAGGTTCATTTGCTACTTTCTCGTTTGTAATACCATGAACTGCTGTTGTTTGAGGTGGAATTGGAATGGTTGGATTGACCAACCAAGTTTTGCTTTCTTTATTTCCGTTTGGAAACACTTTAAATATTGATATTTCAACGATTCTGTCTTTTCCAACATCTATTCCGGTAGTTTCTAAATCAAAGAAACAAATTGGCCTTGTAAGTTTAAGCTCCATTTTTATATTTTAAAGTACAAAGTTAAAAAAACCCAATAGTTAATGAACTATTGGGTGAATTATTATTTATTTATTTTTTCTTAAAAATCTCTATTTACATCAAAAGCTTCAAGATAATCCGCTACTCGTTTTACGAAACTTCCACCTAAAGCACCATCTACAACTCTGTGATCATAAGAATGAGATAAAAACATTTTCTGACGAATTCCAATAAAATCCCCTTCTGGAGTTTCAATTACTGCTGGTACTTTTCTAATGGCACCTAGAGCTAAAATACCTACTTGTGGTTGATTGATAATTGGTGTGCCGAAAACAGATCCAAAAGTTCCCACATTTGTTACGGTATAAGTTCCGCCTTGTGTATCGTCTGGTTTTAGTTTTCCTGCTTTCGCTCTACTTCCTAAATCGTTAACTGCTTTTGCCATACCAACTAAATTTAATTGATCTGCATTTTTAATTACAGGTACAATTAAGTTTCCATTTGGTAAAGCTGCTGCCATTCCTAAATTGATGTTTTTTCGTTTTATAATAAAATCACCATCAACAGAAATATTCATTCCTGGAAAATCTTTTAAGGCTTTTGCTACCGCTTCCATCATAATTGGCGTAAACGTAAGTTTTTCTCCTTCACGTTTTTCAAAAGCTGTTTTTACTTTATCTCTCCATTTTACAATATTTGTAACATCCACTTCAATAAACGACTGCACGTGTGCTGAAGTTTGAACCGAAGCTACCATATAACCCGAAATCAACTTTCGCATTCTGTCCATTTCTACAATTTCGTCTCCTCCATTTACTGAAACTGGTGCAGGATTTTGGGTTTTAGGTTGTTGGATTGAAGTTGTAGGTGCCACAACATTTGGACTTGCAACTTGCGACTTTCGGCTTTCTATGTATTTTAATATATCTTCTTTATTAACACGACCATCTTTACCTGAACCTGAAATAGATTCTAATTCGGTTAACGAAATACCTTCCGCTTTTGCCATATTTTTAACTAATGGCGAAAAGAATTTATCTGAACTTGAAAAATCTGCAGGAGTAGTTGTTTCAATAGCAACCTCAACTGTTTTAGAAACTTCTGCAACCGCAACTGGAACTTCCGATTTTACTTCAGGAGTTGCAGCAATGGCTCCGCCTTCAGTTTCAATAATCGCAATGGTTTGCCCTACTTGAACAACATCATCAATTTGAAACAAAATTTCAACTAAAGTACCAGAAACTTCAGATGGCACTTCACTATCAACTTTATCTGTAGCAATTTCTAACACTGCTTCATCCATATCAATAGGTTCACCCACTTTTTTTAACCAATTTGTAATGGTTGCTTCTGCTACACTCTCTCCCATTTTTGGAAGTTTCAATTCAAATCTTGCCATATTATTATTGTAATGTTGAGTTCTTTAATTATTACTGCAAAATTAATAAATATTTTCATGTTTTATCACGAAAAAATCAAAAAATCAAAAAAGTAATACTTCCCCTCTATCGGTTGAATTATTACTACCAATTACGTAATTTGATTGCGAAATATAGTTTTTAAAAGTAATATTCTTTGATTTATGCTTTTCCATAAAATAAATGATTTCTGCAAAAGAAAACGAATTGGTATCAAATATCAACTCGAAGTTTATGTTTTTAGTGTTTTTAAATTGTTCAAAATCAGTTAAATATTCAATTGGTTTATTCAAGTTTAATTGAATATTTTCTTTTGAAAACACTATATATTTATCAATTTTACTTGCTAATTTTTGTGGTTGCTTTTGTTTGAATATCGCATATAACAAACTTCCTATTTGAAGAAACTTATCAAAAAACAACGATTTTTTAAAATGCTTTTTATAAAAAAACTGCATCGCTTCACGGAAACGATGCAAATAGTTGGCATCTCTAACCGTGCTTTCTCCTTTATAATGTATTACTGATGTTTCATGAAAATAAAAGTTTTCCTTACCTAATTTCTGAATCATATAACTCAAATCGATATCATCTGAATACATAAAGCAGTTCTCATCAAATCCACCAACTTTTAAATACAAATCGCGTTTCATCATCATAAAAGCCCCGACTAAAACATCCACTTTTCCAGATTGATTTTCTGATAAATGTTGTGCATAATATTTTCCAAAAAATTTAGAGATTTTATATAAACCAAAAATCTTAGTAATTGCCACATAAGGTGTTGGAAGTCCGCGCTTACTTTCTGGAAGAAAATTACCTGTACCATCTATCAACTTACAACCAATTATTCCAGCTGACAGCTGACGGCTTTTAGCTAAAAGCTTTTTAAAGGTATCTTCAGCAACAACCGTATCTGGATTTAAAATACAAATATATTCGCCTTTTGCCTGTTCTACAGCAATATTGTTCCCCTTTGGAAAACCTAAATTCTCTTTATTTTCAATAAGTATAATTTGAGGAAACAGTTGTTTCATCATTTCACAACTAGCATCCGAAGAATTATTATCCACTACAATTATTTCTGCATCGATATTTATTAGCGCTTTCTGTACACTAAGCACACATTGCTCTAAAAAATAGCGCACATTATAATTAAGGATGATTACAGATAGTTGCATTTTGCTTTATTTCAATTAGTCGAATTGCAATTGATGAATAGGTCAAAGTTGCAATTTTTATTTATGAAATGCAAAAATCTAAATTTTAATTCTCAAATATTAAGTCTACTTTTGCAAAACAATTGGCGTATTGCCACATTGTATAATTGACAAATTAACAAATGAATTATCTTTCAGTAGAAAATATATCAAAATCTTACGGAGAACGTGTCCTTTTTAAAGACATTTCTTTTGGAATTAATAAAGACCAAAAAATTGCTTTTATCGCCAAAAACGGTTCGGGTAAAACCACTATTATGAACATTATTAATGGTTTTGACGAACCGGATACAGGACAAGTAGTGATAAGAAAAGGAATTAAAATGGCGTTTTTGAGTCAGAATTTTAATTTGCAAGACGAATTAACCATTGAAGAAAGCATTTTCGCCTCAGATAATGAAGTTTTACAGGTAATTAGAAACTATGAAAAGGCATTAGAAAATCCAGAAGATGAAGAAAAGTATCAGAAAGCGTTTGACGATATGGATCGTTATAATGCTTGGGATTTTGAAACACAATACAAGCAAATTTTGTCAAAATTAAAACTTGACGATTTAAAACTAAAAGTTAAAAAATTATCTGGAGGGCAAAAAAAACGTTTGTCATTAGCCATTATTTTAATTAATAGACCCGATTTATTAATTTTAGACGAACCAACCAATCATTTAGATTTAGAGATGATTGAATGGCTTGAAGATTATTTTGCCAAAGAAAACATTACTTTATTTATGGTTACGCACGACCGTTTTTTCTTAGAACGTGTTTGTAACGAAATTATTGAATTAGATAACGGAAAACTGTATCAATACAAAGGAAATTATTCCTATTATTTAGAGAAAAAAGAAGAACGTCAAATTTCTGAAAACTCCAGTATAGATAAAGCACAGAACCTTTTCATAAAGGAGTTGGCATGGATGCGAAGACAACCAAAAGCAAGAACTACCAAATCCAAATCACGTCAAGATGATTTTTATGTGATTAAAGAAAAAGCAGAAAGCCGCCGTAAAGAAAATGTAGTAGAGCTTGAAATTAATATGGAACGAATGGGAAGCAAGATTATCGAAATGGTAAAATTGAACAAAAACTTCCCAGATAGAACCATTTTAAAAGACTTTACCTACGCATTTCAACGTGGTGAACGTATTGGAATTATTGGAAAAAACGGAACTGGAAAATCAACTTTCTTGAACATTTTAACCAAAACTATGGAACCCGATTCTGGGAAAGTAATTATTGGTGATACGATTAAAATTGGGTATTACACACAGAGTGGCATCAACCCAAAACCAGGACAAAAAGTCATTGATATAATTAAAGAATACGGAGAATACATTCCACTTACGAAAGGCAAAATCATTTCGGCTTCACAACTATTAGAACGTTTCTTGTTTGATGCAAAAAAACAATACGATTTCGTAGAAAAATTAAGTGGTGGCGAACTAAAACGGTTGTATTTATGTACGGTTTTAATTCAGAATCCAAATTTCTTAATTTTAGATGAACCAACGAACGATTTAGATATTGTAACGCTAAATGTTTTAGAAAGTTTCTTATTAGATTTCCCCGGATGCTTGTTAGTGGTAAGTCACGATAGGTATTTTATGGATAAAATTGTGGATCATTTATTTGTATTTAGAGGTCAAGGTGAAATTGAAGATTTTCCTGGAAATTACTCTGATTTTAGAAGTTATGAAGATTCTGTAGAACCTAAAGTTTTAAATAGCGTGAGCACTGATAAAGGAAGTTGGAAACAAAATCAACCAGCCAAAGCAGGATTAAACTTCAACGAGCAAAAGGAATTTAATAAAATTGAAAAAGACATTAAAGATTTAGAATACCAAAAAAAGCAAATTGAACAAGAATTTTCGGACGGTAAAGTAGCTGATGATAAAATTGAAGCTAAAGCCAACGAATTACAAAAAATCATTCAATCTTTAGAAGAAAAAGAAGCACGTTGGTTTGAATTATCAAGTAAAATAGAATAAATTTAAACACAGATTTCTCAGATTATCACTTATTTAATCTGTGAAAATTTGTGATAATCTGTGTTATTTTTTATGCTACATATTTTAAAATCATACTTAATTTTCCTTTGGAACTCGAAAAACGAACACGGTGTGCACTCGCCTTTTGTGTTTGATTTGGTTACGAAATGTTTTTACAATAAATCGAAATATCCAGAATACTCGCATCTAAAAAACTCCTCAAATAGAAATCGATTATTAATAAGAATCGTGCGGTATTTTGAACCTAAAACTATTTTAGAAATTGGAAATGCAAATGAATTAAATTCCATTATACTCTCTTCAGAAATAATCTCATTTGAAGATTTTCAAAAAAATATTAATGGTAGCCATGCAAGTACTTTCGACTTCATCTATTTCAACAATAATCAGTCTCAAATATCAACTTTAGACTATTTTGAATGGTTATTACCAACTGTTGCGAACGATTCCGTTTGGATATTTAATGACAATCATAAATCCATTAAAAATGAAAATACTTGGGAAATCATAAAAAAACATCCTAAAGTAAAAGTTACGATTGATGTATTTCATTTCGGAATAGTATTTTTTAGAGCCGAACAAGAAAAAGAACATTTTGTGATTCGAGTTTAATTGACGGAAACACAGATTTCAAAGATTATACGGATTTTATAAAATTTGATAATTGTTATTGTTATTGATTTTTGTAATTGATATTGTTATTGATTTTTGTAATTGATATTGTTATTGTCATTGATTTTTGAAATAAGTTGTAACAAAATCATGTTTTCAACTACTTATGACTTGTAGTAATTACTGTAAACTAAAAACTGCGACTGAAAACTATGAAAACTCCAATAATAGACATTAAAGGTATTACACGAGATTTCCAATTAGGAAGTGAAACGGTAAACGTATTAAAAGGAATTGATTTAGTAATAAATAAAGGGGAATATGTGGCGCTTATGGGACCCTCAGGTTCTGGAAAATCGACTTTAATGAATATTTTAGGTTGTTTAGACACGCCAACTTCTGGAAGTTATATTTTAAACGGAAAGCAGGTTAGTGAAATGCACGATGACGAATTAGCTGAAATTAGAAATAAAGAAATTGGTTTCGTTTTTCAAACATTTAACTTAATGCCCAGAACAACTGCTTTAGATAATGTGGCGTTACCAATGGTATATGCAGGTTTTTCAAAAGAAGAAAGAAACAAACGTGCTACAGAAGTATTATCACAAGTAGGCTTGGCAGACAGAATGGATCATAAACCAA
>Ga0164294_10003101_pt1 | contig 14828 bp, 10 predicted proteins | sample GEODES005metaG_FD_111479 | JGI IMG/M metagenome (GOLD analysis project Ga0164294, IMG submission 111479) | Oligotrophic lake water microbial communities from Sparkling Lake, Wisconsin, USA - GEODES005 metaG | ecosystem: Environmental > Aquatic > Freshwater > Lake | place: USA: Sparkling Lake...
GCGACATCGTCGGTGTCTTCACCGACATCGATGACACCCTGACGACCGAAGGCGCGATCACCCCCGATGCCATGCAGGCGCTGGCCGACTTGAAGGCCGCAGGCCTGCATGTGGTGCCGATCACCGGGCGACCGGTGGGCTGGAGCGAGCCCTTTGTGCCGCGCTGGTCGGTGGACGCCATCGTGGCGGAAAACGGTGCGGTGGGCTTGACCCATTCACCTGCGCAAGGCTTGCACAAGCGCTACCAACAAGACGCTGCCACGCGGCAAACCAACTTTGATCGGATGCAGAAGGTGCTCGCACAGATAGAAAAAAGCATTCCCGGCGCCAAGCGCTCGCAAGACAGCGCGGGCCGCGAGACCGACATCGCCATCGACCACAGCGAATTCACGCACCTGCCGCAAGCGGCTGTCGATCAAGTCGTGCACACCATGCAAGCCGCAGGAATGACCGCCACCGTCAGCAGCATCCACATCAACGGCTGGTTCGGCGAGCACAACAAACTCTCAGGTGCCCGCTGGATCGTGCAGCAACTCTGGCAACGCGACCTCAGCGCCGAAATGGACCGCTGGGTCTATGTGGGCGACTCCACCAATGACCAGATCATGTTCGCGCACTTTACCCACAGCGTTGGCGTGGCCAACATCCGGCGCTTTGAGGCGCAGCTGGCGCATCCACCACGGTACATCACACCCAGTGAGAGGGGGGCGGGGTTTGCGGAATTGGTGCAGCATCTTCTGGGTTGAATTGCGGCATCACACATTTAAATCCGTCAAAAGCGTTGTGCAAGTTTATTTTTCTTTCAATAACTTACATAATTCAACATTGCTTCCATCCAATCCCGATATTATTTTTTGGCACTCTGTACTTTTTAATAAACCCAAATCTCTTAGCATTGCATTTATAGGCGTGCCGTCATAATATTTTTCTTCTATGGATGATATTTTAGCAAGCAACCATAAAGGTCCATCGTGATTCAATACCCGCTCAGTTGCCAAACTTTGTAATTTAATTTGCCCCTGGCCGGGTACCATGAAATTATTGATCAAAGAAATTACAGGGATTTCTGGCGGCAAGCCAGGCACAATGTATGAAATGGGTTCAAGTGAAGCAATAACGACCATCGAACCATAGGGCAACTCCGGGATTGTACTCAAGACAGCAGGTTTTCCGTGGGGCAGCCTGCCCCATTCCGGGTATTTTGTTGTACCCACAACAATTAAACAAATTAAAAATATTGCTAATTTATTCCAGTTAGGTATTATTTTCACAAGACACGAAACAATAGACAATGACAATAATATTTCCAAAGTCTCAGCATATCTGTAAATACCCCAAAGACCAGCCCAGATCAGATATGAGGAAATACAAAAGACAAAGATTGGCAGCCATAATTTCCGTTGATCTTTTGAATTTTTTCCCGGCGAAAATGCTAACCATGTGACTGCAGGTAAACCAAGCGCTAATCTCCAATCACGCAGACTCATTTCAGAAACAAGAAAATTTTCACTCATCAAACGATAAGGTAAACTCATCATTTCCACTGTTGATTTGACTGCAAACCGGGTGTCTGCGTAACTGTGAAGCGAGGCCAGGGGTGATTTAAAAATATTGTTAAACAGTGGAAACAATGGATTTCCAAACCTGGACCACATTTCCAGCCCCCAATACGAAAATGTCAATGCAAATCCAATTAATCCTCCGACAGCAAGAAATACAATATATTTTATACGGCAAGTAAAAGTTCCGGATGTAAAAAGACACATCAATGCGAGGCCTATGGCATAAATTCCACCCGTTAACTTTAAGCCGACACCTGCGCCCCCAAGAAACCCGCAAATAAGCCAAATTATATGAAGTTTAATTGGATTTAATGCTTTATCGTTTAAGGTTTTGTCTTTGTAATTTGACTTCTGAACCACATCGTACTTAATTGCAAGCCATATTGAAGAAGTGAACAATGCGGTGATATGCCACTCACTCATTGTGGTGCCAATAACTGGAAATCCGGAAGCACCAGTTGCAGCCAGTACCAATATCGCAAATACAGGGAATCGACCCGCTTCTGCTGGAAGCACTTGGACGGAAATCATTCCCAAAAAAAATAGAGTTATGGCTACAGGTATTGCAAGTATTGCACCAATAACCCAAGAAGAAAAATCTGCCTTCACCAACTTATAATAAACAGTATCGGCTAAAGGAGAAAAATAGGATTGTAATTGTGCTGGGGCAATGTCTATTGCACTGCGATCTGTAAGCCAAGCATGCGGATTGTAGTAATGGTAGTTGCGCAGATCCCAATTGGCATCCTGGCCCAACAGCAAGGAGAAACCAACGGCCAGAAATACGGCCAGGAATAAAAACCAATATTTACGTATTGTCAAACTCAACAAAATGGCTTCTTTGAAATGAAATTTATTTATATTCTGTTCGGTCTATTTTAGCAATTGCCAAAATATTCTTCCCGAAATATTTAGAGAAAATTAAATCCATCACATTGCTTAAGGGCAACAATAAATGATCGTATATTTGCAATGAAAAAGATGAAGGATCACCATTTTTGCTTCCTATGTATTTAAATAACATGGACAACAAATACCCGAGCGAATCACAATAATGGATTTTTAAAACCTGAAACCCCGTCTCATGAAGCTTAGAAGTTAGACTGTTAATTTGATAGCGTCGGTAGTGACCCACTTTATCATCCATATTCGTCCATATTGATTCAAAGGCCGGCACATAAATCAAGAGAAGTCCTGTATCCGTTAATTTTGATCTCAATTGAAGCAGTGTATTTTTATCATTTTCAATATGTTCCAATACATTTGAAGTGAATACCAAGTCGTATGGCCCACTGGTATCTTCAATTGAGGGAAAGCAGTTAAAACCCCGGTCACTCAGAATATTTCTTTGGGATAAATCGAGTTCAACACCATCAGGTTTAATACCTGTTTTTGAATAAAATATTTGACTGAGTGTTCCTATGCCAGCACCAAAATCCATGACGGTTTTAAAAATGGGGTTGAATATATTGTTATTCTTCAAAAACAACTGAACAATCCTGAGATTGTAATTTTTAAGATCAGACTCCATCTTGAAAAGCATATTCTTACCTGCATACACATGCTGGGAATCTGATTGATGTTCATTTTTATTTAAATAATCTTTCATTTTATGATTTCCCTCATTATTATAAATAAAATTCTTGGTTAATAAAAAATTAGCAGCCAATCCAACCAAAGCACCTATTGCCACAGCAAATGCGGGAAGGGCCAAGTGGTAGGACATAGAATTCATAATCAAACCATAGATCAATAAATTCAAAAAACCTCCGACCAGCATGACACCCAAGTAGCTGAGTGCTTCGTTGAACAAATTGTGTTCAGAGCGGCGTTGAAAAGTAAAACGCCTGTTCAGCAGCCAGGTCAAGCAGACTGCACACATGAAAGAAACGAGTCGTCCCCAAGCTGGCCCCAATCCGATGAACAGTCCGCCATAAAGGACTGTGCTGTCGACTACATAACCGGCGAAACCCACCAATCCAAAGCGCAGCAGTTGAGATTTCATGACTTAAGAATGGAGCAGGTAGAAGGTGTTGCCAGATACGACAATCGTTTTGCTTCAATCCGACCCAGAGTGACAGTGTCGAGGATCAAACCACACACCAGCAGTAAGAAACCCAGCAGTATCAAACCAGAACACAACACGGCCGTTGGCAATCTCAGAACAAGGCCAGTTTCGAGGTAAGAGATGAACAGTGGCCACGCCAGAACCAAAGACAGAAGAATGTTGATCGCAAATCCTATGGCAAAAAAAGCCATTGGTTTTTCGGCCTTGAATAACTTCAGGATAGTCATCAAGATCCGGACACCATCGCGGTAGGTGTTGAGTTTGCTGACAGAACCATCCATTCTTGCGCCATATTCTGTAGCCACTTCTGCCACAGGCATCCGCAACTCCAGCGCATGCACAGCCAATTCGGTTTCTATTTCAAAACCAGCAGAATGAACAGGAAATGATTTGACGAAGCGCCGAGAAAATAGGCGATAACCTGAAAGCATGTCATCAAAGGCACGGCCAAATAAAAAGCCCACAAACCCGGTCAGCATTTTATTTCCAAAGCGATGCCCCAGACGGTATGCATCTTGCTCAGTACTGATTCTGCTGCCGACCACCATGTCCAGGTCATCATCAAGCAGGGTTTGAACCAAGCTTGGTGCTGCGCTAGCATCGTAGGTTCCGTCTCCGTCCACCATGATGTAGATGTCTGCTTCTACATCGGCAAACATGCGTCTTACAACATTCCCTTTTCCTTTGAGCTTGACTCGTCTGACTTGGGCGCCACATGAAAGGGCGATTTCGGATGTGCCGTCAGTGGAGTTGTTGTCAAAAACGTAGCATTCGATATGGGGCAGCGCAAATTTGAACCCCTCAATCACCCTCGCTATAGATGCAGCTTCATTGAAGCAAGGAACAATTAATGCAATTCGAGGGGTTTTCATCTTAGTTTTCGTGATGTCTATATTTTTACAGAGGAACCACTCAATCCGAGTCTGTTACAACCCCATCGCAGTAAGTTGGCACTGATTCCATATTGTCTCACCGCGCTGTTATCAGATGCGTCCCGGCACATTTGAAGTCTTGCCCTGACACCGAAAGGCGAGGGACTGCCACAAAACAGGTCTGCATTAAGCGGGCCTGCGTTGTTTTAAAAGCTGAAGCCGCTCAAGGCTCAAAAGCCTGCGCCACCTCGGTCAAGGCCTCCAGCGGAGCTTTGCCGACCAACGCAGACAAGCGCAACCGAGACATCAGATAAAGGTACCGGGCTTGCACCAAGTCACGTGAGACTTGGGCCAGTTGCTGTTCTGCATTCAAAATATCCAATGCGGTTCTGAACCCCGCTTGGTTTGATTTGACAGTTGATTGACGCAATTGCTCTGCAGAGCGAAGTGCCTGTTCCAGTGCACGTACTTTCAGCACCCCTTCTGTCACACCGCGGTACTCTTTGTGAATCCGCAAATTCACATCTCGCCGTGTGGCCTCCAGCGCCTCTTCCATGCGGGCGCGTTCGGCCACAGCCTGCCGAACCTGAGAGCTCACATACCCCCCCTGATAAATGGGCACCACCACTTGAATACCCATGGACTTGTTCACGTAACGCGAGTTGAGCCGGGTGATGTTTTCATTGCCACTGTCACTCCACTGAACAAGTCCTTCGACCACAGGCGCGTGGCCTGACTGGGCCTTGGCAATCTCTTTCTCCGCCGCGGCCATTCGAGCAGTCAAAGACTGGATCTCGGGGCTGCCGCTTTGCGCCAACTCGATCCAAGCCGCCAACGGCGCCAATTCGGTGGGCAAACTGGCCAAACCCCGCAGGCTGAGGACTGACAATTTGTCGATGGGCTGATTCACTAAAATTTCGAGCTGGCGGTGGGTGTAGTCTTTGTTTTGCCTGGCCTCCAGCTCAGAGGCCAGTGCCATGTCCAGTCTGGCTTGCGCATCATCAATGTCGGTGCGGGTTCCAGAGCCGGCCTTCAAGGCTTTATGGGCTGCATCCACCATGGCGGTGTACTGCTGCTTTTGCGCCAAGACCAATTTCAGTTGCTCATCCGTCAGCAAGGCTTCCATGTAGGCGCCGCCCACCCGAACAATCAGCTCTTGCAAGTCGCGCTGATGAACGGCGTTGGCATCGGTGACCTGGTCTTTGGCTTGTTGGAACTGAAAATACCGCTGCAGGTTGAACAAGGGCTGGCGAAAAGACACGGTGGTACCAAAGCTTTGGTACATGCTGTTGGTGTTGGTGTCTTGACCCAAGAAATTGGGCGCAATGGTGTTCAAATCGTTGCGCGTTCGGCCCAAGTTGGCTTGCACGGAAGGCAATAACTGGGACCAAGCCTGCGGCAACCGTTCTTGCCCCACAGCCAAAGCCGCGCGGGACGCGCGGATCGTGGCATCTTGGTCCAGCGCCAGTTGATAGGCTTCCAACAAATTCATGGCGCTGGCCGAAGCCCCAGCCAAACAAGCGGCCAAAGCCACGCAGGTTTTACGAAAGCGCAAGCTCATCACTCCTCCTTCATGGCGCCAGCCAAACGCTTGGTCAAGGGATGGAGCAAATACGTCAACACGGACCGTTCACCGGTTTTGATCACCACCTCGGCGGGCATGCCAGGCTGCATCTGCCGGTTGCCCAGTACCTTCATGCCTTCAGGCGTGACCTCCAACCGAGCCAAAAAATAAGGCATCTGGGGGTATTGCGGATCGGCCAGCAAGTCACCCGACACGGACAACACCTTGCCCTGAACCACCAACTGCGGCGAATGTGCAAATGAATTGAAACGCACATCAGCCGACAAACCCGCCTGGACTTTGTCAATCAAATGGGGGGGGATATGCGTCTCCAACACCAGCAATTGCTGCTCGGGCACCACGTCCATGAGTTTCTGGCCGGGCTGTACCACCGCACCCAAGGTCTGCACAGCCAGGCCCACCACTTGCCCCGTTGCAGGAGAGCGAATCTCCACACGCTGTAAATCGGCTTTTTGGGCGACGTACTTTTCTGCATCGGCCTGCACTTCGCGCGAGACTTCGGCCATTTGCGACTCCACCTCTTTGCGGTACTCCGACTGGCGCGCCAAAGAACGCTGTGAAGCCTCGGCAATGGCGCGTGTGATGCGCGTCGAATTGCCCGTCAAGTCGGCCAAATTGGCTTGGACATCGGCCACCATGCGCTCGAGCTCCATCTGGCGGTTGCGCGGCGCATAGCCCTCCTTGACCAAGTCACGCGTATTGCTGAGCTCTTCCTTGAGCAAAGCCCATTGCTGCTGCCTTTGAACCAACACGGCTGCAAGGGCTTCGCGCTGCGCTTTCAAGCCTTCGATTGACTCCTGAAAGGCCTGCAAGTCAGCCCGAATTCCCGTGCGCCGGGACTCAAACAACTGGCGTTGGTTGTTGACCTGTTGCGCCATGAAAGCGTCCTTGGCCGCGGCTTGCAAAACGTCTTTTTCAAAGCTCACTTGCCCAACCTCTGTTTGCTCGGCCTTGAGGCGACTTTGCATGGCGCTCAGGCCCAGGTATCGCTGGCGCACCGATTCAAAGTTGGCCTTGCTCACCGCCTCGTCCAAGCGCATCAAAACCTGGCCTTCCTTGACCACATCGCCCTCACGCACCAAGATGTCTTTGACAATCCCGCCCGTCAAATGCTGCACCGACTTGCGTTTGGTGTCGATGGTCACCATGCCTTGCGTCGGAACGCCCTCGTCGAGTGGCGCCATGGCCGCCCAAAACAAAAAACCACCAAAGCCCAGACCCAATACCCACAAAGCTTTGCGGGCAATACTGTGGGTGTCGGATGAGGCTCTCAAAGCCGCTTCATCGCCCACCGCTTTGATTTTCACGTCGTCGACGGCTGACTTGCTCAGTGAAGACATTTTTTGATTCAACATCACCATACCTCAGTTAAATTTTGATTCCAATCCCGCGGGCATTAAGCCGTGGGCAAGGCCGAAGATGCGGCCATTTCACGTTGTTGTTGCAAAGCAGTTAAGACGCCATCGCGCGGGCCATTGGCGACCAACTTGCCGTCCTCCAAGATCACCAAGCGGTCAGCCACCTTGATGACCCCGGGCCGATGGCTGATCAACACCACCGTCTTGCCTTGCGACTTGATCAGTTCCACTGATTTGAGCAAGGCGTTTTCCCCTTCGTCGTCCAGGTTGGCGTTGGGCTCGTCCAGGACCACCAAAGAAGGGCTGCCATACAAGGCCCGGGCCAAGCCTATGCGCTGCCTCTGTCCGCCAGACAAGAAAGAGCCCCCTTGACCCACACGGCTGTCGTAGCCGTTCGGGAATCGCAAAATCATTTGATGCAGTCCTGCCGCCTCGGCCGCTTGGATGACCAGGTCAGCGTTCACCTCGCCAATGCGGGCAATGTTTTCGGCAATAGTGCCGTCAAAAAGCTCAATGTCTTGCGGCAAGTAACCCAAATGCTTGCCCAGGCTCTCGCGGGTGATCCGATCCACCGCTTGATCGTCCAACACAATTCGCCCCTTAAAGCCGGGCCAAATGCCCAGCAAGGCCCTGGCCAGAGTGGACTTGCCCGAGCCCGATGGCCCCAACACCACCGTCACTGTGCCGGGCAAGGCAGAAAATGTCAGCTTGTCCAACAGCGGTTTATCGCGTCCGGGCACACGCACCGTCAGGTTGTCAATACTCAAATTGCCCAAAGGCGCCTGGGTGACCACGAGGTCACGGCCCGTGTGTTGGAATCCCAGCAAGACCAGCAAGCGCGCATAAGCCTCCTTGGCCGTCAAAAACTGAGACCACGTGGCCACCAACAAATCAATGGGCGCCAAGGCCCGCGTCATCATCACGTTGGCTGCAATCATGGCGCCGGGGCTCAACTCGCCCCGGATCACCAACCATGCACCAATGCCCAGGTTCAGCGATTGCTGCGCATAGCGCACAAACTTGCTCACCGCAGACACCACACCCGCGCGTTGCTGCACCTTACCCGACAGCACGAGTGACTGGTGCTGCTTGTCCAGCCAACGCCGATACAGACTCCCCAACATGCCCATCGCGCTGAGCACCTCCACATTGCGCAGCTTTGACTGCAGGTAATTTTGGGTATCGGTTTGTGCTTTGGTTGCCACAGACTGCGCTTGCTTGGTCATCGAATTGCCCCAAACCGCGATGGCCCCTTGAATCAACGCAAACACAATCGCCGCACTGCCCAACCACGGATGCAGCAAGAACAACACGGCGAGGTAGATTGGAATCCAGGGCACATCAAAGAAGGCGAACACGCCGTTGCCCGTCATGAACTGGCGCAACTGGGTCAAGTCTGTGAACGCTCTGGCCGGGGCCGTCTCGGTGGGGTTCAAGTAAGACAAAAAACTGGCCTTGAAGACCCGCTGGCTGAGCGCTTGGTCCAGCTTGACGCCAATGCGCACCAACATGATGGACCGGGCCCATTCAGCGAACGCCATGAAGCCAAACAGCACCAAAGCCAGCATGGACACCATCAAGAGCGTCAAATAGCTTTGGCTCATCATCACGCGGTCAAAAACCTGCAGCATGTAGAGGGTGGGGGTCAGCATGAGCAAGTTCACGACCATGCTGAACAGTCCAACCACCATGAACTCCTGGCGGAAAGACCACAACACTTCCGACAGGCCGCTGCGCATCAAGGATTGTTTTTTATTCATTTTTTTCTTCCTCAAGCACCTGGGGTGAACGCCGGCGCAGCCGCAGCCGCAGCCGGTACCGCAGCCGGCATCAGCTTTTGCATGACCTCTGCGGTGGGCCCGTAAAGCTGCTGGGTGCCATCACGCAACAACAACAAGCGGTCTGTGACCGACAAAACGCTGGTTCTGTGGGTGATCACCACGAACGTGGTGCCGCGGGACTTCATGGTCAAAATCGCTTGCGACAGGGCCGCGTCTCCGGCTTCGTCCAAGCTCGAATTGGGCTCGTCCAGGACCACCAGCACCGGGCTGCCGTACAAAGCACGGGCCAAGGCCACGCGCTGGCGCTGACCGCCGGAGAGCAGGCCACCGTCGCGTCCCACGGGCGTTTCGTAAGCCTGTGGCAGCGACAAAATGAACGCATGCAATCCGACCAAACGGGCCACGTCCTCCACACGCCCCATGTCCACATCGCCAAATCGGGCGATGTTTTCAGCCAAGCTGCCCTCCATCAGTTCCACGCCTTGGGGCAGGTAACCCAAGTAAGGCCCCAATTCTTCTTTGTCCCAAATGTGCACGTCGGCACCGTCCAAGCGCACTTTGCCCGCCATAGGCACCCAAATGCCCATCAGCAAACGCGCCAAAGACGTCTTGCCCGAGGCCGATGGCCCAATGACACCCAACACACACCCCGGCGGCAAGCCAAACTGAACACCCCGCAAGACAGGCTGCGCATGGCCCGGTGGCCCGCCGCTCAAGGCCTCCACAATCAGTTCACCTTTGGGCGCGGGCAAAGTCATGTTTTGCGCCCGGGCAGGAACGACCGACATCAACTGATCCAAGCGCGCCCAGGACGCCGTCACACTGACCAAGGCGCTCCACTGCTGAACCACCTGAATCAAGGGCGTCAGTAAACGCCCTGCCAAGACCGAACTGATGATCATCATCGCCGAGCCGCCGTTCAACTTGTTGTCAAGCAGCATCCAAGCGGCCAGCCCCAGCATCACCGAGCCCATCAGCTGTTGCAGCAGTTTGGTCAAGGCATTCAAACCCCCTGCGGCCTCAGAGGCTTGGGCTTGAAAGGCCAAAAATCCTTGTTGCTTTTTTTGCCACTGCGCCATCACGGCAGGCATCATGCCCATGGACTCCATCACCTGGGTGTTGCGCAGCGAAGCCTCGGCATACATCTGCGCCTCTTGCGAGCGCCGCTGCGCCTCAAGCAGCGGTTTGCGCGAGGCCCTTTGCAGCAACCAGGCCACAAAAGTCTGCATCAAAGCCCCCACCAACGCCGCCCAGCCCAGCAAAGGGTTGATCAAGAAAATCAGCACCACAGACACCAAGGCCATGGGCACTTCCAAAGCAGCGGTCAAAGCCGGATTGTTGAAAAAATCACGCACCGTGCGCAAGTCGTTTTGCACCGACAAAGCGCCCGACATCTGCTTTTTAAGCAAGCCGTCAAACATGGCGTTGTAGACCCGGTCAGACAGCTTGAGTTCAAACTGAATGCCCACGCTCCACAGCATGCGGGAACGGAATTTTTCCAGCACCTCCATGAAGGCATAAGCACCAAAAGCCACGGCCGTCAGCATCAGCAAGGTGTTCATGCTGCGGCTGGTCACCACCCGGTCATAGACCTCGAGCATGTACAGCGTGGAGGTGAACCCCAGCAAACCAATCACCAAGCTGATGGCCATCACGGAACGCCAAAGCGGGTTAAACGCCAGCAAGGCCAGGCGCATTTCGGACACAGGAGAATCAGGCTTCATGACGCAATTTCTATGGAAACATATTCGGGAATGGCCGCATTCGATGCCGTTTTGGCATCTGCAAGCCCCTCAGTTAAATCACTGTCCACAGCGGGCTCAGGCGAATCGGGTGATGCCAAATGGAAGGACAGCTCAAAAACCCGGTCTGTCCGCTCGTTCAGCACAATTTCGCGCAGCTTGGTTTGTTCAAACAAGGCCAGCTTGTCTGCTTCCAAGCTCAGGTCAAAGCGCATGCGCCCGTCCATGGTGAACAAAGACAACTGTCCCGGCTTGATGCTCAAGGTGTGGCGGTCAAAGTACACAGGGCAACTGTCTGCAAACTTCAAAAGCGGCAAAGGCAAACCGGCGCGCAGCGAAACGTTGTAAGGACTGGACGGGTGCTGGTAGATCAACCGCCCCATTTTGGACACCGCATAAATAGCGTTACACACCATTTGCGAGCCCAAGCCGGGAAACTTGTCACGCAGACTGCGGTAATGCAAATGGTGCAGCGCCACCCGGTTCCAGACCTTCGACTGTTGCACCTGGGGCGCCAGTTCGTTGCAAACCCGCGCAAACACTGCCCGCAGTTCGCACAAACGCGCATGCTGCTCGGGGCTGGTGTTCAAGGGAACGCGGATTAAAAAGTTCATATAGGACATGATTCTACACAACTCCTATATGAACTTTTTTCCTCTCCATTGACCCAGGTCAACACCGCCCTTAACCCCATTGATTTGCAGGGACAATGTCAAATTTGTAGATTTCATGGTGGCGTCATGAGAGACTTATACATTTTGAAATCATCCGCACCGACTTCGCCATGCCCAACATTTACGGCACACCCAACAACAAGACGTTTGAACTGATCAAGGGCACGAACCTTGATGATTTGATCTTCCCTCTGGGCGGGTGGGATTATGTGGACGGCGGCGCAGGCACAGACACCGTGGTGGTGGTCGGGCTGTCCAGCCAGTTCAAGCTCATTCAAGACAACAGCGTCACCTACATCGATGCGGTTTCATCAGCCAGCGCCTACGCCGACCGCGTGCAGTTGGTCAATGTGGAAAAAATCCAGTTCAGCGACAAAGTGGTCTCGCTTGAAACCCCACGCCTGATGACCGCGCAAGCAGGTGACGATGAATACCAAGGCGGCGCTGGGCTGGATTGGCTGGTGTACCCCAGTCAGCGCCAAAACTACGACATTCAAACCATCGGCTCTGCTTGGCGGGTCTCAGACCCGCTGGGCCAAACCGGCACCGACATGCTGCGCAGCATGGACCGGGTTCGCTTTTCCGATGGCGTCTGGCTGGTCAAAGAAGGGGCCTGGTTGAGCCAAACAACCCACAGTGATTACACCGATTTGCCGCTGCAGCTGTACCAATTTTTTGCCGTAGCCTTTGCCGCAGCCCCCGGTGTGACCTACATGAACCAATTGGCCGAGGCTTACCGCTATGGCCTGCCGGTGAAAGAGATTGTGAACATTTTCACCACCAAAACACAATTCACCAGCGTTTATGACCCCGGCTTGAGCCGCAGTGCCTTGGCGCAAGCCTTGGTCAATAACATTGTGCAAACCAGTGCCACAGAAGACGCCAAGCGCGAGGCCGCCACCGACATCCAGGCGGCGCTGGACATCGGCATGACCGTCGGCGATGCCATTTACAACGTGTTTGGCAATTTGTCCCGTTTCAGCCCCACCCACCCGCAGTGGGGCGGCACGGCCCAGCTGATGGGCAATCAAGTCAACGCCGCACGCTACGCCACCGAAACCCTGAACCTGGACAGCACCGACGTCAGCGTGTTGCGCTCACTGCTCAGCAACGTCAGCGCCAGCAGCGACACCACAACAGCCCAAAGCACGGCCCAATTGGTGGGCGTTTGCCTGAACGCCCAGGGCCTGGTCGATGCGTTTGCTGGACACACGCCCTGGCTGGTAGTCCCCACTTGATACCGACTCTTAAAAACCACTATGAACACCTCCAAAAGCCGAGCCTTCCAATGGCTTGTCCTGCTGCCGCTGCTGCTGGCTGGCTGTAGCGACCCCACGTCAGACAGCCCCGTTGTGGCGTTTGCGCCATCCACCGGCCAAGTCCAAACCACCGACAGCACACCGCTGAACAGCAATGTGTATGCGGCCTCTCGTTTTTTGGAGCAAGCCAGTTGGGGGGCCACGCCCAACGAGGTGCAACGCTTTCGTCAGCTCGGTCCTGAGGGCTGGGTCAACCAGCAACTGACGCAGCCGGTCTCCTCCCTGAACGCCCCCAATTACGTCATTGACTATGACAACAACAACCAAGCCGCCCAGCAACAAGCCAACCAATGGTTTCCGCGTCGCTTTTACGACTTGAGCATCGGCGGCAATGACCAGCTGCGCCAAAGGGTCAGTTGGGCGCTTTTTAACTTCATCCCGGTCAATTCTGGCCCCTACTCCACCGTTGAATACTTCAACACCTTTCAGCGCCATTCGCTGGGCAGCTACAAAGACCTGCTGCGTGCTGTGACCTTGCATCCGGTGATGGGCGTTTTCCTGAACAACAACGAAAACGAAGGCAGCAGACCCAACGAGAACTTCGCGCGCGAGTTGATGCAGCTGTTCAGTGTCGGTCTGGTCAAGCTCAACCGAGATGGCAGCGTTCAAAGGGCGGCCAATGGCGTACCGCTTGAAACCTACACCCAAGAGGACGTGATCAACGCCACCAAGGCCCTGACCGGCTGGTCCTTGGCATGGGAGCCCAATTTGCCCAACAGCAACTGGCTGAATGCCGGCAAGACCATGGTCCCCAAACAATGGCCAGACAATGCCCACGACAACACGGCCAAGATGCTCTTGGGCAGCAGCATGCCTGCGGGTCAAGGCATACAAGCTGACCTTGAAAGCCTGTTGGACATCTTGGTCAAACACCCCAACACCGCCCCGTTTGTGAGCCGCCGCCTGATCCAAAGCCTGGTGACCAGCGACCCCTCGCCCGCCTATTTGGAGCGCGTGGCCAAGGTATTCGAGCAATCTCAAGGCAACTTGGGGCAGGTGGTCAAAGCCATTTTGCTCGACGCAGAAGCCCGCGCAGCGGATGACCCGGCCCAATCCACGCCCAAGGTCGGCAAAATAAAAGAGCCCCTGCTGCAACACCTCAACACCCTGAGGGGCTTGGGCTGTAAAACAGCCGTGATGCAGTGGGATCAACCTTTGGTGGTCAACAGAGCTTGGGGTCAAGAGCCCTACCTGGCCCCCAATGTTTTTGGTTACACCTCGCCCAACCACAAAGCACCTGAATCGCTGATTGCCGCACCCGAGCAAAAAATGCTCACCACCATCGAAATCAATCGCCGGCTGTATGCGCTGAGTTGGTGGGAAGAAAAACATGTTCAGCCCTACAAAGATGCGGGCTGTGACGTGCAAGACTTTTTGAGCGCAGCGCAAAGCTCCGACGATGCTTTGTTGAATCTGATCAATGTGCGGTATTTCAGAGGTGCCATGTCGCCCACCTTGCGCAACGGGGCCTTGAACGTGATGAAAGCCAATATGAACAACGACCCACCCTGGCAAAAAGTCAGCAGAACCCTGCATTTGTTGTTGACCAGCCCCAGCTATGGAGTGACCCGATGAAACGCCGTGACTTCCTTCAAAACACCCTCTTCGGCTCGGCGCTCACCTTGGGTGCCGGTTTGGGTCTGAATAACCTGGCCAACTCGCAAAGCCAGTCGGGGGGCTACAAAGCCGTGGTGTTGCTTTTTTTGAACGGCGGCAACGACGGCAATGACATCATTGTCCCCACCGACGGCGCTTACCAGGACTACCAAAAGGCCCGGCCCAGCATTGCCTTGGGCAGCGACAGCCTGACCCCTTTCACCAGCACTTTGATGGACCACCGCATGGGGCTCAACAGCGCCCTGTCGCC
>Ga0164294_10003103_pt1 | contig 14824 bp, 12 predicted proteins | sample GEODES005metaG_FD_111479 | JGI IMG/M metagenome (GOLD analysis project Ga0164294, IMG submission 111479) | Oligotrophic lake water microbial communities from Sparkling Lake, Wisconsin, USA - GEODES005 metaG | ecosystem: Environmental > Aquatic > Freshwater > Lake | place: USA: Sparkling Lake...
CAAATAAGTCTGCATCTCAAATGTTTTTATCCAATTTATCAACTACATCCATGCAGACATCTACCTTGCAACTGAAATTTGATATTGTGAATCAAAATGTTGAACATGCACAATCAAAAATACGTGGCAATATTACAAATATAATCTTCTATACCTATACAACTGCAACAATTCTGTTAGGAGTCTTATCTATTGGATTAATTACCTATTTTGTATATATGTACATGAATATACCCGCATCTATGACAGGAGGACGCCGAAACGATTTCTCCTCTAGAAATAGAAGAGATGTCCGCTAATTTGGTATGTCCTACACCAGCTCTCCCTTTTGATCCTAGTAAAGGAATTTCCACAACCACCTTTACTCCCGATACAACCACAGGTCGCGTCCCTGCTGCACAAGTGGAATCCTATATTACTACACTTCGTTCCAAACGGCTTCTTCCTCCTGCTTCATCTAGTACCTCCTATGCAGTCAGTCCTGGTACCTTATCTGAACGAATCAATACTGATGCTAAAATATTTACAATTATTCAAGCAGAATATTGTTATTATCAAGGTCAATATAAGCAAGCACTTTCCGAATATTTAACCGATGCAACCTCTAGTGATATATCTCGAAATGCAGCTGCATCTACAAAGATTCGCAAGGTGACTCAATTGAATCTTCGATTGAATAGTTTAATTGAAATCATGAATTCTTTATCACAGGAGCGTGCAAAGAATGTTCAAAGCAACAAAAATTCAATCAATAAGTGGAATGCAGACATTAGCGAGAAACTATCCGGTCTTCAAGATCAGTATAATCGCATCCAACGCGATGATAAAACAGTGTTAACACAAACAAAGATGATGGAATTTTCTAAAGAGAAAAACAATGCTATTTCAAATCAGATTGGGCTGTATATTGCGTTAAACATTGCTGCTATTGGAATGATCTTTTTTGTAAGTCGATCACTCTAGTAGAAGGATGAATACAACTCAACAAAATGTTTTGACGGCTCAGGAACTCCAACAGATTGAATTTTCCCAAAATATTCAATCGGATCCTGCATCCTACCAGTCCTATATAAAACAAAATGTGGATAAACTTATGAAAGAAACCTTGCAACGAAAACAGGATGCGTTTCAAAAAACATTAGTGGATACGGGTCGTTATATGGATATGGATCATAATGCTCAGCTCTATCAAACACGCTCTTCCGATGTTAATAAATTACAACAAGTAATCCGTGATGTGAATACAAAGTATGAAGCTAGCAATGATACCAATAAGAAACTCACGCGACGACAGTTTGAGATTAATGAATGGGCATATAATAATAAACTTGAAACATTATTTATTCTCCAAATACTGTTTATTACCATGTTGGTCCTAGTTCTATCATTCTTTTTAGCAAAGAATGGATATATTTCCATGACAGCTGCCTCCAGTCTTTCAATCATATTATTCATCATTATAGCATATGTAGGATATCGTCGATGGAATTATACAAAACATACACGAGATACACGCCTCTGGAGCCGTCGTTCTTTCCCTGCTGAAGAAGGCGGTGCCAAACAAACCAATGGACATTGCGATGCACAAGGAAATTATGTGATTGATCTGAAAAATATCATTCCCGATGTTATTACAGAAAATGCAGAATCAATCCAACAAAAAATGCAAGGTGTCTTTAATAATATTAATGCTCAAGCAACAGCATATCAAACGGGTACAAGTGTCCCGACAAACTCCTGTCCTACTCCTCCTCCTCTCCCCCCTCCTATACCGACTTAATTTTGAGTCTACTAAATAGGAGTTATTATGGAACAAATAAGGAAATTACTTGAACAACAAAATCAACAAAGACAAGCAGCAGCAGCAGCAGCAGCAGCAGCATTAGTAGTACCACCTTGCACAATTGCTAAAAATAATTATACTGCTGCAAAAATTACTATGGCAAATACGACAAGTGCATACGAAACATGTTCTAAGGAGAATCCGTCGCAATATCCCGCTCCAGATCAAATCTTGCAACCGATTCCAGATCCGGTTACACAACGTAAAACCATTGCAAATACACTTCAAACAAAATTTAATGATCAGGTTGCATTGTATACATCCCTTCTTTCAAGTACAAAAGCATTAATTGCGGCAACTCAACCATTAAATGATTATAAAACAATTCTGACCAATCAACTCGAGTCCACAAATAAAGAAAATACTAGTTTACTACAAAAGATACAAACTTATTCAAATATTATAAATCAAACATCAAATTCTATTCCAGAATTATCAAATACAGGTCCCTTTGGTGCAACCAATTTACAGAATGGTGTTGGATATTCCTTTTTAACTTTTTATAGTTTATTTTTTATTTCTTTATCCGCGGTTCTCTATTTACAATTAAAAAATACAGTGTCTCTTTCTCTATTAATAACAGGAATTATATTGATGCTAGGAGGTGCTGCAGCAGGAGCTTATTTTTGTGCTGTATCAAAAGATTACGGACTTGGATTATAATAGATGGGAAAGGGTGGGACTCGCAATTACTGCTCCACTTGAATCTTCAGATTCCTCTCGAAGTCGAACTCCTTTGAATTCCATTTCAGTGGATCCACGTGCGGAAATTCCTTTCATTCGTTCTACAATCATAGCTTTCTTCATTTCCGTAATTCCTGGCATGGTACGTTTCCACTCTTTGTAACGACTTAGCACGTCTGCAAGTTTTAAAGGACCTGCACCACTTTCTACCACAAGATTATCACTTGCAAAGCCACTAAAGGTATCATTTTCTTCCTTATATTTCTGACTAGCAGCTTTCACACTCTCTGGTTCTCGGAGTCCGAATTTCAGATAGTATGTCTCATAATAATAGACTAATATACCAAAATACGCAATCCTCCAAGAAGATTGTTTCATCTTCTCATTCAGATCAAGATCCTTGTGATAAATATGATGCTCTGGATCTTCTGGCTTGTCTGCATCTACAAAGGTACTATCATGCGTAATCACACGAATACGTCGCCAGGTACCATCGTCCATGGAACTCACAGGAGGAAGATCATTACAGGCAAGAATAATCTTGCCCATCATCTTGAATTTTTCTTGATCACTAAACAAGCCTCGCGCTTCTACAATATCTTCTCCACTCAGTTGTTTCATACGAGCGGAGTTGAGCTTTTCTCCGTTATCTGGTTCACCACCATAAATATACCTCTTACCCTTGGTCACAATCATATCTGGATTGGCAGCACCACTATCAGGACGCTTTCGTGTCAAGGCAGTTGTTTGTAAGGAGGTGGCATAATCTCCAAAGACGAGACGTTGCAATGCTTGCATAATTGATTTACCATTGGAGCCACGTCCCACCGCAAAGTAAAAGCGTTGTTCACGATTTTCCCCTTCTAGGCAGGATGCATTCAATGTCATAACATATAGAAACATTTTCTCAGTTGTATAAATCATCTTTATAGATTTAATAATTTGTTTATGGACAGGAGATGGATTTGTGGGATCATAGGGTTCATAAGGAATTGCGCCTAATTCAGACTCACATCGACCCATTTGAAAGCTAATATAATCATCTGGTCGCCCGTCTCGAAAGAGGACTCTTGGTGAACCTGTTTTATCTTCATCGTCCCAATGACGAAGTTCTAAGACTCCATTGGAGGCTCCCAACAAAATGGGATTGGTATTTAATTTTTGAATAAACTCTTCATCGTAAAATTGTTCTGCACATTCTTTGAGAACGGAATCCTTGAATCCACTGTTCTCCAATTTGGTTCGAATCTTTCCAATAAATTTGCGTTTCTTTTCCCATCCTTCTCGTTCTTCCTCCTTACAAGAAATCATAATATTTCCAATATGTTGTTCGGCTTTCATATATTGTTTCCATACTTCGCTACTCAGTCTTGCACGAAGAACGTTGGGAGAGCGAAGATGCTTCCAACTATGTCCAACAAACTGAAACCATTCAGGAGCACCACGCTTGGCACCCAAGGAAGCACAAAATTCACCTTTGTAAAGTTTATGTACACATCGTGCCACATTCACATGCGTGTCAGAGGCAGAGGCAATAATCCAATCACGAATTGATTCGCTCAAAATAGCGTCATAGGCTTCGAAATTATCCATCTTTGCCCAATATTGCAAGGATGCAATACGAACAGGATGATCATGTCTTCCAGCTGTTACCTTATTCCATTTTGTTTTTAATTCAGGTTCAGAATAGGTCGCCTTTTTATGATGCGGCTTCACACGGCGTGTAATATGACACCAGGTCAAGAATGATTCTTCGCTATCTGAAATATTTTTCAAACAGATAGCAAGAATAATCCAATCCATATATTCGCCACATCGACGTTCAGGATCCAGACATTCTTTCACCAATCGATAGGCAAATCGAATCTCATCTTCACTCGTGGGGGTTCCAAGAGGTTCACTTCCTGCATCTGAGGCACTATCCTCATGTGGTTCATGCCGAAGCACTGCTGCCGGCGCGGAATGAATCGTTCGAATGGGAGCGGCTTTTCCATGCCCCCATGCATTCATCAAACTTCGATATTCCGCAGCTGTTTCTTCTCGCATAACAAGAGGTGTCTTTTCAGTATGATTCCTTCGAATGGATAATGTTTTAATAATATCCAGAGCCGTCTTGGGCGCTTCGCCCTCTTCCATTGCATTCGAAATAGCTTCTGGTAAATCTGCAAGAGCAACACCAAGTAACTCCTCACGAGGAATATCAATCACTTCTTGAACTTTGTAAGGAGCCACATTCGGTTTCCCTGCGCCATACGGATACCAACCATTTCGATAAATGACCGATACATCAAAGCAATCTGTCGCATCTTTTGTATTATTTGTATCGCCAAAGATTGTTTCAATAATATTATTATCTAATAGATAGCCACGAATCGCAAATTGAAGTTTGGGATCTGTGGTTATATTGGGACATTGAATATGAATTCCATCCTTATGTTTCTTCCCTTCATACACAGGTCCTGGACGGGTCAATATATAAAAGCTCAAATTATGAGGAAGTTCGGTAAGATCTACAAATCGTGCTAGCGCTGCAACATAGGCAGAGACAAAGGAATGAATTTGTTCGGTTGTAAAGCGACGTTCTAACGGACGATCTTCAGGTTCATAGAGAAAATCAAGATCAATCAAAATAGGACCATTTTCACGATGTCGTTCCACAATCGAACACGATCGATGCGATCCAAAGATGGAGGTATGCATCAGTTCCAGAAAGGGATCTAGTTCGGCATCAGAAATATAATATGATCCTGTATCCTTTCCCATCCCCGTAAAGTTACATTCATTTCCTTTCTCCACTCGATGAGAGTCGAGAAAGGATTGTAACGTTGCCATTCTATCTTAGTTGTAATATACAACAAAGAAAGGCTGGGTATCAATTTTAATAGAGTATAGTGTTGACATCCTTTAAGAAGGTAGAGGGGTCACAACTTGAAAGATTAATGGAATTCTTTTGTAAGAAGTGGTAAATTCCTTCATCAAAGGGAACTGTAGATCCTGGTAAACAAGGAGTCCCATTTGTTTGAATTCCATGTAATAATTGTACGGTTGTTCCTTCCATTGGAATCTTCATACAGGATTGTAAGAAGGTGTAGAGTTTGGGAGAAATATATTGATCGAGTGGAAAAAATGCATGAATCGAGTATATAAGAAGGGCTAAATCTCGTCCATGATTAATGGATGGAGAATATGCTTTAAAAAAGGTTCCTGCTTCAAACGGATCCGATCCCATCATACAGGAAAATCCAAAATCAATGACCACTACATCATGGTGACATTCCCAAGGTTTTATCAGAAGCGGATGATCCAATCGTCGCAATATGAATCGGCTCCGCGCCGAGGTATGGCGAATCAAAATATTGTTTACTTTCAAATCACGATGATGAAATTGCAATTTCTTTTGTAAGATGGTTAAATAAATTGCAACTTGAACTAAGACATCTAATAAGAGAGCATCGTTTTTTGCACGCGCTTTTTGCAAGGAGTCTGGTAGAGTTGTATGGATTGCTGCATTTGTAATCTTTGTAAAATAGATATGAAAATAATCCAAAAGAGTGGATCCTGGTACCCATTCCATTGCCATACAAAGAACTGGTGCATGATCAGATTTACTTGTCACTTCGTACAATTCAGGAATGGCAAATCCTAATCCAAGATTGGTAAATGTTTTATGAACAATGGCATGGAGTATGGCTTCATGTAGGGAGGAGGTTTCATGTTGTTTAATCACAATATTATGAGATTTTGCTAATCGGGTACGTTTGGCATGATATACTGTGCCATAAGTTCCAGCTGCCAAGACCGGTCCCATTTCATATAGAACCTCTATGCCATGTAAGGGGGGTACAATCTTGTATATCTGCTGTTTATAAACTTCAAGTATATGGAGATCATTCCAGTCAGGAACATCATAGACATTGGAGCAAATAACATAGCATCCTTCTAATCCATATGCATCAAGAGAATTAATCATCCTACTAATTCTATAGAAATTATAATGTATCAATCTTTACTCGCTTGTATTGATTGATGAGATCTTTAATCTGTGCATATCTCGTTTCTGCAAGTTTTTTATCATATGCACTTTTACTGGAATCTGTACGAAGAGATGCAATTGCTCGTTGTGTTGCACTATCAATCTTATTAATAACACTAGGATCTTTTGTTTCTTTTCCTTTTTCAATTCCTGCTTCTGCAAGAAAGGATTCTTGTCCTACTAAAAAGACATGTGCTAATTGAATAATTGTACTTTGTAGTTGTCTTATATATTCTTCTTCTTTATTAGTTCCATATAGTTGAGTTTGTTCTTTTTCAAGATCAATATCTTTTTCTGTCAGTTTCTTCGTGGTTCCTGGTTTTGAAGCAGCTTCTGTTTCAGAAACACCTGGAGGTGGTAGAATGACACTTGGACCTGCATCTGGTTGAAGCATCGTTTGTACCTTTTCGAGTGTTTGAATTGAGAAGGTAGGATTGTGTGCATATTTGAATAAAAGTTTAATACATGCATTAATTGAATCTATATCTGTAATTGTTATTGTATCAGATAAATTAAATAATTCAGTATATTTATATTTTTTCACAAACATTCGTTTTAATGCATCATCAATACTATTCATGCCACTGGTGCTAACAGGATGAAATTCAGGAACTATATAGACTTCATTTTCAGTATTATTTTGTTTTTTAAATTCGTCTAATATGTCAGATGCTTGCTGAGCAAATATTTGAGAATCAGTTAATTCTGACTCATAGTTTGATATATCTTCCTCTAGTTTTTTTATTTCCTCCAAACAGATTTCTTGCAGTTTAAAAAACCCAATAAATAATCCATTTGTCATATATGTATTTATCAAACCATTCATAGCATCATTATTCATCTTAATTGCACTCTCTAATCGCGCAATCTCTCCATTTGTAAGATTATCTATATTTTTTTGAATAGTTCCTTTTTGTTCTACAAGACTTCTTACTTTATTTCGATCCGTTATATTTGCTTGTATTGTTTTTAATAATTTATTTTTTTCAGATTCATATCCATTGACTTGTGTTTTATAAGGAGCAAGTTCTTTTTTATACCCTTTGATTCGATTTTCGTAGTCTTTAATGGCAGCTTCTGCATCTTTATTCTCTTTATGTATAGTTGGAGTTTTTGACATATACTCGGACCAAGATTGTGTTGGAATATTTGATTCTTTAATTTTTTGTTGTGCATAAACTAAGTCATTCTTTTTTGTATTTAGATCTATCTTTATATTACTAATATTATTTAGTAAATCTTTCACATGTTGTTCCGTTTCATTTTTATTTTTGTCTAATTCAGCTTCTTCTGCATCATCTGTTCCTGATGGATTTATGGATGCCTGAATCGGTGTTGTCTGCTTTTTTAATAAGGTTCCAATAAAGTGCATTTGATGAATCACTGCTAAATAAGATAGTTGCTGTTGAATTGATTCTGATGTTAAAATATCTTTAAAGGAAAATGTAGTTGTATTTTTTGGTAATCGAAATAAATACTGACAAATATCCTGTTCAAATGTAAAAATATCTTCTTCTGTTATACCAGGTGTACTTTTGATTCGTGTATATTGTTTTACAACTTCTAAAAAACCAGCTCCATTGATCGCTTCAATAGAACGATAAGTATCCTTTTCACGATAACGTCGATATACACCTGTGGGTTTTAAAATATCCGTAGGGGTAAGATCTTTTTCAGCAATATTTGCTGGTGCTGTTTTAGATGTATCATCATATGCAATTGTATAGGTTGTTCCAGTTACTGCTGTTATAGTTCCTGGTAGTTTATTATGAATAATAGAATCACCGATAACATACGTAGATCCCTCAATATCAAAATAATAATACGGCTTGGAAGATGTTAAATACTCTTTTAATGCGGATTGATCCTGTATATCTGTCTTTGTAATGAAATATACATCTACTGCAGGAAGATTTGCTTCTTTCTGTTTCTGTGCTTTTGCTGCATCTTTATCAGCATATTTAAGATCTAATTTTAATGAAATAAGGCGTCCTGTTACATCTTTTGCTAATCGTCCTAACCGATCATCGGATTCCCGTCCAGTTGGAAAATAGGAACTTGTTGTATCTGTACTTACAATTCCAGTTAAGGAACTTTGAATGGCAAGAAGACTTTTGTAATAATTGGCAATAAAGGGGGTTGTTTCCTTGGATCCTTTTTGTACAAACGATACAATTGCTTTTACTTCTTCCTTCAAGGTTCCTACATCCCGTTGTAAGGTACGGATTCGCTCATCATAGGATTTTAATCGATCTTTAATAATTTGATCCTCTGATGATAATGGTTTTCCTTGAGAAGCAACAGGTATAGGAGTCGTTGATGGTAATGCAGTTTTAGCCCCACTATTACTTGTATCAATCTGTGTTTCCAATTCCGTCAAGGTTGTATCATATTCACTTAATTTTTTATCTAATTTTTTATACAAGGTATCTACATCAAGTGCTGTTATATCCGGAAATTTTTGTTCCGTACTTCCACTGCTTCCACTGCTTCCAGTGCTTCCAGTTTCAGGACAAACATTTCGTAATGTTGAAATATATTTTCGCGCAGTATCTTTTGCTTGTTGCAAAGTACCGTTCAAAACAGGTATATTTGGCTTTGTTTTTCCTGCAGGACACCACGTAACCTTGTTATATAATTCCTGTAAAAGAGATGCAACTTCTCCAAGAGTATTTTTACTATTAACTTGACTACTATACGATGCATAAATACCTGAATTTCCTCTTCTACCAACTCCTTGCTGCTGTGGTTGTCCTCGTCTTACTTTTCCTCCTACTTGAAATAAGAGTCCAGACATGACTTAAATCCTCTATTCTATACAATGAATAATATTGAAAGCTTCCCGCAGTTTTTATATATCTATAAAAGAGAATGGCTGATGATGAAGGAGGAGATGATTATTATGAGGAAGGAGAATATGGGGATGAAATCGAAGAAGAGCTTACCGAAGCGGAAACAGATCAGCGGGCGACTGCAAATAAACTAATTCAAGAACATTCAGGGATCATAGTGCCTGTAGAAGAGGCAGTGAAAGAGCTCTTAATCATTTCCGGTCCCAAGGATAAACATCATCGAACACGTCCCTTCTTATCCAAATACGAAAAGACAAAATTATTGTCCATTCGTACTAGTCAAATTGAAAAGGGAGCCCATCCTTATGTTGTTGTACCGGAAGGGGTTACTTCCTCTGAAGAAATTGCAAAATTAGAATTAAAAGAAAAGAAACTTCCTTTTCGACTCAGACGTCCTCTTCCCAATGGAACCTTTGAATATTGGAATCTTGCAGATTTATTAATTTTAGAATAATTACCATAATTTAATTCGTGCATCTGGTGAGATCCACATGGGACTTGATTCCTTCACATCAAACGCATCATAAAATTCTTGAAATTGTGCTACAATTAGATTCACACGAAATTCGGGAGGAGCGTGGCGATCAATCTCCAAGGCTTGTTTCGCTTTTTTAGATCGATCTTTTAATCGCCAGCTAACAGCATAGGAGGTAAAAAAATCACGGTAAGCCGATCTTCGTGTTACTGTGTCTTCTCCTAGCTCCTCTTGTAAGGCTTGCAAAGCAATTGCCATTCCGCCTAAATCAGCTAAGTTTTCATCCAATGTTAATATTCCATTCACATGCCCACCTTTATAGTCTCGTTTATCAAATAATTTTACTAGTTTTTTTGTATGTATATGATAATGCAACTCGTCTTGATGAGTCCACCAGTTCTTCCAACTTCCTGTTTCATCGTACATACGCCCTCCTTCATCAAATCCATGGGTGATTTCATGGGCAATGGCACATCCAATTCCTCCATAATTCCATCCAATTGACTTTTTACGATCAAAGAAGGGTGGTTGCAACATTCCAAACGGAATCACCATCTTGTTCTGATCTCCGTAATAAAACGCATTTACTAAAAAGATTCCATCCTCCCATTCCCCATCCTCTTTAGCACAGGCATGCCCAAGATCTGCAATGGACTTTTTTGTATCCGCTTCTCCCAATTTAATAATATTTTCAATCAATTCTGTGGGATGAAGGGATATATGAGGTTCATGCCAAGCACGTGGATATGCAATTTGCATATGCATCTTTCGAATCTTTTTGGCAGCCATTGCACGTGTAGCAGGCATTAACCATTCAACAGCTTCCAACCTATGAATAGCAGCTCGCTTCAAATGGTAGACCATCTTGGTGGCTTGTGCTTTTATATCACGAATGTGAGGAGTGTGTTGCACCAGAATCTTTCCTAAAGATTGCGGCATCATCTTTTGAAGAACTCCCATGGCAAATTCATTACGAGGCGCAGGATCTGTCTTTCCTTGTAATAATTTTCCATAAAATTCAAAACCGAGATGTTGATACGGATCAGGGAGATAATTCAATAATGTAAGAAGGGCGTACGTTTGCAACCAAATATGAAAAGCACCCAGTTCAAAGGTTCGACACATACGATCAAATGCTGTTAGATAGCGTTGATTCGTGATTACATAGGTAGTGGAATGTATAATGGAGGAAGAGCATCCCCACCCTTCCAACATAGATTGAAGGGGTATGTTAGGATATGTTTTTTTGAAAGAATCAAAACTATGTGTTATATGACTAATCGCAGGATCTTCCAAGGCTCCTTCTGATGATAAATACTGATAGACAGTTTGTTCAATATGAGATATTTCTTCGAATCCATCAAATTTTAAATATGTTCCTATTTCTTTGAACATATGGCGATACGCAGTCAAGGTTGGATTGGAATGACTTCTGTATGCATCATAACTTGGAATACCCAAGGTCGGTTCATAGAAATGAATACGACATAAGGAACTATCATAGGCATCACGAGTTACTAAAAGGGTAAGAGGGGCTCGTAATTGCCAGCAATTAAACATTCCAATCGCTTTTCCAATCGATTCAATAGAATTAAGAGAGGCAATCCGATGCATGAGACTTTTTACCGAAGCAAGATTGGAAACGGATTCGCGATTCAAGGCAGATGACCAGAGTTGTGCCACACGATGAGTGGAAGGAAGTTTTTTTATTATATCTGTTAATGTATCTTTGATATCATTTTCTAATTCTTCACTGACCCCATACGCTCCTTGATAGGAGGGAATTAAGGTATGTGTTTCCCAGTCTTTGTTACAGTAATCATAAAAATTATCCATTATGCAAAAATGGATCGTAACTCTATTAATGGTGGAGATTCTTTTACAGGATACACCTTCATTTTAGGGGTGATATTACGAATAATGGGTTTTGCAACTGGTTTTTCAGTTGGTTTTGTCATTCCTTCAGGCGAGCTACTTGTTGATACGGGTATCACACGTTCAAGCATCGCACTCCTAAACAGTCCTGACAAAATTGGTTTATTAACAATGTGGAAGACCTCAGACGGAATCGGATCGATTGAGGTGTTAGAGGTATTTGGCAACGATCTGACGGTAGTAAATGCTGCACGAGTGAGTTTTGCCAAAGAATCCACCGAATTTATTGCAAAGGATGCGGGATTAATTAATTATTTAGCCAAACATCATCATGAAAGTCCCTTCTTTCATCCGCAAATTCGATTACGTATTAAAATGCCTATTTTTGTGGCGCGAGAATGGTTTCGTCACACAATAGGATTTGCACGAAATGAAGTATCGCGACGATATGTGGATTCAGAGCCAGAACTTTGGACCCCAGCACCGGACGGATTGCGCGCACGAGATCCCAAACTGAAACAAGGAAGCAAAGAAGAACCCGTGGAACATGCTGCAGAAATAGTAGACGAGATCAAAGGAATCAATGACATGCTTCTTTCGAACTATAAATCGTTGTTGGAAAAGGGAGTAGCTCCTGAAATTGCCCGTGCCATTCTTCCGCAAGGAATGTACACGGAGTTCATTGAAACAGGATCCTTGGCAGCCTATGCACGGTTGTGGCGGTTGCGAACGGATCCAGGGGCGCAACGCGAAATTCAAGCGTATGCACGGGCATTGGAAACATTACTGCTGCCACATTTTCCTGTGAGTTGGAAGGCATTAACTTTGGGATCGTAAAAACTCTACAAATCCATCTGGTACATAAGGAGCATGTTCCAGATCAGCTGCCATTTCAGCACTCATTTCATGAGGATGTTCCCCCTGATGTAATCCTTTCCAAGGATAATCATTAGGCATTTCTTTGATTTGTTTTCCCAATTCTAAATCCCAAATCACGATCTCTGTCTCTCGTAATTGTGGGTTGGTAGTAGATTTATAACAAGCAACAGTGACATAGCGATCCTTATAGATTGCCCAGGGTGCATCTGCCAAATCTGGATTAAACCGAACCCGTTCCACAATCTCAGCTGGGATTCCAGCGGGAGGATCTTTTTGAATGGTGTAGTCCCAGCGCTTGTAATGAACACGCCACGCCATGGGAGAGCGACGTTGCAAAAGATGAATCAATTCATGGCGTAAGACTTTATGAAATTGTTCGGAATCTCGCTGTTTCCATAACCAGTCTGGAAACCGAATGGTATTTACATTGGTAGTGTGCGGCATTCCACTTTCACAGGAATCATTCATAATTTCAAAAATAGTCTCTTTTCCTGAAATAGTATATGGAACGGTTTGAAGAACTCTGCACGTTTGATATTGTCGCGCCAAAGTATCCAATCGACTGGAAGATTGAATTGTCTTTTTTATAAAAATATAAAGTATGAATCCAATGAATACAGTTCCAAGAATTAGTTCATACTGCATAGTTCTCTATGCTATTGGTAGTTTAAATGTGCATAACAAGGGACTGTGATCGCTCCAAGGAACTTCATCTCCAATATGAATCGAGTGTAAACGGGGAGGAACTCCTGTTCCTACAATCCATGCCACATGATCAATATTTTCACTTGTAGGAGGAAAGGTTGTGAGTGTGTCTGTATGATTGCAACAAATATTTTTTACAGAGGGATGAATGATTCCTTCCTGATTCAAATCACCAATGATCAATGTTGGAAGGGTGGATCGTCCATATATTTGTACAATTTGATCTAACTGACGAAATCGAATGGGAGTGGTGTAAATAGTTTCTTTATAAAATGGAATTTCTAAATCACTCTGCATATGAGTATTAATTAATTGATATATATATCCAGATCGATGTTGGAGGGTAAGACGAAAGAATCCTTTGTTTGCAAACATATCCCAACCTCCATAGTGAAGAAAGGGAGTGAATCGAGAAGATCGGATAGTCCAATCTGATTCTTTGCGAATGGCTATACATAATCCACTTGATAAAAGTATATCTGTGGTATCATTCGGAAATAACACAGTATATCCGTTGGACTCTAAAATAGTTTGAAGAACTCTTTTTCGATTTTCTGGAAAGACTTCTTGAAAAAATAAACAATCCGCACCACAGGTTGCACTCCATGTTGCAATAGGACGGGTGTTATCAGGAGACCAAGGGAGTCCATGGATATTATAACTTAATATCGAAAGCATCCTAGTGACATTCTTTGTTTTGTTTTTACTATAAAAACGCTTGAATAAAATTGATATTTAATTTTATATAATAGGAAGATATCCTACACACATAGAATGTCCAAAGAAGATCCAGAAGATCCATTTGATAAGGCTATTAACGAAGCACTTGCCAACTCTGCATTTGCCAACTCTGCGGCTGCCAACTCTGCGGCTGCCAACTCTGCGTCAGCAACTCTTTCAGATTTATTGATTCGTTCTCCAAATGATTCTCCAAATGAGCTTCACCGTCTACGATCATTAACATCTGGATTAATTGCGGCTGGATGCATTCCTAGTTCCACCTTGGTATGCACACTTCCCTCTCCCATGCCAGCAAGTCCAGCGAATAGCGGTCACAAGCTCGGATCCAGCTCAATATCACCCTGTAATATGGGTATGTTTGCAGACCAATTCCTTGCAAAAGATCCTTCTTCTCCCGCTCCCTCCGCTCCAAAACGAATTCGATTATTTCGCGAAGGATCAGAGAAAGCAACTAAAGCATCAGAGGAAGCATCGCACTCTGCTGCACTTCCCTCTTATAATGCTCCCTTTATTCCGTGTGTCCGTACTGGATCGAATGATTCCAATGCATCCAATGCATCCAATGCATCCTATGCATCTTATTTCTCAATGAGGGGATTCTTACATGGAAAGAGTGAAATTCTTCCTGCTGCTGCCTCCTTTACAGGGGAAGGAGGAGGAAGTCACCCCATCCATGGAGCAAAGGAGGAGGCTCCTGCAGGGAAGTAATTCATTTCTTTTTTCAATGAAGTAAGAAA
>Ga0164294_10003104_pt1 | contig 14822 bp, 13 predicted proteins | sample GEODES005metaG_FD_111479 | JGI IMG/M metagenome (GOLD analysis project Ga0164294, IMG submission 111479) | Oligotrophic lake water microbial communities from Sparkling Lake, Wisconsin, USA - GEODES005 metaG | ecosystem: Environmental > Aquatic > Freshwater > Lake | place: USA: Sparkling Lake...
CGCCAACGCGGGGGCGATCTTCCAGGCGCCGATCATGAGCGGAAAGTTCCAGGGCACGATGGCCGCGACAACGCCTACAGGCTCCTTGTGGATCAGGCCCAAGGTGCCCTCGGGCGTGGGCGATATCTCGCCGTTGATCTTGTCCACGCACTCGGCGTAGTAGCGGAAGGTGCCCGCCGCGCTGCCCGGCTCGGCCTTCCAGGCCATGGCAATTTCGGTGCCGTTGTCACGCACGCCCAGTACCGCCAACTCGGCGTGGTGCGACTCAATACGGTCGGCAATGCGGTGCAGCACCTTCTTGCGCTCGGCTGGCGCCATGCGCGACCACACGCCCTGCTCAAAAGTGCGGCGAGCCGCCTGCACAGCCCGATCCACATCGGCAGGCCCTGCAGCGGCAATGGTGCACAGCGTCTGCCCGTCGATGGGAGAGACCACAGGCAGTGACTGACCCGCAGCAGCAGCAGCCCATTGCCCGTCAATCAGCAAACCTTGATCGGCAATGGGTTGGTGACGAAGCACGTCAATGTGTTCTTGTTTCATTTTTTCTCCCAGCTTTCAATGGACCAGAGGTATGCCCAGGTTTCAATCCGGCACATGCAGCACAATGCCGTCGAGCGTTGAAGACGCCATCAGCTGACAGCTCAGTCGACTGCCCGCCTGGCGCGGCGAGTTGACAATGTCAAGCATGGCGTTTTCCACTTCGTCCATCGGCGGGCAGGCGGCCAACCAAGCTTCATCCACGACCACATGACAGGTGGCGCATGACAGACAACCACCGCATTCGCCTTCGATACCGGGGATTCCGTTGATCTGGGCCGCGTCCATCAGGTTGGTGCCATCGTTGACGTCGTCGCTCAGTCGATCGCCGTTGCGCATGATCCAGTGCACTTGGGGCATGGGGTGGGTTCTTTCTGCTCAGATGAAACGGATGTAGTGGTCGCGCAGGGCATCGCCTTCCAGGCCTGCCGTGCGTTCGATCTCATGGCGCTTGATGCCCACATGGTTGGCCACCAGGCCTTCACCCAGCGCCTGGGTAAGGGCCGTGTCGGCTTCAAGAGCGTCCAAGGCACCGGCCAAGGTTTCTGCCACGCTCTGGGTGGCGTCCTTGTTTTCAAGGCAATCGCCAGTTTCGAAGTGTTGGAGTGCATAAGCATTGGTTACGCCCAGGCGCGCCGCTTGCAGCACTGCAGCCGTGTGGGTGTAAGGGTTGGCCGCAGCGTCACCCATGCGGTGTTCAATGCGCGCGCCAGGTCCGGTTTCGGCCGACAAGCGCACAGTCACGCCCCGGTGGTCCACGGCCCAGTTTTTCCAAAAGCCAGACAGGCTGGCCGGTTGCAGGCGCAGGTAAGAGTTGGCGCTGGGCGCCAATAAACCCGCCAGCGCCTGGTGGTGGTGCATAAGCCCGGCGGTACAGCCCAGTGTGAGTGCGTTGAACTGGCTGGCGTCGTGCCCGCCAGAGATCGCGTTATGGCCTTGACCATCGCGCAGGCTGAAATTGATGTGCACGCCGCTGCCACCCACCGTGAGGATGGGCTTGGGCATGAAGGTCAGCACGATGCCGTGGTGGAAAGCGACTTCACGCGCCAGCAGTCGGAACAAGAAAATGTCATCCACGGCCTTGACGGCGCGGTCGTAAGTGAGCGTGAACTCGAACTGCGGCGCATCGTATTCGGTGTTCATGCTGTCGATGCGAAAGCCCGCTGCAGTGGCTTTTTCCCACAGGTTATCGGTAAAGCCCCTCGGGTCGGAAAAGGGGCCTGTGGAATACACATGGGCCGCAGGCGTGTCATAGGGCCTGAGCGAACCATCGGGTTCAATCTGAAAGGCAAAGGCTTCGAGTTCAATGCCCACCATCGGGTCGTAGCCCATGGCCTGCCAGTTGGTCACGGCGCGCTTCAAGGCACTGCGCCCACACATGGGCAACGGTGTGCCGTCGTTGGCCTTCAGATCACCAATCGCCACCTGGGTGAACGGCTGCCAACCAGGGCGAATGTCCTCGGGGGTGTAGACGGCCTCCATGTCGGGCAGGCCTTCCATGACCATCGCACCCGGGGCCGGGATCAGCTCTTTTTCGTAAGTGACGCCAAAAGTACCCCGGCAAAAACGGGCACCGCCGCCCTGACCAGGCCTGAGCGTGACGTATTTGCCCCGCGCAATGGCCAGGTGGTCACAAAACAGCACCCGCAGGCGTTCTTGAACATTTGACATGGTGGTTCCTTTCAGATTAAGTGCATGCGCACGGGCAAGCGTTTGATACCGGAGACAAAGTTGGATCGCAAAAAGATGTGCTCACCCGTTTGCTCGATGCGGTCAACCCGCTTGATCAGCTCCTGCATCAAGACGCGCAACTCCAGCCGGGCCAGCCACATGCCCAGACAGGCATGCGCCCCACCCTGCCCGAACGCCAGGTGGCGGTTCACGCCTCGGCTCAGGTCGACGGTAAACGGCCGGTCAAAGGCCCGCTCGTCGCGGTTCCCGGAGATGAACCAGAGCAGCACCTTGTCGCCTGCCTTGACTTGTTTGCCGTGGTACTCGAAGTCTTCGGTCGCGGTGCGGCGAAAGTGCGTGGCGGGTGAGGCCCAGCGGATGAACTCGTCAGACACGCCCTCCCAGGCGGCGTCCCCCTGCACCGCCTTGAGCTGCGCCATCAGGCCGGGCTGGTTGGCCAGTGCGTGCAAAGCAGAAGCGATCGAATAGCGTGTGGTGTCGTTGCCCGCGGCCACCAGCAAGCAAAAGAAGTTGCGAAACTCAGTGTCACTGATCACATTGCCCTGCGCGTCGGGCTGGGTGATCAGTTGCAGCACGCCACTGGTGTCGCCCGCTGCGCGCTTGCGTTCCATCAACTGCGCTGCGTAGTCGAACAGGTCAGCCCCGGCAGGCGAGCGAAACGGCATGAAGCGGTAGGCCTCGGTGTCCATCTTGTCGACCACATGGCTGGTGAAATCGCTGTCGGTGTTGGCCATGAGCGCGTCGCCCTTGTCCACCAGCCAATCCAGGTCATCTTCGGGCAGGCCCGCAATGCGCCCGAGCATGCGCATGGGCAACTGGCGGGCAATCTGGTGCGTGGCATCAAACTCGCCCAGCGCCAGAGCCTGATCGAGGATGCCCACACACAGCTCGCGGATCTGGTCTTCGTACAGCGCCATCATGGGCTTGGAAAAGGCCTTGGCCACCAACATGCGGGTGCGGGTGTGCTCGGGTGGGTCGGTCTCTTGAAAGGTCCGCCGCGCCATGTACTCCTCGTGCGACTGGTCTTCCATGCGGATGCCCTGGGCCGAAGACAATCGCTGGTGGTTGCGGTTGAGCTCCAAAATATCGGCATGCCGCGTGACCGACCAAAAGCCCTTGCCATCAGCCCAGTTGCACCAGGCCATGGGGACTTCATCGCGCAGGCGCTTGAAGGTGTTGTGCGGCGTGCCGTTCACATAGCTGTCGTGGCTGGAGATGTCAGCGTGGCCATCGTCGGTGGGGTTCCAGACGGTCATGGGTGGGTATTCCTTGCGTGTTCTAGAAACTGCACCATCCAATGCCCAAACAGCGGCACATCGGCGGTGTTGGCCAGACTGGCGTGGGCGCGGGCCATCGTTTCGACATCGAGCTTGTCGGCCAAATAGCCCAGCAAGGCCCGCATGAACACCAGCGGCATCTCGGGGTGAAACTGGGTGGTCCAGATGTGCTGGCCGATCTGCATCGAGACGATAGGGCAAAAATCGCTGCCGCCCAGGCACTCAGCACCTTCGGGCATGCGGGTGACTTGTTCGTTGTGCGCGGCCATCAAAGTGGTGGTGGTTTGGTGTGGCTTCATCCATGGGCGCTGTACATGCCAGTGCGTGGGTGCAGTGCCCAGGCCCCAGCCTGCGGCGTTGCGCGCCACCTGCCCACCCAGCGCCCTGGCCACAGCCTGGTGGCCAAAGCACAGGCCGATCAGCGGCTGGCGTGCGGCATGCACGGCCCGGATGAAATCCATCAGCTGCCCCACCCAGGGCAGGTGGTCGTCGTTGACCGAGGCCGGGCTACCGGTAATAACATAGCCGTCAAAGGCTTCTGGACTGGCGGGCAACAACCCGTCTTTGACCGGCACCACCTCATAAGACCAGTCGGGCCGCAGGGGTTGCAGCAGTTCCAACACCTTTTGCCCGTCGTTCGGAAAATGCGCAGCAAACGCCGAGGGGTCATCGTTGGTCAGCAAAACGGCAATGCGCAGGTTCATACAGTGTCTTTAAGTGTCTTAACCATGTTAATCAATCGCTTGCCCGCGCACTGTCAAATTTAGGCATTACACACCTGGGGTTTTCAAGATCACGACAATATCAAATGTATGTTGAGTCGAAGTGGGCATCCTATTGAGACACGTATCTCCAAAGGAATCTGGGCATGACCCTTTTTATTCCCGTAGACCAGAGGGTTTGAAAGACAAATAGTCCTTGTAGTCCCCGCTATGAATACGAGGACACCCCGTCAAACTGCCGTTGTAGAAATAAGCCCAAACCTCAAAAGACAACAAACTTCCAGGGTCAACAAGGGTAATGCGTTGGCGTAAATACAAAGACGCCTCATCATTTCCGGGTACGAGACCCTCTAACTCATCCAGCCGATGCAAGTGAGACTCATCCACTGCATACACCTTACCAGTGACGCATGAGGGGTCTCCTGGCATAGAGCGTGTCATCCCGGGGTATTCCCCCAAGTCATACAAATGCGCATGACAGCGAGCATCAGCAACCCACGTCCCGCCAAGCATGTGCGGATATAAATCCAGCCCAGGCAATAAGGTTCCATAGATAAAAATGTAATAAGTCATGATGTGAGAGGCTACCATTCACGCCCTCAACTGATCTATCAATTCTGCGCAAAAGAATTAAAGGGTAAATAGGGATACATCAGCCTACTCACCAAGAACGCATGACTTTTACCCATTTCACGACAGGCATGTCAGTGCGCCATAGACACCACTAAATTACTGAATTTTGGCCAAGGACAGCTTGATCCACTGAGTATTTAAGCGCGCTCCAATTATCACAGTCAAGGGACTTTAATGTCCATTTATAAAGTCACAGCAGAACCAGAAAATACACCATAAAAAACTTCCTTCCAGCCAATACATGAGGGTATCTTGTCCTTGCAATACCGACTGTAAATTTGTTGGCCCGTTGTCGGAAGCCCATCCCATGACAGTCAGACCTGAAGCAAATAAAGCCCTTGGAACAACTTGAAAATATCGGATCACTGCTGAAAAGCAACTGGCAAAGGCTAAGTCCAAAACACAGGGGACATGGATTTAATTGAAGAATCCTTAGAAAGTCTTTACCCTGCCATTTAAATACAAGGGTGTTAAAGTCTTTCATAAATTAACCAACTTTGCAGATTGAAGTCTTCACACGCCGCCTTAAGCTGGGTGGTCCTGAACTTTGTGCCAGCTGACCGTGGACCGATGCATGTGAACCTCAGATTCCTTGAAACTTTTGTCTGGATTGCGCGCTTGGGCAGTTTTACCAAGACGGCCGAGCGGATGAACTCCACTTTATCGGCGGTTTCGGCTCGCATTCAGTCCCTTGAAGACGAATTGGGCGTCAGGTTATTTGAGCGCCAGGGTCGCAACATCCGCCTGACCCAACAGGGGCGAGATGCACTGTCTATCGCTGAGCGTTTGCTTCAACTTGAAAGTGATTTCGAATCCACGATCCGGGGTTCTGATGCCTTCAGTGGCCGCGTCAGGCTTGGCATCATCGATACGGCGGCCAATGCGATTCTTTCTCCATTTCTTCGAACGATTGAAGCACGCTATCCAAAAATAGAATTGGACCTGCAGGCGGACACCAGTCAGAACCTGATGCAGCGTCTGGCCCTTGGCAGTATCGATCTTGCCGTCACACTGGTAGGTCAGACCGCACCTGGAGCGGTTCATCAACGGCTTTTTCAGATGGCTTGTCATTGGGTGGCATCCCCGCAGTTGATTCAAAATAATGTGCCCATGACCGTAGAAAACCTTGCAAAGTTTCCAATCCTGTCCTTCAGCCATGGGTCCATACCCCATACAAATACAGAAGCGGTTTTTGCACCCCATGGCGGCCCGCGGAGAATGTACTGCGGGACTTCCTTTTCAACCATGATTCGGCTCGCCAAGGACGGCTTGGGCGTGGCCATTATTCCAAGTGTGTTGGTTCAAGAGGATTTACAGTCTGGAAACCTGAGGATGATCCCGGTCGATGCACCTTTTCCGCCACTCGAAATGCAAGTCACCTATCTGTCTGATCCGCAGAATCGGCTGCGACGCTTGCTGTCCGATCTTTTGATCGAGGTCTGCGTGCGGTTCTGCCAGGAGTCATCACCTGAACTGGTGTGGATGGAGCCCACCAGGGCCTAGAGAAGAAACACCTACTTCAGTCCAGAAAAAATGGACCGAACCAGTCAAAATTTTTCGTTTGACTTGGAGCTACAGGATTCGAATACTGGCGCTAATGCCCTCGGGTTAATGAAGGCAAAGGCCGGCTACCTTCGCAAGGACGCAACACAAGTATTTTTGATTATGTCGAACGAATCTGAACCAAAGCACACTGAAGTCGACCAGGTGAAATCGCGACCTTGGCGACTGGAAGACGTCTTGGCAACGGTTGCGATCGCGCTCATGTGCTTGATCACCTTCGCCAATGTGGTCTTGCGCTATGTCTCTGACGTGTCCATTGGATGGAGCGAGGAAGTTTCAGTTTTTCTGATGTTGCTGTTGGTTTTTGCGGGTGCAGCAGCAGCGGCATTCCATGACCAGCATATACGGGTTGAGTTCTTGTACGACAGCAAAAACACTCAAATACGGCGTCGATTGCGAATGCTATCGGTCTGGCTGACGACCTTGGTGCTGACGGCTGTGGCGCTGCTCCTCATCAAGACGGCGATTGGTGAATACGCTTATCAAGAAAAGGTGTCCAGTCTGGATGTTCCAAGATGGTGGCTGACCCTACCGCTCGCACTGCTCTGCGGGCTGGGGGCCTGGCGTGCAGCCTGGGGTGGCTGGCTCAGAAGGGGGATCGATTGATGATGGCCGGCTTGGTGCTATTTGGTTTGTTCATCCTGTGCATGGCCTTGGGTGTGCCGGTCGCTGTGGCTTTGGCAACAGCAGGCATGGCCACGCTGATGTTGACCAATGCAGGTCAGCCTTGGTTTGGGCTGCTGCCGGCGGCACAAAATGCAGTTGCTTCGATCTCTTCCTATCCCTTGATGGCCTTACCGATGTTCGTATTGGTCGGGGCGATCTTTGATCGATCTGGCATTGCTCGTCGCTTGGTCGATTTTGCGATCGCTTGTGTAGGACGCGGTCCGGGCATGCTGCCCTTGGTAGCGATCGCAGTGGCTATGGTCCTCGGAGGAATCAGCGGTTCGGCAGTTGCCAATGCCGCAGCAGTGGGCGGGGTGATGATTGCAGCCATGTCGCGTGCGGGTTACCCGCCGCCGTTCTCGGCCAGCATTGTTGGTGCTGCGGCCGCTACTGACATCCTCATCCCACCGTCAATCGCCTTTGTTGTCTACAGCGTCAGTGTGCCCAATGCCAGCGTGCCCGCGCTGTTTGCCGCCGGCATGATTCCTGGACTCCTGGCGGGCCTCGCACTGATCATCCCCGCAGTATTGATCAGCCGCATCAAAGGGTTTGGTCTTGAAGAAAGTTCCATGCCGCGACCCCCTTTCTGGCCCAGTTTGCGTGAAGCCATTTGGGGTCTCGTAGCGCCGGTAGTCATCCTTGGCGGAATGCGTATGGGATGGTTTACACCGACAGAGGCTGCGGTGGTTGCTGTCTTCTATGGCTTGTTCGTGGGCATGTTCATTCATCGGACCATGACGTTTCGTCAATTGCCGGAGATTTTTCGGGAAGCGGCGTTGTCTTCCGCCGTCATCATGACCGTCATGTCACTGGCGAGTATTTTTGCCCTGAGTGTCAACACCATCGGACTGGCTGACCCCTTGATTGAGGGCATCAAGAACTTCGGTCTGAGCTCATTCGAAACCTTGTGCATCGTCATGCTGCTTCTGCTGCTGGTCGGCATGATACTTGACGGTGTTTCGATTTTCCTGGTGTTCCTTCCTCTGCTGGTTCCGATGATGAAGGCTTTTGGCTGGGATCCTGTTTGGTTCGGCGTGTTACTGACCATGGCCATTGCCATTGGCGGTTTCACGCCGCCCATGGCCGTTAATTTACTGGTCGCCTGCCGCATGGCGGGGATCAGCATGGAGTCCACGATCCCTTGGGTGGGTTGGCTGGTCTTGGCTTTCTCAGTGGCGACGTTTTCAGTGATGGTGGTTCCAGAGCTAGCGCTGTGGTTGCCACGCATCCTGAAGTATTGAAATAAACCTTTTTTCAGGAGATGAAATGAATCGACGTAAACTTTTAACCCAGGCTTGTGCGATGGCAGCTATGCCCATGACGGTCCTCCCAGGTGCCGCGCTTGCACAAAGCCTGAAAGCAGAATATCGAATGTCCTCGGTGCTGCCGCCGGCCTTTGCATGGGGCCGAGCATCAGAGCTTTGGTCTAAGCTGATAAAAGACAATTCTGGCGGACGTATCAATTCAAAGGTTTACCCCGGTGCCTCATTGGTGCAAGGCGACGCCACCCGCGAACTGACCGGTATTCGTCAAGGGTCGATTGATCTGATTTGCGGTGCGCCCGGCAACTGGAGCGGATCTGCCCGCGAGTTGGGGTGCTTCTCGTTACCTTTTCTTTTTCCGGACCACAAGGCCCTTGATGCAGTGCTGCAAAACAAGGCCTTTATGGCTCAGTATTTTGACGCAGTCCGCAAGGCCGGTGCGGAGCCTCTGGCCGTTGGAGAAACCGGCTTTCGGCAACTCTGCAACAGCAAGCTGCCCATTAAAACTGTCGCCGACCTCAGGGGATTGAAGCTGCGCATCGTGCCATCCCCCATGATGAGTGATGTCTTCACCGAATTGGGTGCTAATCCCACTGTGATGAGTTGGGCTGATACCCAACCGGCCTTGTCCTCCGGTGCAGTTGATGGTTGCGAAAATCCAATGGAACTGTTTTTTGCTGCCAAGATGCAAACGCTAGGGCAAAAGTACGTGACGCGATGGAATTACATGAATGAAATACTGTTGTTCGCTGTATCGCGTGAGGCCTGGGATAGCTGGTCTCCTGCGGACCAGAAGGCGGTGCGTGATGCTGCGCAAGATGCCGCCAAAGCCAATATCACTGAGGTCCGAAAGTTTTACAGCGAAGACCTCACAAAAGCCAAAGAGATTGGTGTGGAGGTTCACGTACCCAATTCCGCTGAATTGGCGACATTTCAGACGGCCACACGCCGTTCATATGCCAAATGGAAAGCCCAGATCAATCCGACACTTGTCTCAGCCATTGAGCAAATTGTCGAAAGTTCACGAAAAGCCTGAAGATCACCATGCCACTGATTGCCTCACCACCACGCTATGTGGTCAAACCCATGCCTGCACAGATTACTCAAGCGCAAGTCAATGCCTTGCTGATGCTGGATACCGGCACCATCGGACATGTGCTTGACGCGGGATTCATGGACCAAGGCTTGCAGCAGCAAATGCCCGGCCGAAAACTGGCGGGTACCGCGGTCACCGTCCGATGCACCTTGCCTGACTCCGTGATGGGCCACTATGCGTTGAAATTTGTGCGGCCAGGCGACATTCTGGTCATTGATCGTGGGCAAGACCAGCGTACTGCATGCTGGGGCGCAGCAACGGCGTACGCCGCCGCTGCGGTCGGATTAAGCGGCGTGATTATCGATGGCGCAACCAGCGATGTTGCAGACTCCAATGCCGCAGGGCTGCCGGTGTGGTCGCGTGGCCTTAGCCCTGTCACAACCAAATACCGCGGGTTGGGGGGCGATATGAATATTCCGATTAGCTGTGGGGGCGTCGCCGTTAAACCAGGGGATGCGATTCTGGCCGATGAAAATGGCATTGTTGTGATCGATCCGAGCCAACTCGATGATGTGATAAGCCAATCCCAGTTCTGGATGCGCAGTGAAAAGGAGTTTCTGGAAACTTTGCGGAAAAATCCTCGGCTCTGCTACCCGGATTTCACCGGCGCCTCTGCCATCGTTGAAAAGAACCTGAGCTAGGGGACAGACCTTGACGTACAAGATCTCCTTTGACGTCGGTGGTACTTTCACTGACTTTACGATGCTAGACGAAGAAAGCGGTGTTGTCAGTTACCACAAAGTTTCCTCGACACCGCATGACCCCTCAGAGGCGATCGCCCAAGGGCTTGAGGATTTGGTCCAGATCCACCGCCTTGATCCTACTTCCATCACCCTGCTTGGGCACGGCACTACAGTCGCAACGAATCTGGTGATCGAGCGCAAGGGAGCCCGGGTCGGCCTGGTCACGACGCGCGGTTTTCGCGACGTATTGGAGATTGGCCGTCAGACTCGTCCCCATCTCTACAACTACAGGGTTCACCGTCCAACCCCTCTGGTGCCAAGGGCGCTGCGCCTTGAAGTTGAAGAGCGGGTGATGGCTGATGGAAGCATCCTGACGCCATTGAACATGGCCGACCTTGAAAAGGCCGGGGAGTTGTTTCGAAAGGCCGAAGTTACAGCTATAGCCGTTTGCTTTTTGCACAGTTACCGTGAGCCTGACCATGAGCGGCGTGCAGGTCAGGCCTTAAGGCGCATGCTGCCAGGGGCCTACATCACGCTGAGTTCAGATGTACTGCCCGAGTTCAGGGAATTTGAGCGGATGTCGACCACAGTGCTGAACGCCTACATGGGCCCACGGATGGGTAACTACATGCAGCGCCTCTTGGAGAGGGTGAAGGCGATTGGCATTTCTGCCGAGATCAATACTGTGCACTCCAACGGCGGTTTGATGTCCGTGCAGACCGTGTGTGAGGTTCCGGTGCGAACCTGCGTCTCTGGGCCAGCAGCCGGGGTCATAGGTACGTCGGTTGTTGGCAGCATGGCCGGATATGACAACCTTGTGACATTCGATGTCGGTGGCACTTCGACTGATGTGTCGGTCATCGTCAAAGGACGCGCGCTTTATGCATCGAATCGCTTGGTAGCCGACTACCCTGTCAAGACCCCAATGCTGGATATTCATGTCATTGGCGCTGGCGGGGGCAGCATCGCCCGGATAGACGATGCCGGCGCCCTGAAAGTGGGACCTCAAAGTGCTGGGGCAGATCCAGGTCCAGCCGCCTACGGACGTGGTGGTGACGAGGCCACGATCACCGATGCAAATATTGTTTTGGGTCGCCTCGATCCACATTTCCTGCTGAATGGAAAACTGGCGGTCGATTTCGAATCAGCCATGAGTGTGATTCAGCGTAAGGTCGCGCAACCTCTTGGCATCTCCATGGATGAAGCGGCGCATGGCATAGTCCGAATCGCCAACGCGAACATGAACCGCGCTATCCAATCGGTGTCTACAGAAAAAGGCTATGACATTCGGGAGTTCGCCTTGATGGCTTTTGGGGGCGCTGGCCCTTTGCATGCGACTGAACTGGCAAAAGACTGTGGCATACGGACCGTGATTGTTCCTCTTGAACCGGGTACCTTCTGCGCACGTGGGATCCTGTTGTCAGACATTACGATGGACTTTGTGCGCAGCGAATTGTCTGTGGCCAACGAGATCGCATGGCAAAGGGTTTGCGCAACCCTTTCAAAAATGGAAATGGCCGCTATGGCTTGGCTGGAACGCGAGGGTGTGGCACCTGACTGGCGCGAATTGCGTCTGTCCATCGAGACACGTTTTGACGGACAGAACTACGAAGTTACTGTGCCCCTTGAGGGCATCAACCCAAACGGACTGTCTGAATTTCTTGCCAATTTCAGGATCCGACACCTTCAGGAGTATGGCTATGACATTGAAGGACGTGAAACCGAGATCGTGAATTGCCGTGTCCAAGCGGTTGGACAAGTACCCAAGACCCATCAAACTTTTTTGTCCGGCATTCACTCACCCAGTGTCAAGTCTGAGCGCTCGGTGTACTTTGGCTCCAAACATGGACGTCTGCAAACACCGGTTTACCAGCGTAGTACGCTTCCAAAGGGCTATGAGATGCAAGGTCCCGCAATCGTGGAAGAGATGAGTTCGACCACTATTCTGCTGCCTGATCAAACTCTAAAGGTTGACGCTTGGGGCAACCTGATCATCGCCGTTTAATTGCCACTGCAAGTCCATTGACTGGAAACTCCTATGAACACCTTGAGCCCCGCAACGCCTAAAGCTCCCAACTTATTCGATCCGATTGCGATGGAGGTTTTCTCCAATCGCCTGCTCACGATCACCGAAGAAATGGGCAATACCTTGGTGCGTGCCTCGTTCTCTCCCAACATCAAGGAGCGCAAGGACTGCTCGGTGGCCCTCTTTGATGCGCGCGGTAGACTGATTGCCCAGGCCGCCCATATTCCGATGCATTTGGGGTCTCTTGCAGGGGGAGTGGTGGCGGCTCTCCAGCATTATGGTGCTGAGGGTATCAAAGAAGGCGATGCCTTTATTTGCAATGATGCCTATCTGGCGGGCGGCACGCACGCGCCTGACATTACCATCGTGACACCGATTTTTTGCGATGGCCTTTTGAGCTTTTTTGCCGCCAACATCGGTCATCACTCAGATGTCGGCGGGAGCGCGCCGGGCTCGGTGTCACCAGGTGCCAAGACGGTATTCGAAGAGGGAATCCGCATCCCGGTCATACGGGTCATGCGCCAGAATCAAGAGGATGAAGACATCCTTCGATTTATCGCTGCAAACAGCCGTGAACCTGAGGATCGTGTTGTCGATCTGAAAGTCCAGATCGCAGTCAATGCCCGTGGCAAAAAACTGATGCTTGAACTGGTCAGGCAGATGGGGTTGAGCTCAGTTCAGCATTCAATTGAGGACTTGCTGGCCTACACCGAGCGACGTATCAAACAGCGTATCCAGACCATTCAAGGTCGCACAGGAAGCTTCACAACGGCACTGGATGACGATGGCATTGGGGGTCCTAAAATTCCAATCACGGCCAGTATCAGTACCGAAGGTGATCGCCTGGTAGTCGACTTCAACGGCTCCGGCCCACAATCGCCTGGTGGCTACAACATGCCAGAAAGCGCACTTCGCGCCTGCGTGTATTACTGTGTAAAAACTATGCTTGATCCTGAGCTGATTGCTAACGAAGGGATGTTCGGCTGTATCGACATACGATCGCCCGAAGGTACCATCACCCGGCCGCGTTTTCCAGCTGCGGTCGGAATGCGCGCCAGTACATCGCAACGTGTGGCCGGCGCGATCATTGGCGCATTCAGTCAGATATTGCCTATCGAAAGGGCGATGGCATCCAGCAACGATGCGATGCCTGCCCTGGTTGTGTCAGGTCGTTCACGTCGCCGACCTGGCACTTACGTGTATGTCGAAACCATTGGTGGGGGCGTCGGTGCTCATTTCAACGAAGATGGTGCAGACGGCACCCATGTTCACATCACCAACTCCTCAAACCTGCCTGCAGAGGCTCTCGAGAATGAGTATCCCCTGATCGTGGAGGCGTATGCACTTGTCCGGGACAGCGGTGGTGTGGGTCAGTACCGGGGGGGGCTGGGTATCTCGCGGCAGATACGAACACTGGATGACAACACCTTCTTCTTCGCGACGACCGAAGGCACTCACATTCCAGCTCAAGGTCAAAATGGGGGGCAGTCAGGGGGCTTTGGGACTGTCATACTGGACAAAGACCTGCCCGGACAACGCATACTTCCTGCCAACCAGCCTGGCCGGCAACTCGCCGCTGGACAGAGCATGCGGGTTGAAACACCGGGCGGGGGGGGATTTGGGCCGTCGCATCTACGCAGCATAGAGGCCTTAGCCGAGGATTTAATGTCCGACAAAATGACACGGGCGGCGGCTGAACGTGATTATGGTGTTGAGCATGTGCAATTGGCGATCAGGCTTTTGCCTGCTTGGGTGTCCGCTTAAAGGCCACTTTTCGGATGGGCATCGCTGACTCTTTGATCTGGGAATTTTCAAGATCAAGAAGATCAAATTGTCCGCTGAATTGGGGCAACTCCAGCGCCAGTAAGAACGCTTGAACTGTGCTCAGCGTCTTTTCGAAACCACTTTGCGCTCTATGGAAAACGTTGCACTGGCCACAGCTTTTGCAAGGGCTTCAGCCATGCGGTCCCATTTTAAAAACAGGTTAGGCATCTCTTCATCAGAATGGCCCAAGAACTTCAAGCTCTGAAAATCCGGACTTGGCACTTGAACTTCAGAAATCATTTTTGAGCAAATTCAATGTCGGGTTAACCAGAAATGACGGGCTTGACTCTGACGTGCACAATCAATTGCCATTTTCAGTGCATTACATCTTTGACATCCACACCAAAAGCGCCCACCTCCAATTTACCGTGGGTCCAAGTACTGGACACCCAGGACATGGACCATCACGCGTTGTCGCAAAAGGGCTGGGCGCTGCACTACGAACAGCTCTCATCCGGCCAGTTCAAAGGGCGAATCCATCAAGTGCAACTGCCTGAGGTGACCCTGCTACGAGAAGACACCAGCACGGCCCTGCGCCAGCGCGGGCGGCTCGATGACAGCGTGTACGGTTTTGCCATGGCGCTGAAGGACTCCTCAGATCTGTTTTTCAACGGCCAGCGCGTATCCGAGCACGCCATCATGTGCGGAAAGGGAGATGAGGTGGACCTGACCACCCCACCCCACTTCACTTTGATCGCGGTGGTGGTCCAGCGCAGCCTGCTCAACCCACTGTGGGAACGCATGTACCAAAAGCCCCTGGCCCATTGGCTCGAAAAACAGCTTGTACTTCTAACCTCAGGCGTCAAGGCGAAAGTTTTACGCGACTTGCAGCTTACCGTTC
>Ga0164294_10003105_pt1 | contig 14818 bp, 13 predicted proteins | sample GEODES005metaG_FD_111479 | JGI IMG/M metagenome (GOLD analysis project Ga0164294, IMG submission 111479) | Oligotrophic lake water microbial communities from Sparkling Lake, Wisconsin, USA - GEODES005 metaG | ecosystem: Environmental > Aquatic > Freshwater > Lake | place: USA: Sparkling Lake...
CTCAGTAATTCACCCGCAAGGTCAAAAGCGAGGTAGGCCATCCGAACGGCAAAACCCATCAGGGCACCAACGGCAAATTCAGCCGCCACCTGGGCAATGGTCGCCTGACCGGGTATCCCCACCACACCTGATTCAACCGTACTCGCCACGACAAAGGCGAGGAGCAGAATAATCAAGGCTCGGGCTCGGCGCGGCACACCCCGCATACTCAGCAATGGGGCGGTCAGGAAAAAACCGGACAGACGAACGAGCGCAACAGTCAGCGTCTGCGCAAATGCCATCAGCGCAATTTCAGAGAAATTGAGCATGACTCGAGGATGGCTGGCCGGACGACGGGTGGATCACTCGGGGCTCACGCGGGCAATTCAGCCGATCAAACTGGGGATACGCTCAAGAATCGAGCGGGTGTAGTCCACCAACGATCGCAGCAACAAAGGACCCGCCAGCATAAAAAACACCAATAACGCGAGAACCTTTGGCACGAACGCCACGGCAGATTCATTGACCTGGGTTGCGGCCTGCAAAATACCCAGCAGCAGTCCGAGCACCAGGATGACCAACAAGGCGGGCGCGAGCAGCGCGATCATGGCCTCGATCGCTCCATTCGCGATTTCAACGACGCCCGCTAAATCCATGGGTGGCGGCGTCCTTTAACGAACGTCAAAACTGGCGACGAGCGAAGTCGCCAGCATGGTCCAACCGTCAGCGAGCACGAATACAACTAACTTGAGCGGCAGTGTGAACATCATGGGCGACACCATCACCATTCCCATTGCCGTCAAAATAGCGGCCACAGCGAAATCAATAATGATGAAAGGCAGATAAATAACGAACCCGATCATGAAAGCCGTTTTCAGCTCGCTGGTCACAAAGGCTGGGACAAGAACCGAAAATGGAATGGCTTCGCGGGATTCCACCTGCGTCTTTGACAAACGTGAAAACACCGCCAGATCGTCCTCTCGGGTGTTGCGCATCATGAACTTGCGGATAGGCTCTGAGCCCTGCTGCACGGCCTGGACAAAATCAAGGCGCTTCTCGGTGTAGGGCACCCAACCTCTCTCGTAGGTTTCTTCGAGCGTAGGCCGCATAATGAAAAACGTCAGAATCAGTGAGATCCCGACCAAGACCTGATTGGGCGGCACGCCCTGCAAGCCCAGCGCCTGACGCAAGAGCGAGAAAACGATAATAATTCGGGTAAAGCTCGTCAACAATAACAAGGCTGCCGGCAAAAGACTGAGTGCCGTAAAGACAAGCAGCGTTTGAACCGGCACACTGTAGTTAGTGGTTCCTCCGGCAGCTGGCGTGGCAGTAAACAAGGGAATCGATTGAATCGCCCCGCTCGATGCGACACTCGATCCCAGGTTAGGCGATTGAGCCCATGCTGGATCGACCCACATGCCGAGCCCTGCCATCAGGAGGAGCATCAAGACCAAGGCAATAGAAGAACGCGCATTAACCATATATTCAGATGACTGAGTCGACCGGTTGTACCGTCGATTGGGCTTCCGCGAAGCTTGATCGATCCAGTTCACACAGCATCGTAATCTGCTGCGGGGTAACGCCCACAAGTAATCTGCGTCCTTCAAACTCAACCACTGCAATCCGTTCGCGGGTACCCAGCATGGCAACCGGGATCACCCGGGCTCCAGACCCTCGAGATGCACCGGGTTGTAGTCGACGACGCAACCACCAGACAGCAAGGCCCAGTACAGCGATTACCGCCAAAAACAGCGCGTTGTTGAAGAATCGCAGTGCTGCCGGCACCTCGTCGCCCGCGCGTGCTGCGAACGGAACCAGGACGATAGCGATCAGAAAAAAAGGCCCACGGCCATGGGTTCGAGCAATCACCGGCCCAACCGTCGGCGAGGCCGCGGCGACCGGCGACCACGCTCGAATCATCGGTTCAGTTTGCGCAAGCGCTCGGTTGGCGTAACGATATCGGTCAGGCGAATACCATAACGGTCATTCACGATGACGACTTCACCCTGAGCAATCAGACAGTTGTTGACCATCACATCCAACGGTTCACCCGCCATGATGTCGAGCTCGATCACAGAGCCATAGGTCAAAGAGAGCAAATTGCGAATCTGCATTTTCGCACGTCCCAGTTCGACCGTGACGTGGACCGGGATATCGAACACGAGATCCAGGTCATGTGCGTTTGCCGGGCCCCCAGAGGAATCACCGTCAAACTCACTGAACTGCATCTTCCGGGTCTGCCCTGCTGCGAGCGCATCACCCAGTTCGTCGCCACCCGGCGCGGTATTGTTATCAGCCATTCGGGGATTCTCCTAGAGCCTTTAAAAGCGGCGCAAGCGTTTTCGTGTCGCGCGGGGTCAGCGGCCCGACGGACCAAAGTCGCTAAAGCCACCGAGGTCGGCGCCCAGCATTCCACTGTCACTCGGCCCACCCAGTGAGCCACCCAGATCTGCGAATGAACCACCAGAAGGGCCGGTTGAAGACATCTGCCGGCCATCCAGAGGGGTTTTGAGAAACTCAACCGGATTCTTCATTTCGTCGGTCTTAACCGCATATTTGCCATTTTTGACCCCGAAGCGACCACGGATCATTGGCAGATTATCAATGTAAATCGTCGTGAGGTCACCGATCTCAACGGGGATGACCTCGCCCACCGCGAGTGACAAAATGTCACCCAAGGTCATTTGCCGTTCGGCCAACCTTGCGACCATTGTGAGCGGAGCAGTCTGCACCTCTTCCTCGAGCTTGCGGCCCCACTCGCCATCATCCTCAGTCTGGAAACTCTGCAGGTTATTGAACAGCAGAGTCTTGACCGGCTCCAACACCCAGAACGGGATACAAAGGTCAATGTCACCTTCACGGCCGTTGATATTAAGAGTGAACTTGCAATGCAAGACCATCTCTTCGGGACCCGTGATTTTTGCGAACTGAAAACTCGTCTCAGACCGCATGAACTCAAACTTGACTTCGTAAACCGGCTTCCAGGCCTTCTCGTATTCGTTGAAGATGCCGTCCAGCAAACGCCGAATAATTCGAAGTTCGGTCGCGGTGTATTCCTTGGTCGTCGCCTTGGGTGGCAAACGCCCCTCGCCACCGAACATATTGTCGATGACCAAGTAGACGACCTGCGGATCAATAATCCAGCAACCCACGCCACGCAACGGCTTGACGTTGACGATGTTGATGTTGGTCTGCTTGGGCAGTTCATCCAGAAAATCGCCGTAGGCTTTGACCTGCGGCAAATGAATGCTGACCTCGACCGAGCGCCGGACCAAATTGAACAGGGTCAGGCGAACGGTCCGGGCAAACCGCTCATGAATGAGTTCCAGCGTCGGCATCCGCCGACGCAGGACGCGATGCATCCGATCGAAGACAAACGGACGAACGCCCGCCTCATCCTCGACCAGCGTGGCACCGTTCTCGTCGGGCTGGTTTTCTTCAGCCATGGTGTACCACCGCGTAAACGGTCATCACTGCATCACGAACTTGTTGAACAACACCGCTTGGACTGGAAGATCCATTTCTGTCACTTTCCAGAACTGCGCTGCTGCTTCTTTGGCGGCATCACCCACACGTTCGCCTGCGCTGGTGCCGCCATACGCCCGCCCACCCGGTGTCATCACGCCGATCCGTTCTAGGTTTCGCAAATCTGCAGTCGTCGCATCTTGCTGAAGCACATAAATCGCCGTGAGCTGCGGCTCAATAATCGCATTGATAACCAATGCGCATTCACGGGCCATCAGATCCTTACCTTCGACGGTTGACAGCTGCTCCATCGGACGCGACGACAGCACCGTCAGGACGCGGTCGCGAATCAGCGGAAGGAATTCCTTGACCTTGCTTTCGGTCTTTCCGTCAGCAACACGCAGGACCATCGTTGTGCTCAGGAAGTGCTCACCGCCCCGTGAAGGGAGGTTCACCAGGAATTCATCCAGTGGCACAAAAACCGGCGCGGAGGGTTGCCTGCGCGCATCCATCTGTGCCTTGAGGCGATTCTCGATGAGGTTCTCTTCCTCTTCTTTCGCCTTTTTCTTGGCTTGCCACCACATCCAGCCGGCGGCGCCTCCGCCGACGATAATCAGGGCAACGACGACCAACCCAATGATGAGTGGGAGTTTGCTTTTCTTCGGCGCCGCATCTTCGCCAGTTGGGATAGCGGCAAGTGCTGTACCGTCTGCTCCGACTTGGACATCACCGGGCTTGTTTTCTTCAGCCATAGGAAATCTGATTCTGTATGGTTAGGCAAAAAGGCTCAGGGAACTAGTACCAGGCCGGACTTGGGTATTTGAAACACGAGATTGAACGCTGTCACGAGAGCCCTCAGACGAGTCCGAGGACCGCACCCGACGATTCGAAGTTTCGGCGAAGGTTTGATTCTGACTGTTTTCTCGCTGCTCGGGGGAACCGAAACCTGAAGAAACTGTAAATGAATCGAGTTTAAAGCCTTCTCGAGACAACGAATCGCGTAATGCACCAGACGCATTCTCTACTAGAGCGCGCACTGTGTCATCTTCCAAACGAATTGCAACAAATGCAGCACCCGAATCGTCAATCCGCATTTCGAAACTCAGGCGCCCCAAATCAGCGGGTGCCAACTCAAGCGTCAGCATACCGCCTCGGAGGCGCGCCAAGTCAATGGCGGTTTGATCCAGCACAACGGGCAGTTGGTCGGTGGTGACGGGGGATTGCACGGTCACCGGAGCGTTTGCCTCTAGCCGCAAAGAGCCACCAATCGCCTGCGGCGTCACTGCAGAAGACACCCCAGAACCCGGCAAGCCCGAGAGCGCGCCATCCCCACCGACAGGCGCTGCAATTCCCGCAACAGATGTGGCAACAGGGGTTGCGGCCGCGCCAACCAACGATGCACCGGCCTCCGGGGCTGACGCGCCGCTCGAGCCGCCGACACCTCCGGCTGCGTTCAGCGCGCTATTGAACGCTGAAACCACGGCGCTTTGAGTAGACGCTACGGAGCCGCCCGCAGACTGAGCGCGAGCACCCGATTCAGTGGCGGCGAAACGGCGATCAAACCCTGTGTCAGATCCATTTCCCGAGCCACCGGCGCCCATTCCACTCGTTCCGGAGCCGGTGTCGACGCTGATCGCCCCACTACTGCCTAACGCACCAAGAGCCCCGGCCACAGAGAGTTCACCGTCGCCGCCCTGCCCTTCCGGGCCGGCAATCAGGCGGCTCAAAACGCCGGCGCCTGCGAACCCAGCAGCCGCAGCGATTGCGCTAATGGCCTGCCCGACCTGAGCGGGCTGTACCAAGGTGACGCTGGGTGAGGTGTTGAGTCCAATTGAACTCTGCGGCCCCGCCATGCCTACCGGCCCAGACGATCCAGCATCAGAACTCCCGCCGTTTGCCGCTACAAAGCTTCGATTTTGCGCCGCCAAGCGGGCCATTCTGGCCTGAGCAATCGCTTCGGCTTGATCAAATGCACGGGCGACCTGTGCAAAACCCTTCACCACATCCGGGTCTGCGACCACGCTATCGCCGGGTTGTGCACCCATTGCACCCATTGCACCCTTCGCGCTCGCCGTGAGCTGAGCCGCTGAAAGAAGTTCACCGTCCGTGGATGAAACACCCGAAACAAACTCAGCCGAAATCAACCCAGCGTTCGCGACTGCCCCTTGCCCTAGTACCGATGTCAACGATGAGCCCAAACCGGTGCCCAATGCCGAACTTGCCTCCGGATCAGCACCAGTAGCTGCAGCCAATCCGGGCGCTGTTGGCGATTTAGCCGTTGCACCTGAGAGCGTTTGAGCCCCTACAACGGCCCGACCAGCCCCATCGGCCATATTGGCTGACGCCGCGTTCGCGACCGCCATGGCGGTCAAGGTTGAGTTGGCGGTCGAATCAGCGTTCGTTGCAGCCGCGATGGTTGCAGCAGCAGCCGAGGCAGCCGCAGCGGCAGAACTCGTGGCATCAAGTGCAGCACCCGCCTGTTGTTCTGCCAGTGCGACTTGGGCCGCAGCTTTTGCAGAATCGGCGGCAGCACCTGCGCTCTGGATCGAGCGCAGCAGATCCAGCTGCCGCGCCATCTGGCCTACACCTTCAGCCGAGGACCCCGCCTGGGCTGTCGACATCGCGCCCCATGCGGACCCGCCGCCGGCCGCTGTCAGCGAGGCGACGGCACCAGCAGCACCAGCGCCCGAGGTCGCGCCGACCGCTCCAATTGCGGTTGCCCCCGCAGCCCCGTCAACGGCGGCTACTCCAGATGTAAGGCCACGTGCAACGCCGCTCGCCGCGAGGCTCGCCTCAGTTACCGCAGCGGCAACATTTGCCGAATCATCGGCGGCAGCGGATGCTCGATCTGACTCAGCGCGCTCGACCGAATTTGCCTCAGCGGAGCCCTCTTCAGACTTCGCGGAATTTGCAGACGTCGCACGATCCGATGAGAGTTCCGAATCAGATCGGTCGTCCTGCTCGTCCGCCTGACCCACCGACAAATCATCGTTTGCCCCCAACGCAGCGTCGCTGCTCGAGGCATCTCGTTCAACAGTCTTGGCGGCCGCCCTCGAATCATTACGAGCCTCAAGGCGTGCATCAGCCTGTGCGTCCGCCTGAGCTTGCTCCTGCACCCTGGCGTCGTCACGACGCTGGAGCGCCCTTTGGGCCGCAAAATCGGCATCAGCGGCCCGCTGAGCCGTCGCGATATCGTCAGCTTGAGCGCGCGCACTGGCTCGACTGTCAGACCTGGCGCTCGCCGCAAATTGCTCGGACTGACGATGATCGGCTTGCCGTTGATCGGCCTGAATCGAAGTCTCGTCTTTAACCGCAGCACCTTTCGCCGCGTCGAGCACATTCGAAAATGCGACAGACTCGCTCGCGCGCTCGCGCGTGAACACGTTGCGCGAAGGGTCAACTAACAGGTCCACAATCAGAAGGTCAACAATCTTGGTCGTCATAGGTATTCAACTTTAATCGACCTGGTCATGCATCCTCCGTGCCAGCCAAATCGTCGACGCGCCGCGAATTAACCAAATCATCCAAGGTGGCTTGTTCGGTGCGCTCAGCCAATTGCCGGATTCGGTCGCGCTCGCGTGCCTCGAAGCCCTCGAAAATCCGGGTACGCATCCGATTTTGACCGACGAACTCAACGGCCCCCTCATAACCGGTCCGGTTTTTCTCGATCACGTCGGCCTGCTCGGTACGGGTCTGATCCAGTTTCTTGCGAAACGCGTTCTGTAAATGCAACTCTTGCGCAGTTGCGCCCCCGCGCATTCCCGATAGCACGTAGTTATCAGCGTACTCCTTTGAGTACATCAAGAGCGCCTGCGAGAGATTTTTCGAATCGTCGAGGGCCTTGCGCTTGCCTCGGGCCTCGATCCGGGCTCGATCTTCGGCCTGTCGAGCCAGGCGTAGCAAGGTTTCGATCGTACGCAGCCGCATCAGGCGAACTGAGCCAGGCGCTCAATGGTCTCGGAAAACGGGGTCGATTCGGTCATGCCCTGCCGCAAAAACGTGTTGATCGCATCGCGCTTGGCCAGCGCCCGATCCAGAATCGGATCGCTACCTTGCGCATAGGCACCCATCGACACCAGATCCTGAGAACGTGACAGTTTGGACCACATCTGTTTAAAGGCACCCGCGCGTGACATGTGCTGAGCGCTTGCTACGCGAGGCATTGCCCGCGAAATCGAACGCTCCACATCAATTGCCGGGTAGTGCCCCATCTCCGACAAATCGCGCGACAGAAAAATATGGCCATCCAAAATCGCACGAGCCGTATCCGCCACCGGGTCATTGGTGTCATCGCCCTCGAGCAGTACGGTATAGAACGACGTCAAGGACCCCTGTTCATTGGACGAGTTGCCAGCCATTTCGACCAGCTCGGGGATTTTGGCAAAAACGCTCGGGGGATATCCCTTGGTCGCAGGCGGTTCACCCGTTGAGAGCGCAATTTCACGTTGCGCCATTCCAAACCTCGACAGCGAATCTAGGATCAGCACCGTGTGACGACCGGTATCCCGAAAATACTGGGCAACGCGAGTCGCATAAAAAGCCCCCCGCAAGCGCGCCAGGGGCGCGGCATCGGCCGGTGCCGCAACCACGACCGAGCGCTGTAAGCCCTTGGGTCCCAAAATATCGTCACAAAACTCACGCACCTCGCGGCCGCGTTCTCCAATCAGTCCGACCACGACAACGTCAGCTGCGACCCGCCCGGCCAGCATTCCGAGCAGAACCGATTTACCCACACCCGAGCCGGCAAATATGCCCACGCGCTGCCCGCGCCCGATCGTCAACAGCGAATCCACCGCCCGAACGCCCGTCTCGAGTGGTTCGGAAATCAGCTTTCGAGTCAGGGGATTGATTTCAATGCGCTCGCTGCCCTGACTCGAACTTGTCACGGGGGGCCGACCATCGAGGGGTCGACCAAGACCATCGACCACCCGCCCCAACAAGCGCTCGTCCACGCCAGGAGATGTTTGTTCAATCACCGAACGGTGGGCTCCGGCGCTTCGGCGCGGGGTACGCAACGGGTAAACCGCCGCCCCTGGCGCCAGCGGACGCGGCTGATCAACCCCCATGTAGAGGGTCACATCGCCGCGAAAACCCACCGACTCGATGTCCATCAGCTGCCCGGTCGATGACTCGACCCGGGCAAGCGATCCGATCGGCTGCGGCAGGCCCCGGACCTCATAAATGAGTCCGGTCACCCGATGTAGCGACCCGGTCCGAATCCCCATCGGAGTCGTCTTGAGAGAATCCCCGGCTTCCGAGAGCTCGCCGCGCGACCTGGAAAGTGGATCGAACTCTGCAACGGGTAGTGGAGCCGACGACTCCGGCGCTTGGGCCATCATCGCAGCGCCAGAGCGTGCGTGCCCGTTGAGCCACTTCGACGGACTCAAACCCTCAGTCATCGCCATCCAGCGGCAGACCTAAGGCCTGTCGCACCAATGCGCGTCGTGAATTCGCGCCGAGGTCGAGGCGCAATCCTTCGACCTCGACAAAACAAGAGCCACGAGGGATGTCCTCGTCCTCGACGAGCGCCACCTTGCAGACCTGCTGTTCGCCCTCAGCCAGCAGGGCCCACAGAGCGGACTCGGCGGGGTGAACGCGCAAAAACAGCTGCTCCCCAGGCCGAGGAATCCGCCCCAGCGCCTCGGTGACCGCGTTAGTGAAGAATTCGCGGGCCATCGGTTGACCACCAGCCATCCGCTCGCCGACCTGGTACGCGAGCTCAACCAGTGACCCCCCGATCTCGTCGACCAAGGCGCGTTGGCCTTCGACCAGTGCGACCAGTGCGGCGCTCAGATGCTTGATCTGCTCAACCCCTTCCGCGTAGGCCGCTGCGTAGCCCTTGGAACTACCGTCATCAAAGCCCTGCTGATAGCCCTCGCTCAGGCCTCGTTTAAACCCTTCTTCGCGGCCGAGCGCAAACCCTTCTTCGCTCGCCGTTACGCGAATACCTTCGACCTCCTCAACGGTTGGCAACTGAATCGTCGGCGGAGGGACTTTCTCGATCGCGCGCTTGGGGCGCGGAGGATCAAACGACGGAACATCCCAACGACGAAATACAGCACTCATTTGGCGATCCGTCAGTTAGTGCAAAGTGTTCGGTACAGGGTTGGATCCATTGGGATCATCGGCGGGGCCACCCTCGGTTCCCCCCGCCAACGGCGCTTCGCCCGGAATTTTTACAGCGTCATCCGACTGGCGCAATTGCTGGCGAATCCAGCGCGCCAGGAGTTCCGGGTCGGCATGCACCTTTTGCTTGACGTCGGCGATCTCTCGGACCAGCTCTTCGGCCGTGGTCTCTTCGATCGTGATGGACGGACTAGACGAACCGGACGAAATGCGCGACACCATTCGTCACCACCCTATCGAATTTAAGCGGCAGGCTGCTCTTCTTTGAGCCATTCCTTGAAGATGGTCGAAACCACCCGGGGCTCGCGCTGCACATAATCGCGAGTGTATTCGAGCAGATCTTCGTATTCCTGTTGTTTCTCGGCATCGGCTCGAGTCCTGGCTTCTTCTTCTGCGCGCTTTTCTTCTTCACGCAGATGACGTTCTTCCTCGTCCTGAATCCGGCGCTTCTCGCGCTCGAGTTCGAGTTCCAGACGACGCTTGGCCCGCGCTTCGGGTGACATCGCCGCCAACTCTGACTTCAGACGTTCGTCCTCGGCCTCGTCCATCGTGACGCCGTCAACCACCAACTGCTCAGGCACTGGGGTAATCATTGGCTTGAGGATACCGAACACAAAGAACCCGAGTACCGCAGCAATCACGCCGTACTTCAGCATGTCCTTGCCAAACTCCATCACACCAGCATCCCGATAAAACGGAGTCGAGATAATCTTCTCGGGCGTGAACGGAATGTTGGCTACCGAAACCTTGTCGCCCCGGGTGTCCACGAAGCCCACCGCCTCGCGAACCAAGTCATTGATCTGTTTGATCTCCTGCTCGGAGTAGGCCGCTGGCTGCAGTTTGCCGTCCTTGTCCGGCACCTGCTTGAAGTTAACCGCGACCGCAGTCGACACCCGCTTGACGCCACCGCGAGCGCCTTTCACGTACTGAATCGCCTTATCAACTTCGTAGTTGGTCGTCGATTCCTTTCGACCGGCCGCGGCCACATCTGTCCGTCCAGCGGCACCAGCCCCACCCGCATTTTGCCCCTGCGCCCCAGGCTGAGCTCCCGCATTCGCGCCACCGGCCTGACCCGCTGCTGCAGCCGATGGCGCACCGGCTGCTGGGTCAACCGGAGCAGCGCCCGGAGGTGGTGGCTGATTTGTCAACGCACCGGGTATCCCCATCTGCTGGATGACGGGCCCCTGGGCCTCGAGGTTCTGCTGGCTCCGGATCGAAGCCGCATTGGGGCTCGAGTTTGGTTTGAACTGTTCCTCGGTACGCTCAATCGAGTTGAAGTCGATGTCGATTGCCACCTGCGCCTTGACGTTATCGCGACCTACGACCGGCTCGAGAATCGTCATGATGCGTTTGACGTACTGCGTCTCCATGTCGTTAACGTACTTGAGCTGCTGGGCGTCCATCCCTCCAGGGCCCAGGCGCTGAGCGTTGGGCGCAAGCAGACCGCCGTCCTGATCCACAATCGTCACCTGACTCGGCGCCATTTGCGGAACGCTGGAACTCACCAGATGGGTGATTGCCGTGATTTGGGTTTCTTCTAGAAAACGCCCCGGGTGCAACCGCAACATCACCGAAGCGCTGGGCTTTAATTGTTCGCGAACAAAGGCGCTGGGCTTGGGGATCGCCAGATGGACTCGCGCATTATCCACCGCCGAAATCGCAGAAATCGTCTTCGAGAGTTCGCCCTCAAGGCCACGCTGATAATTGATTTGTTCGACAAACTGACTGGTGCCGAGCTTTTGATTCTCGAGTAGCTCAAAACCAACAAATCCGCCCTTGGGCAGCCCCTGTCCGGCGAGCTTTAGGCGGGTGTCGTGGACCATCCCGGCCGGAACCAAAATCGCCCCGCCACCTTCGCTGTATTTGTACGGTACCTGCATCTGCTGCAACGACGCGACGATGGCTGCACCGTCTTTGTCGTTGAGATTCGAGAACAACACCTTGTCGTCGCCGGACTTTGGCATCGACATAAACAGCGCAACCGACGCTGCGATGAGACCGACGACGATGCCCCAAAGGGTCAGGCGCTGCCAAGTCTCCAACAAGCTATAGCGCGTGCGCGCTTCGTCCCAGGACGGACGCAAGCCCATAATCCCCTCGAACAGAGGGGGGGTCATCATTTTCGGAGGCGGCTTTTGATTCTCTTCCGCAACTTCTCCGTTGCCGTTGGCCCCAACGGCAACTACTGCACCAGGATTCGTCATCGTCTGTTGAGGTTGGGCCGAGGCACCTTAAGAGGAAGTAACTTGTCGGTCGCGAGGCGAAATGCTCTCATTCCACCCGAAGTGAAACCGACTCCAACTGATATTGTGGCTAATAAATGAGCCTTCTGGCAACAAGTGCCGACAAACGACCCTAAACAAATCCCCTCCGCGACCGCTCTTCACGATGCTTTTGCAACGTTTGTGGTTGCCGCTGAGCAGTTGCAGGCCTCTCACAACGTCTTATCCAGACGGGTGGAAGACCTCGGTCAGGAATTAGCGGCCGCGTCCGGCAAGCTAGGCGCAATTGTCGACTCGATGCCCACCGGTCTACTGTTAATCGATGCCGCCGGTCGGATTGGGGACCACAATATCCAGGCTGAACACATTTTAGGCGTCTATTTGCGCGGGCAATCCTGGGCGCCAGAAGCCTTCGGCGAGCCGATTGGGATACCCGATCACTGGAAATTCCGTCAACCGGCTCAAACGCCCGTTGACCAGGTCACGATGGCCGGCCATCGAATCTGCCGGGTCATTGATCGGGTGACCCCTGCGGCCGGAGGGCTGGCCCCGATTCGCGCCGTTTATCTGGAAGATGTGACAGAACTTATTGCGGCCCGCGAACAGCTCGAAAAACACGAACAACTCGCGGCAATGGGACGCATGGCGGCCGAGTTGGCCCACCAACTCAGAACCCCCCTGGCTGCGGCCACCATCTACGCCGGCAATCTACGCAGCGACCGCCTCAGCGCTGAAGCCCGTACCTCGCTGGTTGCTAAAGTCTGCGATCGGCTGAACGCCACCGAACAGCTGGTGCGCGACACTTTGCAACTGATTCGCAAAGGACGCCTCGAAAAGAAGCCCGTATCAGCCAGCGAACTTGTGCAAGCGAGTCTGCAAACCGCCACGGCGCGGGCAGAGCAACGATCCGTCGCGTTGATTTATCGAGGCGACATCCCCGCGGCCTTCACCCTGGGCGAAGCCAATCAGCTGATCGCCTCGCTCGTGGTCTGCATCGACAACGCAATTGACGTCTCGACGGCTGGCCAGACCGTTGAGGTCAGCAGCCAGCACATGGGTGGCACCCTCGAATTCGCCGTGAGTGACCAGGGCCCTGGGATCGCGGGTGGCATCGCCGATCATATTTTCGAACCGTTTTTTACGAGCAAAGCCAATGGGACCGGGCTCGGGCTGGCCATGGCCCGTTCCAGAGTGCGGGCCCATGGGGGCGAAATCGGATTTGGGCCGCGGGAAGGGGGTGGCACCGTATTCAGGATCCGATTACCGGCACTTGAGGCTTTTTAACGTTACGCAGCCTCACCGGCGCACTAATCCTGGGCGATGAGGCGCTTTTTGGCGCGATTCTGATTGAAGACATGGACCTGATCATCGTGCCGGGACGGCACAACGTTGATGTGAATCCTCAGACTCCTAACGTGCCGCGGTTCATGGCGAAATAAACGGAAGCGGGAAAAAGGATGCGGGGGTCGCCTCCTGTCGCCCGATTTCGCCCTCGCCCCCGGTTACCCCCCCAGTCGCCCCCCGGGGAAGTTTTCTTCGACGATAAGATCACTCGGCGACGTGCGCTAACTGTCGAGCCTATTCTGACCGTTTTGAAAGCTGTTACGGGTGCCCCGCGTTTGTTGCTTAACGGTCAAACCCACTAAACCTCTGCCGATCTGTACGCATCCTTGAACAAGCCTCTGTGAGTTCCACCGCCTCCATTGCCGCCAAGCCACCAGCGCGCCGCGTCCTGGTCGTGGAAGATGATGAGTCCTTGCGCGAAGCCATCAGCTTCACGCTCGGGGTTCACGAGATCACGCATTGCCTCGCGAGCAACGGCATCGAGGCACTCGCATTGCTCAACAGCGAGACGCCAGCCATCATCGTCAGCGACGTTCGGATGCCCGAACTCGACGGCATTGGATTGTTGCGCGCCGTGCGCCGGCAAATGCCCGATGTGCCCTTTGTACTGATGACCGCGTATGCGGACGTGGCTGCCGCCGTAGATGCAATTAAGTGCGGCGCGCGCGAATTTTTGCTCAAACCGTTCCAGCCTGAGACCCTGATCGAAGTCGTCGAGCGCCATCGCGCCGACCCGACCGCCTCCGGTCCCGTGGGCGAAGACCCCGCTTTCCTTCAAATGCTCACCCGCTTGCGGCGCGTTGCCGCCAGCGAACTCTCGGTACTGCTGAGCGGCGAATCCGGCACTGGCAAAGAAGTTCTCGCCCGCGACGTGCATGCGCACTCACAGCGCGCGCGCGGCCCCTTTGTGGCCATTAACTGCGCCGCGATCCCCAAAGACCTGCTCGAAGCCACCCTCTTTGGCTATGAACGCGGCGCCTTCACCGGCGCCCAGAAAAGCCAGGCCGGAAAATTTGAGCTTGCCCACGGAGGTACGTTGTTTCTGGATGAGATTGGCGAGATGCCGCCCGAGCTACAAGCCAAACTGCTTCGAGTATTGCAAGAGCGCGTCGTCGAGCGGGTCGGATCACACCAGGAAATCTCGCTTGATTTTCGTCTCGTGGCCGCCACAAACCGTCGACTAGAACAGGCGGTTCGGGACGGACGGTTCCGAGAGGATCTGTACTTTCGGATCGGCGTGTTTCCGTTGGAGATCCCACCGCTACGCACACGAGTTAATGACATCGACGTTCTGAGCCGGCATTTTCTGAAGCGCTACTCTGCGCCGGCAGGTCGTCCGGGGGCACGACTTTCAGACGCTACGCTGATAAGGATGCGCCTGCACCCTTGGCCAGGTAACGTGCGTGAACTCGAGAACGTGATTCAACGTGCTCTGCTGATGGCTGATACGGACGAAATCATGCCGGATGATTTGGGGCTGCCGGTGCAAGAGGATTTCAAAGCGAGCGTCGAGCAAACAAGCATTGAAGACGCGCAGCCAGAATGCCAAGACCCGATCAAAAAAGCCGGCGAAGAGTTGCCCACGGCACACGAAGACCCCGCGGCGGCGGAAGCGACCAGCACCGGTGACCCAGTCGACATGCGCACAATTGAGCGGGAACACATCCTTCAAGTGTTGCGTA
>Ga0164294_10003107_pt1 | contig 14807 bp, 14 predicted proteins | sample GEODES005metaG_FD_111479 | JGI IMG/M metagenome (GOLD analysis project Ga0164294, IMG submission 111479) | Oligotrophic lake water microbial communities from Sparkling Lake, Wisconsin, USA - GEODES005 metaG | ecosystem: Environmental > Aquatic > Freshwater > Lake | place: USA: Sparkling Lake...
CGCGCGGGCAGCGGCGGCAACCATGTCGTCGCCCCATTGCGCGGCCCAGCGCTCGGCGGTGGCGGCGGGGAGCGCCGGCGGAGTCGGCAGGGTGACGCCGCGGCGGCTGAGCGTCCCAAACACGCCATGGACCAGCTTGCGCGGGCCGCCGTCGACCAGGGGCAGTACCGTCGCGATGGCGGCGTGGCCCGGCGTGCCGAGCACCAGCATCTGCGCGAGCGCGATGCGCAGCGCGAACCGCGCCTTGGCATCGTCGGGCAGCGCGCGCTGGGTCGCCGAATCGATCAGCGCGTCGAGATCGGGCAAGTGGCGGAGCACTTCGGCGGCGATCGCCCGGGCCAGCGCCCGATCGTTGTCGGCGCGCAGCGACGCGAGCGTGCGGCCCGACGCCTGTTCGATCGTCTCGCCCCGGCGCAGCACCGCATCGAGCAAGCGCAGGGCGGCCTGGCGCGCGGGAACGCCGGGGGGAAGGGGCTGGTTCATGCTTGAAGACCGGTCATCACCGGCCCATGTGACGGATGCTGCCGCACTCCGCAAACGAGATCGAGATGCCCCGCCCACCGCACGTCACACCGCCAGCCTATCTGACCCCCAGCCCACCGGTGCCGGAGCCCGAACAGATCGAGACGCCGGACGCTGACCCGCTGGGCGAAGATCCGACGCGCTATGGCGACTGGACGCTGAAGGGGATTGCGGTCGATTTCTGACGAACGGCGTGTCGGCGAAGCCTAGAAATCGTAGACTGCGCCGGGATGTGCTGCGACGAACCGGTGCGCTGGTTCGCCCGCGGCCGACAGCGCCGCCGCCAGATCGTCGACCGGCGCCAGACGCGGTTCGTCGGTCAGCTGGAACGTTCCCCAATGGATACCGAGCGCATGGCCGGCGTGCACGTCCTGCATGATCCGCACCGCCTCCGCCGGGTTTACGTGCTGCGCCGTCATGAACCAGCGCGGCTCATAGGCGCCGATCGGGATCAACGCGACCGTCGGCGCACCGTGCAACGCGTGTATTTCGCGGAAGATCGCGCCGTCGCCGTAACCGGTGTCGCCGGCGAACCAGACGCCGCCCGCCGGCGTATCGATGAAGTGCCCAGCCCATAGCGCCATGCGACGATCGCGCAGCCCGCGCGACGACCAGTGGTTCGCGGGTGTGAATGCGGTTCTCACCGTGTCGGACAGCGCGACTCGGTCGCCCCAGTCGCCGACATGGATGCGCGCGTCCGGGATCGCGCGGCGAACGATCGCGTCGTTGCCCAGCGGCATGACCATCGCCGGTCGGTCGCGATGGTGCAGGCGTCGCAGGGTGGCGAGGTCGAGATGGTCGTAATGGTTGTGGCTCAGCAGCACCGCATCGATCGGCGGCACATCGTCGAACGCGATGCCCGGCCGAGTCACGCGCTTGGGGCCGGCAAAGGCGATCGGGCTCGCGCGGTCGGACCATATGGGATCGGTGAGCAGGTTGATGCCCGCGACCTGGATCAGCGCCGTCGCGTGACCGACCATCGTAATGCGCAGACGATCGGTCCGCGCGGCGGGCGTCGCCGGCGCGACCGGGACCGTCGCCGGCCACGGGGCGCGGCGCTCCCCCCAGCGCCAGCGCAGGATGTCGCGCAATGACCGGTCGGTGGTCGGCTGGCCGGTGTTGAAGAACCGGACACCGTCGAAATGGTCGTTGGGCGGCCCGGCATAGTAACGATTGACGGGCATCCGGCCGACTGCGCGTGCGTCGGCTAGACGATTGCGGCGCGCAAGGTTGCGCGTAGGCCGGCGGGCGTCGAATCATATTCGACCGCGCCCTTCAGGCTCTTGGCCATCGCACCGATCAGCCGGCTGCCAAGCCCCGATCCTTGGGTGCGCGGCGTCGGTCCCAGCCCGACGCCGTCATCCTCGACCGCGAGCAGGAACGCGTCGGCGTCGCGGGTCAGCGATACGCGCACGTCGCCGGGGCTGGCCGGACCATAGGCATATTTGAACGCGTTGGAGACCAGCTCGTTGACGATCACCCCCAGCGACACCGCGCGGTCGGCGGGCAAGCGGATCGATTCGGCGGCAAGCGTCAGTGCGCGCTTCGGTGTCTCGCTCGCCCAGGCGCCGCCGAGTTCGTCGACCAGCGCCTGCAGGTAATCCTTCATATCGACGCCTTCGGCATCGTCGGTAGCATACAGGCTGCGGTGGACCTTGGCGATCGCGGCGATGCGGCGCTCGGTATCGGCCAGCGCCTCGCGCGCGGCGGCATCGGCCAGCGAGTTCGCTTGCAGCCGGACCATCGCCGTCACGAGTTGCAACGAATTGGCGACGCGGTGATTGACCTCACGCAGCAAAGCCTCGAGCCGGGCATTGGAGGCGCGCAGCTCCTCCTCGGCCTTGGCCTTGTCGCGCTCGAGCGCGGCGCGGGCGCGGACCTGATCGAGTGCGGCGCCGAGCAGATCGAAGAAATCCTCGCCGACCGTCTTAACGACATAGTCGGCGGCACCGGCCTTCAGCGCGGCGACGGCGATGCAGCCCTCCTCGGACCCGGTGACATAGACGACCGGGGGACAGCCCGGCGTCTCGCGGAGCTTCGCCAGTGTCTCCAGCCCATTCATCCCGGGCATATAGTGGTCGACCGCGATCAGGTCGTAGGAGTCCGCTGCCGCCATCGCGACGCCCTCCGCCCCGCTTTCCGCGCAGGCCACGTCGAACCCACGCCGCGTCAGCGCACGCGTCGCCAGCCGCCGCAGGCCGGCGTCGTCGTCGATGTAGAGCAGGCGGCGGAGCGACTGGGGCATCGGCCGTCAGCCTTCCACCTCGGGCACCTGGATCACCGACAGGAACAGGCCGAGCTGGCGGATCGCCTGGGCGAAGCTTTCGTAATTGACCGGCTTGGTGATGTAGACGTTGCAGCCGAGGTCGTAACAGCGCTGGATCTCGACCTTGTCATCGGTCGTAGTCAGCACGACGACGGGCGTGCGCTTGAGCGGCGAGCCCTCGGCCTTGATCTTCGTCAGAATGTCGGTCCCCGACATGTCGGGCAGGTTGAGGTCGAGCAGCACCAGCGCCGGACCGTTCAGGGCGGGACCGTTCTGATCCTCGAACAGATATTGCAGCGCAGTCGTGCCGTCGGTGAAATGGCTGATGTCGTTCAGGATACCGGCGCGACGAATGTTCTTTTCAATCAGGCGGGCGTGGCCTTCGTCGTCCTCGATCATCACGATCGATACGCTGCGGTGGTCGTTCATGTGCTTGGTCCCGTTTCAGAGAGCGTGGCGGGCAGGGTGACACGAAACGTGCTGCCTTGTCCCAGGGTCGATTCGAGGTCGATCGTGCCGCCCAAGCGATAGGCGAGCGCGCGCACGTGCGCGAGTCCGATCCCTTCGCCCTGCTGGTCCTGTACGCCCGATCGGCGGAACAGGTCGAACACGCGGTCGTGGTCGTTCGCTGCGATGCCGCGGCCGTTGTCGGCCACTTCGATAATGCGGCGCGGCCCGTCGGCACGGGCGCGCACGACGATTCGGCCCGGGCGGCCGGGGGCGAGATACTTCACGGCGTTTTCGATCAGGTTGGACACGATCTGCTCGATCGCCACGCGGTCGCTGACCAGGGAAGGCATCGGCGTTTCGACCACGATCGCCGCACCGCGATCATCGGCGGTGTGGCGCAGCGAGTCGCTGATTCCTTGCGTCATCGCGGCGAGGTCGATCGGTTCGGGCGCCAGCGTACGCCGTCCTTCGCGCGACAGCCGCAGGATGGCGTTGATCAGCCGGTCCATCTTCTGCGTCGAACTGCGGATGAAGCCGATCGCCTCGGGCAGATCCTCGGTCGCCGCCAGCCGAGCTTCGTCGGTGACGATATCCGGCGCGCGTTCGGCGGCACGATCGACCAGATCGGCCAGCGAGACGCGGGCGGCATCGAGCTCCGCGGTGAAGCCCATGACGTTGACCAGCGGCGAGCGCAGATCGTGGCTGACGATATAGGCGAAGCGCTGAATTTCCTCGTTGGCGCGAGTCAGGTCGGCGGTGCGCTCGGCCACGGCCCCTTCCAAGTCGGCATTGAGCAATTGCAGCCGGTCGCGCGCCGCACCGAGGTCGCGTGTATAGCGCATCACCGTGGCGACGGAGGCCGCGGCGACGAATAATACCAGCACGCCGGCGACGATCATCACCAGATAGAATGTGGTGAGACTCTTCTGCTGCGCGGCATCGCGTTGGACGAGCAGACGGTGCTCGTCGGCGTTCATCGCAGCGAACAGATCGCGGATGGCGCGCAGGCGGCGCGCGCTGGTCTCCGCGGCGAAGACGGTCGCGGCGTCGGCACGCCGCCCCGCCTGGGCAAGTGCGATGGTGGTTTCCTGCCGGGCGCGGATCGCGGCGATGCGCTGCCGCAGTTCGCCGATCCGCACGCGCTGGTCCGCATTGTCCGCGGTCAGGCCGGCGAGCCGATTGAGCCGGGGATCGATATGCACGAGGATCGATTGCCGGTTGTCGAGATAGGCCTGCATGCCGGTCAGGATATAGCCACGCCGCGCGGTTTCGGACTGTTCGACCAGCGCCTGCAGCTGCCCGATCGTCACCTCGACTTCGTAGGTGTGATTGACGCGTTGCGTATGCTCGGCGGTTTGGCTGGTCACCCAGGCCGCCGTGATCGCCGCGAGCGCCAGCGCGGCGAAACCGACGATCATGCACGTGACAAGGAAACGGCGTGCCAGCCCTTCCGGGGCCCCGAGCTTTTTCAGGATGACGCCGGACATTGGCCGCCGCTCTAACCGCTAGCGAAACGAAATGCCAGCAAAGCTGCCTTGATCGAGATCAAACGACTAGAGCAAGATGCCTTGCAGGTTAGGGCGCCCGATCGCGCCGCCGCCGCGCCGGCGCGCGACCTCCGTCTCGGCAGTGAAGCGGACGTCGGGGTCGCGATCGGTCAGGAAGCCGGCCAGGCTTTCCCCCGAAATCTCCTTCCAATCCTTGCCGCGATCCGGGCCCCAGCGCACGCGGGGCAGCAGCCCGGGCATGTTCGACCATTCGAGCAATTGCGCAACCGATGCTTCGTTGAGCATGTCGCGCAGGTGGAATGCCGTGACGTACGCGTCGGGAAAGGCGCGATGCGCCGGCAGGCCGCGTTCGTGGTCGATCCCTTCCGGCTTGCGCCAATACCGCAGCACCTGGTTCGAAAAGCTCGGGCTGTCCGGCCACAGCCGCATCGCGCACTTCCACGTGCAGATCCAATCGGCGCCGTGAGTCATGTTGGGCGTACAGAACTTCATCTCGAAATCGGCGCGGTGCGCGGCGAGCGCGAGGCGGCGCGGATAGGGATCGAGCACGGGGCGCCCGACGTCGATCCACAGCGGCGCGTCGGCGACCTGCTCGTCGAGGATGTGATGGATCGCCTGTGTGATCGGCGGGATCGGGCGGCCCGGATTGACCATCCGGTTGCCGCCGTCGCCGTACAAGTCCCACCGTCCGTCCGGTCCCAACGCGACATCCTGCCAGCCCACCTCGCACACGCCATGCGCGCCGGGGGTTTCGCCGGTGGTCTCGAGGTCGACGACGCGAATGATCGAAGGGGCGGTTGCCATCGGTTTGCAGATGGGCCTTTCCGCCCCGAATTGCCAGTTAGTGCCCCGCTTGCGGCCCGCGTTCGAGCCCGCTCGCGGCGAGTTGCGCGTCGATCTGGCCAAGCAGGCGGTCGAGTGCGGCCTGATCCTTCGCCTCGGCGCGGGCGACCAGCACGTCCTGCGTGTTGGACGCGCGGAGCAGCCACCAGCCGTCGGCCGTATTGACGCGCGCGCCATCGGTACGATCGACATCGGCGCCTGCCGTTTCGAGCCGGTCGAGCACTTCGTCGATGACCGCGAACTTGCGGGTCTCGTCGACCTGGAAGCGCATTTCGGGGGTGTTGACCATCGCCGGCATGGCGCCCCGGATCTCGGTCATCGACTTGCCGATCATGTGTACCGCGCGGATCAGCCGGACGGCGGCATATTGCGCGTCGTCGAACCCGTAGAAATCGTGCGCGAAGAAGATGTGGCCAGACATTTCCCCCGCGAGCGGGCTGCCGGTTTCCTTCATCTTGGTCTTGATCAGCGAGTGGCCGGTCTTCCACATCAACGGCGTGCCGCCGAGTTCGGCGATGCGGTCGTAGAGCGCCTGGCTGGCCTTCACGTCGGCGATGATCGTCGCGCCGGGCAGTTCCTTCAGCACAGGTTCGGCCAAAATGGAGAGAATCTGGTCGCCCCAGATCACGCGGCCTTCGCCGTCGATCGCACCGATCCGGTCGCCGTCGCCGTCGAAAGCCACGCCGAAATCGAGCTTTTTCTCCGCGACGAGCGTTTTGAGATCCGCGAGGTTCTTTTCCTCGGTGGGATCGGGATGATGATTGGGAAAATTGCCGTCCACGTCGGTAAACAGCAGATGATGCTCACCCGGCAGGAGCTTGGTGAGCTTCTCGATCACCGGACCGGCGGCGCCGTTGCCCGCGTCCCAGCCGATCCGATACGCGCCGCCGGCATAACCGGCCATCAGGCGGCCGACATAGTCGTCGACGATATCGACGTCCGTGACGATGCCCTCGCCTTCCTCCCAGTCGCCGTCCGCCGCCATCTGGCCCAGCTTCTGGATGTCCTCGCCAAAGAACGGGCGGTGCTGCAGCACCATCTTGAAGCCGTTATACTCGGCGGGGTTATGGCTGCCGGTTATCTGGATGCCGCCATCCACCTCCAGCTCGGCTTCCGCATAATATAGCTGCGGGGTCGGACCCATGCCGGTCCGCACGACATCGACGCCTGACGCGATCAGGCCCTCGACCAACGCCGTCTCCATGTCCGGCGAGTGCGTGCGCCCGTCGCGCCCCACCGCCACGCGCGTGCCGCCGGCGCGGCGCAGCACGGTCGCAAAGCTGCGTCCAATCGCGCGCGCATCGTCGGTCGACAGCGTTTTGCCGACGATCCCGCGGATATCGTATTCGCGCAGGGAAGAAGGGTCGAAACGGTGGGTCATGGAAACTCCCGGAATTGTGTCGTGCGCCCAATCCGCGACAGGGCGCGAAAGTTCAATAGCGGCGGCGTCCGATTCATGCCTTCCCGGCGAAGGCCGGGGTCCAGTTGCGACCGGCCCGATCCTGGACCCCGGCCTTCGCCGGGGAGGCGTCAGGGGTTGGGGCTATCGCCTTTCAGCAGCGTATCGCGTGCGGCGTTGACGCGCTGCGCGAGTTCGGCCGAGCCGCCGTGATCGGGGTGCTCCGCGAGCAGCAGCCGACGGTGGGCGGCGCGGATGTCGGCGTCGCTCGCCCCCGTGCCGAGCCCCAGGATACCGAGCGCATCGGCGCGATCGGGCGGCGGCGACGCCGGACCCTGCGGACGCTTGCCGCTGGTGTGCACGCGCTTCGGCCCCTGCCACAGCCACCAGCCGAACCACGCGACCGCCAGCGCAAGGAGCAGCTTCGTCATCAGGCGAAGAGCGGCATGACCGGTTCGGGGAGCGCGAGCGCCGCCATCATCTCGCGCAGTTCCTGGCGCGCGGCGACATGGCTCAGCCCCATCTCGCCGAACTCGCGGCTGTCGATCATCGTCAGTCCCTTCGGGAACAGTTCGCGATAGATCACGCGCTCGCCCAGACCCGGGATGATGCGAAAGCCGACGCGCTTGGCCAGTTGGTCGAGCGCCTCGGACACGCGGCGCATGTTGCGCGCCTCGATATGCTGGAGCCGGTTGCGCAGCACGACCCAGTCGATCGTCGCGCCGTCCGACTTCGCCCGCGCCTTGCGCGCTTCCCAGATCAGTTCGGAATAGAAGCTGGGGCGCGTGACCTTGAACGTATCCGGATCGACCTGGCCGATCAGGTCGAAATCGACGAAGCTGTCGTTCATCGGCGTGACGAGCGTGTCGGCGCGCGCCGCCGCCATCCGGCCGAAGCGATCGTCGCGGCCCGGCGTGTCGATCACCAGGAAATCGGCATCGCGGTCGAGCTGGTCGAGCAATTCGGTGAAGCGCGCCAGGCTCTCGCCGTCGTGTGCGGCGAAGGTCGGCGTGGGCAGTTCGCGACCGGTGCGCTTTTCGGTCGCCTGGCGATTCTCGAAATAGCGCGCCATCGTCTGCTGGCGATGGTCGAGGTCGAGCGCGGCGACGCGCGCGCCGCGCGACTGCAGCGCGATCGCGACATGGACCGCGGTGGTCGACTTGCCGGTGCCGCCCTTTTCGTTGGCGAAGACGATCGTATGGGGTTTGCGGGCGTCCGCCACGTGCTGACCTTGTTGCGTGAACTCTCCTCTGCCCATTACAGCCGAAACCGAAACTGTCGAAGGTCAAATACAGTGCAGGTCGTCCATCATCTGTCCGATTTGAGACGCGCGGTCGCGGCCTTGCGCAGCGATGGGACGCGGATCGGGCTGGTCCCGACGATGGGCGCGCTGCACGCCGGGCACATGGCACTGGTCGGAGCGGCGCGGGCGAGCGGCGCGAAGACGGTCGCGTCGATCTTCGTCAACCCGAAGCAGTTCGGCCCGAACGAGGACCTCGCCCGCTATCCGCGACCGGCCGAGGCCGACACCAGGCTGCTGACGGAGCACGGCTGCGACCTGTTGTGGATGCCCGGCGTCGACGAGATGTACCCGAACGGGTTCGCGACCAACGTGTCGGTGTCGGGCGTGAGCGAGGGGCTGGACGGTGCGGCGCGACCGGGACATTTCGACGGGGTCGCGACGGTGGTGGCAAAGCTGTTCAACCAGGTCCGGCCCGACGCGGCCTATTTCGGGGAGAAGGATTTCCAGCAGCTCGCGGTGATCCGGCGGATGGTCGCCGATCTTGACCTGGGGCTGGCGATCGTCGGCGTGCCGACGGTGCGCGAGGGCGACGGTCTGGCGCTGTCGTCGCGCAACGCCTACCTCTCGCCCGACGAGCGCCGCCGTGCGCTGGCGCTGCCGCGCGCACTGGCCGAGGCCAAACGCGCGATCGAAGCGGTCGAGGACGGCGCCATTCCTGCCGCCATGGCGTCACTCGCCGCAGCCGGGTTCGCCACCGATTATGTCGCGTTGGTCGATGCCACCACGCTGGGCGCGCCGGTCGCGGGTCAGCCCCGCCGCCTGCTCGCCGCTGCGCGGATGGGGACGACGCGATTGATCGACAACCTGCCCATCGCCGCTGCGACCAAGGTCTAACCCCAGGAAAAACAGGGTTAAATCGCGTTAACCATTTGTTGACCGCTTCCCGGCCAATCTGGTTCGGCCAAAGGGACAAAAAGGGGTTGGCGTCATGGGCAGTAGCCTGAAGAGTGCGCAGTTTCTGATCGAAAGCCGAATGCGCGATGCCGCGCGCGGCAATTGGGATGCCTGTTACGATCTGGGGGTGGACTATTCGACCGGCGTCAACGGCGTCGGGCTCGACTTGGTCGAAGCGCACAAATGGTTCAACATCGCCGCGTCGCGGGGTGGCCACGAAAGCGCGCGTTACTGTCGCGCCGAAGTCGCCGACGAGATGACCGCGCGCGAAATCGCCGAGGCGCAGACTCGCGCCCGGGCGTGGTTGAACGAGACGTCGCGCCGCGCCGCCTGACGCTAAGTTTACACTAGCTTTACACTATCGACGCCGTTTTCGGCGGGCAATGCCGATGGCGTGCGACCACGTGTCGGCATCGGTATCTGCCTTCACGATTCTACCGACGATGAGAAAGAGCCGACAGCAACGCTGTCAGGTCAAATCCTACATTGCCAGCACAATCGTGCTTCCGCGAAGGCAGGTGCACGGGATAGCGCGCGATGCATAACCCTAGGCTCCTGCCTTCGCAGGAGCACGGGAAAGGGTCAGCTGCTCGCCTTCGCCTTTTTCGGCGCGGCCTTCTTTTTCGTCGACGCTTTCTTCGCAGCCTTGCGCTTGCCCTTTGCCGGCGCCGCGGCGGCCCGCGCGTCGATCAGTTGCGCGGCTTCTTCCAGCGTCAGCGCATCCTTGTCGATCGACTTGGGCAAGGTCGCATTGGTCGTGCCGTCGGTGACGTACGCGCCGTAGCGGCCCTCCATCAGCTTGATCTCGGCCTCGGTGCGCGGATGCGCGCCCAATACCTTCAGCGGCGCCTGAGTCCCGCGCGCCGGCCGCCCGCCGTTCGCCGCCGCTTCGGCCAGCTTGACGACCGCGGCGTTCATGCCGGTCTCGAACACTTCCATGGTCGATTGCAGCCGGGCATATTTGCCGTCGTGCGCCAGATAGGGACCATAGCGCCCGATCGACGCGGTGATCGGCTTGGCGGTCTCCGGATGCACGCCGACCTCGCGCGGCAGGCTGAGCAGCTTGAGCGCCCATTCCAGGTCGAGTTCGGGAATGTCCTTGGGAATCGACGCGCGCTTGGCGTCCTTGCCCTCGCCGAGCTGGATGTACGGCCCGAACCGCCCCGACTTGCGCTCCACCTCCAGGCCGGTGGCCGGGTCCTTGCCTAGCCCTTCCGGCCCCGTATCCTCGCCCTCGGCGCCACCCGGCTGCGCGAAGCGGCGCGTGTATTTGCAATCGGGATAGTTGGAGCAGGCGATGAACGCGCCGAACTTGCCGCCGCGCAACGCGAGTTGGCCCTGGCCGCAATTCGGGCACAGGCGCGGATCGCCGCCGTCGGCCTTGTCGGGAAACAGATAGGGCGCCAGGAACTGGTCGAGCTGCTGCGTCACTTCGGACGGCTTGAACTCCATCACTTCGGCGGTGCGCGGCTTGAAAACACGCCAGAACGCCTCGAGCACTTTCTGCCACTGCGCGCGGCCGCCCGAAATCTCGTCGAGTTCGGCCTCCAGCCCCGCGGTATAATCGTAGCTGACGTAGCGTTCGAAGAAGCGTTCGAGGAACGCCGTCACCAGCCGGCCCGATTCCTCGGCGAAGAAACGGTTCTTTTCGACGCGGACGTACGACCGGTCCTTCAGCACTTGGATCGTCGAAGCATAGGTCGACGGGCGGCCGATGCCGAGTTCCTCGAGCCGCTTGACCAGCGACGCTTCGGAAAAACGCGGCGGCGGCTGGGTGAAATGCTGTTCGGCGGTCACCTCGCGCTTGGCCGGCACGTCGCCGTCGCGCAGCCGCGGCAGGCGGCGGCCCTCTTCGTCCTCGCTGTCGTCCGTCCCTTCCTCGTAGAGCGCGAGGTAGCCGGGGAAGATCACGACCTGGCCGGTCGCGCGCAGCCCGTGGCGGCCGGTGCCGTCGGCCAGGTCGATCGTCGTGCGCTCCATCCGTGCGCTCGCCATCTGGCTCGCCATCGCGCGCTTCCAGATCAAATCGTACAGCCGTCCATGGTCGCCGGACCCGGCGCGGTCCTTCGCGAAATCGGTCGGCCGGATCGCTTCGTGCGCTTCCTGCGCGTTCTTGGCCTTGGTCTGATACATCCGCGGCTTGTCGGGGACGTAGCTGGCGTCGTAGCGGTTGGTGATGGCGTTGCGCGCAGCCGAAATCGCGCTGCCGTCCATCTGCACGCCGTCGGTCCGCATATAGGTGATCGCGCCGTCCTCGTAGAGGCCCTGGGCGATCCGCATCGTGTGGCTGGCCGAGAAGCCGAGCTTGCGCGCGGCCTCCTGCTGCAGGGTCGAGGTCGTGAAGGGCGGCGGCGGGTTGCGCGTCGCGGGCTTGGTCTCGACGGACTGGACGGTGAAGCGGCCGTTCTCGACATCCGCCTTCGCCTTCATGGCGTCACCTTCGGCGCCGATCGTCAGGCGGTCGATCTTGTCGCCGTTCCATTTGACCAGCCGCGCGGTGAAGCTGGTGCCGTCCTGCTCCAGCGTGGCGGCGACCGACCAATATTCCTGGGCCGTAAACGCTTCGATCTCGCGCTCGCGATCGACGATCAGGCGCAATGCCACGGACTGGACTCGGCCGGCCGACTTGGCGCCGGGCAGCTTGCGCCACAGCACCGGCGACAGCGTGAAGCCGACCAGATAATCCAGCGCGCGGCGGGCGCGGTAGGCGTCGATCAGATCCTCGTCGAGCTCGCGCGGATGCCGCATCGCCTCGGTCACGGTCGCCTTGGTGATGGCGTTGAAGGTCACGCGCTCCACGTGCTTGGGCAGGGCCTTGCGGCCGCGCAGCACTTCCTGGACGTGCCAGCTGATCGCCTCGCCTTCGCGATCGGGGTCGGTCGCCAGGATCAGGCGATCGGCCTTCTTGGCCTCGTCGGTGATCGCCTTCAGCTGCTTGGCCTTGTCGGGATAATTCTCCCAATCCATCGCGAAGCCTTCGTCGGGATTCACGGAGCCGTCCTTGGGCGGCAAGTCGCGGACATGGCCGTAGCTCGCGAGGACGCGATAGTCCGAGCCGAGATATTTCTCGATGGTTTTGGCCTTGGCCGGCGATTCGACGATGACGAGCTGCATGGGTCTAGAAAAGCGTCCTTACGTGTACGCGTGTAAGGTGGGGTCGGGGAAATCGGTCCGTCAAGTCAGGCTGACGCGGCCCCCGGCATGCCGTTCCAGCCGGCCCGCCAGTTCGAGTTCGAGCAGGATCGTCGCGACGATCGCGGGCGGCAGGGTGGACTGGCGGATCAGCTCGTCGATCGCGACGGGGACCGGGCCGAGCAAGTCGGCGACGGCGCGGCGGTCGGCGTCGCCGGGATCGGTTGGCGGCATGGCGTCGAACGCGCTCGCGGGACTGCGCACCATGCGGGTGTCGATCGGACGAATCGATTCGAGGATGTCGGCGGCCGATTGCACCAGCGTCGCACCGTCGCGGATCAACTGGTTGCACCCTTGTGCGCGCGGGTCGAGCGGGCTGCCCGGTACCGCCATGACGTCACGCCCCGCTTCGTTCGCCAGCCGCGCGGTGATCAGCGAGCCGGAGCGCGGCGCGGCTTCCACCACGACGGTGCCGATCGCGAGCCCGGCGATGATGCGGTTGCGATGCGGGAAGTTGCGCGCCAGCGGCTCCATGCCGGGCGGCTGCTCGGCGATCAGCAGGCCTTGCTGCGCGACCGCTTCCTGCAGATCGCGATTCTCGGGCGGGAACGAAATGTCGATCCCGCTCGCGATGACGCCGATCGTGCCCGTGGCGAGCGATCCGTTGTGCGCCGCGGTGTCGAGCCCGCGCGCCAGGCCGGAAACGACGACCACGCCCTCGCGCCCCAGCTCGACCGCAAGCCCGCGGGCGAAGCGGCAGGCGGCGGCGGAGGAATTGCGCGCGCCGACCATCGCGACGACGGTGCGGTTCGTCAGCGCCAGGTCGCCGCGGATCGTCATCGCCGCGGGGGCATTGTCGAGCTCGGCGAGCAGCGGCGGATAATCGGCGTCGTCGAGGAACAGGTAGCGCGCGCCGAGCCGTTCGGCCGCGGCGATCTCGCGCGCCGCGACGCCCGCATCGACGACCTTGGGCGCGCGTCCGCCGCCGCGCGCCGCCAGGCCGGGCAGCGCCTCGATCGCGGCCTCGGCGCTGCCGAACCGCGCGATCAGCTGGCGATAGGTGATCGGCCCGATGCTCGGCGTGCGGATCAGCCGTAGGCGCGCGACGCGCGGATCAGCCATCCTTGCTGCCGCCGAACCGCGGTTCGGTGCCGGCGAACAGCCGGTCGATATTGGCGCGGTGCTTCCACAGCACGATCAGCGCCAGCGCGATCAGCAACAGCACCAGGTCGAACCGGCCGAACAGTGCCGCGCTGATCGGCGTCGATACGGCGGCGGTCATGCCGGCGACCGACGAAATCCGGAAGATCGCGAACAGGCCGAGCCAGACGATGGCGAATACCAGCACGATCGGCCAATGGAGCGCGAGGCAAATGCCGATCAGCGTCGCGACGCCCTTCCCGCCCCGGAACTTCAGCCACACCGGATAGATGTGCCCGACCAGTGCGGCGGCGGCGGCAGGCACTTCGTGGCCGGGAAACAGCCAGCCCGCGAGCAGCACCGCCGCCAGCCCCTTGCCGCCGTCGAGCAGGACGGTAGCGAGCGCCAAGCCCTTGCGCCCGGTACGGAGCACGTTGGTCGCGCCGATGCTGCCCGACCCGATCGCGCGCAGGTCGCCCGCGCCGAACGCGCGCGTCAGGATCACACCGAACGGTATGGATCCGAGCAGATATCCCAGCATCATCGCGCCCGCGGGCGCCGCCCACAGATAGTCGGTCGGCAAAGCCTCACCCCCTTGTGCCCACGAATATAGAGCGGTGACGCCACGCCGCCAATGATCTTGATCACATGGGCCGCCCCGCCCTACGGCGGAGGCAGATGGACGCGCGGCCGATCCTGTTGTTCGATTCGGGCGTCGGCGGGCTGTCGGTGCTGGCGGCGGTACGCAGCCTGCTGCCGGGCGCGAGCCTGACCTATGTCGCCGATTCGGCGGGGTTCCCGTACGGGACGAAGACCGAAGGCGAGATCGCGGCGCGGGTGCCGGCGCTGCTCGGGCGGCTGGCGGAACGCTACGACCCGCGGCTGATCGTGATCGCGTGCAACACCGCCTCGACCATCGCGCTCCAGCACGTCCGCGCGGCCCTCGACGTGCCGATCGTCGGCACGGTGCCCGCAATAAAGCCCGCCGCCGAATTGAGCGCGACTCGCGTCATCGGCGTGCTCGGCACCGAAGCGACGGTGCGCCAGCCCTATGTCGACGACCTCGCCGCGCGGTTCGCCGCCGATTGCGTCGTGCTGCGCCACGGGTCGGCGGCACTGGTCGAACTGGCCGAGGCGAAGCTGCACGGCGAGTCGGCGGATCCGGCGGCGTACCGCGCGGCGATCGCCGGGCTGTTCGGGCAACCCGACGGCGAGCGGATCGACGTGGTCGTCAACGCCTGCACGCACTTTCCGCTCGTCGTGGACGAGCTCGCGGCGGCCGCGCCCCATCCCGTGCGGTTCGTCGATGGCGCCCCCGGTATCGCGCGGCGCGTCGCATATCTCACGCAA
>Ga0164294_10003109_pt1 | contig 14802 bp, 15 predicted proteins | sample GEODES005metaG_FD_111479 | JGI IMG/M metagenome (GOLD analysis project Ga0164294, IMG submission 111479) | Oligotrophic lake water microbial communities from Sparkling Lake, Wisconsin, USA - GEODES005 metaG | ecosystem: Environmental > Aquatic > Freshwater > Lake | place: USA: Sparkling Lake...
CCGACGCCGTGCTGGTCGTCGACAAAAGCCGCGGACAAGATGTGAAGCACATCGTCGCGCAACTCCATGGCGCGGGGCGCACCGAACACAACCTGCACCGTCTGGTTCATCGGCCCTGGGGCTGGTACGACGGCATCGACGAAGGAGCGCGGTTTCAGGTCAAGCGCATCCTCGTCAAGCCGGGCGCATCGCTCAGCCTGCAGATGCACCACCACCGCGCCGAGCACTGGATCGTGGTTCGCGGCACAGCCGAAGTCACCAACGGCGAGCAGGTGATCCTGCTGAGCGAAAACCAGAGCACCTACATTCCCCTGGGTCAGGTCCATCGGCTGTCCAACCCAGGCAAAGTGCCACTCGAAATCATCGAGGTGCAATCAGGCAGCTACCTCGGCGAAGACGACATCGTGCGCTTTGACGACACCTACGGTCGCACCAAGTAGCCGCTCAGCGTCACATTGCTGAGGCCGCAGACCCCAGGCCGCTGATGCGCTTGCGGTCCTTGTCGTTCACGGCCTTGAGCAAATCGGCAATGAACTGGTCTTGCATGGTGTAGGCGCGGGCCGTGTCTGGATCAATCGAAGACACCCTGAACAGCAGGCCGTCGGGGATTTGCCCCGTCAGGCTCAACTTCATTTCGACCAGTCGCTGCTCCACCTTGTTGCTGATGGACGTGTCGCCCACCGCAAACCAGTAGGTCACCGGCTCCTTGCGCGGGCCCATGCTGGTGGACAGCCGCTTGCCGGCGATCTCGCCAAACGGCGTCACCAGCTGCACCTCTTGGAGCCCGAGCAAGGTGAAGCCCTGGGCCGGGTAGCAGATCTCGGGTTTGTGCGAGGCCAGGCCTCCGCGCTGGTCATCGCCATAGGCCAATGAAAGCATCACCGTGTAGCCAGCCGAGTTCACATAGGTTCGGCTCAGCATCTGGCTGTAGAGCTTATCGAGCAGCTGCTTGGTTCCCGGGTCGACGACCGACGTCGCACGCTCGGGCAGTTCACGCCAGCCCTCGAATTGACGCGGGATGCTTTCTTCCAGCACGAAGCGTGGCCCGGCCTGCGTGGCCTTGACCGAGGGCTTGAGCACAAAGCCGGCGACCGATGCCGAGCACATCAAGGCGGCCAGCAAGATGGACAGGTTCAGTACTTTCATCGGGGGTCGAGCCAAGCGGTGGTGATCGCAGTCTACTGGGGCCAAACAAAAAGGACCCAGGAGCCAAAGCGCCTGAGTCCTTCTTCTTAATTTTGGTGGGCCCTGAGTGACTCGAACACTCGACCTACGGATTAAGAGTCCGCTGCTCTACCAACTGAGCTAAGAGCCCCACGTGTGTGGCGTGTTTGGAAAAACCTGAACCGGTGGATGGTGGGTTGTGCGGGACTCGAACCCACGACCTACGGATTAAAAGTCCGCTGCTCTACCAACTGAGCTAACAACCCCCGGGCAGCCGAAAATTATAGACCGGCTCATCGCAACGCCAGCGTGGTTTTAATGGCTCAGGCGCACAGCGCACGCATCGCCTGTGCCGCAGCCACCATGCCAAAGGTGGCGGTCACGCTCACGCTGGAGCCATAGCCGTGGCAGTTGAGATTGCCTTGTGCCTCGCACGACTCGGCAGGCGCTAGCACCGCTTCGCGCGAAAACACACAGGCCACGCCCACAGGCCCGCTGCGCGCGGCGCCATGGTGCTGGCGCAGGCGTTGGCGCAGCGAAGCGAGCAAGGGGTCGTGTGTGACGCTGGCCAGATCGGCCACCTCGACGGCTTGTGGCTTTTGCTTGCCGCCCGCGGCCCCCACGCTCACCAAGGCGGTGCCGGTGGAAATCGCCCAGGCGGCCAGCGTGGCCTTGGCGCGCACTTGATCGCACGCGTCGATCACGGCATCGACCGGACACGGCAACAAGGCTGGCCAGTTGGACTCGTCGACGAATTCTTCGACCGGTATCAGACGGCAGCCGGGGTGAATGTCGGCCAGCCGCTCGCACAGGGCGAGTGCCTTGGACTGCCCCACGGTGCGACCGGTGGCCTGCACCTGACGGTTGATGTTGCCTTCGGAGACGTGGTCCAGATCGATCAGGACCAGGCAGGCCACGCCGCTGCGCGCGAGCGCCTCGGCGGCCCAGGAGCCCACGCCGCCCAAGCCCACCACCGCCACGCGTGCGCCGCGCAGTCGCTGGTAGTTGGCGTCGCCATGAAGTCGCCGCAAGCCGCCAAACCGGCGCTCAAGATCGGTGTCATCGCCCTGCGCGGGCCGCTGGCTCACTTGAGCGCGGCCAACCGCTCCTTGCCGGCCACGGCAGCCTCGGAGTTCGGATAGGCCTTGAACAGCTCATCCAGCGCCTTGCGAGCCGAGCGGGTCTCTTTCAGCTCGAAGTGGCAGTTGGCAACCGCCAGCAGGGCCTCAGGCGCGCGCGGGTCTGCGGGTTGGCCGCTGACAAAGCTGCGAAATGAAGCCACGGCCGCCGAGTAATCCCGCTTGCCGTACTGCGCGTTGCCCAGCCAGAACAGCGCCGACGGGCCATAACCGCTGGTCGGATAACGGGTGCGAAACGCGCTCAGCGCACTGACCGCAGCCGGGAAATTGCCGCTTCGCACCAGCGTCATGGCCGCCTCATATTGGCGGATCTCTTCGGCATCGGCGGTGAATTCCTTGCCGTCGATGGTGGCCTTTTGCGGCTCGAGTTGGCGCAAGCGACCGTCGACCTCACGCAGCTTCAGCTGGGTCTCGCTGAGGTCGCGCGCCAGCTGCTCGATCGTGCCGCGCAAGCGGGCGTTCTCGGCACGCATGAGCTCGGTCAAGTTGCTCATGTCGAGCAAGCTCTTGCGCAACTGGCCGATCTGCTCGGATTGCTCGATGTCGCGCAATCTTTGCTGTTCGGCGGTTTGGTCTATCTTCTGGCGCAACTCAAGAATGGCCCGCCGCGCCTCGTCATCGCCAAACAGGGCCGCCTGCGCTGTCGAAGACATCAGCGCGAGCAGCAGCCCTGCAGCCAGACAACTGCCACGAAGTTTGGTGTTGGGCCAGTTCATGCCTCAGCCTTCAACGGTTGGTGAGTTCGACGCGGCGGTTCTTGGCGTAGGCGGCCTCGTCAGAACCGGTGGCGGCTGGGCGCTCCTTGCCGAAGCTCACGGCCTCAAGCTGGTTCTCGGCGGCGCCAGACACCACCAGCGCACGCACCACGGCCTCAGCGCGCTTTTGGCCCAGGGCGAGGTTGTACTCACGACCACCGCGCTCGTCGGTGTGGCCTTCGGCAGCCATGCGCTTGGCACGGTTGGCGGCAAGCACCTTGGCGTTGAGGTCGATCACACGGCGAGCGTCATCGCGCACGGTGTAGCTGTCAAAGTCGAAGTAGACGATGCGGTCGGCACCGGTGGTGTCAGCCGAGCCCTTGGTCAGGTCCACGCTGGTGACCTGGGATTGCGCAGGCGCGGTCGTGTCCACCGGGGTGGCCGTGCGGTTTTCAACTGGCGGTGCCTTGTCGTCGAGCTTGACGCTGGAACCGCAGCCGACCAAGGCAGCAGCACAAATCGCCGACAACAAAACACTGGAAGCAGATGACGGGGAAAGACGTTTGAAGCTCATGGGATCTCCTTGGGATGGGTTGAAAGAAAGTGGCGGAAAACTCTAGCGGCCGAACGGGCCCCACACGGGCTCGCGAACGTCAGCACTGGTCGACACCAAACGCGCGCGGATCTTGCCGTCGAGCGTGGTCGTCATCAACACGTCGCGGCCCTGGGCCCGCGAGGCGTAGATGATGAGCCGGCCGTTGGGCGCAAAACTGGGGCTTTCGTCGTCGCTGGTGTCGCTGAGCAGTTGCGGCGCGCCGCCCGACAGCTCTTGCGTGTACAGCCGGAAGGCGTTGCCTTGTCGCGCAATGTAGGCCAGTGTTCGGCCATCGGGGCTGACGGCCGGGCTGATGTTGTAACTGCCGGCAAAGGTGATGCGCTCGGCGCCACCGCCACCGACTGATGTGCGATAGATCTGCGGGCTGCCGCCACGGTCGCTCACGAAGTAGACGAACTGCCCGTCGGGCGAGAACGCCGGCTCGGTGTCGATGCCCATGCTTTGGGTCAGCCTCCGCACGTTGTCGCCGTTGCGCCCGATCAGGTAAAGCTGCGAGCCGCCATCGCGAGACAGCGTCACAGCCAGCGTCTGGCCATCGGGTGACCAGGCCGGCGCGCTGTTGGAGCCCTTAAAGTTGGCCACCACGCGCCGCTTGCCGCTGACCACGTCCTGAACATAGACCACCGCTTTTTGGCTCTCGAACGACACGTAGGCCAGCTCACGCCCATCGGGCGACCATGCCGGCGAAATGATGGGCTCGGCGCTGTTCAGTGCCACCTGCCCGCCTTCGCCATCGGCATCGGCAATGCGCAGCGTGAAGTTGCGACCCGCCCGCGTCACATAGGCAATGCGGGTTGAGAAAACGCCCTTCTGGCCGGTGAGTTTTTCATGCACGTAATCGGCGATGCGGTGGGCGGCCAGCCGCAGATCGGCCTGTGCCACGAGCGTGCTTTGCCCGCCGAGCTCTGCGCCCTTGACCACATCCCACAGCTTGAAGCGCACATCAAAGCGACCATCGGCCAAGCGGGTGACCGAGCCGACCACCAGCGCGTCGGCGGCGAGCGCGCGCCACTGCGCCATCGTCGGCTTGGCCTCCTCATCGATCACCTCGCGAGCGTCGACGCCACGAAACAGCCCGCTGCGCTCGAGGTCGGCACGCACGATGGCCGACAGCACTTGTCCGTAGCGGTCTTCATCGCGAAAGCGCGCAATGGCGATCGGCACCTGCGACGCACCCACGCCAGACATCTCGACGCGAAACTGGGCCTGGGCCACTGGCGAGGCCAACGCCCAGATGACCAGCGCCAGCAACAAACCCTGAATGAAGTGAAAGCGGCTGGCTGGAAGAGTTCTGAGCATGACCTGTGAAAGCAAAACCAATGGGATGGGCTCTGGCAACAAGCAAGAGTTGCTCTCGATGATAGGCGCGGGTCGGTAACCCCTTACAGGCGACGAACCTTGACCGCCTTGCCCTTGACCTTACCCGCGTTCAGGCGCCTCACCGCCTCGTCGGCGATGCCCGGCTCCACCGCCACATAGGTCGAGAACTCGTTAACGTTGATCTTGCCGATCTGCGCGGCCTCAAAGCCCATGTCCTTGGTGAGCGCGCCCAGCACGTCGCCGGCGCGGATCTTTTCCTTGCGCCCGCCGAGGATCTGCAGCGTGGCCATGGGCGGGCGCAGCGGCTCGGTGCTGGCGGACGTGAGCTCGGCCAACGGGTGCCACACGCTGGCGCTGCCTTGCATCTCATCGATGCGCCCGACGCGGCCCATCTCGTCCATGCTGGCCAGGCTGAACGCCCAGCCCGCTTCGTCGGCGCGGCCGGTGCGCCCCACGCGGTGCGTGTGCACCTCGATCTCGGGCGTGATGTCGACGTTGATCACCGCCTCAAGGTGGGCGATGTCGAGCCCGCGCGCGGCCACGTCGGTGGCCACCAGCACGCTGCAGCTGCGGTTGGCAAACTGCACCAGCACCTGATCGCGCTCGCGCTGATCGAGATCACCGTGCAGCTCGAGCGCCACCACACCCTGGCCTTGCAGCACCGCCACCAGATCGCGGCACTGCTGCTTGGTGTTGCAAAACGCCAGCGTGCTGACCGGTCGGTAGTGATCGAGCAACAGACCCACCGCGTGCAGCCGCTCGCTTTCCTTCACCTCATAAAAACGCTGGCGGATCTTGGTGGTGGCGTGCCGCTCGGTGAGCTTGACTTGCTGCGGATCGCGCATGAAGCGTGTGGCCAGCTGGACCACGCCTTCGGGGTAGGTGGCCGAAAACAGCAGCGTCTGGCGATTCTTCGGGCAGTGCTGGACGACGGTGGCGATGTCTTCGGCAAAACCCATGTCGAGCATGCGATCGGCCTCATCGAGCACCAGCGTGTTGAGCGCTTCGAGCGGCAGCGTCTCGCGCGACAGGTGATCGAGGATGCGACCCGGCGTGCCCACCACGATGTGCGCGCCATGCGCCAGGCTGGCGATCTGCGGGCGCATCGTGGCGCCACCGCACAGCGTGAGGATCTTGATGTTGTCTTCGGCGCGCGCCAGCCGGCGCAGCTCTTGCGTGACCTGCTCGGCCAGCTCGCGCGTGGGACACAGCACCAGCGCTTGCACCGCAAAGCGCCGCGGGCTCAGATTGGCCAGCAGCGGCAGCGCAAACGCCGCCGTCTTGCCGCTGCCGGTCTTGGCCTGCGCGATCAGGTCCTTGCCGGCCAGCGCCAGCGGCAAAGCCGCCGCCTGGATCGGCGTCATGCGCTCGTAGCCCAGGCGCTGCAGGTTCTCGATGACCGCGGGTGGAAGCGAAAGGCTGCCAAAGGCAGGGCCCGGTGTCGTGCTGGCGTGGGAATCGGTCATGTCCGATTGTCGACGCGCCGCCGGCGGCCAAGCATCGAAATCCCCCCGGCTGCGACTTCGCGTCCAATCGGCGCATGGAACACCCCAACCCCGCCGAACATCGCACCGAACAGAGGCTGACCGATCTCGAGATCAAGGCCAGCTTCACCGAGGACCTGCTCGATCAGCTCAACGCCGTCATCGTGCGCCAGCAAGACCAGATCGACCGCCTGGCGCGCGAGATCGAACGCCTGCGCCAGCAACCCGCCGAGCCGCAGCCGGGAGCCTTTCGCAGCCTGAGGGATGAGCTGCCGCCGCATTACTGAGGCGGTGACAGATCAACTACCGCGCAGAACGCTGAACTCTCTGAACAGCCGCGCTGTCAGTGGCACCTCGAGCTTCCAAACGATGCTCATCGGTCGATCGCCCTCGGCAGACTCCAGCGTCACCGGGCCGCAAGCGCGGTAGGCGTCACCTTTTCGCGGACGCACAAACAGCTGAAACCGCCAGCCATTGCCAGCGCTTTCCAGATAACGGCGGCCACCTGGAGTGTCCGCACCGGCGCTGTTTTGAGTTTGCCAATGGAATCGTTCCGCACTGATCGCGTAGTCGTGATACGAGAAGTTGCGCTCCCTGTAGCCCTCGCTCTTGTCCAGCGTGACGAACAGCAGTTCAGTCTTGCGAACTGGCAGTGACAAGACACCCGCCTGAAAAGGCACTCGTCGCTGTGCGGTCAACCAACCCACGGCAGTCAGCACCTCACGGATGCCGTAGGCAGCGTGCAAGTTCAACGGCGTATCTTCCAGTCCCGGCACACGACGGTCACCCAAGCTGCTGCGAGTCTGGAGCAGTTCAGCCAGCTCCATCAGTTCCTCGCTGATGGGCGGGTGCCGCGAGAGCCGCTCGACAAAGGCTTCTGGCCCAGCAGCCTGCTCGTGGCGTCCATCGATCTGATAAGCCAGCATTTGCAAGCCTGGGGCATTGCCGACAAGGTGGTCGCCGCTTGCTGCACCTGCCGCCGCCATTAAGGCCAGTCGCCTCGGATCATCCACGTGCAAGAGGTCACCCATGCGCCGGCTGAAGTAATCCTCCTCTGGCCCAGGTTCGGCAGCGATGAGCCCCGCATCCCGCTTGAGCGCAGTCCAACCGCTTCGGCCCTGACCGGTGCTGGATCGGTACACGTCCTCGATTTCCAAGGCCTGATCTCGCAGAAAGTCTGCAAGCCTCACCGTGGCCCGGCCACGTAAGGCGGCATGTGCCTGTAGTTCGGTACGCAGGCGCCGCCAGTTCTGGGTGGTGAGCGCTCGCAGGCCTTGGAGTACTTGCTCACGCGTGTGCTTTTGCAAATGGATATGACATCCCGGGGGCAAGCTGCCAAAACCGTCTTCAACCGCATCGACGAGCTCTCGCCTGGACAGCCCGGTCAGACCAGAAAGCAAGCGGTCAAAGCGGAAGTCGGCCCGGTGCTGCCCCACGAAATCGAGAACCAGGCAGCTTTCCTTGCCAGGCGCCAGGCGCAAGCCGCGCCCAATCTGCTGCTGGAAAAGCACCGGGCTTTGCGTGGGCCGAAGCAGCAAGAGCGTGTCGACCATGGGCAGGTCGATGCCCTCGTTGTAAAGATCCACGGTCACCAGCGCACACAGTTCCCCGCTCAGCAAACGTTGAGGCGCCCGGCGACGCTCCTTGGGAGCCGTTGTGCCAACAACGCAGGCGGCCGGTAGCCCCGCTCGGTTAAGCCAGTCGGTCATGAACTCCGCATGCGCGACGGACACGCAAAACACCAAGGCCCGTGACCGCTTGGCATCAGCAGCAAGGCGGCACCACTCGTTGACCACCAACCTTGCCCGCACGTCATTGCCCGTGACCAAGTTGTCGACGGCTTCACGTTCGCCGGGCCGATCCCAGAGCACCTGAGAGAAGTCGGTGGCGTCATCACACGCGTAGTACTCGAAGGGCGCCAGCAGTTGCAAATCCAGCGCATGCCAAAGCCGCAGCTCGACCGCTGGACTTCCGTCTGGCCGCGAGTCGAAGTAGCGCGCAATCGCCTGCCCGTCGCTGCGCTCGGGAGTCGCGGTGAGACCGAGCAGCACTGCGGGGCGCACTGCCCTGACAAACGCGTCAAATCGATCAGCGGCCAGCCGATGGCATTCATCAATCACCACCGTGTGCCAGTGGCCTGCACCCGCGGCGGCCACCAGATCACGGCTCGTCACGCTGTCGATGGTGGCGAACAGGTGGTCCAGGCGCTCGGGCTGGTGGCTTCCGGTGAGCAAGTCACCAAACTCCGGATCACGCAGCACCTCGCGATAGGTGCGCAGCGCCTGCCTCAGGATTTCTTCCCGGTGGGCGACGAACAGCAACCGCGGCCGCCCGCCGAGCCTGCGGCAATTGTTTCGGTAGTCGAACGCGGCAACCACCGTTTTACCGGTTCCGGTGGCTGCAACCACCAGATTGCGGCACCGGCCATGGGCGCGCTCGGCAGCCAGTTGCTCAAGCATGTCTTGCTGATACGTCTTGGGCTGCAAGTCGAAAAATCCGATCGCAGCAGCAGGCTCGCCCGCGCCAAAGGTCTCGCGCCTGATCGCATCAACCAGAGCACGCCGGTGGTCCGCGTTATCCGGGTCGTAGCGCTGAAATTCGTTGTCTGCCCACAGCGTCTCAAAGTGGGCCGTTGCCCTTGCAAACAGCGGTTCCTGGGCACGTTGCGTGAGCTTGACCGTCCACTCCAATCCGCCGGTGAGTGCAGCACCTGAGAGGTTGGCGCTGCCCACGTAGGCAGAGCCGAACCCCGTCTTGCGATGGAACAACCAGGCCTTCGCATGCAATCGCGTGCGCCTCCCGTCCAGTGACACGCGCACTTCGCAGCCGGGCAACCGCGCCAGATCGTCGAGCGCACGGGCCTCGGTCGCACCGGTGTAGGTCGTGGTGAGAACGCGAATTCGGGTGGCGACCCCGCCGTGCGCACCCATGGCCGTGATCCGCTGCAAAACGTCTTGCAGCTTGCGCACGCCCGACACTGTGATGAAGCTGACCAGGATGTCCACCTGATCGGCCGATGTCAGCTCGCGACGAATCTCATGCAGCAACGACGGCGACCCCTTGCCGGCGGTGAACAGCCAAGGCACACCCAGCCCGATCTCGGGCGGCGCCGAGAACTGCCGATCTCGTTGGATCGCCTTGAGCACACGCAGCGGTGACGCGATGAGGTCAACGACATCGGCACCCGCCACTGCAGCGTCATCGACGGCCAAGCGTTGTCGCAGTGCGACCAGGATCGAATTGACCAGTTCGAGTTGACGCACAGCCTGATCACCACCTTCGGCGGCCACATCGCTCAGGATGGCCGCCAACTGCCGCGTGAGCGCCTCGGCCAGAACCTCGGCACCACCACCCTGAAGAGTACGAACCTCAGCACAGCTCGCATCCAGGCGCGACAGCAGTCCTTCTGTCAGGAGGAGGTCATAAAGGCCGTCAGGCAATGCCATCGCTGAGCCTCTCAGTTGAAAAATTCAGCGGGCGTCAGGACTCGGCCTTGCATGCTGGTGTCATTCAGCAGCAACTTGTCGCCAGTCACCAGAAGCAGATCGGCTCGCGCGGCGAGCAGGTCCCACAGCAACTGGTCGCCAGGATCTGGCGCAGGTGGCCCGGCAACTGGTTCAAGCACGATGGCGTGCTGGGCTAGATCGGTCAGGATGGTTTCGATCTGCTTCAAGGTGAGCCCGTGCAACTTGCGCAGCGAGGGCCGCACCAGCACGGCGTGGTGCTCGGCCAGCAGTGCAGGCGACACGACAAAAGTGAACGCTGCGGCCAGCATGCCTTCCAAGATGCGACCAACCGGCGAGGACGCCTGAGCCGTGATCAGTCCGGCCACGACCACGTTGGTATCGACGATGACGGGCGGGCGGCTCACGTGCGGCGGCGCACTGCCCTGACCTCTTTTTGCGCCACCTCTAGCGCCTGCGCCTCGGTCAACCGACTGTGCTCGCGAGCGCGCATGACCAATTTCTGGGCCTCGTCACGCGACTTGATTCCGTAGAAATCGAGGCTTTCGTCAATTAGCTGCCCGATGGTCTTGTCGCGCTGCGCGGATGCCTCCTTGAGCGCTCGATAGCGGGATTCAGTCAGGGTAATGGTCAGTCGACTCATATGATCCTCACGCTGGTGTTTTCACACCAAGATGCTATCGCACATCGAGCTGCAACCACGCCACCGCAAACGCCTCCGGCGTGAGCACACGCCCGCGCATGCGGCTGTTCTTGAGCAACAGCCGGTCGCCGGTGACGAGCTGCAGGTCGTCCCGGCTGGACAGCAAATCCCACAGCATCTGGTCGCCGGGGTCGGGTGCTTTCGGCCCGGGCTGCGTTTCGATGCGGATGGCACCGACGGTGATCTCGGCGATGAAGGCATCGACAGTCTCGTCGGGTTGCAGATGGCGGCGCTTGAGCTTGGGCCGCAGCAGCACCTCGCGGTACTCGGCCAACAGCACATCGCACGCCGCAAAGCGCAGCAAGCCGCCGCGCATGCCGTCCAAGATGTGCATCGGCTCGCGAGCGACCAGATCGGTCATCCACTGGCCGATGAGCACATTGGTGTCGACGATGACCGGCGGCGCGCCGTGCCAGGGCCTCACATCAGCACGATGTCGTACTGCTCCGGCGAGGCGTGGGCTTCGGCGCTCAGCGAGATCGGCTTGCCGATGAAGTCGCTCAGGCCGGCCAGGTGCTGGCTTTCCTCGTCGAGCAGCATCTCGACGACCGCAGGCGTGGCGATGATGCGGAATTCTTTCGGGTTGAACTGGCGGGCCTCGCGCAGGATCTCTCGCAGGATGTCGTAGCACACGCTGCGCGCAGTCTTGACCTGGCCCTTGCCCTCGCAGGTGGGGCACGGCTCGCACAGCATGTGGGCCAGCGATTCGCGGGTGCGCTTGCGCGTGAGCTCGACCAGCCCGAGCTGGGTGAAGCCACTGACCGTGATCTTGGTGCGGTCGCGCGCCAACTGGCGCTTGAGCTCGGCCAGCACCGTGGCCTGGTGCTCGTCGCGACTCATGTCGATGAAGTCCACGATGATGATGCCGCCCAGATTACGCAGCCGCATCTGGCGGGCGATGGCCTGCGTGGCCTCGAGGTTGGTCTTGAAGATGGTGTCGTCGAAGTTGCGCGCGCCCACATAGCCGCCGGTGTTCACGTCGACCGTGGTGAGCGCTTCGGTCTGGTCGATGATCAGATAGCCGCCCGACTTCAGGTCGACGCGCCGCGACAGCGCCCGCGCGACCTCCTCGTCGATGCTGAACAAATCGAAGATGGGACGCTCGCCCTTGTAGTGCTCGAGCTTGCCCACCGAGCTGGGCGTAAAGATCTCGCCAAACGCCTTGAGCACATCGAACTGCTGGCGCGAATCGATGCGTATCGACTGCGTGCCCTCGTGCACCAGATCGCGCAGCACGCGCTGCAGCAGGCTCAGGTCCTGGTGCAGCAAGCTGCCCGGCGGCATCTTGAAGCTGCGTTCGCGAATGGCCGCCCAGGTCTTGCGCAAATAGGCGATGTCGTCAGCCAGTTCGGCGTCGGTCGCGTCTTCGGCGTTGGTGCGCAAAATGAAACCACCACTGGCACTGCCGTCGGTGGTGCGCGACAACACCGTCATGCGCTCGCGCAACTGCTCGCGAAGTTCATGCGAGCCGATCTTCTGGCTGATGCCGATGTGGTCGTCTTGCGGCAGAAACACCAGCAGCCGCCCGGCGATGCTGATCTGGGTCGACAGCCGCGCGCCCTTGGTGCCGATCGGATCCTTGATGACCTGCACCGTCATCGTCTGGCCCTCGAACACCAGCCGCTCGATGGGCGGCGGTGGCGTGCTCGGGTTGCCGCCGGTGGTGCGTGCGGCGTCGGCCACCTGCTGCACATCGGCCACGTGCAAGAAGGCCGCGCGCTCCAGGCCAATGTCGATGAAGGCCGATTGCATGCCCGGCAGCACGCGCACCACCTTGCCGGCGTAGATGTTGCCCACCAGACCACGTTCGAGCGTGCGCTCGACGTGCAGATCCTGCACCGCGCCGTGTTCGACGACCGCCACGCGGGTTTCCTGCGGGGTCCAGTTGATCAGGATGTCTTGCATGCGGACGATGGTATGCGAGCGGTCTGCGCCGACTCAGCAGCGCACGCCGAACGCGCGCAGCAACTGCGCGGTTTCATACAAGGGCAAGCCCATGATGCCGCTGTAGCTGCCGGCGATGCGACTCACCCAGACGCTGGCCGCGCCTTGAATGGCGTAGGCACCGGCCTTGCCGAACGGCTCGCCACCGGCCACGTAGCGTTCGAGCGCAGCTTCGTCGATTTCGGCAAAGCTCACACGCGACTCGCTCACCGCCAGGCGCTGCTGCGAGCCCAAGCCCAGCGCCACCGCGGTGATCACGCGGTGCGTGCGCCCGCTCAGCTCGCGCAAGGTGGCCGCCGCAGCGGCCGCGTCCAGCGGCTTGCCGTGGATGCGCCGACCCAGCGCCACCGTGGTGTCCGAGCACAGCACGGGCGCTGCCGGCAGGCCGCGCCGCTGCAAGCGTGCCTGCGCGGCATCGAGCTTGGCCTGCGTCACGCGCCGCACATAGGCCAGCGGCAGCTCGCCGTGGCGTTCGGCTTCGAGCGCTTCAGCGTCTTCTTCGGCTGCGTCGGCCAGCAGCAATTCATGGCGCACGCCGATCTGCTCGAGCAGCTGCCGGCGGCGCGGGCTTTGCGAGGCAAGGTAGACGAAGTCGTGAGTCTGCGTTTCGACGGGTCGCTTCATTCGCGGTGGTAGGGGTGGTTGATGGTCACCGTCCAGGCGCGGTACAGCGCCTCGGCCAGCAGCACACGCACGAAGGCGTGGGGCAGCGTCAGATCCGACAGGCGCAGGGTTTCCTCGGCGCTGTCCTTGAGCGACGCGGCCAGACCATCGGGCCCGCCCACGATGAGTGCGACGTCGCGCCCGTCCATCACCCACGTCGACAGCCGCTGCGACAACTGCATCGTGGTCAGCCGCGTGCCGCGCTCATCGAGCACCACACGGCGCGCGCCCTTGGGAATCGCGGCTTCCAGCCTGACCGACTCGGCAGCCATCAACTGCTCGGCCGTCTTGCCGCTGCGCGGCTCGGCCTTGACTGCCTTGAGCTCGAGCCGCAAATCGGGCGGAAAGCGCTTGGCGTAGTCGTCGTAGGCGCTGTCAGCCCACGCCGGCAGGCGCTGGCCGACGGCTGCGAGCACCAGCTTCACGCGTTGCGCGAGGTCTTGCGCACCGGCGCTGTCTTGGCTGGCGCCTTGGCCGTTGCCTTGGCAGCCGCCTTGCGCACGACCGGCTTGTTCACCACCATCGTCTTCACAGGGGCCGACTTGGAAGCCGCGCTGGCCACCTTCACCCCAACGGTACGGGTAACGCCCGACTTGACGGGCGCTGCGGCGCGGCTCGACACGCCGGGCTTGGCCACTGGCGAGCGACGCTTGGCCACGGGCGCTGCGACCGGCGCTGCAGCGGCTGCAGCCGGCGTCTTGCGAGCGGGGCTCTTTTTGGCGGGGGCAGACTTGGCGGGCGCTTTAGCAGCCGATTTCGGCACGGCCTTGCCGGCCACCACAGGTGCTGACGTCTTGCCCGCAGGCGCTTTCTTGGCAGCGGTCTTCTTGGCGGCCACCTTCTTCGCCGGTGCTGCGGGCTCTTCGGCCTTGACCAGACGCCTTGGCGCGGTGTCGAGCTTCATCTTGACGGGCTTGTCGCCCCAGATTTCCTCGAGGTGGTAGTACTCGCGGATGTTGGGCTGCATGAGGTGCACCACCGCCGAGCCGCAGTCGACGATGATCCATTCGCCGTTGACCTCACCCTCGACCCGCGGAGGCACCTGACCTGCCTGCTTGACCGCCTCGCGCACGCTGGCCGCCAGCGCCTTGGTCTGCCGGTTGCTGGTGCCCGAGGCGATGATCACGCGCTCGAACAGCGACGACAGGTGTTCTGTATCGAACACAACGATGTTCTGGGCCTTGACGTCTTCCAGACCATCGACGATGACGCGTTGCAGTTTCTTGATGTCCATTCAGCTCCTGTGGCGCCAAAGGGCGCTTGCGATGAAATACCTGAGGGTTGGGGACGTCGGTGCCGATGACATCACCGGTACAGCCCGTGTTGCCCAATATAACTTGCCACTTTTGAGCTCACGAGGTGGTCGATGGCTTGGCCGGCCGCGCAGCGCTCGCGCACCTCGGTCGATGACAGCGCCATCGGCGGCAGTGGCACGGTTTGCACGACGCCGCCGGCCAGCAGCAGCGAGTGCGAATCGCCGGACACGCCGGGGCGCTGCGCTACGGCCAGCGTCACCCGCTGCACCAGTTCCTCGGCGCCATGCCAGCTCGGCAGGCCGGCTTGCTGATCCTGGCCGATGATCAGAAACCACTGCGCACTGGGTTGCGCGG
>Ga0164294_10003110_pt1 | contig 14801 bp, 5 predicted proteins | sample GEODES005metaG_FD_111479 | JGI IMG/M metagenome (GOLD analysis project Ga0164294, IMG submission 111479) | Oligotrophic lake water microbial communities from Sparkling Lake, Wisconsin, USA - GEODES005 metaG | ecosystem: Environmental > Aquatic > Freshwater > Lake | place: USA: Sparkling Lake...
ATACGAGTATTCCCAAGACAAACGTAGCCAGCTGTACAAGGCAAGCAGTTCAACCCGTCTTCGCCTTCTGCGTATGTTCCAGCTGGGCAAGCCTGGCAGGCCTCTAAAAGAGAGTTGCGAGAGGTTGGTGACGAATCAGCTCTGGCCCTATAACCAGGCGGGCAAACAGCCGGAAACGGCGAATTAGCAACACAGAAAGAACCAATAGGGCACTGAATAGGACTAGCTGACAGTGGGGGGCAGTAATATCCAGCCGGGCAGCCAAGAGGGGCTGATGACGTCGACGGGCAATAAAACCCTCCCCTACATGCTGTAGCGTTTGCTGAGCCAAGAAGAGTTCCGTTTACGATCGCTGCCCCTGGACAATAGAAGCCCCCAGGACATGCGATCGGGGCTGTAGATGCTAGAGGGCAGTAATGACCGCTCAAGCAGCCTGGGCAATTGCTCTGAGAGACACCGCCTACGACTGATGAGTAGCTTCCCGCAGCGCAAGGTACAGGGCTCGTCGTTCGAACAGGGCAGTAGAAACCCACAGGACACAAGTAGAGATCAGGAGGAGGGGGGTTAGTTCCTAAGTTTGCATTATAAAGAACAGGAACAAGTGTTGAGATGCCCGTTGCGTTGCAAAAGTACCCCCCAGAACACGGCAAACAGCTCTCGATCTGGTAACTCCCCAAGTACGGATTGTATGTAAACAGCGGACAAGAGAAGAAATTCCCGTCGTCTGCGCAATAGCCACCGGCATAACAAGGAATGGGTTGCGGGTTTCCAGATATGCAACGATTTCCACGCGGACACGTAGAGCACTGCGTAACAGATGACGATCCTGGGTACTGAGTGTATGTGTTGTTTGGACACGGGTAGATATTGGTTGTGTTTCCATCGCAGTAGAAGCCTTGGGGACACATACCGCCGTTTGCACGGCCGGTAGGATCCGGGAGTGTTGCATTTGGGTCTGGTCGATCGTTTCCCCAGTAGCAAACTCGCCCAGGCGCACAAGGCCCTGCTATGACCCCACCTTGACAGTAGACAGCTTCTGGACAAACTGAACATTGCGACTGGTTTACTAAACCGGTAGGTGCTGAAAACCCTCCCCATGTACCGTTTTGGCACTTGGTTGGAGCGCCTGAACCTGCTTCGCAGTATGATCCTGCAGGACAAATCAATGGAACTATCGTTGCTTCAGGACAGTATCGACCCAGAATACACTCTAAACAAGCCGAGCTTCCATTTGATGGCTGATATCGCCCAGCTGGACAAGATATTTCAACGCTTGATCCAGCTGGACAATAGTGTCCTTTCGGACAAGGGTATCCTTGCGTTGGGTCGGTGATATCAGGTATAGGAGCTGAAGCGCCAAGGAGGCACACATACCCTTCTTGGCATTTTCCTCCGGTTATATCTGTCGGTTGAGCACTGCTTGAGCCCCTAGAGCAGAAGTATCCTGGGCCACATTTCTGAGATGGAGTGCTAGTTGCAGACGAGCAATAAAGACCTGGTGGACACTCTAAGCAATCTGCTAGGCGAGACGCTCCTGTTCTATTGTTGAACGTCCCGCTTGGACACGGTTCGCTATTGGCCTGACGAGAGCCTTGCAGACAGTAGTATCCTGCTGCACACGGTAGAGGAACAGAAGTTGACTGTCCACACCACGATCCTGCAGGACAAGCGTCGCAAGACGTGCGTCCAATGCCGCTCGTGTACGTTCCAGGGACACACGCAACTGGAGCCATGTCTCCTCCTGCGCAAAAGTGTCCCGTGGTGCAGTTGAGCGTCGACGTGATGTCGCCGCCTGGACAGTAGAATCCAGGTGAACATAATTCAGTTGGAGAAACGGTGCCTGGGTTAGGACACGTGTATCTTGCTGCACAAGGTGAGCAGCTGGCTAGGTTAACGCCTCCTGTGGCGCTGTTCATTGTTCCGGGAGGACACTTTGTGGGTAGGCTAGACCCAGAGACGCAAAAGTGACCCGTAGGGCATACGTAACCTGTTGTTCCGTCAACAGGCATGGAGCTGTTTGCACCAAGAGTGCAGACATATCCTTGCGTGCACGGTCCAGTGGGCATAGAGAGACCTGTAGAGCCGCAGTACTGCCCAGGCAAGCATTTCGTGCATTCTGTTTCTGCTGCTAATCCTGTGCGATTGTTGAAGGTTCCAGCAGGACACGGCATCTCTGCATTAAGGCTCGTGCTTATTGGACAGTAGAAACCAGCCTTGCAGACAAGAGGAGACGAGGTTTGCAATCCACAAGCGTATCGTTCTGGGCAAAGGTCGCAACTGGCAAGCCCTGTTCGGTTTGAAAAGGTACCAGGCAAACAAGCGCTCTGTGAAGGCGAGCCTAAGCGGGCAAAGAAGCCAGGCTGAGCAATCGTTTCTGTTCCGAAGACGTTGCCTCCACTGCAATAGTAGCCAGCAGGGCAAAGGTGGACTGGTATCACTAGACCCTGCGACGGGCAATAATATCCAGGAGTGCACCGGGTGCAATTAGCATCGCTGGGGGCGCCCGTTGCGTTTAAAAACGTGCCTGAAGGGCAAGCGGTTGGAGCCGCGATTCCTCGAGGACAATAGTGACCCAGGGGGCAAATATCACCGCCTATGACAGCAACGGCAGTGGAATTATAAGAAGTTACGCCAACAACGCCGATGTATGATCCTAAATCAGGAAGAGTCGTCGATGTCGCTACTGGGGTTTTAGAAATTGAGCCGCGAACGCAGTAATATCCTGGATCGCAAATAAGAGGCGATGTTAATGCCGCAGTTGGACAGGCGTAACCAGGAGGACAAGGAATGCAAGCCAATGATGAATTTGCAAGATTGGTCGTAGAGAAGGTCGAGCGCGGACAATCAAGAGGGGCGCCTGAACCTGCAGGGCAATATTGTCCAGCTATGCATGGAGTCGGAGCAATTGTGCTCATCCCTGGACACGAATGACCTGCTGGACACTCGAGGCAGTTCGATGCGAAGGAACCTGTTTCATTTTGATATCTCCCAGCCGTACACTGCGTTGGTGCTGACGAGTTTGCGCCGCACCACGCTCCCTTTGGGCAGAGACCAGAGGAAGGAGAGGGCGATGTTGACCCAGGAATACAATAGTAGCCCTGGGCGCACATTGCATTTGGTGAAGAAAGACCCGGGCTAGAACAAACCGATCCGCCAGGGCAAAGAACGCAGGTGCCATTCGATTCTGCGCCTAGCGTTCCACTGTAGTAGCCAGCAGGACAAGGAACGCTTGATTCAGAGCCAGCTGCGCAGTAACTTCCAGAAGGACACATATCTCCAATCACGCCATACGTCGGTGAAACTTGACCTCGTGGAGTCGGAGTAAATGACGCCGTCCTACAATAATAGCCAGCACTGCACGGAAGTCCAGCAGGCGTTCCTGTTGTATTAGAGCAGTACTTTCCTCCTAAACAAGGTAACGCTGAAGAGCTTCCAGCCATACAAGACTCGCCTGGAATACAGGCTCGACCTGTTATATTATCTTGTGGTGTGCTTGTTGTGGCACTTTTAAAGCAAACATAGCCAGCAGAACACACACCTGTTGGTGTCGACTTTCCTGCTTCTTGACAAAAATAACCAGCAGGACACGATTGACATTCTAACGCTGAGCGTATTCGAGTAGTATTTGATGCAGTACCTGCAGGGCAGGGATAAGCGATGCTTGTGTTTCCCGGACAAAAGAACGCAGCCGGACAGTCATTCGGAGTCGACATGCCAGAAGCTGCGCAGAGCGATCCTGGCGGACAAGGGGTGCAAGATTCAGCTCCGCTTGCATTCGAGTAAGATCCAGGTGGGCACGGAATTTGATTAGATGCACCTAGAGGGCAATATGAGCCAAAACCACACGCTTTCGGGATTATTACTGCCGAGACGGTGGGTAGATACGAAAAAAAGAGGGAAAAAAAGATCATCATTAAACTCCCCGAATTAGACCCCATTGTAACTCTATAGTGAGGTTAACCACTTAATGTTATAATCATTCTTTGCAAATGTCTGCTTCTCGTCTAGGAGGGGTTTTTTTCGCAAAAAGATTTCGTTTTTTTAGGATTACCTCACTTCAATCATCTTTCAACGTTAATCCTAATGTTTGTAGACAACTATCATCTTCTCCTTTACCACCCGGGGGCTCATCTCCATCTAAACATCCTTTTTCTTCATCACCTTTACCTACAATTGCCTCATTTATTAACCGTTTCCCAACGACTGTTCAGCCTTACTTGTTTCTTGCGCGAATGGACAAGCCTATTGGCACGTGGCTAGCCCTTCTTCCTTCTTGGTGGGGACTAGCAATATGCGCTCCTGCTGGATGTTTTCCTGATATTTGGACAATGTCACTGTTTGCAGCTGGAGGGTTCTTAATGCGTGGCGCAGGCTGCACGATAAATGACATGTGGGATAAGGACTTTGACAAACAAGTAGCAAGAACAAAGACGAGACCATTAGCAGCAGGTGATATTTCGATGATTCAAGCTGGTTTTTTTCTTCTTTCGCAGCTTTCTTTGGGCTTGGGCGTCTTATCACAGCTCAATGCACCAAGTGCTCAACTTGCGGGGGCTAGCCTTTTCCTGGTTGGTTTGTATCCATTAATGAAACGCGTTACCTTTTTTCCCCAAGTGGTTCTTGGTTTCGCTATGAATTATGGCATCTTGATGGGAGCTGCTGCATGCACCCCTTCGACAGTAGCCATTACTGCCCCGTCATTTTCCCTGATTCCTGCTTCACTTTTAAACATTCCAATCTTGCACCTTTTTGTAACCCCGGTGAACTGGGCAGTCGTATTTTCTCCATCTGTAGTTGCTGTTATTGCACCCCTCTATCTAGGCTCGATATGCTGGACTGTTATCTACGACACACTCTATGCACACCAAGATACCATTGACGATGCAAAGCTTGGACTGAAGAGCACTGCATTATGGATGGGGGAAAGGGGGACTGCGCCGATCCTGAGCTCACTCGTCTGTGTAATGGCGCTTAGTTGGGCTTGTGCAGGTGTGGCTGCAGGACTAGGAACGACCTATTTTGCTGCTGTCGCTGCTGCTTCGGCTCATTGTCTGTGGCAAGTTCAAACAGCTGTACTTAGCGACCCGAACAATCTCGCTAAACGATTTAAAAGCAATACAATCGTGGGTTGGATAATGTTAGCAGGAATTATAGTTGCAAAGGTGTAAGTCGTTTTTGTTTTTTCTCAACGCGGCAAGTTGGCAACTTGCCAAGTTGCTTTTAGGTATTAAGATCTTCTTTATTCTCTCATAAGATTGTCATCGAGACCTAAATGAGCAGCAGCGACGACGATGACAATGAATTTCTAGCTCTTATGAGTGAGCTTGGTGGCTCTGAGCAACCTACTCCTTCCTCTTCTTCTGAAAAGAAAGACGTCAAGTCTGAGAGTGTTTCTGACAAATCAAACTCGTTTAAAAAGCTGCGACGAGAAGGTTCTGAGGACGAAGCGAGTGAAGGGCGAGGAAGGAGAGCTGGTGCTGGAAAGATCGACAGGTATGCTCCAGATCGATATTCTACCAGTCCCTCTGTTCCTGTGGCTAAACCTTTGTTTGATGCATCAATCTCAGCAGAAGTACATCAAAAAGTCGAGAACCGAGTGGCAACTGCATCGGCTGAAAACGTGTTAAAGTTCTTAGATTGTCTTCGAGCGGGTATTGATGTGGAACCAAGCATGCTTGGAATAACAATGGAGCGCGCGAAAGAGCTTCAAGAGCAGGTTAAGAATGAAAATCTTGAGAAACAAGCAACACAAGATCTTAATTCCAACCCGAAACCATCTCGTGCAGCAGACGAGAGCGAAAAAGATACACAAATGCAGCTCGATAAAAATGTTTCTCGTGTACCTGCACTCCCTAGACTTGATCACTTTATTCCTTTCTTTACTATACTTGACGAAGACAACGCAGACCGAGACGGAAATGATGATAGCAAAATGGATGTTGGCTCGTCAATAGAGGAGGAGTCAGAGAGTGATAAATACTGGGGAGGGACCCCTCCTATCGTCATTAGTGCTTCATATTCATTAAAAGCTCCTGTGCATGCTCGTGCGCCTCTTAACGTTCAGCCGATCCTAACAAGACGAGCTGCAGATAAACGAAGCGATCAATCAACAACTAAATCATGGAAAGATGCTTGCGATCTTATATTCAGCGCCTTTGTGCATGAAAATTGCAGCTCGACGACAACTTTTGATGAAATGTCCTTCCTTGCTGCACTTCCTGGTGTAGGTTGTGGACGAGGGTATGGCCGATCTGGCTGGACATCGTCTCCGCCTTCCTTTGTCGTGAGCAAAAAGGAGAAGGGAAAACGCCGAATGCGAAACGAGAATCTCTATTCAAAGTGGCAATCTTTACAATATAACCTATTTGATCAAAAAAGCATGCTCTGGTCTCCTTTACAAGTCCCTCCTAGCCAAATCTCGTATTCAGCGCAAGAGAGAGCGTCGTGGCAGGCAATCTGGACTAGCCTGAAAGGCGCAAGGCATGAAGAATTATTGGCCGCAAATAAAGCATCACGTGATGCCAAATCTGCCGCTATATCGTCATCAGCGTCATCAGCAGCTCCTTCCTCCTCCACCTCTTCCTACTCCTCCTCCTCCTCCTCTTCATCATCAGCCCCAATATTCCCTCTCCCTATATCCTCTTCAGCATCTGCATCTTCCATCTCACCGACGTTGCACAAAGGAGGGTCTGCTAATCTGGAAAGAGTAGAATCGCTAGAGGTGCTTGGCCCTTTCGTTTTAATCCTTGAAAAGTCTGGGGCTGACCTTGATGGAGAAGGGTGGACTAGTTCCCTGTTGGCTCCACGCATCTCTGAGGCTCTTAATAAAGTGAAAACTTTCAATCACGATGAAGTTCCTAGGCCTTGGAAAAGTGTCTTTGAAAAGGTTCTAGGCCCTATTCGAGAGTTAAACTCAGCAAAGGCGCTCTGCGATGGAATCTCAGTTGCTTGCGACCATGCTGCAATGCTTGTCGCAGAACAGGCTTTTCAATGGGTATCTTCTTGTGGTGAAAAGACGAACGAATCTGGATTAAAAGGAACAGAGTGGCCTGATTTTATAGATTCGAATGACGATTTGATTACTCTAGCCGCTCTATCTTGTCGATTAGCACTGGATCCTATTGTTGCTGGCTACACGACACTTTCCCTTCGGTCGTCGTCATCATCAACTACTTGTGAAGAAAGTCAGGGTCACCCGCGAGCACTTCGCAGTGTATTTGCTCTTTTGGCTACTGTGACAGATGTGCTTGCTATTCGGAATTTGTTGACGCATGCTAAAGAACTTGTAATAAGTGAGCCAGACAAGGAATCAGCGACTAAGACTAAGAATCTACTTTCAGTCAATCAAGGTGAAGCTCATTGGATTAAATCTCTTGTTAACATCGTCATCAAGTGGGCCTTTTCGTCTACGTTTGGTGTTCCCCATTTACGTGATCGTAGGCTTTCACCACGAAGTAGTCCACCAAGTAGTAGCGTCCGAAAAAAGACCAGCTCTTCAAATCGAGCAACTCTGGCTGTATCCCCAAGTATTAGTATTAAGACTCGACCTCGCTCTCCTACCAATTCTCTTTCTATAAGCAGTATTCAAATTCCTAACGTCAGGGGCTCTATCTGGGTTTCTCCAAGTCTTTTTTGCCCTGATCACGTGGCTTCGAATCTACTAGACTTTGGCCACTGGCTCTGGTCTCAAGGAGAAAAGGCAGTCGGCTGTGTCATTGAAGTACACGAAGACTCCGCCGATCTTGGAGGCCTTGGTGGCTCCAGTGTTTCCTATACTCGAGGTGCTGTCAGAGGCCCTTCATCCTTAAAAATGCCACAAGCGGCTCTTAATCCACACGACGACTTGACAGAGCGAAGTCGAACATTCGGGCAGTGGCGTGTCGGCATCATAACGGGCTACTTTGAGGCAGGAGTGTGGGAGCGAGACGAAAAAGCGAGTTTGAAAATGTCCTCTTCTAAACGCAAGCAGGTGGGTTTTTTGGCGGGAATCTCCAGAGGCGGGCAAAAATCGTCCCCCACGGAAGGAGACGACTCTGGGGATAATCAGCAAGACTATGCAACAACACAAGGTCACTTGCATGAATCGAACCTTCCATTCCATGAAGTTTCGTGGGTCGACACACTTCACTCACCTCCTCGACTTCTCGGCCGGCATATTCAACTCGTACTTGCTGCGCACCCTGTTCGACCATGGCCACGAACGCCTATTGATTCTTCAATGGAGATTAATAATGGCGAACGCACTATTCCTCTCCTACGAGCGCTTGTGCCTGCAGTGGATGTGGAGCACGACCTTGCATGGATTGTTAATAAATGGGTCCCGATTAACCACTCTGAGCAGTCCAACATTGCGTTAATCATTGATGAAACCCGTCAAAATTGGGATGCAGTTCGTGAATCAAAGAAAGGAGTAATAAGAGCGTCATCAAACGTCAATCCTACCCGAACACCAAGTACTATCGAAATGGAGGCTATGGTTGACGAAGATAACTCAAAAACCCCTCCTCTTGCTCTTGAAGCCACGTCCTTAACTATTTCATCATCCGTTTTGGAGCTGCTGAACATAGCAATCGGTACCGAATTCGGGGTTTCATCAAGCCTTTCTCAGAAACTTGTTGATTCAAGCTCTTACTTTTCTCCAACGCGAGCTGCGTGGTCACTACATGGGTTGCAACGATCTCAACGATCATCAGAAGTTGTAGCAGGCTCAACAAGTTTGACAGCACCTACTCCTTTAGCATCATTTGCTCACTCTCATCCTCGACTAGGATCTTTGAGTTCTCTTGTGTCAATGTGTTCAGGTGTTGTTTCCGGTGTACCGCTTGGCAGTGGGCTCTTTTCAGATGCTGCAAATGCAGCCAACGCGTTTCCCTCTTATAAATCTCGCGCCTATCTAGTCTCTAAAGGTGATCAGTGGTTCATGCCCGAGTTTCCCCGCGAATCGCCCATGGGCTCTTTTTTGCAAAGGCTTGCATTTATTGGGGCCAACTTTGCCATCAACATTGGCGATAACATCAAAGATCGAAAAGCGGAAGAGCTGGCTCTGAAGAGTGAGATTGGAAATCTCACTCTAGTTCGAAAGACTGTGGAATCGCGGGTGACTGCGTTGGAAGCAGCGAAAGCTTCTGGAAAATCTCTTGAAGAGACGTCCGGAGCCATGATGGCTGATATAACAAGCAGCTCTACCAGAAGTGCTTCCGCCGGGGGGCTTCAAGGCGAAGTTTCTCCTCTACGCAGAACGGCTAGGCCAATCAGACACACTCACAAGGTCGCTCCGATCGACCTTCTATCCCCAACTTTTAAAATGAACGAAAACGGCATCCGCTACTTGTTTGGACTAGTAGCTGTTCGGCCTCCAAACTTGCCAACATTCTCAAAAGACTCTCGAGCTGTCGAGGTGATTACGTCGGCTCATTGGCAAAGAGTTGTCTCTATCACTGACTTGTTAAGCGTATCGTGTTATCTTCTTTGGTCTCATCCGTTCGAAATAAAGAGCCCACTCCAAACGCCTGTGCAGCGTGCAGGCGAACAGGTCTTGTGGAAAGAATCGAGCGAGTCTGGATTTGCTCTTTCTCCGGTTCCATTGACGATTAAACCTCGTCCTAGATGGTGTCGGCTCATGTCCAAGTTTGACTTGGAAACTGCAGCTCAAGAACGAGAAGAAGGCACAGAGATTGATGCATCTGTTGATGTATGCTTATCTTCGTGGATGTCGCAGGTAGCGATAGGAGAAAAGGGAACAAAACTTAGCTGGAAGCTGCGCGTTAGTGGACTAAAGACGATGCTGAGTCACTTTGACACGCTAAAAGATTGAGCATTTGTTTGTAACGCATTATCTTTTTCTTTTAGATGGTTTCTTCCTTTCTGTGACCTCTGAATCGACAGTAGGCACAGACATGGCAGCAGCCGTCGGCAAAATATCAACAGCAATAGATTGTGGATCAGTATCGGTAATAGGAACAACAGAAGAAGAAGCTGAAGCCAATTTGGCTCCTGCTGCTGCTGCTGATACTGCTGCCGCAGTAGATGAGGCATATTTAGACTCAGAAGATCTGTAAATAAATCCGCTACCAATTTTGTTATAAATACCTCTTCTCTCCAAATCCCAACAAAGTACTCCCACTGACATAAGGTCTGACAATAGCCGCCAACATTTCTTGGGCCTTGCGGAAGAACTCTAAGTTCAAGAGTTAATGGTGGTGTTATACCTTGTCGAGAGAGGGGAGCCTCGAGTTCGTGCCCATACCAGCAATGATCCAAGGTGAACAGTCTAATAACTTTGCACAAGCATAATCGACAGCAGATAGTGCCTCAGCTCTTGTTTTTGCAATAACGCAAATTCGAGCATCTGGAAGAAAAACAACAACACTGTGATTTCGCGTTCGAATAAGAAAAGCATTAACAATTTCTGGCTCATATTCAACATGGGTATCTTTACCAGCACGTAGCCGAACTGCTGCCCTTTCAAAAAAGAGTAGGTCATTGTCAAGCGCATCTCGAAGCTGAGGAAGATGATGAAGGAGAATGATCATGTGATCGATATGAGGAGGACCTCCACCCTGTTGCGCAGAAGACTCGGAAACTCGAGATGCGACTTCTACAGCCCTTTTTGCAGCCAATAATGCAGCAGCTTCGCTTGTTCTTCGTGAACGAACAGTGATAAGGCCAGAGGGGAATATCATTGCACTTGATCCATTTTGAGGAAGCAGCATGTATCTAGCTGGGTGAATAGAAGGGGCCAAGTGAGAGACACGCCCGTGAAGTCCTAGCTTAAAAAGGACGTCTTCAAAGGCAGAGTCCCATGAGAACACTTTCCGAGTTAAGGGAGTAGATAAAGACACGGAAGAGAGTGTCTCGAGGACAGAAAACTTAAGACCACCAAGAGTCCATTCATTAGTAGGAGCGTCTTCGCTCATTCGTTCTATCTTTTGTTAAGGATGCTGTTGATTAGCTCTGTGACTCTATTAAGCTGCGACTCAGTCACTCTCAGACTCTTAATTCGATCTTTCACTCTAACACTCTCAGCTCAGTGACTCTTGCCGTTCCGACTCTGATTCGCGCGTAGGATTTTTCCTTCTAGAGATTGTCTTAAAAACTAGTTACACTGGTCACTGAAGCAAATTCAAAGAAGCCTCAGTAAGAAGGAATCGTAACCGAGAAGGTTTTGATTCATATTTTTGTTATAGAATTAACCGGTCGTTTGGACGTTTCGTGACTTGTCACAAGTCCCTTCCGCTCGATATACTTCACCTACGGAGAAGGAACAGGCACCTATCGGAGAACATATATCCTACGGATTTAACTGCTCTATCCTACGGACTTTACTGCTCTACATCAGGGAACACGGCACCTATCGGACTACAATACAGCGAGAACATATAGCCGTACGGACTTTATACCTACAACAAGGAACAGGCACCTATTGGACTAACAAATCGGACTAACAACAAAGCGTGTGAACAATCGACTACGGACTTTACTGCTATCTATATTGAGGGACAAACAAGCACCTATCGGACAACAATTCGTACCTGATTTTACATACTTCGTCTACGGTCTATACTCAACAGCGAGAACAAGGCTTTACAACTAGACCATCTACCGTTACAACACAAGGCTATTCACTCGCGGACGGTCTACTATACAGTCAATATCTCGATTACAGCTGAAGTGCAAATTTGTGCACTGTGGAGGAAAACCCTATACATCATCAATAACAATCAAGTCATTTTAATTGGAGAATGTACGCTGTTTAGAAACAAACGAGTATAACTTTTATAGGCACTAGGAAATGACGGATCGAATCTTTCCTGCGTCTACACCAAGACAACTCACAACTCAGCTAAAGAATTGCAAGACGATTTCAGAGCTTCGGCGTATTGCAGAGCACAACGGGTCCATGCTTACTGCCTTTCACGATGCGGTGATTTGTGTAACTTGTGGTCGATTAGGAATCGAAGAACGATCGCGCTCTGAAGCGAGATCGCTCTTCTTAGCTGCCACAGCAATGTGGCTCCAGAGACAGGAGGGTACTATTGGCCGAGACTCGCGAAGTTGCGCAAATATTCTCCATGCCGGTGCAAAACTAACTTGTGACGAAAGCAGCGATGCATACAACCGAATGCTTGTTCTTTCCACAAGTATGGCCCACAATTTCAAGGCCCAGGAGTCTTCAAATGCGCTTTGGGCTGCAGCTACAGTCGGGTGCAGGAATATGAGCATCGTCATGCCTTTAGCACGCTCAGCCGTTTCACACATTCCAGATTTTACTGCGCAAGGTGCTTGCAATAGCTTGTGGTCAGTTGCCACGCTAGGTATTTCTGATATAAACATTACAGTCCCTTTAGCTCGCTGCTGTGTAGATCGTCGGCACGATTTAACAGCTCAGGGCGCATCCAACTGTTTTTGGGCGCTAGCAACCCTAGGCATCATTGACGAAGCTATTACAATACCTATCGGCCGAATATGTGTCCTGCGGTCTGAGGAAGTGGATCTTGTTTCTCAAAACGCGGCAAATAGTTTCTGGGCCGCAGCTACATTAGCCATTACAGATGAAAGCATTACTATACCTCTAGCTATGAGCTGTGTCAATCGCATCAAGAAAATGTCTCCGCAAGGCGTTGTTAATAGTCTGTGGTCAGCTGCTACATTGAGGATGACAGATGAGAATATAATTCTCCCACTTGCGTGCGCATGTGTTAATAGAGCAAACGAGTTAACTTCTCAGGGTGCTGCAAATAGCTTTTGGTCTATAGCGACCTTATCCTTGACAGACGAAGAATTGGTGATGCCGCTTGCTAAAGCTTGCGTCAACCTCCTTTCGTCGTTTAATGCTCAAAATGCTGCCAATGTTCTATGGGCAATCGCTACATTAAGTCTAGCAGACCGATGCTTGTATATGCCCGTTGCTCTGGCCTGCACAGCTCTCATTGGCGATATGAACCCCCAAAATGCTGCAAATAGCGTTTGGTCAGCAGCTGCGCTAGAGATTACAGATCCAGCCATCACTTATCCTCTAGCGGCAGCTGTGCACGATCGATATTGGCAGTTACCTAGAGTCGACGATGCGCGACAATGTCTTCAAGCTCACTATTGTGGTGTGACTCTAACGCCTGAAGCTGTGGCGCATTTTAAGGCCATCCTAAGAACGTCGCCCAAGCTGTCATCATCGGTTTCCTTGTCACAAATGGGTGTCTTTGCTGCGCTTGTTCGACTTGGGCACCACCCACGACTTGAAGTTCCAATCTATGACGGTTTGACCATCATTGATATTGTGATTGACGTCGTTGATGAAAGTTCGCCGACTGGAATGGCGAAAATTGCAATCGAGTTTGATGGTCCGACGCACTTTTTACGCCAAGTTAGAGGCGTTGAAGGCGTCGGCCCTGTTGATATTCAAACGCGCATTCGTAATACATTAATTCGAAAGTCAAAAGAGTTCTCCTTGCTTGTGACCATTCCCTTTTACGACTGGGACGATGTTCAAGGAGAGCCTGAATTGGAGGAACATTATCTCACGCAGAGGATTCAGATTATATAATTTAGTGTTACGTGAAGTCCGAACTTTTCTCCCCTGCTACTACTTAGGCTTCAATAATCTTTATATATTTGTTTCATTTTTCTTCTAAATCCTTCTCTGAGAAGTAAATGACTAAGCATGATACAATGCAGTGTGTTCGTCCATGCCTTTTCCTACTCTTCTACGACCTGATGATACCCTTTCTCCTTCGTAAACCATGCTTCGATTTCCGTTTGTAAGCTAGAAAGCCCCGCCTGTGTCCATTGAAACATAGGTTGGATACTCTGCGTATCTTGGATCTTATTTTCAGATTATCTTGGATCTTATTTTTCAGATTGCAAGATTTTAAAAAAAAAAACACCGGCAACTCGACGAAGCAAGGTTAGCAGTGTCAGTAGAAATAAGATTTGGATTTTATTTTAATTTCAATTTCCGGGTTTTCAACTTTTCACTCCAAAACGGACTGAATAGGAAGCCCCTCCCTTGGAAGACGCCTAAGCCTACACTCCAAAACGGACTGACTAGGAAGTCGGAACTTGGAAGACGCCTAAGCCTATCCTTCTCACCGCACAATCTTCAACTGAGCGACCTGAGTGAATAAGGACATTAAGGTGAAAGTAAGATATCAAAAATGAAATCAGTTCTCCTTGTAACCGTAACCACCTTCTTAAACTTTGTTAGCGGCGTTGATACAAACATTGGAATCTACGGATCGACTGTGTGTGCTGTTAGCGCGTGTGTTGCTTCTTCAAGGATGGGTGTGAATTGCACAATGGTAGAGCCACAAAACCACCTTTTTGGTATGAGTACTGGTGGTCTCTCAGGTGTTGACCTGCGAATGCCCCTCGGTGGAATAAGTCTAGAAATTTTTGGATCTCGTTCTTTTCCTAACTTACCTCCTCATGTTTTGAATGCAACAATTCATTCGCTGATTGCATCTTCAGGACCAGGGACGATACACATAGAAAAGAATGCTGGCGATATAACGTCAGTCGAGAAGAAGGATTTACGAATTGTTTCTGTCAGCTTTCAGTCTGGTTTTGTGTTATCAGCTGATTATTTTCTTGATTGTAGCTATGAAGGTGATTTGATCCGATTATCAAATATATCATTTGCAGTAGGCAGAGAGTCTTCGTCTGAATTCAACGAAAGTCTGGCTGGAGCTAATGGAGGAAAGCCGTGGAACTCTTCAGAGATTCATAAAGTGTCTCCTTTTACGGATGATTCGAATACAACTTTTATTGAAACAGTTTCTCCGCAACCAAATATAGGGCCCTCTGAC
>Ga0164294_10003111_pt1 | contig 14801 bp, 12 predicted proteins | sample GEODES005metaG_FD_111479 | JGI IMG/M metagenome (GOLD analysis project Ga0164294, IMG submission 111479) | Oligotrophic lake water microbial communities from Sparkling Lake, Wisconsin, USA - GEODES005 metaG | ecosystem: Environmental > Aquatic > Freshwater > Lake | place: USA: Sparkling Lake...
ATCACACCATTCCGCATATGCACTATCCTAGCGACCTTTCAGCGGTTGTGTATTTGGAGGCCGATGAAAAATCTGCGCCTATCGTTTTTGGGGATGGCCTTGCAATACAACCAAAGCCAGGTCTTTTAGTGATTTTCCCGGGGATTTTGTTGCACGAGGTGCCAGAAAATAATTCAAAACGAGTTGTTGTCGCTATGAATCTCCAAAAGCTTCCAAAATTTTTGAAAATGTAAATCGGCCGTTAAATACATCACGGCCTATTGAGATGTTGAATCTGGTTTAAAAAATCACGGTCTAACATCAATTTTATTACTCACTGCCTTCACACCTTTGACGTTCTTAGCGATGCGTTCTGCGCTATCTTTCTCTTTTGCGTTTTTAGCGAAACCTGACAACATCACCGTACCATTCAGTGTCTCGACACTAATCGATGTCCCGGACACGTCTTTATTATCCAATAGCTGAGCCTTAACCTTCGTCGTGATGCCTGCATCATCGACGTAGCCGCCGACCGTTTCTTGTCCGCGCGAGACTGCGCACCCAGAGGTAATCGCCATAATGATACCGATGAGTCCGGTAGAAATAAATGTACGTATGTTCATAAAATGCCCTATCTAAGGAAGTGTTTGAAATGCATTCTGTGCGAAGTTCTATACAAGGAAATAAAAATTAGTTGATTCCGCAAAGATAGAATTTTGCTCTTTAATAATATAAGGAGTTTGACGAGCTTCAAATAATCACTAGAATGGCTTCAGAAAAATCACACATGTAACCATTGCTGCGCTGCGGCGGTAGCAGCTTGGTAGAGCTCTGTATTTGTAAGCGTTATGAAAATAGTAGTAGGAAAAATGTGATATACCCTTACAAGGTGATCGCATTTTTACAGTCTTCACAATTGATATATTTGATTGATATCAAATTTTTTAAATTGATTTCATAGGATTAAATTTTTCAGAGGGGTAAACATCATGGAAATTGAACTCAAATTTCAGATACCAGCTGAATCAAAAGTACCATTAGAAAAATTTATTAAATCCAAAGGCGGCACGTCAAAGCGCCTGCGAGCCAAGTACTTTGATACTGATGATAGATTGTTAGCACGATCTAATATAGCGCTGCGCCTACGCAAAGAAGGGCATGTTTGGTATCAGACCTTGAAGGTGGCTCCGCAAGCTGCTGCTGTAATTCGTCATGAAGATACGGTCAGATTAGTTACCCCGCCGGGTACAGCCCCAGTAATGGACACTAGCCGTCATAGTTCGTCTGACCAGTGGACAAAAATCGATAAGCTCCTGCGACACGACGCTGCCCATGAACTCAAAACCCTCTACGAGACTGACCTCAAGCGCCTTTCGGTTGACCTGAGAACCCGTCGTGGCCTAATCAACTATGCGATTGATACGGGGTCGATTTCAACTATAGAAAAAGAAATAGATCCATTACTTACGGCTCTTGGTCATACAGTCGAGCCACTCAAACTTCCCGTGACTGAAATTGAGCTCGAATTAGTTTCGGGTTCTAACATGGCATTGATCGAAGCCGGCACTCGTCTCGTTCGCGACTACGGCGTTTGGCTTGATGTGCGAACTAAATCTATGCGGGGTGATAGCCTTGCCAAGGCTAAATTAATTATGGCACCTGCCAAGGCGCAGAGTGTGAAAATTTCAGACGACCTCTCATTGGAAGAATTTTTCGAAACCGTTAGGAAAGAATGCGTAAGGCATGCACTGGTGAATGCCTCGCAACTCGCTTCAGAAGAGGGTTACTTAGCTGAGCACATCCATCAACTGCGGGTCGCATTACGCCGATTGCGAACGGCTCTCAAATTATTTTCCCGAGTCCACAATTTTGAAGTGCAGACATGGTCTGATCAAGCTAAATTTCTTGCGGCCCAGCTGGGTAAAAATCGCGACATCGACGCCATGTCAGAGAGTATCTGGCCCGAACTACGTAAAATTAACGCACCGCTGGTCGAATTTTCAGGGCAGGAGGGAATACAGTCACCTGCCTTGATTGTCCGGGAAGGAAAAATTCAAACATGGTTTTTGGAATTAATTGGCCGTGATTTGCAGTCCCCTGAGAAGAACACGCAGTCGCATTGGTCTGCAATTTTACCGGTCATCATAAAGTGGCAAAAAAAGTGCGCAAAACGCGCCAAAAATTTTTCCTCACTGACGGTAGAAGAGCGGCATGAACTGCGAAAGAAAATGAAACGATTGCGTTACAGCCTTGAATTCATTGAGGGGGAATGCAAAAGTGCTAAATTTCGACACTTTAGTAAGGTTTTAGCTCGTGCTCAGAATGAATTAGGTACCTACAACGATCTTCAGGTCGCGTTAGAAAACTATCGCGCAATAGTGACACATGATCCAGCTGCTTGGTTTGCAGTGGGTTGGTTGATTGCTCAGTTGAGTGATTGTGAAGTTCGTTGTATAAAAGTCCTGTCAGACTTTACTGAAACTGACGTACCTTGGCGCAAGACTGTAATTTCAAATCAACCTAACCTGTTGTCTGCTGCAAATTCTGATGGATGAATCATGGTGTTCGAATAGTTGATTCGACAGCTTCTTCAAAAAGCATTGAAAGATAGTCTTTAAGTTTTACGTCATGAACAATAAGCTTTTGTTCTTGACCCTGGGTCGACACCACCCAGTAGATCTCTTTGCTATTGATGGTGTAAATAATACCTTCCCGATCTGTTTCAAACCATCCGAAATGAGCCCAATGCCATTCGTCTGTTTGTGTCTCGATCAGCCGTATTAGGTTAGTGATATGTTCAGTTTTGACCTCGTCACCATCAAAAATATTTTCCCTGACTGTTGGCATACTATCCCTCGAAATAGTTGATTGGTTTCAGTTTAAGAACAATCATTAAATGCTTGAATCAAACCAATCCAACGCTACATCAGTTTAATGACATTATTTTTACAGAGATAAAAATAAAATAATTCTTTACCTTTATTACTCTTCGCGAAGCCGTGTAGTCTCTTTGAAACCATTCTGTCAATGGGATGTCATGAAACTCCCCTAATGTCCGACGGTTATCACCTTGTTCGGAAATAGGATGCCACCAGGGTTTTATTGGCTAATTTTTGCCCAATTCTTTTCGGCGCTGGCTGATCATGTTTCTCTCTTCATTGGTATTTATTTGCTGCAGCAGGCAGGAGAGCCCTCCTGGAAACTATTTTTGTTGAAGGCTTCCTTATTAGTGTTTTACGTGGTGCTTGCGCCATTCGTTGGTCCTTGGTCTGACAGGTACTCAAAGAATCGAGTGATGTTTGTGGCGAATGCAATCAAGTTGTGCGGTGCCATTTCCCTTCTTATTGAACCCTCTGCCGTCGCATTTTTATTGATCGGCGTTGGCGCAGCCATCTATGCCCCCGCAAAGTTTGGATTAGTTACGGAGATCGTGCCACCGGCTGATTTGATTCGTGCCAATGGCTGGACCGAAACAACATTAATTTTGGCGGTGATTTTGGGGACAGCGCTGGGTGGATTTTTGTCGAGTGAAACCCTCCAACAACTTCTGATATCGCAATTTCCAGACTCTGCCGGGTGGGGTACGACTCCTGGCCTTTTTGTTCTTCTTTTAATGTATTTGGCTGCTGCTGGATTGAATTGGGGTGTTCCTCAATCGGTAGTGCAGCACAACGCGACGATTAGCGTGGGTCGTTTTCTTCAATCCAATCGTACGCTTTGGAGTGATTCGATTGCGCGCATTGCGTTGATGATCACCATGCTGATCTGGGTAGTTAGCGCCGGTTTGCAGCTATTGATTATTCGCTGGCTTCAACAAGATTTTTCCCTGGCTATTTCCGAGTCTGCTTATTTGCAAGGTGCTACCGAAATAGCTGTTGTTCTTGGGGCCTTGTTAGCCGGTCGATTCGTTCAGTTGCAAAGTGCTCTTCGAGTGATGCCGTTAGCCTATGTTTTTGGTGCGTTGGTGATTTTTGCGCCAATGCTCAATGATATTTATTTAGTGAGCATTCTAATGCTCGCTGTTGGGGTGGTGTTGGGCTTTCTTGTGGTTCCTATGAATGCGCTCTTGCAGCATCGTGGCGTCAATTTACTGAGTCCCGGTGAATCTATTGCGGTTCAAAATTTTAATGAATGTCTAGGCATCGTCGTCGCTTTAATTGTTTTGGCATTCGCTAATACAAATGGAGTGTCACCTCATATTTTGCTCATAAGCCTAGGCTTTTTTACGCTACTCATTAGCTTGCTTGTTGGGTGGTTACAGCGTGTGACGCTCTCGAATTCTGATTTCTTATTTCCGATGAGTAGTCTTTCAAAAGAGGGCATAAATGAAAATAATGATCGTCACTGAGGCATGGGATCCGCAAATCAATGGCGTGGTTCGTACATTGAAAATGACTACTCGACAATTAACTGATTTGGGCCATGAGGTTCAAATGCTGACGCCTGATCAGTTTTTTAATATTCCTTGCCCAACGTATCCAGAAATTCGATTGACGATTGCACCAACTCATAAAGTACGGAAAAAGATTGATGAATTTAAACCGGATGTTTTGCACATCGCAACTGAGGGGCCGCTAGGTTGGGCTGCTCGCAAAGTGGCGATTCAACGTGGATGGCCATTTAGTACGGGATTTCATAGCCGCTTTCCTGAATATATTCACATGCGTGTGAAATTTCCACTGGAATGGAGTTACAACGCATTGAGAAATTTTCATAATGCGGGTGTGTCAACCATGGTGCCTACGGTGGCTATGCTTGAGACATTGCGTGAACAAGGCTTTACGAAGGTGATTCATTGGAGCAGAGGTGTGAATTCTGAATTATTCACACCCCATGGCGATACGATTGAAAGAGGAAATGGACCGATTTTTTTGCATGTTGGCCGTATCGCTGTTGAAAAAAGTATTGAAAATTTTCTGGCAATGGATTTGCCTGGTGAGAAATGGGTTGCCGGTGAAGGCCCTTCACGTAAAGAATTACAAAAAAAATATCCAGAGGTACGTTGGTTTGGCTGGCTATCTGGCGAAGAATTGGCGCGCTTGTATCGCTCGGCTGATGTATTCGTATTTCCAAGTCGTACTGATACGTTTGGCTTAGTCATGATCGAGGCCATGGCATGTGGAACACCGGTAGCGGCTTATCCAGTAACAGGACCGATTGACGTTGTGGGAAATAGCGAGGGCGGTGTGTTGAGAGAGGACTTGCGCGTTGCGTCGCTGATGGCCTTGCAGTTAGATCGGCGCAAGGTGGCTGACTATGGTGCTAAATTTTCTTGGGATGCCGCGACATCGCAATTCTTAGGTGCGCTTAGGCCGATAGATCGAGCAGCCTAGAGATAAAACGATCTCGTTAGGTATTCGCTGAACACGAAGCGCCACCCTTTCTCAGGGTGGTTTATTTATAGCGTTAAGAAAGGTAGCTGCGTAGATGATTATTTTTCGGCGCGTCCAAAACAGATACTTCCGATATTAATCTTGCTTGGTACCCGGTGACTCGATTTCTTTTTTCCATCGTTCAGTTTGCACACGCTGATTCTCTTCAAAATCTTTTTCTTCTTTGAGATTTTGTTCGCGCAGGCGTTGCTGTTCTTCGGACAGTTGCTCTAACTTGATTTCTAACTCTGAACCTTTTTTATGGTTAGTACGTGCATCAAGCTGGCTGCCAAGGGTCAGCCCAAGATAGAACCAGGCGGGGGTGGTGAGTAGCATCAGTAATGACCACCAAAAGGCAATGAACCTTGATAGCAGTATCAAGGAAATCACCAAGCTGGTGATGCCAATACCGAAGAAGATGTACTCGTTCACGATCTGTCCTGATAGCCTATCCAGTCCACAACAACGCTAAGATCGTATAGCTTACGCGAGTATTCAAAGTTTAAATTTTGATAATTCCCCTTGGCGCCCAAGTTCTTGGAATTGTATGGGTTGTGCCGAGTTGATGAAAGGTGCGATTATTCTGGGGTAACAACTCTGGCCGAGTAGGTTGGCCTTGGTTAGACTCGCTTTTTGAATCCTATTTTCGTAGCGGTATGGGTAGTTTTAATTTTCAAAAATAAAAAATAATTAATAAATAATAATTAAAGGGACAGACATGACTAAGCCAGTGATCGGATTTATTGGAGTGGGTTTAATGGGTGCAGGTATGGCTAAAAATATTCTCACTAAGGGATATCCTTTGGTGATCATGGGCCATACCAACCGCGAGCCAGTTGAACGTTTGAAAAAACTCGGTGCGACTGAGGCGACATCACCTAAAGAGCTGGCTGCGAAGGTAGATATTCTTCATCTATGTGTTACCGGTTCCCCTCAGGTTGAAGCGATTATGAATGGTCCGGATGGTATTTTCGCTTCAGGTAAAAAAGGCTTGGTAGTGATTGATTGTTCGACGTCGAATCCGGTATCGACTATGGCGTTGGCAGAGTCAGCTCAGCTCCATGGTATGACATTGATTGATGCGCCACTCGGTAGAACACCCGCTGAAGCAGAAGCTGGAACGCTGGATACTATGGTGGGAGCAGATCAGGCGACGTTTGATAAAGTCAAACCGATTCTCGATTGCTGGGCCGGTAATGTGGTGCATCTGGGACCGGTTGGTCTTGGACACAAAATGAAGTTAATTAATAATTTTATTGCGATGGGTTATGCGGCGTTGTACTCAGAAGCGATAGGTATTGCACGCAAAGCGGGATTATCGAAAGAGCAGTTTCATGCGGTGGTGGGCAGTAGCCGTATGCGCAATGGTTTTTACGATACGTTTATGAAGTGGACGATGGAAGGCGATGAAAACGCGCATCGCTTCACGATTAGTAACGCTCACAAAGATATGCGCTACTTGAGTAGCTTGGCTAATGAAGTGGGTGCGCTTCATCCGATACAGGCCATGGTAAAAAATTCGTTCGCGGGGATGGAAGCTGCAGGTCAGGCACAACGCTATGTGCCTATGTTGGCTGATTTTGTAGCGATACAAAATGGTTTGCCACCATCGCAATCAAAATGAATAACAGCCCCATTAATTATCCCGGCGCCGTGGTAAGTGTGCAGTGGCTGGCAGAGCATCGTCATCAACCTCACATACGTATTGTTGATGCTACGGTGCATTTGCCCGATACCGGGCGTGATGCGAAAGCAGAATTTTTGCAGGAGCATATTCCTGGTGCAGGGTTTTTTGATTTGTCAGTGATTGCGAACCCCAATAATCCTTTGCCACGTAAATTTCCACCTAAGGATATTTTTATCCGTGAAGTGGGTAAGTTAGGTATCGATAATCAGACGCATGTGGTTGCCTACGATACGCCGGGTTTGTATAGCGCTGCGCGTGTCTGGTGGTTGTTTCGCCAGTATGGATATGACCATGTATCGATTCTTGATGGTGGCCTTAAATCATGGAAAACGCATGGGCTAGCCGTCGAAGCGGGTACAGTCGATTTCGTGCCATCGCAATTCCATGTAGATCACGAACGTGATTTGCTCGCGTTGTGGCAGCATGTGCTGACCATTTCCAGTAATGGTAATGAGCAGTTACTCGATGCACGCACTGCTGGGCGATTTGCTGGAACCGAGGTCGATCGTTATCCAGGTGCACGACCTGGACATATCCCGAACAGCATGAATTTGTATTGGGCAGATCTTCTCAATACCAACACGCGTGAGCTGTTGCCGCTCAATGAGGTGCATGATCGCATAACGAAGTCAGGTATTGATTTGACTAAGCCGGTGACACTGACCTGTGGATCAGGTTTAACCGCATGCATTCTTGCACTTGGTTTGCACTTGTTAGGTAAGGACGATTGGAAAGTGTATGACGGCTCGTGGGATGAGTGGGGGCGCAGAGCAGAATTACCCGTGGCGACTTCTGCGTAAAAAATTCGATAAATTTTTTAGTGATGCTGGCTTGATTTAACCCACGGCCAGCTGCAGTGATTTAGCCATTTTTTCGCCGAGATGCGTAATCACGTATCCAGACCGTGTATGGCGAATGTATCCCATGCTGATCATCTTGTGTCTTTGCTTCTCGCCCATGCGATGAGTAGCATCACTCTGCCCTTTGTTAAAGGCGAGTAGCAAATCAATATCTTCAGAGGCGATGACGTTCATGATGGCGCGAACCTACAAGTAGGTTTCAGGTTTTATGTAGTGACTGAATCGGCAGATACGCCCAAATCTTTACACGTTGCCTAGCGCTTGTTACGAATTTGGGTAGTGTGTTTTGTTCCAGTGTAACCAGCAACCCACGGAGAGACACGGCTATCGCTGACTTGCCAGGATTGATCATTGAGATGGGAAGCACACCCCTGACAAAACTCAGCCAGCACTTGCTCGGTAACGCTGTTTAGATTATCTACGGTGTTGGTATGGTTTTCCTGCAGCTCTAGTCGTATCTCGCCGCAGCCAGGGCATTCGATGACGTAGTGTGCAGCCTCGAAATTTTCGACTCTGCGTAATAATTCATCGAAGCGCGCGGCCTCTGGGCTGCCTGGCTCAGGCTCACGTTCAAAATAGACTTCCATCTCGCGAAGTGCCATTTCGTATTCATTTCGACTACAGATTGGTTTGGGCAGCATGACTCACCTCGATCGGCCGTATGGCGATTAATAACTGTATAAATGTACAGTATTGGTGGACTGCAATGCAAGGCTAGATATGAGTTTTTTGACCTGTGTTGGATAGGTATCAATGGATATCTTTTAGATAATTTTTAGCGAATCCGCTCGGGTTTCACAAAACGCCCCTCGTCCCAGCGACCCTCCAGAGGAACTCGGTCTTCGGCGAATTTTTTGCGGCCCAGACCCTGTGGCTTACCCTTCCATAGATCGCCCACGTAACGGTCACCATTGGAATAGGTGATCGTGCCATGACCGTTGATCAGGTCGTTTTTTACCGGCCCCACATAGCGGCTGGAGTCTGCAAAAGTGTAGACCCCGCGACCGTTGGCTATGCCTTTGTTGATATCGCCCTCGAACCGGTCTCCATTCGGATAGATCAATAGCCCGGAGCTGACGGGCCAGTTATTACGAAATTCCGTCACCCACTTTTTGCCATTGGCATACGTTAGCGTCCCTGGTCCGTGCCTCTGGTTATTAACAAATTCACCCTCGAACACATCGCCATTGGAGTAGTAATAGGTGCCTTTGCCTTGGCGGTTCAGGCTTTTTAGGTCGCCCACATACTTATCACCATTGAGGTAATACGTGGTTTCGCAAGCGCCCGCTAACAGGGCCATGCTGAGAACGAGCAGTAGGCGTATTTTTTTCATGGGACAGCACATAAAAAGGGGTTGGGTACTTCATCCCTAAAGGATAAATACTAATTTCTAAGATATATCGACCGCTGGAGCGGATTTTAAAGTCATTTAAAAAAAATCAACTTCAGAGTCCGGCTCAGGCTTGGAGTCTGGTCACACCAGCTTGCGGGCAGAGCTAGGCCAGAAGTACGCCACTCTGGATGCCCTGCGCAGTGGTTAGCTTTCTGCCTGCTTCCAATGGCTAGCAAAGTCCTATCGACGCTTATCTGATTCAACTCTGATTCATCTCAATAAAGTATTCATTGGACTAACAAAGGAACCTTTCGCGCGACAGTCGTTCGCACTAGTTGGCGTTTAATTTGGGCGTCTGAAAAATTCTGCGAATCTTGGCTGCAAAGCTGACCGGGGAATTCAGACCTTTCATATGCCGTGGTTTCCGGGAGTCTGTATTGATAGTTAAGTCTGGTTTATTTCTATGGTCTCGAATTGCATTAGCCAGTCATTGGCTGCGTTTTTTTGTTTGGTTATCCCTAGTGAGCTTAGTTATTGGAGGTTTATGGTGGGTAACTGAACGAAAAATTCATTTAGCCGAACAAGAGGCACGCGGGCTCGCTATGCGGCAATCAGTATCGCTTGCTAATTCGTATGCAGGGCAATTACAGCACGTGGTAGATCAAATGAATCATATGACGCTTAGCGTCGCGAATGCCTGGCAAGACTCCGCTAAAACAGTCAATCTCGAGCAAGACCAAGAACGCGGTATCTTCCCAAGCCGTTTTGGATTTGCGCTCTTCATTACGGATCACAATGGACGCATCGTAAAAGCGTCGTTTAGGTTAAAAGAATTTGTAACGGTATCAAAAGAATCATTGTTTAGCTTACATAGGGATGACTGTTGCCTTGGAATGTTAATTAGTTCTGTCGAACGCAGTCAAACGACAGGGCGGAGTGCCATTCAATTTTCACGTCGTGTTAATCGCGCTGATGGAAGTTTTGCAGGCGTTGTCGTGATTACGGTTGCTCCGGAATTTCTCACTTCATTTCAAAATGAAGCTTTGCCCGGGAATCATGATTTTGTCAGTGCTCGTCTAGTGAGTGGATCGGTGCTAGCCACGCGTATGGGGGGCGATAGTCGTCAGCGAGGCCTAGTTTATAAAGTAGATCCTGGCTTTCATCAGATGCGCGGATCGATTCAAGAGGTGGGTGAGCATTTCGACGATGCAAGAGCACGCTACGTGGCCTGGCGTACCTTGGATGATTATCCGCTCGTCGCGCTGGCGGGACTCGCGGAAGAAGATTCATTGGTCACTTTTCGAGCGCTTGCTAAAAGCTATCGCCTGACATTGATTATCGCGAGTTCATTATTTATTTTGCTGACCTTAGTGGGCTGGATATTTTCCTCCAAGTTAGCGCTGCGCAGGCGCGCTGAAGAGAATGTTCGTAAGACCTATCGCATGGCAACCGATGCCGCCAACGAAGGCTTCTACATGCTATTACCTGTGCATGATAGCCACAATGTTTTAGTCGATTTTTAAATTGAAGATTGTAATGAGCGCGCAGCAGCATTACTTGGGATGTTGCGCGGACATTTGGTTGGTTTTCGAGCGAGTAAAAGCATGGCGCCGCAATTACACGCTGATTTTTTAATGATTTGTCAGCGAGCCTTAGCGCATGGTGTATATGAGGATGAATTTCGTGTGCCTGCTGGCGGCTGGTTGAAGGCAACATGGTTGTATCGACGTGCGGTACATTCAGGTGCAGGTATTGCACTCACCTTGCGTGATATTTCTGAAGTCAAAGCCCATGAACAAGCGCTGGCCGATTTAGCCAATAACGATTCCTTAACTAAGCTCCCCAATCGACGTTGGCTGATGAATTTTTTGCCAGCGGCGGTACGGCGCGCGGCGCGCGGACGAGGACGACTCACTTTATTTTTTATTGATCTGGATAATTTTAAAGTAGTGAACGACACGCTAGGTCACGAAGCGGGAGATGAATTGTTGGTGCAGGCCGCAAGTTTGATCAAAGGTGCGGTCCGCTCAAGTGATCATGTAGTCAGATTAGGTGGTGATGAATTTACGGTGGTGCTCGAGCAGATGGAAGATCCTAGCGACATTGCGCGCGTCGCAGATAGTATTCTTGAAGCCTTGAGTCGGCAGCTCAAGCTCACGAATGGTGCTGGCCATCGTGTATCGGCTTCGGTGGGTATTAGCGTATATCCCGATCATGGTGAAGATGCAGATACGCTAATCAAGCACGCTGATGTCGCTATGTATGCGGCTAAATCCGCTGGCAAGGGCCGCTACTTTTTTTATGAGCCCAAGTTATCGGATGCATTAATTCTTCGTATGAATAAAGAGCTTGCCTTGCGCAACGCTATAGAAAACGATGAATTTATCATTCACTATCAGCCGAGGGTCGATACAAAAACGGGGAAATTATGCAGTCTTGAGGCCTTAGTGCGTTGGCAGCATCCTGAGCGTGGGTTAGTGATGCCTGCTGAATTTATCAGTCTGGCTGAAGAAACTGGATTGATTGTTCAATTAGGTGAAAGCGTGCTGCGTAAAGTGGGTCAGCAGATTTCACTTTGGCGATCGGAAGGCGTGCGAGTTGTTCCTGTCTCCGTCAACGTCTCGCCGCGACAGTTGCAGTTTGGTAGAACAGCAGCCTGTATCGCCGAAGTGCTCCAATCATTCGACATTGAGTCTCGGCTATTGGAAGTTGAAATCACCGAATCGACGATGGTCGACAATACGCCTATTGTTTTACAAGAGCTCGAGTCAATTCAAAAATTAGGTGTGCGCTTAATGATTGATGATTTTGGTACCGGATATTCATCATTAGCGCAGTTGCATAGAATGGATGTCGATACGCTCAAAGTAGATCAGGCCTTTACACAAGCCTTGTCGCGAGGTTCGGAAGGTGAGTTGATGTACCGTGCAATAGTTTCAATGGCGGCGGCATTGAAAATGTGCGTGGTAGCCGAAGGTGTAGAAACATTAGAGCAGCTACGTTTACTTCAAACGATCGGCTGCGATGAAGTGCAGGGGTTTATTATTTCGCGTGCATTGCCGGCGGCAGACATCATGCAACTCGTATCGAAAAACATCTTACCCCCGTTTGATCGTGTTGGACGATTAGTGGCTGTGAGTCCGCATTGATGCTTTTGAATGATCTGATGTTGTTTGGGCTAACCACTTTAACCCAAGAAAAATTGGAAGCATGAATAGACCAAACAGTAAGCTTCTCGTCCATTCCAACGTTGACACAGGTGTAAACCTAAACGCCTCCGCTAACGGGTCATAGGTAGTAATTGTTAGCAGTGCTACGAAAGTCACAGCCAAAACCCAGAGTGAAATAGGGGTGAAACGTGACCATAGATCTTTCCAGTTGAAATAAGCCGATCGTGTGGCGAGAATCAATACAGCATTCGCTGTAACCAGCATCACAAAAGCACACGCGCTAGCAGAGCTTGGTTCTGAACAATTAAGCATCCACGTATAGTAAGCAAAGACTCCAGCAGTCGTGAACACCCCATACACAAGGCTGCGGATAACTTGCGGCGTACTGAGTAAGGTTTCGGTAATGCTGCGCGGCGGGTGATCCATGATATCGGCCCTTGCTTCCTCGGCTTCGAAAACCACCGAGCAGGCTGGATCAATTACTAACTCAAGAAAAGCAATGTGGAGTGGGGCAAGAAAAAGTGGTAGCCCTACTAACACGGGCAACAGCGCTAAGCCAGCGATAGGCACATGCACTGCCAACGTGTAAATCATCGCTTGCCGCATATTGGCAAATGTGCGGCGACCTTCACGAATAGCGTGAACGATAGAATTAAAATCGTCTTTCAAAAGTACTAGTGATGCTGCTTCGCGCGCTACATCCGTGCCGCGTTCTCCCATCGCGATTCCAATATGGGCTGCCTTAAGTGCGGGTGCGTCGTTGACGCCATCACCGGTCATGGCAACGATCTCACCTTGCGCTTTTAAACTTTCGACCAAGGCGAGTTTTTGGTGGGGTTTAACCCGTGCGAATACATTCATAAGTTGAATGCGTGAGTTGAGTGTTGGTTGATCCATGCCCGCGATTTCGTCACCCGTTAAAACGCCTGTCGGCTCCAGACCTGCTTGCCGCGCAATCGCGATCGCTGTGCGTGGATGGTCACCGGTAATCATAATTACCCGTATACCAGCGCGATGGCATTGCTCAACAGCAGCAGCTACTTCTGGGCGCAGCGGATCGGCTAGTGCTATTAAGCCCAGCCATTCGAAATCAAAGTCATGTTGTGTACTAGGCCAAGGTTGATCGGTGGGGTGTAAGGCCTCAGCCACCGCCAAGACGCGAAGTCCGCGAGTAGCGAGCGCTTCAGCTTGTTGCAGCACTACTTTTTCTTGTTCAGTAGAGAGATGGCATAAAGCAGCGACAGCTTCAGGCGCACCTTTGGCGGCCACTAAGTCGTGTGAAGTATTTTCTAGTCGCCATAAATGCGTCATTGCCAGCAGCTGTGGCGATAGCTCGTATTCGCGAGCGAGTACCCATGTCAAATCGCGGCGGTTATCGTTTTGTAGTTGTTCACTTGTGAGGCGATGGAAGGCTTTTTCCATAGGATCGTGCGGAGCGATTTCACTCGCGAGCACTGCGTATTCAAGTAACTCATGGAATGCAGGAGGTAGCGATTGTTTGGCTAAATCAGTAGTAAATATCTGCTCATTTAACGTACACAGAGCTTCAACTTGCATACGGTTTTGTGTCAATGTGCCTGTTTTGTCAACGCACAGTACGGTGGTTTCACCCAAGGTTTCAATCGCATGTAATCGGCGAGTGAGCACATGTTGTTTGCCTAATCTGCGTGCAGCAAAGGCAAAGAAAATAATCATGATCACGGCAAACTCTTGCGGTAGCAGCGCCATGGCCAGCCCGATACCGGCGAGCATCGCATCAAGCCATCCGCCACGCAGCCACCAAAAAAGCACCATCAGTGACAAAGAAAAAATGATGCCGATGATAGCTAATCGTTTCGTTAGTGAACTCATTTGCTCGCGTAACGGCGAAGCTTGTGGCTCAATCTCGTCGAGCGACTGACCGATTTTTCCCATCTGGGTGTTTCGGCCGGTGAGTGTCACGCTGACGACACCCTGACCACTCACTACCAAGGTGCCGGCGAACACCGATTGTTCAACGGTCTTTGATACGGGTTCAGATTCACCCGTAAGCATGGATTCATCTAGCGATAATTCATGTGCTTGCAAAAGCGTTCCATCTGCAGGTACGCGATCACCTTCGGCCAGAATCAATACATCTTCTCGTACAACTTCATGACCAGCGATACGTTGTTCAATACCATTTCGAATGACCAGCGCGCGTGGACTAGATAGATCGCGTAGAGCAGCTAATGCATTGTCAGTTCGGCGTTCCTGAAAAACAGTCATGCCCATAATGACCAGCACGAAACCCAGTAGCACCATGGCTTCATTTCGGTCGCCGGTTAGCAGATAGATCGCTCCGGCCGCTAGTAATAGCAAGAACATGGGCTCAAACAGCACATCACGCATCACCGCCAATAATGTGCGTCGCTGGCTTAG
>Ga0164294_10003112_pt1 | contig 14797 bp, 13 predicted proteins | sample GEODES005metaG_FD_111479 | JGI IMG/M metagenome (GOLD analysis project Ga0164294, IMG submission 111479) | Oligotrophic lake water microbial communities from Sparkling Lake, Wisconsin, USA - GEODES005 metaG | ecosystem: Environmental > Aquatic > Freshwater > Lake | place: USA: Sparkling Lake...
CCGACCTAACGAGGGCACGAGTAACGTTAGGCACGCGGTGGTGAGGAGGAGACTGCGGATTGGCGTCATGGGAGCACGTACTTTAATAAGTGTTTCAAGGGACCATTTCGTTCAATCTCAAGACGAAATTCCTCAAAGTCCCAGGACATGGCGCGTTTTAGCCCCCGATCACTCTGAGGCTATGCTAGATCCGGAGATGTTTTGATGATCGCCGCGCTGTTGCTTGCTTTTCCATCCCTCAATCCTGCTCAAACCTCCAGCCTTGAGTTCGAAAGGGTGATCAAGGCTTACTCCGTGCCGAACTCAAGCCTACTGGCGGAGTCCATTTCGCCGGATGGCAAGGCGAGCGGCGTTGCGTTCAACTGGACGGTTGGAGTGGTGTTGAGCGCCTGGGTTGCGGCTGCTCGAACGGAACCAGAGTTGAGAAATGGCTTGATTCGGTATGCGGATGCCGTCGAGGTCTATTGGAACGCGAAAGGTCCGGTACCTGGCTACGATGTTTTGCCCGGACCGAAGCCGGTCGACCGCTACTACGACGACAACGCCTGGATGGCGATGGCGCTCGTCGAGATTTTTGAACTGACCAAGGAGAAGCGGTTTCTGGATCGGGCCGAGAAGGCTCTGAAATACGCGCTCAGCGGGGAAGACGCAAAGCTGGGTGGCGGCATTTACTGGCGCGAGTCTGACAAGGCGTCGAAGAACACGTGTTCCAATGCACCGGTTGCGGCAGCCTGCCTGGCAATGGCGAAGCATCGGGACGGAAAGAAACTCCGGGCGAAGGCTCGGGAAATCTACGAATGGACCCGTACGAAGATGCGTGATCCGTCGGACGGTTTGTACTGGGACAGCATCGACCTGACCGGCAAGATCGAGAAAACGAAGTGGAGCTACAACTCCGCCTTGATGCTTCGTACTGCGAGGGAACTCCGTCTGCCCGAGGCGAATGAACTGGCCAAGGCCTGCCATCAGCGATGGGTTGACCCAGAGTCGCAAGTCATTCGCGATGAAGGGCGCTTCGCTCACCTGCTGTTTGAAAACTTGCTCCCGCATCAAAGAGTGCTCGGGTTTGATCCGGTGAAGTCCCTTGCCTCGATCCCGGTGGGAAGTGACGGCTGGTACGGCAAGCGCTGGGACCGGATGGATTCCGCAAGGAATCGGGAGTTGATTGATCAGGTTTCGTACCTGCGGGCGAAGTACGTGCTTCGGGGCCAGTGAGGTGGGAACGCGAAGCCTAGGCCCCGTCCGTCTCAGTTAGGTGCGCAGTTACGAATTTACGAATCGCGCGCGCGGATTCAATCGCTGGCTGGATATCCAGTTCGGTGACTTGCAGGCCCGGGTACCGGCTCGCGACGGCATATGGGGTCAGAAGTTCAGCGTCATGGCGGACCGTTTCAGCGGTCGGGAAGGCGGGCAAAAGGAGCTCAATCAACAACGGAAGAGAATGCGTTTTCCGGAACTCAATCTCGTTTTCTATGAGAAGGCTTTTTAGATACTTTTCGGATGCCTGCTGAGCGAGAAATGCAATGCTGTTTTTGAATCTACTTTCAGCAGCGAACAGTTCTTCAGCTAGGTCGAAGTCTTCGGCTGCTCGGTCAAGCCACTCAAGCGTGATCTGCTTCATAGAGGAGAACCCCTTCCCTTGCAACTTCGAAGCCAATTGTTCCAAGCACACCCCAACGGCTCTTCGCTTCTTCCGGCGTGAGGGCAACGACGTCGATTGGCACCCTCATGCCGCGAAGAGCGACCAACATTTGTACTTGGCGTTGATGATACGAGTCGGCGCTGTCTGTTTCGACCCAAAGATCAACATCGCTATCTTCGGTAGCTGCACCGGTCGCGTGGCTGCCAAACAGGAAAATCTTCCTAACGCCCGGTACTGCTTGCAACCGGGAGACGATCTCATCCTTAACGCTTGGTTCCAGCGTGACCATGATACTTTTGACGTTCCAGACGGCGGCTTGGTGCCCGGGGCGAGACTCGAACTCGCACGCTCTTGCAAGCAAGGGATTTTAAGTCCCCTGTGTCTACCATTTCACCACCCGGGCTCCGGCTCAGCGGCCGCCCCTAGATTGTACTAGGGGCGGCTGGGAGCGTTACTTGCCGGCGATGTAGGGGCCCCACCACTTCTGGATGAAGGCGAGGTAGATCGCGTGGCGGTCTCGGCTGTCCATGTCTCCGCCCATTCCGTGGCCACCGGTTGGGTCAAGGGCCAGCTCAACGAGCGGTCCGCGGCCGTACTGCAGGAGCTTTCGATAAACGTTCACGGTGTCCTGGAACAGGACGTTGTCATCTTCCATGCCGTGGAGAAGAAGCAGCGGCGAGCGCAGGTTCTTCGCAAGGTAGGTCAAGGAGTACTTGTCGAGGTCATCCGGTTTGCCATTTGGAACGGCTCCGATGACGCCAGTCGTGTACCAGGTGTTGTAGTTCTGCCATTCGGTTGGACCCGCGCCGGCGATGCCGAGGGTGAACACGTCTGGGGCGGAGTACATGCACATCTGGGTTTGGAAGCCACCAAAGCTCCAGCCATTTAGGGCAACCTTCTTCGGATCAACGCCGTGGTTCTGGATCAAGAACTTTGCGCAGTCGCTCAGGTCTTCGGTCTGAGGAATACCGGGCTGCTCGAAGTTGGCCTTTCCAAACACGTTGCCGTATCCGCTCTGTCCGCGCGTGTCGATGGTTACGGTGACGTAACCCATGACACGGGTGAGGTACTGGTTGAACCAGTACGCGGTGCTGTTCAGTGCGCCGTCTTCAACCGACTTTCCGGTTCCCAGCGGGCCGCCATAGACGTAGATCATCAGCGGTCGCTTTTCGTTCGGCTTCATATCCGCTGGCTTGAACATAAAGCCGTGAATGGTTTGCCCGTGTCGGTTCTTAAACTCGAAGAGCGATGGCTTGACCTTGTTATTTCGCTCGAAGATGCTCGTGCGGTGGGAGGTCGTGATGCGCTTTTCGCCGCCATCCATCACGAAGGTTTCCGTGAGGTTGCTCCAGTTTCGGAACTGGGCGGCAATCTGCTTGGTCGAGTCGCTGATTGCGGGCTCGGCGTAGAAGCCGTCTTGTCGAGTTAGGCGCTTCATTTCGAAGTCGGCCATGTTCACGGCATAGAGGTCGTTGCGGGCTTGATGCTCCTTGTTTGCGGTGACGAAGAGGGTCTTGCCATCTGGCGAGATTCGCTGTGGGTAGGCCTCGTACTCGCCCTTCGTGATCTGGGTTGCGCCTTCAGTGGCGGGGTCCAGCATCCAGGCGTGTCGGTAGCCCGACGCGTCGAGGAGTGCGATGACCTTTGAGCCATCGGGGGTGAAGAACGGATCCGCCATGCCGGGGGTGCCGTGCTCACCGTCTGGCTTCGACTTGTAAATCGTCTTGAGTTCTTTCTTCTCAAGGTCGGCGACAACGACTGCGAAGTCCTTCTGGATTCGCTTCCACGTCGCAAAGACGACCTTCTTCGAGTCAGCACTCCAAGCTCGCTCGTTAAGCGATAGCTCCTGCCATTCCTTTCCGCCGGCCCACTTCCAAACTTCCCAAGGCTTCTGCTCTGGCTTGGTTGGGTCGTCATTGGCGGAGATGTCGTACACGAACAGGTACTGCTCGTTCTTGAACTCGTCGTCAGAAACGCCACGACCGGTGGTTACGGCCTTTGCGAATCGATCTCGGTAGGAGATGTACTGAACCTGCCGGTCCTGCCCCGTGTCGCGTCCGCCGTTGATGAGGAGCTTTTTGCCATCGGGCGAGATGTTGTAGCCGAAGACGGGGAGGTTGTTGGGCAAGTCTGGGTTCAACTGCTCGACAATCGGGCTGTTGAACTTGACGCGGTACACGCTACCGCCGCGCGAGTAGGTGAAGCCATCGGCAGCTGGCGTGTATTTCGGCTGCGATTCGTTGTCTTTGGTCTTGGTCAGGCGTTCTGGCTTCGCTTCTCCGAGCTTCCAGCGGTAGACGTCGCCCTTGAAGGTCATCAGGATTTCGTCGCTTTTCGGCGACCAGTTGACCTCGCTGATTCCGTTGTAGTTTGGTTGCGGCTCGCGTCGCTTCGAGTCTTCTTCCTTTCGCTTGAGTCGCCATTCGCGGTACTCAAGGTCATTCATCAGTTCGACCTTTTGCCACTCTTCGTCCTCCTTTCGGTAGCGCTCAACCGCCTTCAGGGCATCGCGGTCGAAGGCCGACATGAGCTGCGGGCTGGTCAGTCGCTTGCTCTCACCCGACTTGGTGTCGTAAAGCCAAAGATCGTTGCCCCGATCGTCGATTGGGTTCCAGAGGTAGGCCAAGTACCGGTCATCGGGTGACCACTTGAGGCCGCGCGCGGTCTTGCCATTGAATCCGCGACGAGGAAAAAGATCATCAAATCGGAGGCCAGCCTTGGTTTCTAGCTGAGCGAGGACGGGATTTTCGTTCAGAGGCGGGACGGTTGGAGCGGGCAATGACGACTTAGCCTGAAATGCTAGGAGAGTTGCGGTGAGAAGGAACGTCATAGAATGTGCCTGTTTTACCGAATACGCTCGGAGGTAATTAACCGTGCCGATTCTAGACTTGCCCAATATCCATCCCGTACTGGGCAAAGTTGCGGCTGCGCTTCGTGGAACGGCCTGGGAAAGTGATCTCTTTCTCGTTGGCGGGGCAGCACGAGATGCGCTACTCGGCAACCTTGTTAGCGACGACTTCGACCTCGTCACTCAGGGCGATGCTGGTGCTCTCGTGCAGTTTTTGTACGAAGCAGGATTGGCGGACCACTATCCGGTGACCTACGAGCAATTTGGCACGGCGATGCTCTCGATCGACGGCGTAGCGGTTGAGTTCATAACCGCCCGCGCTGAGAGCTATCGCGGGGAGTCGCGAAAGCCGACGGTGGAACCGGCCGATTACATGCAAGACGCGCTTCGCAGGGATTTCACGGTGAACTCGCTTCGGGCGGACTTGTTCACGGGCGAAGTGGTTGATACGCTGGGGACAGGGCTGCCGGATATGCAGGATCGGCTATTGCGCACGCCCAATGATCCGCGCACGACGTTTGCGGAGGACCCGCTTCGGATGCTGCGTGCGGTTCGGTTTCGCTGGAAGCTTGACTTCTCACCTGCTCCGGGGCTGTATGAAGCTATCGCAGACGAAAGCTACCGGCTGGAGATCGTCAGTGCGGAGCGCATCCGCGACGAGCAGAACAAGATTCTGATGCTGCGCTCGGCTGCGCTGGCTTTTCAGGATTTGATGTCGCTGGGCTTGCTTGACCGGATGTTGCCAGAGTTTCGGACGATGATCGGCGTGACGCAAGGGCACTATCACGACGCCGATGTTTGGGGGCACACGCTGAAGGTCCTGGATAACTCGGCCGCGGCCGGTGATCCGCTGGTAGTCCGGTGGGCGGCTTTGCTGCACGACGTGGCGAAGCCGGTGACGCGGACCGTCGAGGAGGATGGTCGCATCCGGTTCTTTAACCATGAAGTCATCGGGGCTCAGATGTCGCTGGAGATGTTGCGGCGGTTGAAGTTTTCGGAGCGAGACGCGATGGCGGTCAGTCATTTGGTCCGGGGACACATGCGGATTGGTAGCGCACCAACTTTCTCGGCCAGCGCGGCCCGGCGGCTGTGGCGAGAGTACGGCGACGCGGTCGAGGACTTGCTCCGGCTGGTTGAGGCTGATGCCAATGGCTTAAAAGCGGGCGTGCGTCAGCTTGATCTCGGTCCGGTGCGAGCGCAACTGGCGGCGGTTTCGCAGGCCACGCCGCCGGACCAGTTGCAATCCCCCTTGACGGGCGGGCAGATTATGGAAATTACGGGGCTATCCGCCGGATCGGAAATCGGGAAGTGGAAGGCTTGGCTAACCGAACTGGTGCTTAACGGGGATTTGGCCGTCGGGGATGAATCGGGCGCGAGGGAGCGACTTGTTGCGGCCCTAATGACCGAGTAGCTCTCTCGCGTTTGCCAGGGCAGATTCGGTGACGTGTTCGCCCGCGAGCATGCGGGCGATCTCTTCTTCGCGTTCCTTGGGCTGAAGCCCGACAATTCGCGTTGTCACGCGACCATTGGACTCGGCTTTGGAGATTCTGAAGTGGGTGGTCGCTCGGCTCGCGATCTGCGGGGAGTGGGAGATGACGAGCACTTGGTAGTGGGTGGCGAGCTCGGCCAGTTTGCGGGCTACGATGGCGGCGGTGCGGCCGCCGAGACCAGCGTCGACCTCGTCGAAGATCAGCGTCGGAACGCCGGCGCGCCCAGCGAGGGCGGTTTTGATGGCGAGCATGACGCGGCTCATTTCGCCGCCGCTGGCGATCTTATTGAGGGGTTTCGGGTCTTCGCCCGCGTTTGCCGAAAATAGGAAGATCAGTTCATCCGCTCCGGTTTCGTCCGGTTCCTTGTCGGTCCGCTGGACATCGAACTTTGCCCGCTCCATGCCAAGGTCGCGAAGTTGGTCCGCGACGATCTCGGCGAAGTCGATGCCTTTGGCAAGTCGCAAGGCGGTGACTTTTGCGCAAGCTGCTCTGAGTTCGGTTGCGGCCCTTTTCTCGGCATCCAAAAGCGAGTCCTCGCTGGCTTCGGCATCTTCTAAAAGGGCGAGTTCGTTTTGGGCTTTGATGAGGAATTCGAGGGTGGCAGCTTCGTTTTCACCGTACTTCCGTCTGAGTCGCTTGAGGGCGTCCATACGCTCGGTGACTTCATCCAGCCGACCGGGGTCGGCATCCAGCGATTCGGCGTAGTCGCGGAGGTAAGCGATCGCTTCATCGAGTTCGGCCATGGCGGCGTTTAGTCGGTCGAGCGGTGCTTGGAGCGCTTCATCAAACTTCAGGAGCGATTGCAGGCTTCGGGCACCATGGCCGAGTTGATCTTGGGCGTTGAGTTCGGCATCTGCTCCGGCGGAAAGAGCGGCGAAGACACCTTCGGCGAGTTTTTCGGAGTACTTCAGCCGTTGAAGGGCGGATTCGAGTTCCTCGTATTCGCCGGCCACGGGGGATACGGTCTCTATTTCCTTGACCTGGAAACGGAGTAGGTCGAGCTTATGCTCGCGGTCGCGAATGTTTGACCGGAAGGCGCGCAGCGCCTGGTGCGCGGCACGGTACGCGACGAGGCGATCTGCGACGGCGGCGAGCAAAGGCGTAAGTTCTGGGCCAATCCAGGCATCTAGGTAGGCAAGGTGCCGGACCGGATCGAGGAGCGCTTGGTGATCGTGTTGGCCGTGGAGGTCAACCAACAGCGGCCCTAGTGCGCGGAGAGTGCCGACTGGGCACGTTTTTCCGTTCAGCCTTGCAACGGACCTACCTTCGGCCATGACTTCGCGCTGGACAAACAGGAGGTTCTCGGTGAGATCGACCCCAAACTCCGTGCATTTTTCTCGCAGGGCCGGTTGGCTGGAGAGATCGAAGACGACTTGTACGCTGGCTTTTGGAGCACCGGTTCGGACAAGCTCGGTGTCGGCACGCTCGCCCATGGCGAGTTCGATGGCGTCAATCAGGAGCGATTTGCCGGCGCCGGTCTCACCAGACAGCGCGGTGAAGCCCGGCCCCATTTGGAGTTCGGCGCGTTCGATGATAGCCAGATTCTCGACGGTTAGCTCTACGATCATGCGGCACTTGTTTAGACGTCTCGGACAAACAGAAAGACCCATCCAACCGGTCGGATTGGATGGGTCTTTGCCCCAGGTTTTGGCGGGTGCTTAGCCTTTCTGCTTGAAGCCAGGGAGCTGACGGCCCTTGTAGACGCCGTCGGAGTTGGCATGGAAGCGAAGGAAGAATGGCTCACTGCTGGCCTGCTTGTTCAGCTGAATCTCTGGCAGGTCGGTGGTGTAGTGAGTTCGGCGCAGTGCCGTTCGCTGGTGGCTAAAACGTCGTTTTGGGTTTGGCATCTTACTTCTTCTCCCGGTGCAAGGTCACCTTGCGGAGTCGGGGGTTGTACTTGTTGAGCTCAAGTCGCTCGGTGGTGTTGCGCTTGTTCTTCGTGGTGGTGTAGTAGTTCTTACCGTCTTCGGTGCACACCACGCGAATGATTTCGCGCGCTTCAGATTTCTTTGCCATGATTCTCCTGGGACCGTCAGGCGTACTTCCGCCTATCGGACCTAAGATTATCCCTGAAGCGAGGTTCCCAGGTCAACCGTTCCGTGATGAAATAGTGAATCATTTCGATCCAAGCAAGGATTTCCTCGCTACTTTATGCGACCGAGATGCTATGTGATCGTTGATTGGGTCTGGCAAAAGTCTATAAATCTGCTTAGACTGAACCCGTGGCGCATCAACTTCTCGGAATACTTCTTCTCCAAGCCATGGCGCTGCCTCCAACCACGATGCGGTCTGAACACCCAATCTACGCTGCAACCAAGGACTTCTTGGCCACGCTCACGCCAACTCAGGTCAGTAAGGCCAAGCTCCCTTTGACCAAGGAATCGGCGGCGAAGTGGAGCAATTTGCCAGGTGGTGTTCGGATTCGGAATGGGGTCCAGTTCAGCGATTTGAGCGAGCCGCAACTCAGTGCGGCGCTGAAGTTGGCGAGGGTAGTCCTTGGGCCAGCTGGCTTTGAGAGATTCCAGTCCATCCGAGCCGCAGATGGAGTTCTCGAAAAGCTTCGCCCAGATTCGTACAGCCCAAATCAGTACATCGTCGCGATCTTGGGTGAGCCGTCAATGACCAAGCCATGGATGATCCAACTCGGTGGGCATCATATCGCGGCGAACATCGCGATCAAGGGGGAAAGCGGCTGGAGTTCGCCGTACTTCCTCGGCTTGGAGCCCGAGATGTTTGAGTCCAACGGCAAGGCGCTGGCGCCTCTTTCGAACGTGCGCGCGGCGATAACGGGGATCGCGAAGTCACTGACGCCGGATCAAGTCACGAAGGCAACGCTGAAGGAATCGTTCGGAGACGTGTTGGTGGGCCCGGGCCAGGACGGAAAGTTTCCCGCACGCCAGGGAGTTTCGGTGAGCGAACTGTCACCGGAAGCGGTCGGTTGGGTCAAGAAGGCGATTAGTGCGTACATCGGGGATTCGCCTTTTGCGGACTTCTACCAAAAGCGGTACTTTGCCGAACTGGCCGAGACCAAGGTGGCGATTGCGGGAACGACGGCCCAAAGCAAGCCGGGGGATTACGTGCGGATTGATGGTCCGAGCGTGTGGATCGAGTTCATCTGTCAACCAGGCGCGAACTTTCCCGAGAAGGTGCATTTCCATTCGGTCTGGCGAGACCGTCAGCTCGACTACGGTGGATCGTTTGCGGCCACTCGCAACGACTAGCGTCGCGAGAATCGAGCCAAACGCCGTCGCAAAGTACAATCTGCCGACGTGGCAGCACTGGCTTCCGAAATTGCGCGAAGGCGAACCTTTGCCATCATCTCCCACCCCGACGCGGGGAAGACGACCCTTACCGAGAAGCTGCTGCTTTACGGGGGTGCCATTCAGCTTGCCGGAACCGTCACCGCGAAAAAGAATCAGCGAAAGGCGACCTCGGACTGGATGGAGTTGGAGAAGCAGCGAGGGATTTCGGTCACCTCGACTGTGTTGCAGTTCGAATATCGTGACCACGTTCTGAACCTGCTCGACACTCCGGGCCACGATGACTTTTCTGCGGACACCTATCGAACTCTAACCGCCGCCGATAGCGCGGTGATGCTGATCGACAACGCGAAGGGCGTTGAAACCCAGACGAAAAAGCTGTTTGCCGTCTGCCGCCAGCGCGGGATTCCGATCTTTACGTTCATCAACAAAATGGACCACCCCGGCATTGGTCCACTTGATCTGTTGACGGAAGTCGAAGACACCCTTGGGATCAAGAATGTGCCGATGAACTGGCCGATTGGGCAGGGCGATGAATTCCGTGGGATTTATGACCGCGAATCCGAGACGGTGCATCTGTTCAACCGAGTCGGTGGCGGATCGCAAAAGGCGACAGTAGACGTTTTCCCGCTCGACTCGGACGAGGCCCGCGCGGCGCTGACGCCGCAGGAGTTAGCGCGGCTGCAGGAAGAGATCGAGCTGATCAGCATCGCGGGAGAAGAGTTTGATCAGGAGAAAGTGCTTGCGGGTGAACTGTCGCCGGTCTTCTTCGGCTCGGCGATCTGGAACTTTGGCGTCGAGCTGTTCTTGAATCGCTTCCTTGGCATGGCCCCGCCGCCGGAGAGCCGCACGGCCGATGAGGCGGAGATTCAGCCCGAGGACGAGGTCTTCAGCGGGTTTATCTTTAAGATTCAAGCGAACATGGACCCGAACCACCGTGACCGCATCGCCTTTATGCGGGTGGTCAGCGGGCGGTTTGAAAAGGACATGCAGGTGAATCACGCGCGAATGGGCAAGTCCATCCGCCTCACCCGTCCGCAACGCTTGTTTGCCAACGATCGTGAGACGGTGGAGGAAGCATATGCGGGCGATATCGTGGGACTCACGAATCCAGGGGCGTTCATTCTTGGCGACTCGTTATCGGCGAAAGGCACCCGTACTTTTCACGAGGTTACGCCGTTCGCGCCCGAAATGTTCGCGACCCTGGTGAACCGGAGCATTGACCGGTTCAAACACTTTGAAAAGGGGTTTGAGCAGCTTTGTGACGAGGGGCTTTCGGACGTGTTCTTCGATCCGAAGTCATCGCAACGAAACCCGATCCTCGGAGTGGTTGGCCGGTTGCAGTTCGAGGTTATTCAGTATCGGCTTGAGGCGGAGTATGGCGTGAAGACGATGCTTGAGCCGCTAGCCTACGACCTGATGTGCTGGCTAGAAGGCGACGAGGCGGAAATCGCGGCGGTCTATTGGGGTTCGAACGCGAAAGCGGTGCAGACGCGAACTGGGGAGCCGGCCGTGCTTATCGGATCGGAGTGGCATTTGGGCTACCTGATGGACAAGAATCCCAAGATCACGTTCCATCGCCAAGCGGATTGGAAGCGTAAGTTGGTGAAAGCATGAGTCCGGCAGAATATCAATTCGAGTTTGAAGGGTTCGTAGTCAAGTTTGATCCCGCGCGCGGCGCGGTGTCATGCGTACAGATCGGGATGACACCGTTCGTCGAAGATCTCTATCCGGCAGTCCGCAACGCCCACTGGGGGACGCTTGAATTTCAGGATGCCAAGGTTCGGATTGAAGAAAAAGTTGGCGAGGGAGCAGAACTGTTCTGGTCGGGAGACGCGATTGAGGACGGCAAGGTGGCCGTCAAGCTCGAAGTTCATGTCACCGTTCAAGAATTGAAGTTGCGTTACGATCTCATCGCAACGCCGCAGTACGATTTTCAAACCTGCCGAACTGGATTCTGCGTCCTGCATAACCCGGACGAGGTCCACGCTGAACGCGTAGTCGTTACTCACACGGACGGAACGCAGACCCGCGGAGCGTTCCCGACCCTTATTTCCCCGCACGAACCGTTCTTTGATATTCAAAGGCTCGAGCACGAAGTTGTGGGACATGTCGTGTCCTTCGAGTTTGAGCATGAGGTGTTCGAGATGGAGGACCAGAGAAATTGGTCCGACTACTCCTACAAAACCTACGGTCGCCCGTCTCGACTTCCGCGACCATATCCTCTGCCTGCAGGGGTGCCTGTGCATCAATCTGTTACTGTTACGGTCGCAAAGAATCCAATGGATCGGCGCTATTACAGTGACCATGCCCGCGTCACAAATGACACTCGAACGGCAATTGACGATCCCTTCGGACATGCAATGACCCTTTGGAGCTACGCCGACGACACCGCGGATCAGTTCCGATCTGGGATAGTTGAGTTGCTGAAGCACGATCCGCGGCCACTTGTGTGGTTGCTTGGCGATCCAGGCGACCGCCTTCAAGTCATTGCTGAAATGGAGATGGACGTTGTCGGCGTTGTCTTGGCGGACTATTCAACTCTGGAGGCTAACCTGCCCGGCTTCCGGCAACTACTGCCAAAAGTTCAATTCATCGCCGGGAGCGCCGGAAACTTCACTGAGCTCAATCGAAACCGGCCCTCACGGTCTTGGGATGGTGTTGCTTTCTGTGCAAGTCCTGACGTTCACCAAACTCACGAGAAGGCAATTGACCGTACGACTTCGACCTGGAGTTTTCAAGTTGAAACGGCGCGATCATGGGGATTTGAAGTGGTTCACCTTGGCCCCATACGTTGTCCTAACGGCCATCACATGTTTCAATATCAAGCGTCGAGGGCTAGAGATGAGGCTCGTCTCTGCACGACCGCTTCCTACTGGGAACTGGACTAGCCGGTCTTGTTCCGGCGCGAGGCGGCGTCTTGGAGCATGATGAACTCGCTCAGGTTCTCCTGAGTAAGCATGCCCACGAGGTTGTCGCCTTCCATGACGAGGACCGGGTGTCTTCCGGCGGCGGCGAACTGTTCCGCGGCCCATTCGAGGTCGTCATCGGGGCGGCAGCGGTAGGCGTTTCGGTTCATTCGACCGGCGACGTAGGCGTGCGGGCCGTCCTCGGTAAGGCCGGTGGAGAGCTCATTTCGCTCCAGGATTCCGAGCACTTCGCTGCCTGAAATCACCGGGAAGTCGGTTTGACTACCAGCGATGAGCAGTTCGCTCGCTTCTTGCAGGGTGGTGCCGTGCGACAAGGTCGCGAAGTTACGCATCATCGCATCGCGCACTTTGCGGCCCGCGAGCAGGGATCGGGTGACGGTCGAGGTCAGCTCTTGCCCGGCGACGAGGAAGACGAAGAAGGCGATGAGCATGAGTACGACTTGGCTCGTGACAATGCCGACGATGCCGAGAATCACGGCCACGACTTGGCCCACGCCAGCGGCGATCCGCGTGGCCCGCAATTCGCCCAATCGTAGCGAGAGTGCGGCACGAAGGATTCGACCGCCGTCCATCGGAAAGGCCGGAATCAGGTTGAAAAGCGCCAGCGAGATGTTGGTGAAAAACAGCGCCGGCAGAATTCCGCCCACGCGAATGTCCGGCGAGAGTTCAAACACCTGCGGCGACAGCCACATGTACAGGTACAGCACAGCCGCGATGACGACGTTTACGACTGGGCCCATGATGGTTACCCAGAGTTCTTGCTTGGCGGTCGGACGGCTTTCTAGCAGCGCCACCCCGCCGATGGGATAGAGCGTGATGTTCGTGGTTTTGATGCCGTAACGCTTCGCCGTTAGCGCGTGGCCAAACTCGTGCAAGACCACGCAAAAGAAGATGGCAACGACATAGAGTGGCCATTGCCAGCCGGCCTGTTTCTGGCCGGTCCAGCCGATCCAGATCAGGAAAAGCAAGAAGGTGATGTGGAGCCGAACCGGAATTCCGGCTACCACCGCCACGCGAAATGCCCAAGGGCTTTCCGGTCGTTCGCTTTGCGGCTTTTCCGTTTCTGGCATCAGTTCTTTAGTTTGAGCGTTCGCGCAACATCACGCCAGCTCAAATAAAGAAAACGCCGATTCTTGCTGTCCATCACCACCATTAGGCCATCTGGGAACTTCGGACCGAGGTTGGCAGAGGTGACGGCGATGCCGTCGGTTTCATCTGCGCCGGCCGTGAACTGGCCGAGTCGCGTTCCAGTGAACGAGGTGACGGTGTAAACGCTCCGGTCCTTCAACTGATCGGTAAAGACCGCGAATCGTTTTGCTCCTTTCTCCCAAAGGCCAATGCCCTCGTGATCGCCTTTGAAGTCGGTGTTCCAGGCGGGCCGGGCGTCCATGTAGCCGTTTGGACGATCCTGCAGGACAAGCTGGCGATTGCCAAAAGTTTCGTCGCTGTAGAAGGCACTGATGCCGTCGACGGAAGTTGCGATCGATTCGATCTCTTTACCACCCCGGAATTGCCCAGTGCGTCCGACGAAGATCGCGTCAACCTTTGCGGTCGCCGGGTTGACCTTTAGTTGGTACTGCTCCAGATACGACTCGGTCAGGCCGAGCTTGGGGCTAACGAGGGCATAAAGGTTGCCGGTGGTCTTGGACTTCCAAAGGGCGATGCCCATTGGTTCGCCGTAGTCGGCGGTGCCTTTCATCGCGACATCGGTTTTGCCGGTGAGATCGGAAAGCGTGCCCTTAGGATCGATTTTGTAAATGCGGAGTCGGCCCTGCAGGCGCTCGGTGCAAACGGCGATGTCGAGCCCGTTCCAGTTCTGATGGACGTCGACGTTATTCGGTCGATCCAGCCCAGAGATTTTTTGGACGATTTTGCCGTCGAGGTCGAAAACGTAAAGACCGCCGGTGGGTCGCTTCACCTTGTTCGTGCCAATCACGCGGGACTGCGAAGGATTGGATTTGTTGACCCAAATCGCTGGATCATCGGCATCGTCGGGTACCGGTTGGGTGGCCAGCGTTGGAGGGATGAAAGGGATGGATGCGACGAGCAGAACGTGGATCATGTCGGTATAGACGTAGCGATGGCTACCGGGTGTACCCGGTAGCCATCGCGTGAATGTGAGCTTAAGCTCAGTTGACTGGGAAGCCAGTCGCTGGGTCGACAACAACGCTGCCGCCGAGCGAGTAGGCAGCTTTGCCCCAAGCGTAGTTGCGGACGTCGAAGGTCTGCAGGGTGTTTCGGAACTTCGCGGACGAGTCAGCGAAGACGTAGTTGTTGCCCTGGTCGAATCGGCCACCGTTCGTGTAGCGAAGGGTGTGGGTTGCGCCGCCGTTGGTGGTTCGGAGTTCGCAGTCGAAGACCTGACCAACGGTGCCCTTTCCTGCCCACTTTCCGGTGGCGGTGTTTGCGCCGCTAACGGTGAGAGCTTCGAGTGGAAGGTCAGCCGCGGTCGGAAGCGAAGAACCGCTAAGGTCTCGCTGTCCGCTTCGTCCGATACCGAAAGCTGGTCGGTAGCTTCGGAACTCGCCGCCGGCAGAGGTCTGCATGCAGAACTGCTTTTCGGTTGCTGGTGCAACGAGAATGGTCGAGCTTACGCCGTCGATTGCGGTTGCGCTAACAACGTTCGC
>Ga0164294_10003113_pt1 | contig 14794 bp, 14 predicted proteins | sample GEODES005metaG_FD_111479 | JGI IMG/M metagenome (GOLD analysis project Ga0164294, IMG submission 111479) | Oligotrophic lake water microbial communities from Sparkling Lake, Wisconsin, USA - GEODES005 metaG | ecosystem: Environmental > Aquatic > Freshwater > Lake | place: USA: Sparkling Lake...
AGATCTTGATCTAGGAGTATCTAATGGCAACTGCAAAAAAATCCGCTGCAAAAAAACCAGCAGCAAAAAAACCAGCAGCAAAAAAAGCTGCCGTCAAGAAGCCTGCCGCTAAAAAAGCAGCAGCTAAAAAGCCCGTAGCCAAGAAAAAGGTTGCAGCTAAGAAACCTGTCGCTAAAAAAGCAGCAGCTAAAAAGCCCGTAGCCAAGAAAAAGGTTGCAGCTAAGAAACCTGTCGCTAAAAAAGCAGCAGCTAAAAAGCCCGTAGCCAAGAAAAAGGTTGCAGCCAAGAAGCCTGTCGCTAAAAAAGCAGCAGCTAAAAAGCCTGTCGCTAAAAAAGCAGTCGCTAAAAAACCCGCAGCTAAAAAACCTGCGGCCAAAAAGCCAGCTGTAAAAAAAAAGCCAGTAGCCGCTAAAAAACCAGCAGCAAAACCCCACAAGGCGGCCGCTCCGGCGGTCCACCACGTGGCGCAAACCACATTGAATCCTCAAGCTGCTTGGCCGTTTCCAACTGCCAGCAAACCCTGAAATTCAAACGGTTTTGCCTACAACCCGGTGTTTAACGACACCGGGTTTTTTCATTTCAGAACGTAGTTTTGTGGGCCCCGGCTAGCGATCTTCAGTGCCCCCATTTTGTTACCCAACTCAGCGCAACGAACCAAATCCCAACCTTGTTCGAGCCCAAACAACAGGGCACTGCGCCAAGCATCTCCGCAACCTGTGGGGTCGACCACTTGCTCGGCTTTGACAGGAGCCACCAAGGTTTTTTGGCGGTCTTGCCAAACTTCACAACCATGTGCTCCCAAGGTGATGACCAAGCCTTTGACTTTGCTTGAGATTTCACTGGCATCCCAACCAGTTCGTTCGGACAGCATCTTGCCTTCGTAGTCGTTCACCGTGACCCAAGTGGCTTGACCAATAAAGTGCCGCAAGGTGTCACCATCGAACATGGGTAAACCTTGACCCGGATCAAAAACAAACGGAATGCGTGCGGCGAAGAACTGCTCAGCATGTTGAATCATGGCGTCACGTCCGTCCGGCGAGACGATCCCCAGGCTGATATCCGCGCGCTTTTCCACCTGGGTGGTGTGCGCCTGCATCATGGCACCAGGGTGGAAGGCCGTGATTTGGTTGTTGTCCAAATCGGTCATGATCATGGCTTGCGCTGTGTAGTTGTCGCTGACCATCTTCACAAAATCGGTTGCAATACCCAAGTATTTAAGACGTTGCATGTAACTTTCGCCATCGTTACCCAAAGTGGCCATCGGCAGTGGAACACCACCCAACAACTTCAAGCCATAGGCCACATTCCCTGCGCAGCCACCGTATTCACGCTGCAGTCGGGGCACCAAAAATGACACGTTCAAAATGTGCAATTGTTCGGGCAGGATTTGCTCTTTGAAGTGCCCCTCAAAATGCATGATGGTGTCAAACGCCAAAGAACCGCAAATCAGTACTGCCATGGTGTGTCCTATTACAAAAAAAGTTCAGGGATAAAAAAGAAATGCACGGTAACCGGTAACCGAACCGCTTAATGCCGGATCCAAGGTAAATTGCAATTCAAACGCTTGTGCCCGACGCGCTCGTAAGATCTCATTGACGCCAAGTTCATTGATGGTAAAAACCTTTCGAACCACAGCCGCATCAACATCGTCCGTCAAACTCAATTCCAACAGGGGTGTGGCCACGGGCCAATCTGATTGATTTTTGATGCTGCCACTGAAAATGAATTGGTTGTCGCCCAAGCTTTTAAAGCCGCCCGTCGCTATCGAAACTTGGCTGGGTTCCTTGGGCCAATGTAAATCGCACCCCAGAGTGGCGCAAAGCCCGAGTAACACGGGTGTGAATTCAGGGTTTTGCGCGCGCCATTGATGACGTTGAAACACCAACACTTGGAAGCAAAAACCAAGCGCCATGAACAACGCGAAACTTCCCCACACCCATTGATGAATCAAGGGCGCCGGTTTTGGTAAACGATCCAAAGTGCGCTTTGACACAGGCATCTCAACCGTTGCAGGCGTTGATTTGTTCTCGTCGAGTTCATACAGATGCTGATCCACCTCAAAAACATGGGCGCATCGGCCACATCGCACCCAAGAATCGGCAGCACTGTAATGCTCAGCATGAATGGCAAAAGCGGTTTGACACTGGGGGCAAAGGGTGACGATGGCCATGGCCTGCGTGGGCTTTAGGAAAGTCCAAAGCTTATCAAACAGCCTGTCCACGCATCAACACCCATCCCTCTTGGGTATTTGCAACTTGCAATGTCAGATAAGGCTGATAAGCGGCCTGAATTTCTGCAGTCTGACGCTCCAAAATGCCGGCCAACAACAGCGTCCCGCCAGTGGCGACATGACTGCACAGCAAGGGCGCCAGTACTTTCAGCGGCGCTGCCAAGATGTTGGCCACCACCAGGGGATAGCGCCCAACAGCTAAATCGGGCAAACCTGTATTCAATGCCACGTGGTTGGCCACTGCATTGGCCTGTGCGGCGACGACGGCATCTTGATCAATATCCACTGCATCCACAGATGCTGCGCCCAACATGGCTGCGCCAATGGCCAAAATGCCTGAACCGCAACCGTAGTCCAGCACGCGCTGTCCCTGGGGCGGATGCTCGGCTATCCATTTCAAACACATGCGGGTAGTGGGATGGGTTCCGGTTCCAAAGGCCAAGCCGGGGTCCAGACGCAACACCCATTGCGCACCGATTGGCGGTTCGTGCCAGCTTGGCACCACCCAGAACGTTGGCGTGATGGGCACAGGTTCAAATTGCGATTGCGTCAAACGAACCCAGTCTTGCTCGGGCACTGGACTGATGCTGAGCAAGCTGCAGTTCTCAAAAAAGGGTTGCAACGCCAGCAACTTGGCAGCATCCGCGGCTTGCGCTTCAGCGGCGAACAACGCGATCAGGTGAGAGCGTAACCAACCCGCTGCAGGTGCGGGCATGTTGGGTTCGCCAAACAGCGCTTGCTCTTGATCGGTATGGGCATCCGCATCTTCCACCGATACGCTCAGCGCATCTAAAGCCATTAAGGCGTCGCTGATGAGTTCCACCTGGTCTTGCGGGCATTGCAGCCGGAGTTCAAACATCAGGATTGACGCACTGCCAACCACTCTTCCAAGTAGTGGATATTGGTGCAACCGGCGACAAAGCCGGGATCGTTCATCAGTTCTCGGTGCAAAGGAATATTGGTTTGAATGCCTTCCACCACGGTTTCACCTAAGGCGGTGCGCATGCGGGCCAAGGCATGCGCGCGGGTATCGCCGTGCACAATGATTTTGCCAATCATGGAGTCATAGTTGGAAGGCACAAAGTAATTGGTATAGATGTGTGAGTCCACCCGAACGCCCGGACCGCCAGGCGGGTGCCACATGGTGACACGGCCAGGCGATGGCGTGAATTTGAAGGGATCTTCAGCGTTCACACGGCATTCGATCGAATGGCCTTTGATTTCAATCTGACGCTGGGTGTAGGGTAATTTTTGTCCCGCAGCCGTCATGATTTGGGTTTTGACGATGTCCACACCGGTGATGAACTCGGTGACAGGATGCTCGACCTGCACGCGGGTGTTCATCTCGATGAAATAGAACTCGCCGTTTTCATACAAGAACTCAAAAGTGCCAGCACCGCGGTAGCCCATTTTTTTGCAAGCCGCAGCGCAGCGCTCGCCGATGCGCTCGATGAGTTTGCGGGCAATGCCAGGCGCCGGCGCTTCTTCAATCACCTTTTGGTGCCGCCGTTGCATCGAGCAATCGCGCTCGCCCAGATAAATGGCATTTTTGTAGTTGTCCGCCAGGATTTGAATTTCAATATGGCGCGGGTTTTGCAAAAACTTTTCCATGTAAACCGCTGGGTTGCCAAAAGCGGAACCGGCCTCGGTCTTGGTGGTTTGCACCGCATGGATGAGCGCGGCTTCGTTGTGCACCACCCGCATGCCGCGTCCGCCACCTCCGCCTGCTGCTTTGATGATGACGGGGTAGCCCACGGCCTTGGCAATGCGGCGAATTTGGGCGGGGTCGTCAGGCAGCTCGCCTTCGGAGCCGGGCACGCAAGGTACGCCCGCTTTGATCATGGCTTGCTTGGCCGACACTTTGTCACCCATCATTCGGATGGATTCAGGCGTAGGGCCAATGAAGACAAATCCGCTTTTCTCAACCCGCTCCGCAAAGTCGGCGTTTTCGCTGAGGAAGCCATAACCCGGGTGAATGGCTTGGGCATCTGTGACTTCTGCGGCCGAAATGATGGCCGGCATGTTCAGGTAACTCAGGGATGAGGCTGCCGGACCAATACAGACAGCTTCTTCGGCCAATTTCACGTATTTGGCTTCACGGTCGGCCTCGGAATAGACCACCACCGCCTCGACACCCAGTTCTTTGCAAGCGCGTTGGATGCGCAGCGCGATTTCGCCTCGGTTGGCGATCAGAATCTTTTTAAACATGCCGCCCGCTTAGTCAATGATGAACATGGGCTGGCCGTATTCCACGGCTTGGCCGTTGTCGACCAGAATTTTGCTAACCGTGCCGCTGTGGTCGGCCTCGATCTCGTTGAGAATTTTCATGGCCTCGATGATGCAAATGGTGTCACCGGCTTTGACCACGCTGCCCACCTGAACAAAAGGCTTGGCTTCGGGACTGGAGGCACTGTAGAAGGTGCCCACCATCGGAGATTTGACGGGATGGCCAGTTTCGGCAGCTGGTTCGGCTGACACGGGCGGGGCGACTGCCGCTGCTGCAGGGTTCGGGGCGGCCTGGACGGCTGTGACAGGTGCGGCCATGACGATCGGTCCACCGACGGGGCCCTTGACGATGCGGACTTTGCCTTCAGCCTCGGTGATTTCAAGTTCGGAGACATTGGACTCTGATACCAAGTCGATCAGGGTTTTGAGTTTTCTTAAATCCATGGATCTAGCAGTCTTCTGCAGTTAAAGAAGGTGTAATTTACACCATTTCAAGAAACCGACCTGACTGCTGGATCGGCGCCGTGGGCTAAAGCCAAGACTGAATGTCGTCTTCAGTCAGCTTACCCAGTTTTCGCATCTGAACTTCGCCTTGGGCATTCAAGACCAAAGTGAATGGCAAACCGCCGGCCACATTGCCCAGGTTTTTCATCAACTCAGTGCCCTCCAAGCCCGCCAAGCCGATCGCATATTCTACCGGATGCTGGCCCAAGAATCGCTTCACCGCACTGGGCTGATCAATGGCCAAACCGATCATTTGCCAACTTTTAGTCTTGTTTTCTTGAAAGAAGGCGTTTAATAAGGGCATTTCCTCAACACATGGCGTGCACCAAGTAGCCCAAAAATTCAGCACCAAAGGGCGGCCTTTGAAATCGGCTAACTGCAACGTCGCGCCATCGGGTTGCTCGAAATCGGCGGCCCATAAGGCTTGCAAACTGGGGTCGTCGATGGGCTGTGTCCGATGCCGCCACCAGTTCACGCCAACACCTGAGGCCAATGCCACCAGAGCGACGGCCAAGATACGACGTTTTGAAAGGGGCGAGTGCGAAGGTGTTTTGAGGTCCATCAGCCATTGTCCAACAACTGGCGCAGTGCCGCCAAATCCCCACGAACGCTACGCCCACGCTCATCCGGCTGCAAGGCACCGCGCAGATCGTCGTAGTCATAGATCATCAAATGCACACCAATGTCTTCGTTCAGCGGCAGGCACCGGCTGTGGATGCTCAAGGCGTCCACCTCTTCACCTTTGAAGCCTTTGATGGCTTGGACCTGAAAGCGCACCCCTTGGTCCATCAGTGCCAGCTCAGCCGACTTGGGGTCATCGCAAAACAATTGGATGTAGATGTCGGACAAGCGGGTGGCGCTGCCGCGCCACACCGCGCCGCTCAGGTGGGGGCGAAAAACCGCTAAGCGCTCCATCCAAGTCAGGGCCTGTTCCCGCAACGCCCGCAATTCTTGTGGTTGGGTGTCTGCACAAAAGAGACCCAAGTAATCCATGACTTCGTCTTCCAGCATGTCATTGCCAGGCAAGGGGCTGTGGCTGGGCAAGCCCAACTCGCGCACAGCACGGCGTTTGGCAGGTCCGTATTCCAAACCCTCCTCCACCACCAAGCGTGCTGCGGTGGCGGCGATTTCTGCTTTGACATCGTTCAACATGCGCACCATTGTGCCGCCTTCGCCTGTCAATGCGATGCATTGGCCACTTCTACAATGCCCTTCTATGCATATACATATATTAGGTGTCTGCGGCACCTTCATGGGCGGCCTGGCTGCCCTCGCCCGCGAGGCTGGCCACCGGGTGACGGGTTGCGATACCGGTGTCTACCCACCCATGAGCGACCAACTGCAGGCCTTGGGTATCGAGCTGATCGAAGGCTATCGCGCTGACCAATTGGCCTTGAAACCCGATATGTTCGTGATCGGCAATGTGGTGTCGCGTGCCCGCTTGGTCGACGGTACGCCGCGCTATCCCTTGATGGAGGCGATTTTGGAAGCGGGCTTGCCCTACACCAGCGGACCGCAATGGCTCAGCGACCATGTGCTGCACGCTGCCGCTCAGTCGCGTCATGTGCTGGCCGTGGCAGGTACGCACGGCAAAACCACCACCACCGCCATGTTGAGCTGGGTTTTGGAACAAGCGGGATTGACGCCCGGCTTTTTGATTGGCGGCGTGCCACTCAACTTTGGCGTGTCGGCTCGCTTGGGCTCGCATGCGCCAGCCCAGAGTCGCCCGCTGTTTGTGATCGAAGCTGACGAATACGACACCGCATTCTTCGACAAGCGAAGCAAGTTCGTGCATTACCGACCGCGGACCGCGATTTTGAATAACCTGGAGTTCGACCACGCCGACATCTTTTCCGATTTGGCCGCCATTGAGCGTCAGTTTCACCACTTGGTGCGCACCGTGCCGGGCAGCGGTCGCTTGGTCGTGAACGCCGATCAAGACAGTTTGCAGCGGGTGCTGGCCATGGGTCAATGGAGCGAAGTTGCCAGCTTTGGTGCATCCGCCCACGCGACCTGGCAAGTGCATGGTGAGCCGTCTGACTTTGAAGTCCTGCAAGAAGGCGTGGTGCAGGGGCGGATTCATTGGGCACTGGGTGGCGTTCACAATCAAATGAATGCACTGGCCGCCATCATTGCCGCCCAGCATGTGGGGGTGGGGGTGGCCGACGCTTGCCTGGCCTTGTCCAGTTTTGAAAATGTGCGTCGCCGCATGGAAATTCGGGGTACGGTGGGCGCGGGCCCGCAAGCCATCACCGTCTATGACGACTTTGCGCATCACCCGACCGCCATTCGCACCACGGTCGATGGCCTGCGTCGTCAAGTGGGCTCAGCGCGCATCCTGGCCGTGTTTGAACCGCGCAGCAACACCATGAAACTGGGTGCCATGAAGGCGCAATTGCCTTGGAGCTTGGAACAAGCGGATTTGGCCTTTTGCCATACCGCCGGCTTGGATTGGGATGCAGGCGAAGCACTGGCCAGCATGGGCAAACGCGCCCACACAGCTGACCATGTCGACGCCTTGGTCGCGCAGGTCAAAGCCGCCGCACAGGCCGGCGACCATGTGTTGTGCATGAGCAATGGTGGTTTTGGCGGTGTTCACGCCAAACTATTGCAAGCCCTTCAGACTTGAGCGCTCGGTCTTTATTTGTGTTGGGCGCGACGGGCTTTAACGCCTTGCGACAGCGCTTCCAAAGTCTTCAAAGAATCGTCCCAAGACAAGCAGGCATCGGTGATGCTTTGGCCATATTCCAAGGCATCCACCTTGTCTTTGCCGGGCGTGAATTTCTGGGCGCCCGGTTTCAAATGGCTCTCCACCATCACGCCAAACACGCTGTGTGAACCGCTGGCCACTTGTGCCGCGATGTCTTTGGCCACCAGCAATTGCCGCTCGTGTTGTTTGCTGCTGTTGGCGTGGCTGCAATCGACCATCAAGCTGGCGGGCAACTTGGCGGCATCCAACTCTTTGCAGGCCGCAGCAACACTCACAGCGTCATAGTTGGGCGCTTTGCCGCCCCGCAAAATCACATGACAGTCCGGGTTACCTTCGGTTTGCACAATCGCCACTTGCCCGTTTTTGTGCACCGACAAAAAGTGATGGCCACGGGCCGCGGCTTGGATGGCATCGGTGGCGATTTTGATATTGCCATCCGTGCCATTTTTAAACCCAATGGGTGCCGACAAACCGGAGGCCAATTCGCGGTGAACTTGGCTCTCGGTGGTGCGGGCACCAATGGCGCCCCAACTGATCAGGTCACCGATGTACTGCGGTGAAATCACATCCAAGAACTCACTGCCCGCAGGCACGCCTTGGCGGTTGATCTCGATCAGCAACTGACGGGCAATGCGCAAGCCCTCGTCAATGCGAAAACTTTCATCCAAGTAGGGGTCGTTGATCAAACCCTTCCAACCCACCGTGGTTCGTGGTTTTTCGAAGTAGACGCGCATCACGATTTCCAAGGTATCGGCGTATTTTTCGCGCTCGGCTTTGAGGCGGCGGGCATAGTCCAGAGCCGCTGCTGGATCGTGAATAGAACAAGGACCAATCACCACCAACAGGCGGTCGTCTTTACCGGCCATGATTTTGTGGATGCGCTGGCGGGTTTTGGCGATCAAACTTTCAACCGCGGTACCGGCAATTGGAAAGAAGCGGATCAGGTGTTCAGGGGGCGGCAGCACGGTGATGTCCTTGATGCGTTGGTTGTCGGTTTGGCTGGTCTGATCATTGGTCGGCGCATAAGCATCGTGCTTGGGGGTTTTCATGGCAGTTCCTAGAAAGCGTTTATCGAGGCAATGTGAATGTGGCGAAAAAAAACCGCCGGGTTCGGCGGTTGGTTTTGGAGTTCAGCGCATGGTTTGCGTTTAGACCTCTCGACCGCCAGTGGGGCGTGAGAACCAAAAATAAGCAAAGTGAAATAGTGCTGAAATCATGTTAATGAATGTAACACAGGCGGTTTGGGCCGTTTTCAAGCCCCATTAAGCCGTGCCGCCAACGGTCAGGCCGTCGATTCGCAGCGTCGGTTGACCCACGCCCACCGGCACACTTTGACCCTCTTTGCCGCAGGTACCGACACCGGGATCCAACGCCATGTCGTTGCCAATCATGCTCACCCGGGTCAAGGCATCCGGGCCATTGCCGACCAAGGTGCCGCCCTTGACGGGGTATTGGATCTTGCCGTTTTCCACCCAGTAAGCCTGACTGGCTGAGAACACAAATTTGCCCGAGGTGATGTCGACCTGACCACCGCCAAAGTTGGTGGCATACAAGCCTTTTTTGATGCTGGCGACAATTTCTTTGGGGTCTTTGTCGCCACCGAGCATGTAGGTGTTGGTCATGCGGGGCATCGGTACATGGGCGTAACTTTCACGGCGGCCGTTACCAGTGGGCGCCACACCCATCAAGCGGGCGTTCATGCTGTCTTGGATATAGCCCACCAAAATCCCGTCTTCGATGAGTACATTTTTCTGGCTGGCATGGCCCTCGTCATCCACATTCAAGGAACCACGGCGGTCAGCGATGGTGCCGTCATCCAACACAGTGACGCCCTTGGCGGCCACACGTTGGCCGATGCGGCCACTGAACGCGCTGGAGCCTTTGCGGTTGAAGTCGCCCTCTAAACCGTGACCAATGGCTTCGTGCAGCAAGATGCCCGGCCAACCCGAGCCCAGCACCACGGTCATTTCGCCAGCGGGTGCAGGACGTGCTTCCAGATTGGTCAGCGCCGAACCAACGGCTTCTTCGACGTAACGCGTCAGGCATGCTGCGTCGAAATGGCCCAAGCCAAAGCGTCCGCCGCCGCCGGCCGAGCCGCTTTCACGACGGCCGTTTTGCTCGACGATGACGGACAGTGACAAACGCACCAAAGGACGCACATCTGCAGCCAAGGTGCCATCGGCACGCGCCACCATAACGACGTCATATTCGCTGGCCAAGCCGGCCATGACTTGCACCACGCGCGGGTCTTTGGCGCGGGCTTGCAATTCCAAGCGCTCGAGCAACTGCACCTTGGCGGTGCTGTCCAGGCTGCCGATGGGGTCTTCGCCGTGGTAGAGCTGGCGGCTGGGCGCGATAACCCGTGCCGGCACCTTGGTGCGGGCGTTCAAACCCGCCGTGGCGATGCTGCGCACGGTATAAGCTGCATCCATCAGGGAGGCCATTGAAATGTCGTCCGAGTAGGCGAATGCGGTTTTCTCGCCGCTGACCGCCCGAACGCCGACACCTTGGTCAATGCTGAATGAGCCGGTTTTCACAATCCCCTCCTCCAGACTCCAACCCTCAGAGCGGGTGTACTGAAAGTACAAATCGGCATCATCCACCTGGTGGGCGCGAATGGCTGATAAAGCTTGGGTCAGGTGGGATTCGTCCAGGCCGTAAGGGGTGAGCAACAGGCTTTGCGCCAGGGCCAGACGTTCAAGGGTGGGTTCGCGTGAAATCATGGCTCATTGTAGGAGTGGGTGAACAACCCCGTTCAATGCGGGTTGTCCGCATGTCTTCAAGACTGAACGAGCTGTTTGGCCTTGGCAATCGATAGCAAAATGCCAATGCCAAAACCCAAGGTGACCATGGCCGTGCCGCCATAGCTGATGAACGGCAGCGGGACCCCGACCACCGGCAACATGCCGCTGACCATGCCCATGTTGACAAAGGCATAGGTGAAAAAGATGAGCGTGATGCTGCCTGCCAACAACCTGGCAAACAAAGTCGGCCCTTCGGTGGCGATGGCCAAACCACGCATGACCAGCACCAAAAAACTGCCGATTAAAAAGATGTTGCCCAACAAACCAAATTCTTCAGAGTACGCCGCAAAAACAAAGTCGGTGGTGCGTTCAGGAATGAAATCGAGTTGTGCTTGGGTGCCTTGCATGAAGCCTTTGCCCCAAAAGCCGCCCGAGCCAATCGCAATCATCCCTTGGATGATGTGAAAGCCTTTGCCCAGAGGATCGCGTCCAGGGTCCAGCAAGGTGCAAACACGCTGCTGCTGGTAATCCCGTAAAAAAGGCCAATCCATGCCATCGACACATAAACTGGGTTCGAAAATCACCAACAGAAACACACCAACGATGCCCAACAGGATGGGTGGGATGATCAACCACCAACTTAATCCAGCAAAAAACAACACGTACAAGCCAGCCGACATGACCAAGATGGCCGTTCCCAAGTCAGGTTGCTTGACGATCAAGGCCACGGGGATGAACAAAATCAGACTGGCCACTGCAAAATCAAGGGCACGCAATTGCCCTTCTCTTTTTTGGAACCACCAGGCCAACATCAGCGGCATGCCAATTTTCATGATTTCGCTGGGTTGGATCACGATGCCGATATTCAACCAGCGTTGTGCGCCTTTGCGGGTCAGGCCAAACAAAGCCACCGCCACCAACAAAGCCAAGCCCACGGTGTAGAGTGGCAAGGCCAAAGCCATCATGCGCTGAGGAGGGATTTGCGCCACCACCAACATGATGGCGCAGGCCAGCAACATATTTCGACCGTGGTCCCAAAAACGCTGACCGTCGGCATAGCCCGATGAAAAAATAGACAGCAAGCCGGCCAAGGCAAGGGCCAAAACGGCAAAGCCCAAAACGGTATCAAAGCCCAACACCATCGGGGTGATGCGCTGAAACACACTGTATTTGCCAAGTTGGGTCGCCATGGCCTGAGTTTATCGGAGCGCCGTGGGAGAATCTTGGTCATGTATGCACTCTTTGAAGACAGCGGCAAATTCATGACTGGACGGGTCATGTCTGAGGCCGAGGCGTCCGCCCAAATTGAACTCGACAGCGGCAAACGCCTGAAAGTCAAATCCACCAACCTGTTGATGAAATTCGACAAGCCACAACCCGCCGAATTCATGAAAGCCGGTCAGTTGGTGGCCGAAAGCATTGAAACGGACATGGCTTGGGAATTTGCGCCGGATGAGGAATTCGGATTCACTGAATTGGCACAGGACTATTTCAGCAAGGACGCCACTGCGGCGCAACAACTGGGCATGTTGCTGCGCTTGTTCGAAGCACCGCACTATTTCCGTCGCGCCGGCAAAGGTCGTTTTCGAAAAGCCAGCGCCGAGGTGATTCAACAAGCGCTGGTGGCCATCGAAAAGAAAAAACAAGTGCAAGCGCAAATCAATGACTGGGCGGCGCAGTTGATAGCTGGCATTTGCCCCGAAGCAGTGGCGCATCAGCTCTACAAAATTTTGTTCAAACCGGACAAAACCGCACCTGAATACAAAGCCGTGGTGGAGGCCGCTCGCAGCAGCAACACGCCGCCTTTGGCCTTGTTACAAAAAGCAGGCGCGATTCGCTCGGCTTATGATTTCCATTGGCAACGTTTTTTGTTCGAGAACTTCCCCAAAGGCACGGCCTTTCCCGAACTGCAAGCGCCGACCATCATGGCCGACTTGCCATTAGCGCAGGTGCAGGCTTTTTCGATTGACGACTCACAAACCACCGAAATTGACGACGCATTGTCGGTACAAGGTTTGGGCACAGACAGCATCACGGTGGGTATTCACATTGCCGCACCAGGTTTGGCAATTCAACCGGGTGACGCCATCGACATGGTGGGGCGTCATCGCCTCTCCACGGTCTACATGCCTGGTCACAAAATCACCATGTTGCCCGACAGCATCGTGCAAAGTTACACCCTGCAAGAAGGTCGCGCCTGTCCAGCGCTGTCGTTGTATGTGCGCTTCGATGCGCAAACATTGGACATGCAGCACAGCGAAACCCGTCTCGAGCAGGTGCCCATTGCGGCCAATTTGCGGCACGATCAACTCGACGCAGTGGTGACCGCGGATTGGCTGAACAACCCAACTCCTTCACCCCGCGCCGACGACCCCGCCATGCCGCATGCCGAATTGGCTTTTTTGTTTCGATTGGCGCAGCATCTGAAGGCAGCGCGTGAGGTGGTTCGCGGCAAACCCGAAAGCTTCAACCGCCCCGACTACAACTTCCGCTTGCAAGACACGCCAGCAAGCGGGCCAGTTGGCAACGAATCCGTGCAAATCACAGTCCGCCAGCGTGGCGCTCCTCTGGACTTGATCGTGGCCGAAGCGATGATCTTGGCCAACAGCACCTGGGGCCAATGGATGGCCAGTTTGGGCGTCCCAGCCATTTACCGCAGCCAAGCCAGTTTGGCGCCCGGCATCAAGGTGCGCATGGGAACCAAGGCCTTGCCGCACGCTGGCATTGGCGTCCCCAGTTATGCCTGGAGCACCTCACCATTGCGCCGCTACACCGATTTGGTCAATCAGTGGCAGCTGATTGCATGCGCCCGCAACGGCGCCACAGCGGCCTTGGTGGCCCCATTCAAACCCAAAGACGCGGCATTGTTTGGCATCATCTCCGGCTTTGAAACCGCCTACGCGGCTTACAACGCGCACCAGTCCAGCATGGAGCGTTTTTGGACCATGCAGCATCTGCAACAGACCGCGATCAGCGAATTGGACGCCAGTGTGTTCAAGTCGTTCCCGGGCGAGCCGCCGATGGCACGCGCCAATGCCTGGCCCTTGGTCTTCAGCGTGTCAGGCGCGCCGCCACTTGAACGTGGCAGCCCCATCCGGGTGCGCATCACGGCCATGGACTTGATCTCTTTGGATGTGCATGCGCAATACCTGCATACCTTGGACAGCACCGACCCGGTGAACGAAACCGATGAAGAAGAAGAGGTGACAGCCGGCCCGCTGTCCATCGCGGTTGATTTATCGGAGACCGCCACCGAGGAACCGCAGACATGAGTTGGGCGCTGGGCTTGTCCTTGGCGCTGCATGCAGCCTTGCTGTTTATCCAACTCGGCGGACCGGCGAGCGTTGACCGCTTGGTGCGCGACAAAGGATTGGAGGTGATTTTGGTCAACACCCAATCTGACGAGAAAAAACCCAGCAAAGCCCGCGCCTTGGCGCAAACCCACCTGGCCGGTGGTGGCGAAGCAGCCGCAAGACGTGCCACTTCGCCGCTGGTGAATGCGCCGCAAACCCAAAGCGGGCAAGCCGATGACCAACGGCAAAGCAAGCTCACCCAACGCGAAATTGAGCAAAACGAATTGCTGGCGCTGGCCAAACGCAACTTGGCCACCCTCACCGCCAAACAAGCCCAACAGCCCGATCCCGCCTTCGAACGTCAACGTCAGGAAATGTTGAACATGTTGGCGCAAATTGAAAAGCGCATCCAAGAAGAAAACGCCAGACCTCGCAAACGCTACATCAGCCCCAGCACACAGGAGATCAACTATGCCCTGTATTACGATCAACTGCGTCGCAAAATCGAAGCACGTGGCACCTTGTTTTTCCCAGAATCACAGGGGCAAAAGCTCTACGGCAGTTTGATCATGGTCATCACCATCGGCCTGAGCGGACAGCTGGTCAGTGCGGAGGTGTCCCAAAGTTCGGGTAACGCCATCCTCGACATGCAAGCGAAAAACATCGTCAAAGGTGCGGCACCATTTGGCAGATTCACCGATCAGATGCGCCAAGACATGGATCAATTGGCGCTGGTCACCCGCTTTAGCTTTGACCGCAGCAACAACCTGCAAACCAGTCTGGAAGAACGCTAACCCATGCGCTTGAATCGCTTGCTCAAACCTTTGGGTCGTTGGTTGGCACTGGTGCTGCTTAGCGGCTTGGGTTTGCAGTTGTTTTTCATCGCCCGCATTGCCAGCATGCGTTTCATCGACCCGGGCTCGACGGCTTTTCAGCGCTCGGAGGCGTGGCGCATCGTGCGTCATGCCGATCGCCTGCGTTGGCGGCACGATGGGGTGCCTGCCAGCCAACACACCAACGCCATGAAGCGCGCCGTCATCGCCTCTGAAGATGATGTGTTTGCCAGCCACGGTGGCGTGCAATGGGA
>Ga0164294_10003116_pt1 | contig 14782 bp, 17 predicted proteins | sample GEODES005metaG_FD_111479 | JGI IMG/M metagenome (GOLD analysis project Ga0164294, IMG submission 111479) | Oligotrophic lake water microbial communities from Sparkling Lake, Wisconsin, USA - GEODES005 metaG | ecosystem: Environmental > Aquatic > Freshwater > Lake | place: USA: Sparkling Lake...
CATTCGTGCAGCAAGATCATTGTTGCGTCCAGTCTTATCACCTTCATAGCTCTGTTTGGTCTCAGGTTCGGGTGCTGGAGGTGTATATTGAGTATTTCCAATATAAGTATAGTGAAGTTCATCGGATACAAATTTACTAGGAGCAGACCAATCTGAATACGAATCTGAGAACCCTGAACCTGCAAATGACCATTCACGAATACCTTCATTTCCACCTTGAGCACTTAACTTAGACCCTGTAGGTTGAGCTGCTGCGACTTGAGATTGTTGCTGAGTTGGAACTTCACGACGAGAGGTTACAGGTTTAGCAATGTATGCATAAATGTCCTTGCCACTATAAACATCCTTTGTCTCTGGATTATAGAGAGTAGGAACTGTCTTTAGAAAAGGGGGCAACTCAGAACGCTGCTTACCATCAATTGAAAACATACGGCAAAGGTTCTCTTTCTTGAGACCCTTTAGCGTCTGAATAATCTGCTGTGAATGAGAACAGCGACTGCTATAAAAGAGGATCGGTTGGTTATTCATCTCGTTGCTGTTTCGTCTGAAAAAAACGGATAAGGTATAACGAAAGGTTGAGTAGACACAATGGAGTCCTTTACACTTTCTAAAAATGGTTATCGCCTCGATACTGAGTTCAAAAATGTTCCCGTGGCCTTTGTGAATGGTCTTCGCCGTATTCTGCTTTCTGAAATTCCTACGGTTATGATTCGTGATGTTCAAATTCTGGATAACTCCACCAAGATGATTCACGAGATGCTGAAGCACCGTATTGAGATGTTACCGATCAATGTCAGACCTGAAGAGGCTGCTGTGATTCGTGATACAAAAATTGAATTGAGATATCTTCCTCCTGCCACGCCTGATCTAACACGAAAGACAGCTGTAGACATCACATCCGATGACTTTGCAATAGACGGTCCTAGACCAGGTATTATTCTCAAGGATCGTGATCTAGATGAACCCTTATACTTTATGCGTCTCCAACCAACGGAGTCTATTCATGTAAAGGCATCTCTAGCAGTGGAAACAAAAAACACTTCACAAGTCTGTGTAGCTACATTCAAAAATCACATTGATCAAGAAATAGCCAAGTTGGATAAAGATACCTATGTTGCTACAGCGGGTGATGATGACAATGAAAGAGCTATGCTTGCAAAGGTGTTTGATAATTATGAAATTCAGAGATCGTATGCAAGAGATGATGAGGGTCGTCCCTATTGGTTTGACTTCTCAGTGGAAAGCATTGGAGTAACTCCTGCTAAGGATCTTCTAAAACAAGCTGCCTCAATTTTCAAGAAAAAGATTGAAACTTGGTGTGAGAACCCAATTCAGCGCGAAGAGGGAGATTGGTATTCAATTGAAACTGAAGAGGAAGGTCATACAATCGGTGCTTTGGCTCAGATTCTAATTTACAACCAAAAAGTGAATTATGTTTCTTATCGAATTGTTCACCCACTTCTTCCAAAGATGATTGTTCGGTTTAGTAGCAAGATTGCACCCGAGAAAGTCATTGAAAAATTTAAGACTGAAGCGGTGGCACTCTGCGAAAGCATTCTTAAGTCAGTATAATGGATAACCCTTACAAAAATGTCTTTCCAGTCGTAAATCAACGGATTGGAAGTTGGGCTGATTTAGAAGAGGAAACCTTAAATGAAAGAGCAACTAAAGAAGGTGGTCTTTTTACATTTAACTTGACTGAGTTCAAGGTATTGGATGAGTTTTCATATGATGAGACTATTCAGCGTCCTGAAACAATTCGTTTCTACACAGTAGATGAACAGATTAATGACGCCTATGAAAAGATGATTCCTAAAGGACGAACTACGAAGAAAAAGATGGAAACTTTGAAATATGAATCGGAGCGTTTAAGAGAGTTGTACAATAAGTATATTGTTCCAACTGCAGATACCTATATGCTTCGTGAACCGGAGTATGGAAAACGATTCAATTGGATTCATCCAGTCTATGCATCTACGAGTCTTTCAAGATATTCCTATGAACAATCTTGGAATCCTTTATACAGTAGCGAACGAGTGCGTCTCCCTCAATTTTATCGTTCTATGATGACTGCTCTTCCAAGACCCTATCAAACTGAAACGGAAGGAGTTCCTTATTCATTTGATTCTCCAACTCAGTTTGTGAACTTGGAAGGTGGTGAACCTATTCGTGCTTTGCCTACTTTTTACTATCCACGCACACAGAGACATGAAGATGGGCGATTTGATATTTTAAGCGTTCCAATGGCAAATACATCTGATACAATTCGATTTGTTGGGTATTATGCAGATAAACGTCCAGTTCCAATTCCTAATCCACTTCCTGATCATGATTTTTTGAAATCCAGTGATCCAGTTATGATTGAAACAACTGCACCTCTTTCAGAAATTGTTCCTTCAATGGATGCGATTTTGACACATGCAGTTCCTGACACTCGTGATCCATATGGCGAAGGCATGAAGTACTTACGCATATACGATATTCAGCTAACAGATATTCCTTGGGACTCATGGAAATCTCGTTTTCCACCCGCTGAACCAGTTCCACCTCAAGCTGAACCTCAAGCAATTGAATTTCCTAAACCTAGTGGAGATAAGCCTTCTGACAATTTGATGAAATACTATGAACCTTATTTTCCTGCACTTTCTTCTCGCAAATGGTTGATGGATCAAGTAGATGGTGGAGAGTTAGTAGTTCATATGTTGTTATCACAAGCAGGTCAGAATGGAACCGTTGCAATGATGCCTGGGTCGGATGCAGAGTTTGAATATCCTGATTCATCTATTGAAGAATGTGATCTTCAAGGTCTTGATTTTAATACATTTCGTATTAAGGGAATCTGCCGTAGAATTTGGGGAGCAAAAGATAAAATTAGTTACAAAACTGTACCTTTAGAACTACTGAAACAGGAACGTAAGAGAGAAGGATATAGTAAACGTAAACAATGGTTAGAAACAACACCCAGTACAATTCTTGAGAGTTATGTGAAGGCGCTCGTAAATGCAAGACTTATTGAACCTAAACCTTCTAAGGAATCTAAAATTCAAAAGATCGCTGCTGCTGAAGTTTCACAACTTCGTCGTGAAGTAGTTGCTGTATTGGGAGATCCAGAAAGATTTGCAGAAGATAAGTTAAGAGATATTACTGAACTTATTAAAGGTGGATTATTGAGTGAGAAAATTTACACAGATTCAAAGGGATTATTTTTGATATGTTCTCACACTTTGGCATTGTTAGGTGGAGATCTTGCTCTAGATAGACGAGCATTTTATGATACATGGACAGCTAAAGTAGACGGGTTCAGAGTTTGTAAATCCTGTGGTGAACATGTTAATTCAGATGTATTGGAAGATCAAGAAGAGTTTACAGATGATGGTCGTGTCATTCGGCACGCAGATGCATTACCAGTCAAAAAGTTTGACGGTCACGGTATAGCTGATCATGTGAAAACATTATCAGTATTAAAAGAATTATTTGATTTCTCAAAGCCTTCTGATGAAGTCTTTTTCATGTTGATTTCACTTCTTCATGTCATTCCTGAAGTGGATCAACTACAACCGATCTTAGAAATGGGTCGTAAGGTTTCAGCTCAACTAGAAAAGGCAAAGTTAGATGGAGGTGTTGTTGGAATTGCACAGATGGTTTTAATGATTCAATCTCATAATCCACCTTTGGTTCCTCGCAGATCATTTGGAAGTAAGCCACTGACTTTACGAGGCTATCCTCGTGATGCCGCTAAGCCTGAAGGCTACACAATTGTAGATAGTATGATGTTAGTGCTTTCAAAAACATTGGAAGCATACCCTACTTCATTCAAAGGTTCAAGTGCCACAACAATGCGTAATGTTTTGAATCAACCTAAAAAGGCTAAGAATCTTGTAGAGAAAACCATTGATACCTTGATGAAAGGTTCTAAACCATTACAAGCTGCTCTTGAACAAGCAAAGACAGTTCTTCCAGCTGAAGAACCCTTGAAACCTTCAACCATGATTCCAGGAGGATTAGTGATGCCGTCCAAAGATACCTTTGGTACAATTGTATCTCCGCCTAGTTGCCCTTCATTACGAGCGTATTGGACTTCAGGACGCCCACCTAAAATCAAGCAGCCGGATGTTCCTTTACGATCTGGAATTAATCACTTTGAACGACCTGGATCCATTGAGACTAAATTGATTGATGAATCAGTTTCAGAAAGAGTTACACCTAAATCTGTGGATGTAAAGAGTGCTGAAGTCAAATCGCGATTAAAGATGGGAAAAGATGGAGTATCTGAAGATTGGCATACAAATGTATTAATTGCAACTCGTCTTGCAAGTGTATTTGGATTACCAACTCCAGTTAGAACAATTGATTCTACACAAAAGAACGATGATCTTCGTGATATCACAAAAGGATACGTCTATGAACTAACTAAAGAAATCTCAAAAGATCCTTTGACAAAGACACGATTGGATGCGATGAAAAAGAACGATCTAGCATTGATGATGTTAACTGCAGATGTAAAGAAGGCAACTGAAGTGACAAATACTTTGAAGGCAAAAGAGCGTATTACCTTCACTGAACGATTCAGAATGATGACGGATGCGGATCGTGAAATCACAAAAGAATTAGTTGATCGTGGATTAGCACCTTATATTATTACCAAACAGGATCGCGTCTTGTTTGCAAGAGAAGTCGCAGAAGAACAAGAAGAGAAATATGAAGACATAGGTGTAGGTCGTCCAGTGGACTATGAAGATCAAGGTGAACTTCCAGTTAATCAAGATTTAGTAGAACGAGGAAATTATGGAGATTACTCAAATGCTGCAAACAATGATGGAAGAGACCCTGAAGACGCTCACACATTTCAAGAGGAAGACTTAGGGATTTAAAGGTTGATATCCTTAATGTAATAATGAACCTACTGAAGATTTGGCTTATCCCTCATAACACTCCTACGGACAAGGATGATATGATTTTCTTTGAGCGCACAGCAACTGAATCTGATATTATCCGTGTGAAGTATACACCAGGTGATGTCAAAGTTAGCTATAACTTTACATTGAACCGAGATGGAACATGCAAGTATATCTCAAACTTGCTTTCTGCTCTCACAAAGGATGCTGACCCATGGAACAAGATACAGATAGCCCCAGCGATTGGACCTGCAATCATGTATTATGTAGTAGATGTTGAAGACGCTATTGAAACTATTATGGAGACAGTGGACAGCCTAGTGTATAACACAATCAGCGTTGCAGATGTTCCCTCCAGAGATTAAGCAAGTTTCCAAACTGTAGCAGCTGCAGCTAGTTGAGCCAAGACATACATGATAGCAACTTGTGTTGTGACCTTACCCTTAAGAAGAGCCCACAAGGTTACAGCAGGATTGAAGTGTCCTCCTGAGTACTTGCCTACTAATAAAATCGCAACCCAAAGAGCTGCCCCGATGGCAAGAGGGTTTCCAATAAGTGCAATCACTGAAATCAATAAAAGAGTTCCAAAGTATTCAGATACAAGAGACTTCCACATTTGATTTTCTATACAGAAAATGAAACATAGAAGTGTAAAGGAGTTGTTTTCAATGTTGACTATCAATGGATATCAAATTGCAAAGACATCTAATGATCCAGCCATTAAGAAGGCGTTGATGGTCAAACCCTTTTCATTGATTAACCCCCACGCAGTTCCTAGATATCCAGTGTATCATGAGGACAAAAATCATCTGTATCTCCCTAAACATTATGGAATTGATAAGTTCGGACCTGTGCCTTCCAAACGAGATGTTCCAGAAACACCTGCTAAGTTTTGGGAGTTTGCTGGTTCCATTCGTCCCGTTCAACTTCCAGTCGTAAACTCATTCTTATTACCTGAACCTCATGATGGAATCATTTCACTTCATACTGGAGGAGGTAAAACTGTATGTGCTCTCTACATTGCTTCAAAGCTACGAGTGCCTACGCTCGTGATAGTTCACAATACATTTCTTAGAGACCAATGGGAAGATCGTATCAAGTCATTTCTACCTAAAGCAAGAATTGGACGAGTCCAAGGAGAGATTTGTGATGTAGCCGACCGAGATGTTGTGATAGTTATGCTCCAAACACTTTCTATGAAGGAGCTAAATGGTGATCTCTTCAAACCGATCGGATTGGTCATTGTGGACGAGTGCCACCATATTGCTTCAGAGGTGTTTGTTCAGGCACTTCCCAAAATCACATCGAAATACATGTTAGGATTATCGGCTACACCTGACCGAAAAGATAAGCTAATGCACGTGATTAATTGGTTTCTTGGACCGTTATTATACAAATCTGAAACAGGTGATTCAGTGGATACAAAAGTGAATGTAGAAGTCTTTGAATATCAAAACACTGATCCTGAATTTAATGAAGTAGTCTTGAGTTCTCAAGGGTTTGTATCCGTTCCAATTATGGTGAATAAACTTGCTGAATGCGAAGACAGAACTAAGTGGTTGTGTGGAATCATTGAAGATGTATGTGAAGAAGGACGGCAAGTGTTAGTCTTATCAGATCGTGTAGAGCATTGCAAAGCAATACTAGAAGGTCTGCCTCCTGCGATTCAAGAAACTGCTTGTATTCTCTCTCAAAAGGTATCTTCTGCAAAGAGAACCGAGTTTTGTGCTGATAAGAAGATCTTGATTGCGACTTATTCAATGTGTAAAGAGGGATTTGATGTACCTACTTTAAATACTCTTGTGATGGCAACTCCGAGACCAGACATTGATCAGATTGTTGGTCGTATTTTAAGAGTTGAAAAATCAACACGAACGATCCATCCATTGATTGTAGATATTGTAGATCCTCAGTTTCGTCGTCAGTTTGGTCAGCGAAATACACTGTATCGTAAACGCAACTATACGATTAAGCGGATGTCAATTACAACTGAATCTTCGCCACCGGAACCTGAACCGAAACGGACTTCTCCGTGGGAGACTTAGGTGTTCGTAATGTAAGACCAGGAGCAGCATCTAAAGTAAAGGGTGAAGCTGCTACACGATCATCTGCATAAATCTCAATCTTGTGGAGTCCATTGGTTTCTTCAGGTTTGGAGACATCTGTGTATTTAGAAAACTTAGACTTGAATTCATCCACTACTGAATCGGGAACTAATGGACTTACTTCAGCAAGTCGGTCGTACTGATCCTTCACATACTTCAATAAAGCAGTGGGTGTCATACGTTCATCTCGGGGGAGTGTCAATTCAACCGCGAGGAAACGATATAACTTTGCATAATGAATCGCTGAAATACGATGTCCTTCTGCCCTTTTTGCCCAGCCGTAATAGGATCCAACCGTGTTCAAAATAGAGACTAATAATGAAGCCGCGCCCAAGGCAATTGAAGCTGTCTGTTGTTGCCCTGCAAACATTGTTGTAGAACCAACACTGATAAAACCAGTAATAGCGGATCCAATGGCAACAGGTAAGTCAATATAGGTTTTCTGACGATTATAGATCTGTTCGCATCGTTTATGAACCCAAGCAAGACCACTCGCCTTCTCACCAGTCTGAGCAAAATATTCTTCTAGTCGAGGCGTCCAATGAACATCTTTTCCAACATCCACACTGCTTGAATCACCCATTCTTATTTTTAAACGCAGAAATACAATATGCTGTGGCCACCTAAATACTATCGTGGACTTTCTACTCGTCGCAAGGCACAACGTAAACGTGAGATCACTCGTAGGTCTAAGATGTCGTGGAAAGATCCAAAAGCATACAAACCCTTCAAGACCGACAAGGGAACCCAGCGCCGCCCCTCGTCCTACACATCTCGCTTTCATAAAAAGTATCCCGGTGTGACGGGTATTCCCGCAATCGCCAAGGCTACAGGTGTCTCTGAAGGCACATTGAAAAAAGTCTACAATCGTGGAATGGCTGCGTGGAGAACCGGTCATCGCCCAGGCGCAAGTCAAGAAGCATGGGGAATGGCTCGTGTATATTCATTTGTGCTTCATGGAAAAACATGGAGAACTGCCGATAAAGATTTAGCAGGGAAGTAATAATGAACTTTGATTATCGTGGAAGCATTGTTTCAACGTCTACCCCGACGACTGAACTACGCACCGTAAAGAAGGTGCTTCACGTAGATTCAGCAGATCGTGATACAGGCATTTATTACACAAATGGTGAGTTCGTTGTGTATTTACCTCGCGTCTATGAGAAAGTTGTGTCTCTCCGTCTTATGAGTGCAGAGTTCCCTACACTTGAAAGTGCACGAACTCATTCATACTCCAGTGGAATAAATGCTCCTACTGCTACATATACGGGTGATACAGCAATTGTCATAACAGATAATGCAATGCCAAACTATTTTTTAGTTGATATTGAAGGTTTGAATAAGGGCGACGAGACAGCAGTTGCAGGAAATAAATCGCAATATCCAGATAGTTTCTTTGCAAAGATAGCTAACACTACATATTCAAAAGCAGTTCTTACTTCAAGCACACTTGCTCTTGGACGTACAACAAATTTTATTGAATACAATGATCACTCTGGTCAGGAGAACAAGGCATACTTCAATCCTCCAATTGGAAAGCTAGATCGTCTTCGTATTCGCACTCGTCTTCATTCTCAACAAGGAAGCCAAGGATTTATCTATTGGACATCTGATCAAGCCGTCGCAACTGCCGCAGGTGCAGGAACTAATACAAATATAGCAAACTATTGCTTAACTTTTGAGATTGAGTATCTTGACAACGGATTTGATCAGTTCTCAAGTCTTTCAACCCGACTACGTCCTAACGACCGCGCTTAGCGACCACGCATAGCCTTTCCGAGCGTCACAAAAGTATCGAAGGTAAAAAGGAAAAACACACCCGTCGCAATATATAGGAGCATATCCTGTGTTGTAGCTGGTGCATAGCCTGTTCTATTTTGTTCTATTAATCGTAAAATTCTGTCTAATTTTGAATCGTCACCTCCACCTCCGCTCATTGCAAAATGTTCACGAACACGGTCGCGAAAGCTCCCTTCTGACGGCTGACGAAAGGTCGGCAATCGTGGATCCAATGGAGCTTCAGGTAGAGGGCGGCGAGGTGTTGCATTGAAAGATTCAGTAGCCGGATTGGTGTCTAGAGGCAAGCTACTTTCAACCGACTTGACAACTTCGGCGAGCTTGGCCTTGTTGTCAGCTTTTTTAGAAGTATCATCCTTCTCTGCGCTAGAACTGGTAATGGGCGCTCGCTGTCCGAAAGGGGTGCCAAAAGCATCTTCTAAACTTGAGTAGTTCATACTCCACTTGTTCAAAGAAACACAGAAAAATATGAGGGAACTATAAATGCTGTCATCACGCAATGAATGGATTCTTATCGGGCTATTAATTGCCTACCTTGCGTTTATTCCTAGTCTTCAGATGATCCGCGATATCCTTTCTACATCCGTAGGCAAGGCGGCGGCGTTAGGAGGTATCGTCTATGTGTATAAATATGTAAGTTGCTCAGCAGCACTTTTGTTGGTCATTGGATATGTTCGATGTGCTGGCATGAATCGTGAGATGTTCGATGTTCCTCCTACAATGAATTGTCCTGAAGGAACAGCATTGGACTCGACAGCAACACCGCCTGTTTGCCGTTCTGCTTCTTCAGTGACTCCTCCTACTGCTTCTTCACTTGAACCATCAAATCCAGTTAATACAATGGGTCCAACATCAGGACCAGGGGCACCCGTTAATACAATGCCTCCAAATCCTGCAATGAGCACTGCACCCATGACTACACCTACAGCCACAATGCCCCCTATGATGCCTCCAAATACCTCAGGGGGTGTTCAACCTTCTATGGGATCATCTTCCACATCTGCACCTATCTAAAATCTTGATTCAAGACAATGAAGATCCAGAAATACCTTGATGCACTGAATACTAATAAGTTTTTTATTGGCGTGATGATGATTTTACTCAACATTGGATCTCGCCATTTAGTGGATGAGTTCAGCGGAAGTCAGGAAGAATATTCCCGTAATCTTCTGTTGAGGCGTATTGCCATTTTTGCTGTGTGTTTTACTGCGACACGTGATATCATTACATCCACTCTTCTTACAGCTGGATACGTAATTATCGCTATGGGTGTTTCTCGAAGAAGTGCCGAAGGAATGGCTAATCAAAAAGTAGATGCGGGTATTTCAAAAGCAGACTGGCCTGCCTATGATCGTAACGTGCCTCCTATGTTTACTTAGATCTTGATGGCCAACTAAATTTTTCACCAACTATAGCATGCACTTGTTTCTTTCCAAAACAACCTAGATATTTACAACTGCCTGGATTATGCATTGAACAAAACAATAAGTCACCTTCCTTTCTTAAAAATTTGTCAGAATGTTGATTATGACAATGATGACATTCATTAGAATAGGTTGATGGAACATGTGGTTTATACCAGAACTTTTCAAGTTTTGACTCAGGTGTCTCTTCTTCAATTATACGATTTTGCCTTGCCATAACAGAACTCATCCTGCTTGTCTTCACACGATGACACATGATGCATAGTGCTTGTAGGTTTGACTCTTCATTTGTTCCTCCATCTCTGAGTTCTTTAATATGATCAATCTCATATCCAGATTCATCAAAGGGTTCTCCCTTCATTGGACATATATAATCAGGAACTGACCCTGCACATGTATAACGCTGTCTTCCAGCAACTCTCTTCTTTTGAGATTCTTTAACATTACGAATCATTATTAGTATATAAAGAATTGTCTTAAAGTTTCATTAAAATGGATTTGTTTTGGCCAACACTTTAGACATTATCATGGATCTGCATAAACTATTTCTAACACCTCGTCCAGATGGGACGGGACTCTTTGACCTCTTTCTAACTGAATGCCAAAAATGGTATGAACAACCCGCACATACTTTTACTGAAATGAGAACACGCGATAATAAAAAAGTTCGCGGTGATGTCTTTGAAGAGTTCTGTGTTCAGTATCTCAAGCATGTTCGTAAACTAACGAATGTTTGGTTGCTGAAAGATGTTCCTGAAGAACTCTTGACAAAACTCAGCCTTAAACGCCCGGATGTTGGAATCGATATCGTGGCCGAAAAAGATGGAAAGTACTATGCAGTTCAGTGCAAGTATAAGAAGCATGTGAGCTACAAGAAGAATGTGGTTACTTGGAAGCAGTTGTCTACCTTCTACGCATTAGTATTAAGAACAGGACCCTGGGCACAGTACATCGTAATGACAAACTGTGACTATTGTCGGCACATGGGAAAGAAGACTTCTAAAGATGTATCGATTTGTTTAAAGACATTTCAAAGGATTACCTCAGAACAATGGGTTCAAATGTGTGAACTTGAAGGTGAAGCTACAGGTGAAAAAGTTACTCTGACTCCTGAAGAATTACGAGCTGCTAGACTAGCAAGATTTGGTTAATTTTTGCGAGTGCGACGAGTCTTCTTGCTCTTGCGACCCTTGCGTGTCTTACCACCTGACATACCCTTTCTATCAGGTGGAACATATGAACTATCTGCTTTTTGTCTTAACATATCATTCTGTTGAGCAGCATTTTTTCCAGAAATACCACTAAGCTGTGACGCAATAATAGCTTCAGGACCATGAGGTAATCTCTTTCGTGCTGCCATTATACGTGTATTACGAACATCACGTCCTTTTTCTTCAATATCTGATTTGAAAGCATCTACATTATTTGGATCAAACCATGCTTCATCAAGATCTAGAAGTCTATCACCATCTACAGTTGTTGCTACCAATTCTTGAGTATATGTTATGCCTGGCCCTGCATATCCATCACCATCGTGTTGTACACGTCGATAGCCTTTAATTTTTATAGGAACATTTTCAAATTTTCCTAATGTACGTCGGTACCAATCTTCTGCATTAGTATAGTTTGGGCTTCGTATTCCCCTCTGCCTAAGATTTCTCCATCTATTAATATCAACCGAACTCCTATCAAATGTAACTATCATTCCCGGTTGTAGATTTGAATGCTTGACCATTTAATTTACTACCGAGTTTTTTTTAACGCTTACGAGTAGTTCGGCGACGATTCTTGCGACCTCTGCGAGTCTTGCGACCCTTACCAAAGTTTTCTTCAGTTTTGTTATAATCAACCGCACCTGGAACTGCTTTTAATTCACCCAAAACAACATTTTTAGCTACCTTAGCAGGTTTTTTTTTGATTTCATCTCTTAGTTCTTCAGATTGAGTTGGAACAACTCTTTTAAAAGCATAGTCGTTTTTTGGATCAAACCAACTTTCAGAAATTTGTATATCACCTATTGTTGTTGTTCCTGAAAGCATCATGGGGCGATTATCTTGTGGACGCCCTCCTGCACGAGCTATTCTGGTTATTGTTATAGGAATATTTTCATATTGTTTATACCGAAAATTATACCATTGATCTATATTTTGATAGCGTGAATTACTAGACATACTTGCCTCATTGAGTTTTCTCCATCTTTCCTTATCAATACTACTCTCATTAAACGTAACTACAATTCCAGGTTCTAAATCTGAGAACCTCATTACAACTTAATTACTACTGAGTTTTTTCCTGTAGATCCAGCGTTTTTCTTTGGATTAGCTCCTCGTAGAGCTGACGCAGGAACTGCTGCTGGAGGTCCATTTCCGGGTGGAACAACTACAGACTGCTTAATGCTTTTCAAAAGCTCATCAATGTTAGGTGGTGACCTCATTTCTGGTACTGGAGCTGGAGCGGGTGCTGGTGGTGCTACTACTTTTGTCTTGGCCCCACCTCCAATCTTGACCTGTTTATCAGCTGTAGGTTGTTTAGGAATCATGGATGGAGGTGGTGCTGGAGGCATACCCGATTGCATAAAACTCATGAGACCTGAGAGAGGATTGGTTGCTTGAGGAGGTGGAGGAACATTAGCTGTTGTACGCATTTGCTGAGTCTGGTTCTGCATTGCCGCAGCAGCAAGAGATCGTGCGATATCTGGGTTCTGTCGCATAATATCATCAATGTTTGGAATTGGCGCCTTGCGTGTCATTTGATTAGTCAAATGAACCATATAGACCATCATACATGCACGCATAGGAATTTTGACCAATGGATGCATCTTCAAGTTTTCACCATATTGATCGTATAACTCTTCAAAATCATCTTCCAAATCCACTACATTCATTTGAGCAGATTCTGAAAGACCATCTAATTGAAGACCAAACGCTTTGAGTAGAGTGACATGTTTGGAACCGTATTCTAATCCACTCATAGCTGTCACAAACCATTCAGAGAATTGCTTGATGGTAGCGTCCATAGACTTCTCACGCTTAATGAACTCAAGTTCCAACTTCATCTCCTCCAAAGGAGAATCCATTGTGAAACGCTTTCTCATCGGAACTCCCATCTTAGAAAGACGCTCAAACTTACGAAGAACTTCATATTTCTCCTTCATCATTGACTCATCGGATACCTTGCGAGGATTCACTGAAGGAGCATAAGGTTCAGCGTTGAAGTTCATGGTTCCACCAAGCTGAATGGGTCCTGTGTCCTCAGAAGATGGAACTAACTTTGGAGCTGGAGGTGGGGCGGGAACATCATCAAATGATAATGTTGGAAGATCTACAGTTTCTAAATTAGCGATACCTGCAGATTGTGGATTTACGAGTAGATCAATGTCCATGCTTATAAGTGACTTGGACGTCCTTCTTAAAGTTAGAACGCGATACAGTAAAAAATTACCCTTTACATCCTAAATCTCTTCATACCCACTTCCATCTCTAATTCTTCCTTTCGTTCCTTGAGATACTCGATGTACATCTCACACCAGATATACTCATGCTCTTTTATGCTACGATCAATTGTTTTCATAAACTCTATTGTACCTTTCACTTCTCTATCAATATCATCTTCATCCATTCTGTGTACTTGACGCTTCATTTCTAGCATCTTTTCCAACATCTCTTCATTACGAATGTCTTTTTCTTTCCACTCAAGTTTAACATATTCCCACAGGTCTCTTGATTTCCAAATACGAAGTCTATACTCAATCTCACTCTCAGTACGTCTTTTTTTAATGAATTGGTCCATGTTGTCTCCCACATCTTCCAGTTTTATTGGCCAATCCAGATCCATTTTGGACCATCCATTTACTTGGATTCGTGTTCTAATACCCAAAGACCTTGTAAGAATGAATCCGCCAAATCGTCCTTCTTCGGATGGGAAGCAAAATGCGCCTGATTCACTTGAGGAACTAAAGCGTATGCATGAGCTATGCCTGTCTTTTTGCGGCCTTTATAACTTGCGGTTGAATCTTCCACAGTCACAATGTTTGACAGCTTGTGAGTTGCCGACACGCCCGTACACCGAAATCCACGGCAACAAAAATACATCTGGAGCATCGCTTGAACCCCAAACATCCGTCGGTCCATTTGATTCTCAAAAGCAACGACATCAGCTCCAGCCCACGAAGTCCGAGCATCCAAACTCTTGATGATTGCAGGAGCTAGATCCAATACAGATCCTTGAATCGCAGACGAAATACACTTCTTCCATGTGTTCTGTTTATGATGATTGTAAAGCAACTTCACCAAATCTGATTTTTTAGTTGCAGTCGTTTCCAACCCTTCAGCTTCAATTCGTTCATGAAGTTGATTTGGAGTCAACTTATTGATTTCAGTTTTAGTGATTGCCTTCTTCTTACGAGGACAATGCTTTGCACAACTAAACAATCCATTACTTGCGTGTTCATATCTTGCTGCTGTAGAGCATTTATGACATCTAGGAGCACCGACACCTGCCTGTTCTCCTAATACGTCAATGATATTCCAATCTATGATCTTTACATCTGTGCGACTTGTGC
>Ga0164294_10003117_pt1 | contig 14782 bp, 17 predicted proteins | sample GEODES005metaG_FD_111479 | JGI IMG/M metagenome (GOLD analysis project Ga0164294, IMG submission 111479) | Oligotrophic lake water microbial communities from Sparkling Lake, Wisconsin, USA - GEODES005 metaG | ecosystem: Environmental > Aquatic > Freshwater > Lake | place: USA: Sparkling Lake...
GCTACCTACTGTAGCCATACTGTCCTCTAGTACATCTGGAACAATAAACATATTTGGCTGAAGATCAATAGCAGCTACTAAGAATTTATCTGAATCAAATGCTTTGCCGAGCTCAAAAATAGAATTATCAAGAAGCACTTCTCTATCGTAAGCAGATCTAGCAGTTTTAAAGAAATCTCTATATTCTGTGTGTTGATCTAGAAGATGTACAAGACAGTAGTCAAAATCATTATATTCTCTAGAATAATCAAGTATGGATAGAGGAGATTCATGGGATACTTTCATGATTCAATTGTAAAGTATACATACTATAAATCAATTTATCAATTAAATAATATGTGTATTATTCAGCTCCTGATATAGCCAACGCAGCGTCATTACTGCAAAGCAAGCTATCGCCAGATAGTCTATCGTTTCTATCCGACATGACTAATATTCCCAGCTTTGATCAGTTCAGCGGACAGCTCTCCAATTTACTACCAGAAAATATTCTTTCTTTGGGGAGCAATGGTGCACTTGAGCTACCAAATACAACTAATTTACTCAATCAACTCAATAGTGTTGCATCCAATGTGACGCCGCAATTGCAGCAAAATGCAGCTTCAATGTTTAATTCATTAGCAGGTAAATTACCAATAAACACAGCTGGGGTAACATCAATTCAGGATCTTGATAGTGCTGCAAAACAAATAGCATCTATTTCACAAGAATTCTCAAAGCAAACATCAGGTCAAATGCTGGATGTGTTTAAAAATAACACGCAAGGCGTTCAACTGGGTAGCCTAAACAATTCAATTAATACCTCAATTGATGGTGCAGGTACCCTTTCACCAAGGGGTATAAGAGATCTTAATGATCCTATAAATCTACAAAACAAGGTAGGTGATGCGGTTACAAACACAACTGGCAGCTTAAAAAGTACGTCATACAGTCTAGCTGCAGACCAAGCACAGAATAAACCGTTCACAGATTCAGCACAAGGCAATCTACAACAACTTAGTTCTCCAAAGTTTAGTGGAAGTAACTCCCAAGGGTTTGATCTGTACGTTAGACGTACTGTGTATTGGGCATATGGTCCTGGCACAGATTCAGATTCTGCAGCATTGAAGAGCTCCACAGGCAGACAACTACAACAAGGTGTAAGTGTTGCGGTTGACCCAAGTATTATACCTTATTTGAGTCGCGTTGATTTTCCAGATATTGGCACCCGATACGCTACAGACACAGGCGGGGCTGTCAAAGCAAGAACTGCTAGCTCTGGTACAGTACCAATTATTGATTTGTTCTTTCTTAACAAAGAAGAGGCATTAAAATTTGCCAACTCGTCACCAGCATTTGTGACCGTGAAGGTGTATCCTCCTGCAAGCAAGTATAAATACGTAGCAAATGCTTCTCCAACCTACGGTATTGCATGAACTCTGATAACGGAAAACTCTACGGTAATTATCTTGGCATAGTTATTGCCAATAATGATCCATCAAAGAGTGGTCGAGTAAAGGTCTTTGTACCAAACGCATCACCTTCAGCCTATAATAATTGGAACAAAGAACTAACAGATAGAAAATTTAAATTTCTTGGTAAAAATATCGATAGTGATTTGACCAGTATTACAGATGAATTGAAGGATATCCTACCGTGGGCTCAATGTGCATCTCCACTTGCTGGTGAAGTATCGTCTGGACGTTACAACAGTTACAATCAATCGGCCACCGTGAGTGACAGTAATGATTATAAAAGCTCTACACCTGTGGAAAAGTTTCAACCCACTGAATACAGTCAGAATCCTGATGGCACAGGTGAAAAGCCTGCAAATATTTTTGAAAAATATAACTTCTCCCCTGCAGATGCATTCGTAAGTCCAGGTGCATCTGGCGTTAATAAGGCAAATTTATATGGTCATAACTACAGACCTGCATCTTATTCGAACAAAGCAAAGGGTTCTTTCTCAATTCCACCTGTTGGCTCTCATTTGTGGGTGTTCTTTGTAGATGGTAATCCCATGCATCCAGTGTATTTTGCAGCTAGCCATGGTACTGACGATTGGCAAGGAGTTTATGATTTTACCGATTACCCTGATTCATATGAAAATAAAACACCAAATACTAAAGAGACAGATCATAACATAGAGATATACCGCAACAAATATCTAGTGAATCAGAAGGGTGGTACTCTTGAATTCGTTAATACAGATAATAGAGAGGCTATAAATCTTACCCATTATAGCGGTAGTTTCATCAGCCTCACAAATCCAACTACAATATATCTTGCCACTGCTAACGAACAACATCTAGTAATGGGTGATAAGTTTGAGACTGTGAGGGGCACAGACAATTACTATGCAGAAGGAGACAGAGATGTTACAGTGCGTGGTGATGTGTATAGAAAGGTGGGCAGTCTGGATTCTGGCTCAACACAGAGATGGAAGGATTTGATGCAAGGGGTTGCTGATATAAAGCAAAGATTTGAAACACAGCGTGTCAAGGACAAGCAACTGTTCAATAGTATCCAGCAAAGTCAAGCTGGTTCATACGGGCCATGTCCAGTGTGTCAGCAAGGTCGATCCTATAATACTTTGCAGAATAACCCGTTTGGTTCAGTCTCTACCTCTACCATAACTACAGCAACAGATCAAGTTGCATTGTATACACAAGTGGATGCAAGAGGCGTGCAACCACCAGGAAATGCTCAAAACTTAGCTATCCCACCTGCAGGTAAGTGTCCTAGTTGTGGAGGAACAGGCAAGAGTATCAGCAGCATGGGTGGCAACTGGTCACCAGACCCTGTAAAGCAACAGTTGCAGTCTCTTATTGCATCAAAAATTGTTGATCTAAGCAAAGCTGAGGCCAGCTTAGGATTGGGTGGTCATGAGATTGTTGATATTACCAAACATAAGATTGAAACAATTGGTACAATTATGAATGATTTTGGCAGTATCAGAGTTGATAGTGCAGGCAAGATTTACAACGCTAGTGTCTACGTGGGTGATACAGGTGTATTTGAGAATCAAGCACCTAGCCCTCTCATAGAATACGTTCATGTAGATGATCTGCCGGGTGGCAACTATACACTCAATGTTTGTAACCGCTACACATTGCAGGTTGGTGCAGGTGGCATCAGCATGAAGTCATTTGGACCCATTCAAATAGGTGGTACTGTGATTAATATGAGTGGTGAGCAAGTCAATGTGGCAAGCAGTAATGAAGTTAATATAGACGGTGGCAAGAGATTAACTGTTACAGCAGATATAATGGTGTTCAAGCAGAGACAGATGGGCCAAGTGTTGATTGATAGCAGTTTGGGCGTTAGCAGAAATCTAATTGTTGGTGGTGGTGCACACATTGAAGGTGAATTGACTGTAAATCATATTACAGCACCAGTTGAAATACAACAAACAGAAGACACAGTTGTGTTTGGTACAACTGCTACAGGTACAAGAACAATTATCGGATATGTGAGGGTAGCCGGAAGTACAGATAGCGCTGTATATAATATTGGTGCAGCAGGCGAACAACCAGGGGCAGATTGTTTTAAGACTCTGCCTCACTCACATCATTTTAGAAATCTGCCTCTCAACTTAGTTGCCAGTAACACTGATTTGCGAAAAGCTGCTGCAGCAAATAATAATGCTGATAGAACGGCTGCAGCACCACAAACAAATGCTAAGAAAGGTCCTTAGACTTTTTATCCCAAGCTTGTTTAAATTTAAACACCCAATCAATTAAGGCGTATTCAAACCCAACATCTCTTCCAGCTCTCTCACTCTCAAACCATTTATGCCTTAAGATTTCCTCTCTCATTAGCAGGAAATGCCTATAGAGACTGGTAGCTGAAAGTACCGGTGTACTACTACTCACATATTTATTTATACAAATAGTCCCGTACATTTACGGGCCCACCTCCCACCCCTATTTGTATGCGCCTTCATACTTACTTATTTTCCGCAGGAGTATTTTTTTTAAGAATTTTGGTGGGGACGATCGAGGTAGTGATAGCCTGAGGTAATAATTTTTGGCTCTTCTTTTTCAGATACAATTGACTTTGTAGCAGTAACTTCTTTTTCGGAACTGGAAGGATATATTTTAGAAAAGATCTTTGTCTTTTTTTCTTCTTCTTCGACAACTGGCTCGACGCGTCTTGTACCGCGAATCATATATACAATAACTATGTCAACCATCTCAAGTAAAAATGCTAACAAACAACAAATTAATGCGGTTATTTCCCCACGCATCAAAGCGCCAAATGAAAGCTGAATAACATCTTCTGTCTTAAAGGAAACAAATTGCGGTTCTATGTTCATTTTAGAACTAATTGTTGAGATGCTATTGTTAACTTGTATAGTTACTCTGGTTAAATCATTAAAATTATCTACATTATTAATCTGATAAAGAATACCTTTATTCTTTGTATCTGAAGCTACGAGACTCTCTATTTCTTGCAAACCTTCTTTGCTTTTATTAACTTGTATTTGGTAATTGTTTTCAATTTTCTGTGTTTCAGTTTCCCTATCATCATTAAGTTTTTTTGCCTCCAAATCATTCTTAGCTTTGATTTTACGAACTTCAGCATCAATCTCTCTGGCGCGAGGACCATCCCCAGGCTTACCAGTTGTACTTGACCCCCTAACCCCTTCACGTTCATCAATAGCTGTTTGCTTTGCATCTAATAAGCTACTGTCAAGACCGTTGACCCTATCATTAAATTTTGTTGTGATATCAGCAATCTGCTTGTCCTTTACTTTTTGTAAAGCAATTTTCTCTTCTTCTATTTTCCCACGGGCAATAGTATTGAAATAATTCACTTTCTCTACTAATTCAAATTTAGTAGCTATCAAAGCTTGTCTAATACTTGTTTCACTATAAAACCCAACAAAGTCAAATATAGCAGGCAGTATGCTTATGGCTAAACAAAGGATTGCATGTTTCGGTTCAAAATGCTCATTACCGAATAATACAATTTTAATACAGTAAGGTAACCCAACAACAGAAAGACTGGCAATAAAAACAAAAAGCTTATTCCAGTCAGGTAAGATCAAGCTCAAAGCATGAAAAGCAAACACCATTGCTACAACCATTACAACACCGTAAACATAGTTAAGTAATTGACTAGCAAGTTTATTTCTTGTGGAAAACCCAAAAAGGGTAGGAAACATGTTATTATTGGCTAGTTTTTTAGTGTCAAAGATAGGAATCATGTGTATAGTATTTATGGAAAATACTACAGTAATCAGAGCTTAATATCGTCAAAAACGTCTTCGGAAATATTTGTATCGCGTGCTGCAACCTTATAAGCACCAATCTCAGCTTCTTGAGGGGCAACCTGCACTTTGCTGCTATCCAAATAACTATCCAACCAACCGCTGATAGGATTAGTCTTTTGATTGAAAATTTTCTTATAGCCAAGAGATCTCAATCTAACATCACAAAGCCACTTGGAATAACCGCCAAGTACCTCGGCATTTAATCCAAGCAATGATCCTTTGCTGAACAGATATTCTGCCCATTCAATTTCATTTTTTGCAGCTTGTTCGTAAATAGCATAGATTTTATCTTCATTTTTCTTAACAATACTGGTGAAGCCCTCTTTATCCTCGTCACGTAAAATCTTTAACAGGTTCTGTGTTATTGCAAAATGCTGAGATTCATCTCTTTGAATAAATTTTATAATTTTAGCATTACCTTCCATCTTGCCTCTATAACCAAAATAAAACGAACAAGCAAAACTAATATAAAACACCAGCCCTTCCATAACATTTACGGCTAAAACACAGTCAAATATGCGCTCTTTAAGATCCTTCTTATTCTCACTACCTAAAATCTTATCATAATTGTTTCGGATTAATTCTGCTCGAGAAAGAATATCTTTATCCTCAATAATACTGTCAAAAAACGCTGTTGCATCTGGGTGTACATTGTTGAGTAGATAGGAGTAGCTGTAGCTATGAATACCTTCAAAGCGGGCCCATGTATTCATACATATTTCTAATTCAGGATTAGATACATACTCTTTTAACGAATGTATAGACCTAGATAACATGCTATCCCCAAGTGTTTGGAACCTCAGATTAGTATCGAATACAAATCTCTCTTCTTTTGTCAATTCACGATAATCGCTCCGATCTTTTTGCAAACTAATTTCATGAGGCCACCAGAAAAACTCTTCTTGCTTCTTAAACAATTCAAAAAATATAGGATATTTGAATCTATCGTAGCGCTGTAGATTTAAATCTTCACCAAGAAATAATGGCTGCTTGGTATAGTCCACATTTTTGAAATTTAAAACAGTCTTCATGGCTCGTCTTTATTTATAACTTGCAAGCACCGCCTGCGCAATCTGTCTCCCGAGAAGTGCTCTGCTCTTTATCACCATCATCTGTATTGTTATAATACAAGCTAATCAATCCCATACTATAAGCATACATTATTTCTTTCATGACTTTACCATCTGGAAGAATATGCTTATCATAATGACTGTAATTATAGTATATGTTAGTAGAAATAGCCATATCAATGTATTTTTGAATCACAGCATTAACATTAATCAAACCAACATTGTCAGGTAGGCTGTAAGCTAATTGATAATTTTCATGATATTTTCCAATTCCTGGGGCAAGAACGGGTAGCTTACCCATTTTCGACATCTTATAGGTAATGAGTGATCGAATAGGCTCAACGCCATTAGTGGAGCTTTGAATCACTGAGCTTGATTCACAGGGCATAACGGCAGACACCGTACTATGACGCAAGCCCACTTCTTTAATTTCTTTTCTTAGTGCATCCCAGTCGAGAGCCAGCTTATGCTTAGAGATATCGTTTACTTTCTTTTTGTATGTATCGATGGGCAGAATACCTTTGGCATATTTCGTTCTATCAAACTTTTCACATTTACCTTTTTCTCTTGCAAGCTGTGCGCTGGCTTTGAGAAGATAATATTGAAAATGTTCCATCCATTCATCAACTAAACCAGGCGCTTTGGGTGAAGTATAACTCACTTCGTTTTTGGCTAAAAATGCTGCAAGGTTTGTAATTCCAACGCCAAGACTTCTACGCTTCTTTGCAAAGTTTTCTGCGGCTTGGTTGAAATAATCCTGAATATCAATTATCTCGTCAAGAAATCTAACAATAAGTTCACAAACCTTCTCAAGATCAGCCCAATTCTTAATTTCCAACATGTTCACAGCGGAAAGAATACACATTCCAATTTCTGCATCAGGATCATGGAAATCTTTTAATGGAATATAAGGGTGAATAATTTCTGTACAAAGATTGGACATAGTAACTTTATCCAGCCATGCACCATGTTCATTGGCACTATCTACGTTAAGAACGTAGATGCGACCTGTTTCAACCCGCTCTTTAACTAACAAAGAAAACAACTTACGTGCAGGCAGTTTCTTTTTAATCTTAATCTTCTTATCATGTTCACACTCTTCGTAAATTTTATTAAATGAAGATGTGCCCCATGCTTCCCACAATTGAGGCACTTCATGAGGTGAAAAAAGTGTAATGTTTTCGTTCTTTATAACCCTATCATAAAATAATTTTGAAAGCCCTATTGTATAATCAAGTTTACGTACACGGTTATCATCTGTACCAGCGTTATTTTTTAGTACGATAACATCTTCAATTTCATGATGCCACCATTGTACATTAACAGTTGCAGAGCCACCACGAATAGAATTTTGTTGCCATGCTTTAACGGACGCCTCGTATATCTTTAAAAACGGTATCAAGCCAGTATGCACAACTGATCCCTCATTAACAGGACTACCCATGGCTCGTATACGCGACACATCAATACCTATACCACAGCGACTTGCCGTGGCAAGTGAAATTGCTGTACCAGACGCTGTGATTGATTCCTTAGTATCATCTACGCCAATCAAACAACAGCTAGCATAGCCCCTCGAAATGGTTCGCACACCAGCCATAATTGGCGTAGGTAAGCTAATTTTATGCTTTGAAATTGCATCGTAAAACTTTCTTATATAGCTTAGCCGGTTGTCCTTAGGATAGTTTATAAAGGAATACGCTGCAATTAAGATATAAGCAAATTGTGGCGTTTCATATATTATGTCTGTAATTCTATTTTTAATTAGATATTTGTCACATAGCTGCTTAACACCTGCATACGTGAATAAAAAATCTCTTTCATGGTCGATAAATTCACCAATTTTTCCTAGCTCTTCGTCTGTATACTTCTCGCGAATTTGTGGATCATATATTTTTAATTTAAGACCATTGTTTACAGTATCAATTAATCGAGGGGCATGCCGACCACCCCATACATCTTTTCTTAACTGATAATTTAACAAGCGTGCTGCTACAAACTGATAGTCAGGCTTTTCTACAGAAATTAAATTTGCAGCCGCTTCAATTAGACTCTGATGTATATCTCGTGTACTGATGTTGTCGGTCATATTGAGCTTGGCATTAATCTCAATATCAGACAGGCTTACATTTTCAAGACCCTCAATCGCCCAAGTAATAACCTTATGTATTTTTTCTATATTAAACTTTTCAGTATCTCCGCTCCGTTTTTTAACTAAAAAGTGATTGCTCATACTTAAAAAATTATTTTATATTTATCTTAAAAAATTTCTTTTATTAAAAGATAAATTTTTTTTACTGTTTGTTGTGATTAACAAGCGCAAAGAGATAAATAGTTCCTAACCGTTGAAAGGCGGGTATTGATTTACTAGACTCATTAAAAGTGTCGTCTATTTCTGGGAAGAAATGTTTCATATAATTACTATCAACTGGATACAAGCCAGGTGAAAAGTGAAGAAAGCATGTTAAGCAAGATAAACCATTTGACGTAAGCAGTCCACTGTATTCGCCAATATTAATTGTTTTTTTCTTATTTAAACTAGAAATAAGTTTATGATTAGGTGATGCCTGCTTAACAAGCCCATAAAGGTTATAATCACCATTGTTGGTGGGAAATGAAAACCTAGATGTATTGAACTTCTTCGATATTGTCAATCTTTCTTCATCGTAACGATTTTTTATAATATGCCCGGCGAAGAAACTATCCTGAAAATTTGCTTCTAACTGAGGGTAAGCAAATTGAGGCTTAACATCAGCAAGTGAATAATCTATCATATCTTTCATTCGTGAAGTTTAATATAAGTATCACGGAATTCAACACATTATCCGCGAAAAGTAGATGTGAGCATGAAGGATGGTAATTTTAACACTTCACCAAAATTTGTGTTACCGCGACGCAATACTATAGTGGCACGATCACCTGTAACAATAGGACCTGAGACTAAGGTACCATTGTAGCGATAAACATTATATTGTGCCCCAGTTAATGCGTCAATACAACGCAAACTAGTACCATCACCAACCACTGTGAATATCTTCTCATTCTGCATATATCTTATTTATGAAATCTTTGACCTCTGGATCCGTTTCTTGACGGGTAAAAGCAGAGATTTCCGCAAACATAGTATTTCGCTTTAGACCAAATTCATTAGTGGTAATGCTTCTAATTACATCGTCAGGTACTTTATCTTCAACTATACCTTCAACGCCCAACTGCTGACGTATCTTATCTATAGTAAATCCTTTAACTAATAGATCTTTTGCTTCTTTACATATATATGTGCGGTGAAGCTCTTCTACAGACCCCGCCTTTTCAAGTTTCTTATTATAGTAATCTGCTGCTGCTATAAGCGAGCGACCTGTAATGATACATGTGAGTTTTCTCGTTTTCAAACTACTTCCTTACTTCTACAGAGGCAATGTTCATTATGTGGACAGGGTGAGCAGCGCCCTGCTTTATTATATTCATGATTGTAATAGATATCTGGTCGAATGCACGTCCCGCCATAAGCAACCTGGCATCTATTTTTACCACCGGTCATTTCTTCTACCCAAGTCTTTTTACAGGACTTCATTTTTTCCTGCTGAAAGTACCATTCACGAGTATTTTTCTCAGATAATTCTTGACTTGCTCTAATATCCTCTGGAGTCTGACCTGACTTACGCTTTCTTTTCTTAAGCAGCTTAAGTTTATATAATACTTCAAAATCTACAGTCTTATTAAAATCAGTAACATTAAGCTCGCTTCTGACCTGTTCAACAGTATATCCTTGCTTCAAAAGCTGTGCGGCTTCCCTAGAAACATAGAACTTACGAATGTTATCTTCGCTTCCGAATTTATTAATTTTGTTCTGTAAAACACTGCCTCCAACATATTTCCCTCGATTTGTTACAATGCAATTTAAAGTTAGTCCTTTCATATTTGTTTATTATAAAAGTACCTGTAAATAAATCAATTACAATAAATATATAATATTATGCCTGACCCAATTACAAGAATTGTCTTTCGTAGAGGATTATATTCTGAAAAAACTGACCTAATATTACTACAAGGTGAACCGGGTTACACGATAGATGCCAAGCGGTTGTTCATTGGTGATGGTGTAACTGCGGGAGGTGTGCCTGTAGGAATGAAGAATCTTGGTATTGCACCATTTGGAGTAACATCAACTAACCTTACATCAGATCAAATTAATTTAAGGGGTCAGCCTGGTGATATTATTTTTGATTCCACAACCACCTGCTTGTGGAGTTTGACTGGGACAGAACCCGGATTAGTTAGTAATTATGCGAAAGTTGCATCCACAGTCGGGCCAGACAATTTAACAATTGTATCAAACAACAACGCACTTAGTGTCAAACAAAACAGTTTGAACGCCACATATGTGTCTAGTGTTTTTGTTGGTCGGGGTCTTGAAAGAATTACTTCAAATACAGTTCTGAGAATTGCTGATCCATCAAGTGAATTATCTTTCTCGGGTAATCAACTTACTATAACTGATGCTGGCGTTACTAATACAAAACTTGCTAATATGCCTCCCAACACAGTAAAGGCGCGTTTGAATACAACAGGAACACCTAGTGATCTGCCTATTAGTCAGTTGGCCGATATTATTGCTCCATTAGTTACACCTCAGGTAGATGGTGTACCCACAGGTGTTGTGCTTGATTTTGCTGGTGCAACCCCTCCAACTGGTTACTTGATCTGTCAGGGGCAAGCTGTGAGCCGCACAACGTACTCCGGTTTATTTAGTATCATTGGTACAACATGGGGAGCAGGTAACGGTTCCACAACCTTCAATTTGCCAGATTTTAGAAGAAGAGTTACAGTTGGTAGCGGCGGTACAGGTACCTCTACATTAGGTAATAACTTAGCGAACTCCGGTGGTGCTGAGGTACACACCCTTACAATTAATGAAATTCCGTCACATGATCATAATTTAAAGGCAAACTCACTCAATGATGCCAATAGGGGTGCTCTGCGGGCTACAGGCTTTGAGCCGCTTATACATGAAAACTATAAAACTTACACCAATACACGGCAGCAAATTGATAATACTGGTGGTGACTTACCACATAACAATATACAACCTTCTGTTATTGTAAATAAAATTATTAAAACATGAAGTTTGATGATTTAATAGAAAAAATCTACGAAGATTTCAATATATTCCCCAAGCCCCTTGCACCTAATACATTTCGGGGTAGTAATATAGATTTCCGTGGATCACTACCGACAGGGTTTAAAGGTGCTGGTCCGCAGGGTATTGCCCCGGGTGGCGAAGATCAGTTGCTAATAAAAGTAACAAAAAAAAAAAAATTACTTAACCCCAGTAAAAAACGTATGACCCCCTAATGTGGTGGTTGGAGTTGCAGCAGGATTTTTACCACCATACTGAGGATTTGACCACTTGGGAGTAACCTTGCTTTGACCACTAGTTACGTGGTAATGGGTTGCAGGCCCAACTACACTAGGTAGCTTACCGGACGACGCAGATACTGCCATTTGTTTGGCGGCATTAAATCTTGGATGCTTCTTTGTCTGCGCTACAATATTAGTTAAATCTTGCTGTGTTTTGATTCCATTGAAAGCGCTATATTGTTTTGGTTTCAACGCCACACTTATAAAGAAAGAAGGATTATTTTTTGCTCTGGTAGCAATAGTATTCATTACACCAGCCATTCCTGCTATATAATCTTTTTCACCACCAGCTTCTTTAACTAGGAGAGTAGCTAATACATCTAAGTCAAAATCTGATAAAGGCTTGGTTTGCTCAATAATAGATACTACCAAATCATCAAACTTCATCCATTATTTAATTCAAAACTGCTACTTTTACTACTTTTGGATTTCTATTAGCAAATTCGAGAGCGTCACTCTTATTAACAAAGAACACGTCTATAACTGGTAGTTTACCATTGGATGCAACTTTACCTTTTACAGCTGTGCCTGTATCTACAGCTTTAACAAGCCCCACGTTAGGTATAATAACCTCTTTATTGTAAGGTATAATTCTTGGGTCTACGGCTATAGAATCACCCTGTTTCAGCGTATATCCAGTAGAACTGCGCATTCTTCTACTATCAGCATCTGTACCTGAACCTCTAGCCCAGTAGACAGTAAGACGAACTGTCAATACCTTTAACTCCTTGCTACCCGTTCTAGGTATAAACGCGTTCTGGTAATTAATACCGTCATTTTTAATAACAATGGTTTTTGCTGCAATCTGTTCTTGTGCCCTTGGCATTGCTTTTAATTCTTTTTTGAGTTCTGTGATGCTTTTGGGTCCAAGCAAGTTACCAGCACCTGGTATAAAAGAACCAGTACTTAGCTTCAGTGTTGTTAGCAGGAGCGTTAAACCTGTTAACGCTAGTATTTTGTTGTTTTTATTTGTGGTTTTCATAAGAAGAACGCGGCAACAAAGGCGGCGTAAAGACTGAAAAAATTGGTATATTATTTATGGTTTTCCCATGGAAAAACCACCCACCTGTCGTCCAAATGCTCAAATCCATAATAATCTGGTTTGTGAAGTTCATTCCTCTTATAAACTAGACTAATGGAAATTACATTTAGGTGCAACATATTTTGTTTTAAATTTAACAGTGTTTTGCCCGTATCACATATGTCATCAATAAGATAGATAACGTCTTTATTTTGCAATAGTTCTGCAGGAGGTAATTGGTATATCTGATCCTGCTCTCTTTTTTCACCTTCATAACTCTTAATTCCAACAGTGCAAAATAAAGAAGGATTTTTCATATGTGACATTAACACCGCTGGTACTAAGCCGCCGCGGCTAATACCTATAATGGCTAAATTCTCCTTATCTGAGCTTAGAGTTTCATTGTGAATTTTTGATGTTAATTGATGAACATCTTCCCAACTTAAGTACAGTTTTTCAGACATCCAACCATAATAACCAGCACTATAAAAATTTCAAGGTTTTTTCTTTAACAGAACATCAGAGATAACTAGCCATTCGTTTAGATGTTTGCTGAGGGTAATCGTCGTTTGTAAGAGATCTGCTGCTGCCTTGCCCTTGGCCCTCTTACTCCGCTCGTAGACATCTAAGACGAAGTCAGCGGTAATCTTAGTCTTTGTCTTGCCTGTAGACATAGATTAAAATTAAGCAATCTTACTTGCTTTGATCTTTCTTAAAATCTCTGTGTATTGTTTGAGTAAGTTGTTAAGCTCTGGTGAAGTGAACAATTCGTGGTAAACATGTTCCATACTGCCAAGATCTTCAGAATCTGCTGCACCAGCAAGGGTACTGAGTTTATCCTTTATCTTATCTCTTAATTGCTGAAGTGTTAAAGTACCGACACCGCTAATGTGAGTCTTATGCTTGCCCTCCTCACCTTCATTGGGAGCATACTGATAGCTGGTAGAAAAAGCAGCTGTATTATTAACATTGACGCTCTCAAGCCAACGATCTATTTTTGGCTGCCAAAAATTGCTCATATATTATTTATTCTTATCGATCACTGTCTTATAAAGATAGGCAATACTCGGGTAGGTAAACCAAGCTAAAAACGGGAAATACGCAGGTAAATCAAAAGCTGCATAAAAACTAACACCTACACACAAAGATCCCCAGAAAGAGCTACAAATATAGCAGCCAAGTAATTTTCCAAAAAATGGTGATTTGAATAACAATGCTGTTTCAAAGTCAGTATTGCTATGGATACTCTTACTAATAAAAATTTGTCCTAAAGTTGTTTTTATTGGACTATAAAACCATATTAATAATGCTGTGAGAGTCACCCCCAAACCAGAAAGATAATATTCAATCATTTTTGCACCCTGTGTTCTTTGTTAATGTTTCTCATAAACTTAATTAATTTACTCTTGCTAAATTTTTCAAATTCTAAATTATCTTTATCAAAACAATGCCCACCCCAACCTCTCTTACCATCCCTACCTGGTACCTGTGTATGTGAAGACCCTATACGTTCATCTAATACTAAAAGCTCGACTAATCTTTTGTATGACACCGGTATTTTTAATTTCTTATGTATGTTATAGAGCTCATTAAAAAAAGTAATTTTATAAGATAAAAATCCGTTTTCAGCATATTTCACAAGCGCTGCGGTTTTGATATCTGTTAATTCTACTCGCTCTAAAAGTCTTAATCTAGGTTTTAAGATTTTAGACAAAGTAATACATGCAGAACGCTGTCCGCCAAAGATAGCAAATTTTTGTGACTGAAAATCGCGTATGTTTGAATGATGCGAAAGATATTCAGGGCTATGAATTAGATGTATATTCTTATATTTCTTTTCTGCACCCTCATAAAATGCTGGGGCAGCTGTCGATTTACAGCAAACAATAGTTCCCTTCTTCATGTGCTTATTAAGAAGCTGAAGTACACCGTCAAGCGTCTTGAAATTATTAGTTGTAGGGGTATCCACACAAACAAATACTGCATTAAAGTTAATTTGTGAAACGTCAGCGA
>Ga0164294_10003118_pt1 | contig 14779 bp, 5 predicted proteins | sample GEODES005metaG_FD_111479 | JGI IMG/M metagenome (GOLD analysis project Ga0164294, IMG submission 111479) | Oligotrophic lake water microbial communities from Sparkling Lake, Wisconsin, USA - GEODES005 metaG | ecosystem: Environmental > Aquatic > Freshwater > Lake | place: USA: Sparkling Lake...
GCCGATGGCGACCAGTCGCGTCAGTTCCTCGCGTGCAGGCTGCATCTTCCCTCGACGCAACAAGAATTCGGCCAGTCTCTTGGAAGCGTTCAGGTCGGTCGGGGCTGCCTTCGTAGCGCTCAGATAACCGGCTTCCGCAGCTTCCTTATCGCCGAGGAGTTCGTTGACCTGAGCCGCCAGCAACTCCTTTCTGGGACTCGGCAGAACCTCGCTGGCGCGATCGACTGTCTTTAACGCCAGCCCCTGCTTGCCGGAAACGGCTTGTTGGGAGGCGAGAGCGAGCCAGATATCAAATTTCTGGGGAGATGCCGCCAAAGCCCTCTCGAAGGTGTCTTCGGCAAGGTCGCTCTTTCCCGCTCGGTTATAGAGTTTCCCCAGCCACATCAGCTCCTCGCTACGAGTCGAGTCCTTGGCAACTGTCTTTTCAGCAATCTCCACCGACGCTCCATAGTTTCCCTCACGGGCGGCGGATTCAGCCTTGAGGCGTTCAAGCCCTGTTGTGTCTGCATTTCCCAAGGTGGCGATGGTTTCGCGTGCTTCATCCAGTCGGTCGTCTGCATAGAGCAAGCCAGCCAGCTGGCGGGTGAGGGCGGCATTGCTGGCTCCTAGAGAAATCGCCTTTCGCAGCCGATCGATAGCCGCTGGTGTATCGCCACGCAGGCGGTCGATCTCAGCGAACAGGCGCTGAGTCTGAAACCAACCGGGGCGGTCGTTCTCAGCTTCGATCAGAAGATTGCGGGCTTCAGCGAGTTTTTCCAACTCTTCCTCAGCCAGTTGAGCGACCTCGATATCGGGGCTTGCTTCACGCCTCTCCCGTTGCGATGCAGCCACCTGAAGAAGGAGAACGGCTGCTTCAGCAAACCGTGTCTGGGGGCTGGAGGGGCCAGCGACGTTACCGATTTCCTCGGCATAACGCGTCGACTGCTCGATATTCTTATCCTCACGCACCAGCTCAAAGAGCGCCAGAAGCAGTCTCAGATCGTCGGGGTTTTCGCGAAGCAGCCCGCTCCAGATTCGTTCCACATCGCGACGTTGGCCGGCGTTGAGATACGTCGATGCCAGTTGCGTGAGTACCCGTCGGGCTGCTTCTGGGGGAAGCTTGCCTGCCCGCTCTTCAATCGATCGCAGCCGCTGGAGGGAGTCGTCGGTCTTTTCCGCGTCAGCCAACTGCGCTTCCAGAATGAGCCGTTCCACCGAATCGCCTGACTTGCTCGGGAATCGGGCCAGAACATCCCGTACCCGCTCCAAGTCATCCGCATCAAGCCACAGCGATCCCAACCCAATCGCCAGCCGTTCCTCGGTGGGAAACTTCTCGAGCGCGGCTTCCAGCGAGTCGGTCGCCTCCTGCCGCTTACCCCTGCGATACAAAGCCTCGGCCAGAGCCAATGCTTTTTGGTCTTCAGAGAGATCCTTGCAACTGGTCAATAGCTCGATCAGCGCATCGACGTTCCGCCAGTCGCGTTCCGGCTCCGGCTTGCCGAGTTCTGCATCAACTCGGAGTTGCAACAGTCCCTTCCAGAGTTGCGGGATCATGGGAATCGATGTCTTAGGAACGCCGCTGGCGATCAGTTCGAATTCATCGAGCGATTCTTTTGGCTTGCCCACGGCAAGCAAGGCTGTTGCCACACCGAGGCGACCGCCCAACGACTTGGGATCCTCCGCCACGACACGCCGATTGGCTTCCAGTTGTTCGTCGAACTGCCCAAGGTTTTCGTGGCATACTCCCAGCAGGAGATCGACCTGCTTGACCATGTCGACAGAATCCCCCACGAGCGGCCGGAGGGCGTCGAGTTTTTGCTTGGCGGCCAACCACCGTTTCCGCGCCATCAACAGCCGAATCTCATACATGCTGACGACCGGGCTGCCCGTTCCGGTCATCTGACGAAGCTTGATGATGCTCTTCTCCGCTTCATCGACGCGATTGAGTTGCAGAAGCGCGTCGCAGAGCATGGGCATCAAAGTTGCCGGATTCGGCGACGTGCGGACCCCGTCCTGAAGCAGTTCAACGGCCTTGTCCGGCTCCTTGAGTTGGAGGGCCAGCAGCGCGCGGCCCCGCACGACGCGTTCGTCCTTCGCGAAACGATCCAGGCCAGTCTGAATGATGGATGTGGCCTTTGTGTAATCCTTTTCGCTCAAGGCAATTTCGAAGGACGTAAAGAGCACATCCGGATTGTTTGGCATCATTTCCGCAGCCTTGCTGATCTGCTCGCCAGCCAGCCGCAGTTTGCCGCGGGCGCGGTTCCATCGGGACTGCGCCAGCCATCCCTTGGCGTCCTTGGGCAGAACCTTCGTCCAGCGTTCCATCACAAGCGCGGCAGCGGCCGAATCCTTGATGCGTTCCTCAAAGAGAGCTGCCAGAAGTTCATAGGCCTCGCCGCACTCTGGAAGAGTCTGCCAGTTTGGATCAAATTGCCGAGTGATCATGTCAAACCCGATCAGACTGCTGGCAATCTTGGCCGATTCCTCGAAGCTTCCCAGACGCGCAGCGGCCTTGGCGTACATCAACTCCAGCATGGCCCTGTCGAGGTCTTTCGAGAGATCGACCCCCACTGCCGTCTCGGGCATGAATCCTTCCGGCAAGGGCTCTTCAGCGGGATCCCTGCTGGCGACGGCCGCCTTTTGACGCAGCAGTTTGAGGTGGTCATGCGCGTCGACGAACCGACCTTTTTTCAGGAGGAACTCGGCGAGTTTGCGCCGCAGAGCGATATCCTCCGGGCTCTTCAGCACGGCCCTCTCCAAGGCCTCAGCCGCCCGATTCACGGTGTCGCGTTTGGCAGTCCGGTCCTCGGCCTTCTTGAGCAGCAGGTTGCCCAGTTGCCCCAGGATCTCACCGTCGTTGGGGCGGTAATGGAGATACCGCTGGAACAGTTCGATGGCCACCTCAACACGGTCTTCAGCCAGCCGCTCCTGAGCCAACCGCGCCAAGCCCTCGGCATTCCGATTGATTTGGAAGCGATGCAGAAAGAAGATCCCGACGCTCAGAGTGACCAGCACGCTGACAAGGATCAGAAAGAATCGGAGGTTGACCCGCTTCATGAACCGCTTCCCAAAAAACTGTTGACCATGCCACCGGCCGAACCAGCGCCGAAATTCAAAATACCCGAAGGCAGCGAGGCCCCCCTGATGCCACTGAGGGCTTATTTTGAACCGGGCGATCTCTGCGGAAAAAATTATACAGAAAATTGCAGCGGGGGGTTCGGCCAGCCGCTCCTGGCTGTCGGTGGAAAAAGTCATCACTGACCACGTTCCACAGGGTTCACCCCCGAAAAAGCGAAGGTTTTGCCGGTGCGTCTGCCACCATGTCCAGTGGCGGATAACGCTATCCACAGCCTGCTGGCGTGACGTTGGGGGGGGCGGCGGCCCGGAGTGCCGTTCAGGGGCGTCACCTGAGGCCCAGTCTGCTGGTCACGTGGAGAACACTCTGCCCCTTCGGGGAACCCACATGCCAAGGGGGCTGCGACGGCAGACAGTCGCCCTCATCGCTTGCGGACAGCGCCGGCAGTCAGCCGGATGGCTGGGGCGCAGTTCCGGACCGATGGTCGGGACGCCGAGGCAGATTGGGTGGGCTGGGGGTGGTGCGCGGAGGAGTGGGCAGGGAAGGCTCATGGGGAGGTGAGGCAAATCGAAAGACTCCGATCAAAGAAGCGGGTGGGATTGAGCCGATCTCAACGGTGAACACCAGTGCGGCGATTGCAGCGACTCTGCAGGCCGCCGGTGGCCTTCCCTACCACAGAACTGTTCCCAGCGGCAGTTTTCCCTCCGCGGAGGATCTTGCGATGCCCACATGTCAAACCGTTGTCGAACGCTCGCGGCCGCTCTATGGGCTGTCTGATGCAGGCAGTTGCCAGCGGCGCTGGAGCCGATCGACGTGGGGAGGAACTGTGGCGCTGGCGGCGCTGGTGTTGGCGACGGGCTGGGACGCCTGCGCGGCCTATCCCCGGCCGGCCGTTCCGGTCGATGGGCCGGCCGCCTCGGTTGATCGACGGGCCCCTGTTGATAAACGGGCGGCTGCAGTTGAAAAACGGGCAGCTGCTGGGCGGCGGGCGACTGCCGCCAGTCAGTCGGGAGTCAGGCAGGCTACCGGTCTGGGACCCGCGGGAGGGGGCGTGGTGCAGGCTGGCGGCGAGGAGTGTGGAGGCTGTAACCGCAAAGAATGCCGCCCGTGCGGCCTCAAACAACGGCTTCATGAACCGCTCTGCAATGGCCAATGCGGCGGCGGCAGCGGGTGCCCGGCCCACTGTCCTGTGCGCCCAAGCCAGTTTGGCTTCTATCCCACTACCTGGAGGCAATGGCCCGGCCAGCAGGTGCGCCAGGTGGCTCATCTCGATGTCGAGGCCACTCCGGTTCAGCCGCCCCGATCGGAAGTTCCCAGCATGAATGAAGAGTCGCGCGGCAACCCGAACATCGATCCCGCCGAGGAGAAGGCAGACGCAGAGGCCAACGCGGCTGAGGGATCTCAGCAGGGCACCGCGGGTGCTGACGGGAAATCTGCCGCTGCCGTCGATCCGGAGTCGCAGCGGGAAAGTGCCGCTGCGGTCTCGAAGGCCTCTCCGCCGGAACCGCTGGCCCCGCAACCGGTCTCAGCGGGAGGAGCCCGTTGGCTCGGGAACCGCTCGGCCGCAGGAGTGCAGGCCGGTTGGGCGGCGGACGGGAACGGAACCGGGCCGAATGGAGGTCCGGAGCCGATGGCCGAGGTGGAAGTTGATGGCCGGTGGCATTCTGACGCAGTTCCCCGCCGCGTTCCCCGCCGCGTGCCGCTGCAGCCACTGGGCAACCCGCTCCGGTAGCCCTGTCGGGGAATGGGGTCTGGCTGTGGGAATGCGAGAGGCGGGAGTTGAACCCGCACGCCTTGCGGCACTGGAACCTAAATCCAGCGCGTCTGCCAGTTTCGCCACTCTCGCGTGGTGAGGCTGAATCACTCCAGAGCAGTCTAACTGCCCGTGGAAAAAGTCCTCCATGCACCCCTCTGCATAAAGGATAGCCCACTCTGTCGCCCGGGGGGAAAGCCGAGTTTTTCCAAGGTCGACGGGCATCGCATCCAGCGATGCGGCACTTGATCCACAGTCTGCCAGCCACAGCCTGCCAGAGAATGGAGCCGATCACGGGGGCGAGGGGAAGTCGCGTTGCTGCAGCAACCGCTCCAGATTGCCCCGGCCCAGGGCGCGGGGCGGCCAGGTGGCCAACAGCACGTCGTGCAGGATATCCGCTGGCGGGGCGGGCCTGAGGTGAGCGCTTCTCAATTCCAGCGAGTGCACTTGCTGAGCGGGGCCGTGCGCGCGATTCCAATGCGTTGCCAGCCCCGCGGCCACTGCCGGGGCGAAGGGGAGATAACGCGGGCTGGAGAGACCCCAAAAGAGCGTGTGCCAGCGGTGATTGGGGAGCGAATAGAAACCGCCCGGCGGCAACTCGGCAACGACCGCAGCCCCTCCCCGCAGCAGGTCGACAACGCTGCCGTCGGCCAGTTCCGCCCGGCTGTAGACCCATTGCTGCTGACGCTTCACATTCCCGAATACACGCCAGTTTTGCTCGAGCCCCAGCAGGGCTACGGCGTCGGCTGCTGCCGCCGGGAGTGGCTGGTGGGGCCAGGGGCCGTTGGCCTGCCCAAAGCTGACCGCAGCCACCGCCAGGCAGACCGCGCAGAGCGCGGTGGCTCCCTGCCCGGCAGGCTTGGAAGAGTGCATGGAGAAATTGTTCCACGGACCGTCAGGGGCGGCCCTGTTCCCGACGCACCAATCCCACCAGTTTCCTGGCAGGAGTGCCAGCCAAGCGGCCATGCCCACCGGGGCGAACAATCCGACATTCATCGTGACGCCGATGGCGGCATGAAACAGCATGAACAGGGCAGCAATCGCGGTTCGGGGGCCCGGGGCTGGAACGGTCAGCAGCAGGATTGGGGCAGCCAGTTCGGCCGCCACCACGGTCCATGTCATCGGCTTGGCGAGCCAGGGCTGCGCCGCCGCGATGGCCCCCAGAGGAGTGCCGTGGTTCTCGATGGAGAGGGCATAGGTGACCGCATCCCCCTGCAGCCAGATGCTGTCGCACTTGGCCAGCCCGGCCGATAGGTAGACCGCCGCCAGCTGGAGCACCAAGGCCACGCTGCCGAGCGAGACCACACCGTCGTCGGCTGGGGAGTTGCGGTTCGTTCGCAGTCCGCTGGCCCGACGGGCGTCCATCGACCAGACCGTTCCCAGCGGCAGAAACAGGCTCCACAGCAGGAGGCAGCCGAGCCAGGCATCGCCACTGTTGCTCGCCGGGAATGTGCGGCGGGCCAGGCTGATCACCGTCACCCAGCCGGCCATCGTGGCCCAGCGGGTGCCCAGGCCAGCCACCAAGAAGCAGCCGGCAGCTATCTCTACCGCCAGCAGGCAGGCGCCGCACCACCAAGGCTCCGGCCACAGGGCCACCGTCCATGCGGCGGGACTGCCCAGAGAGGCCCGCAGGATGTCAGGCGGGAAGAGGCCATCCGCAGCATACATCAGCGGAAAGTCGCGGGCGCGCAGGAGACCATCGCTGCAGAGGATCAGTCCCAGTCCAATCCGCATGGCGGCGAGGCTGCGGAAGGAGAGGAGGAAGGTGCGACGGGCCCAGTCCATGGTTTCGGCATCCGGGATGATCACCACGAAAAGGCGAGCCAGACCGAGTGTTTCTTGAATGCTCCAGGGAACAAAACTACAACAACCGAGGTTATTCGTGACAGGAGTTCCAGCTGGGACCCCCGCAGAATCTGCCAGAGTCAGCCCGTAGCCCCCTGTAAGGAGAGTATTCATGCATGTCCCACTGGTGGTGCTGGGGGGCGGTCCTGGCGGCTACGCGGCGGCGTTCATGGCCGCTGATCTGGGCATGGAGGTCACGCTTGTGGAGCGGGATGAGCGGCTGGGAGGAACCTGCCTGCTCCGTGGCTGTATTCCCTCCAAGGCCCTCCTGCATGTGGGTCGCGTGCTGGCAGAGGCTCGTGAGATGGAGGCTTGGGGCATTCATTTCACCCCCCCCGCGATCGACGTGAACGCCGTGCGGGCCCGCAAAGAGAAGGTTATCGCCACGCTCACCGGTGGCTTGAGCCAGTTGGCCCGGCGACGCAATGTCACGATTGTGCGGGGCCATGCCCGCTTCACCAATTCAGGCACCCTGGAGATCGCCTCTGCAGAGCAGGGGGGCGCCAGCCAGACCCTCACATTCGACCATTGCATTCTCGCCAGTGGTTCGCGGCCGGCACGTATTCCGGCCTTCGCCCTCCCCACACCGCGGGTGATGGACTCGACCGCGGCCCTCGAGATGGCCGACATTCCAGAGTCGCTGCTGGTGATTGGCGGGGGCTATATCGGCTTGGAAATGGGCACCGTCTATGCGGAACTCGGCTCCCGCGTGTCGGTGGTTGAGCTGACAGACACCCTCCTGCCCGGAGCGGATCGCGATCTCGTCAAGCCGCTGCAGCAGCGGCTCGAAAAGCTGTTTGAAGCGATCCACCTGCGCACCAAGGTGGCGCGGCTGGAGGACCGGGGAGACAGGATTGCCGTTGGCTTTGAAGGCCCCGAGGGGGCTTCCACACAGGAGTTTTCCCGCGTGCTCGTGGCGGTTGGGCGGCGGCCCAATTCCGATGGCATGGGGCTGGAAAATACCGCCGTCAAAGTCAATCTGAAGGGTTTTGTGGAGGTCGATGGCCAGCAGCGAACGGCCGATCCCCGCATTCTTGCCATCGGCGATGTCTGCGGTGAGCCGATGCTTGCCCATCGTGCCAGCCATCAGGGGAAGGTTGCCGTGGAGTCGCTGCATGGCGAACCGGCCCTCTTTGCCCCGCGGGCGATTCCCGCTGTGGTCTTCACCGATCCGGAGATTGCCTGGGCCGGCCTGACCGAACACGAGGCGGTGGCTCAGGGACGCGTCGTTGAAATCAGCCGCTATCCGTGGGCGGCCAGTGGTCGGGCTCAGGCCCTCGGCCGTACCGAAGGGATGACGAAATTGATCGTCGATCCCGAAACCGACCTCGTGCTTGGCGTGGGAATGGTGGGGGCGGGAGCGGGGGAGTTGATTGCCGAAGGCACGTTGGCGATCGAAATGGGGTGCACGGCCCGCGATCTCAGCGAAACGATCCATCCCCATCCCACGCTCGGCGAAACGGTGGCGTTTTCTGCCGAAAACTATTTTGGACTGGCCACAGAAATTTACCGCCCCCGCAGTCCAACGGCCGGCCTGTAGGCTGTGGCCAATGCCGGTGACCGCTGGCCGCGCTCAGGTGGGCCAGTTCCTGCATGAAGACTCCGCAAGGATTTGGCCGGCGCTCTTTCGGGGCTGCGCCCGCTGCTTCGGATTCGCCCTTTACGGGCGACGTTACGGCCGGAATAATGCTCAAAGTTCCCTCCTTCCCCGGAGATGCCCATGGCGAGTCCTGACGTCGACCAGTCTTTCACCGATGTTGATGGCCAGGCACACCCCCTGTCCGCTGGTGTCCATCCGCAAATGGCCATTGGCCAGATGGACGTGCAACCGGTTCCCACCGACGGCACTTCGGCGGTCGATTCCGACCCCACCGAGACAAAGGAGTGGCTCGATTCGCTGCGGTATGTGATCAGCAGCCGCGGCAGCGACCGGGCCGGCTACCTGCTCCATCTGATCGAGCAGGAGGCATATCGTCTCGGTGTGCCGATCCCGTTCTCGGTCAATACCCCCTACATCAACACGATTCCGGCCGACAAACAGCCACCTTTTCCGGGCAATCGCGAATTGGAGCGGCGGATCAAGAGCATCATTCGCTGGAATGCCATGGCGATGGTGGTGCGGGCCAATCGCGAGGACAAGAGCATCGGTGGCCATATCTCCACCTTTGCCTCCTCGGCCACGCTGGTGGAAGTGGCGATGAACCACTTCATTCGCGGTCGCAGCGATAATTTTTCGGGTGACCAAGTCTATTTTCAGGGCCATGCCTCCCCGGGCATCTACTCGCGGGCCTTTCTGGAGGGCCGCATCAGTGAGCGGCAGTTGGAGAACTTCCGCCGTGAACTGGCCGAAGGGGGCGGGTTGTCCAGCTACCCCCATCCCTGGCTGATGCCGGAATTCTGGGAGTTTCCCACCGTGTCGATGGGGCTGGGACCGCTGATGGCGATCTATCAGGCCAGATTCAACAAGTATCTCCAGGACCGCGGCATCAAGGATACCAGCCAGCAACGCGTCTGGAGCTTCATCGGCGACGGGGAGTGCGACGAGCCGGAAACGCTGGGCGCTATCTCGTTGGCGGCCCGCGAAAAGCTCGACAACCTGACGTTTGTCATCAACTGCAACCTGCAGCGGTTGGATGGACCGGTGCGCGGCAACGGCAAGATCATTCAGGAACTCGAGGGCGTCTTCCGGGGGGCCGGTTGGAACGTCATCAAGGTGATCTGGGGCGACGAATGGGATGCCCTGCTGGCCAAGGATGAGAAGGGGCACCTCGTCAAGCGGATGAATGAGGTTGTTGACGGCCAGTACCAGAAATATGTGGTGATGCCGGGCGGATATATCCGGGACCACTTCTTCGGCGCCGATCCGGAATTGGCGGAGATGGTCGCTCATCTCTCCGACGAGAAGATCAAGAAACTGCGGCGCGGTGGCCACGATCCGGAAAAGGTTTATGCGGCCTATGCGGCAGCCATGCAGTGCAAGGGCAAGCCGACTGTGATCATCGCCAAGACGATCAAGGGCTATGGCCTCGGAGAGGTGGGGGAGGGACGCAACGTCACCCACCAGCAAAAGAAGCTCAATGAAGAGGAGTTGCGGGCGTTCCGGACCCGGTTTGGCATCCCGATCTCAGACGACGAAGTAGCCAAGGCGCCGTTCTACCGCCCGCCGGAAGATTCTCCGGAAATGCGTTACCTGCGGGAGCGTCGCGCGGCCTTGGGGGGCTCAGTGCCCAGCCGGCCTAAAAATCCGCCACTGCTGAAAACGCCGTCGCTGGCCGACTACGCAGGCTTCATCGAAAAGAGCGCCGGGCGGGAGGTTTCGACCACGACTGGTGCGGTGACCCTGATGGCGTCGCTCCTCAAGGATAAGTCGATCGGCAAGTACATTGTCCCGATCGTGCCAGACGAATCGCGCACCTTCGGCATGGATCCGCTGTTCAAGCAGTGCGGCATCTACGCCCATTCGGGGCAGTTGTATGAGCCGGTCGATTCCGATCAGCTCCTCTATTACCGCGAGGCGAAGGACGGTCAGATTCTTGAGGAGGGCATCACGGAGGCAGGGAGCATCTCCAGCTTCATCGCCGCCGGCACTTCCTATGCCAGCCATGGCGTGCCGATGATCCCCATCTTTATCTATTACTCGATGTTTGGTTTCCAGCGCATCGGCGACGAAATCTGGGCTGCATGCGACAGTCGGGCCCGGGGTTTTCTGCTTGGCGGTACCGCCGGGCGAACGACTCTGGCTGGCGAGGGCCTGCAGCATCAGGATGGCCACAGCCATCTCTTCGCGCTGGCCTACCCAACGGTCAAGGCCTACGACCCGGCGTTTGTCTATGAAACAACCGTGATCATGCTCGATGGTATGGACCGGATGTACGCCAAGGGAGAGGACTGGATCTATTACATCACCGTCTACAACGAAAATTATGAGATGCCGGCGATGCCTCCTGGCTGCGAAGAGGGCATCCTCAAAGGCGCTTACAAATTGAGTGAGACGGCGGGGTCGGCAGCGGGGAAGCACGTGCAGTTGCTCGGGTCGGGGGCGATTCTGCGCGAGGTGATTCGGGCTGCCCAACTGCTCTCCACCCATTGGGGTGTGGGCAGCACCGTATGGAGCGTGACAAGCTGGAAGGAACTGCGTCGCGAGGCGCAGGAGTGCCGCCGCTGGAACATGCTGCACCCTCGGGAAAAGCCGCGTACGAGCTACCTCGAAGAGACCATCGGCGCGGCGAAGGGGGTGTTTTTGGCAGCCAGCGACCATGTGCGGGCTGTGCCGGAGCAACTCGATCCGTGGATTCCGGGGGGGCTCTTTGCCCTGGGCACGGATGGATTCGGTCGCAGCGACACCCGCGGTCCGCTGCGCCGCCATTTCGAAGTGGATGCGGAATGCATCGCGATTGGCGCCCTGTCACGGCTGGCGGCAGCTGGAACGATCAGTGCCGATGTGGTTGCCGAGGCGATCTCGCGACTGGGGGTCAATCCCGACAAGATCGATGCTGCTTCCGCATGAACAACCTGCCGCAGCCGCGAACTCCAGTTCCGGCCCGGTGGGCAGGTTCTTTGGATCGGCTCCACAGAACCAGAATCCTGTTGTGCAACCTTGACTTCTCCCTCCTTACTGCCACGACTGACGTTTTCTCCACTGACGTTTGACCGACCGTATTTCACAGCATCTGGAACCCCATCTCTGCCATGGCCACTGAATTCAAACTGCCCGATCTGGGTGAGAATATTGCCTCTGGTGATGTCGTCACGGTCTTCGTCTCGGCCGGGGATGTCCTGCGGCCGGGGCAGGCCGTGCTTGAGGTGGAGACTGACAAGGCGGTGATCGAGGTGCCGTGTCCCTCCGGTGGCCAGGTGGCCAGCGTGCTTGTGAAGAAGGGGGATACGGTCAAGGTGGGCCAGACCTTGATCACTCTCGGAGCGGCCGGTTCCGCGGCTCCTGCTCCCGCCGCGGCTGCACCGCCGGCGGCTGCACCGGCAAAGTCAGTGGCGCCCCCCCGGCCGGCTGCCGCTGCGCCGGCCCCGAGTTCTGCCCCGGCCCCGGTGGCTCGTTCAGCCCCGGCCCCCATCCCACAGCCAGAGCCGGTGGCTGCGGCCGAGGCACCGGCGCCAATTGCGGCTATCGATCCCGCTGGCCCCGCCGTGCGACGCTTGGCCCGTGAACTGGGAGTCGATCTGGCTCGAGTGCGGGGAAGTGGGCCTGCCGGCCGGATCGTGCGGGAGGACGTGGTTTCAGCCGTTCGTCAGGCGGGTGGCCAAGGCACCGCGACGCGGGCCAGGGCTGGTGAGGCGGCCTCGACGGACCGTGATGATTGGGGCCCGGTGCGCCGCGAGCAACTGTCGCGGATGCGGCGCACGATCGCCACCAATATGGTGCGCAGCGTTTCGACGATTCCCCATCTGACCAATTTCGACGATGCCGATGTGACGGAGCTTGAGCGTCTTCGTAAGGCGAGCGCCGAGGAACATGCCAAGGCGAACGTGAAGCTCACGGCCCTGTCGTTTGTCATCAAGGCGGTCAGTCTCTCGCTGCGGCTCCATCCCACGATCAATGCCAGCGTCGATATGGAAAAGGGCGAACTGCTCTTCAAGGAATACGTCAACGTCGGGCTCGCGGTCGACACGCCTCGTGGCCTGGTGGTTCCGGTGCTGCGGGAGTGCGATCAGCTTTCGATCCCGCAGATCGCGCAGGCAATTGCCGAGACGGCCGAAAAAGCCAAGCACGCCCAGTACTCAATCGAGGATCTGCGAGGTGGCACGTTCACGATCAGTAATCTCGGAGCTATCGGTGGCACCTATTCGACGCCGATCATCAACTGGCCGGAGGCTGCGATCCTGCTGGTGGGCCGCTCGCGAAAGATGCCTGTTGTTCATGAAGACCGGATTGAACCCCGGCTGATGATGCCATTGTCGCTCTCTTATGATCATCGGATCATCGATGGCGCCATGGCTGCTCGGTTTCTCAAGGAAGTGATTGGATATCTGGAAAGCCCCGGAAGGCTCCTGCTGGCCCGATAGCGTGGCGGCCGGCGGCGGGCCGTGTCCGACTGGTGCGAACTGCCGGGCGGGCTGCGTGTTGTCGCGAACAAAATTTCTCAGAAATAATGGATTGTCTCCGTGAGCGTTCCTAACACCTTCGACTCCACCGGCACCGCCAGCCTCGGGTTCTTGGAAGAACTGTTCGCGCAGTATCAGGCCGATCCGGCAAGCGTCGATCCCGACTGGCAGCGTTACTTTGAAGCGCTCGAAAGCGGCCTTTCGGCAGCCTCTTCAGTCGCGGTGGGCGGACCGCCGGCGGAACAGGCCCAGCGGCCCACGGCGCCCTTACCGCGGGCGGTCGTGCCGGCAGTGGATCTCAGTCTTGTGGCGCCCGACGGGATCGCCACCGCCCATGCCGTGGCCATTTCCAACGGCAACGTGCAGTTGCCCGATGCTCCCGCCGGCGAGGCGATGCCGCTGCCGCTGCCCCCTTCAACCGAAACAAAAGGGGAGGAGCGGGTCGCCTTCCTGCAGGACCGGGTCGATCAACTGGTGCGGGCCTACCGCGTGCGCGGCCATCTGATGGCCGACATCGATCCGCTCGGACGCCCGCGTCCAGGGCTTCCCGAACTCGATCCCGATTTCTATCACCTCACCGAGGAGGACATGGACCGGTCCTTCTCGACCGACACGATCGAGGGGCCGCAGTCGATGTCGCTGCGGCAGATCATCAAGCGTTTGCGCAACACCTACTGCCGGGCCATCGGCGTGCAGTTCATGCACATGGATGACCTGCGCGTTCGGCAGTGGCTGCAGGTGCGGATGGAGGGGTGCGAGAACCGTATCCAACTCGACCGGCGTCAGCAGTTGCGGATCTACCGCCAGATGACCACCGCCGCGGTGTTTGAGGAATTTATCCAGAAGCGGTTTCTAGGCGCGAAGAGTTTCTCTTTGGAGGGGTCGGAAAGCCTCATTCCACTGCTGGAAATGGCGATTGAGCGTGCCGCCGGCCAGGAGATCGGCGATGTGGTGATGGCGATGGCACACCGTGGTCGGCTCAATGTGCTGGCCAACATCATGGGGAAGAGCCCACAGCAGATCTTTCGCGAATTCGCCGACATGGATCCGGAGTTGCATGTGGGCCGCGGGGATGTGAAATACCATCTCGGTTATTCCAAGGATCACCGTGCGGCGAACGGCCGGAATGTCCACCTGACGCTCTGCTTCAATCCCAGCCATCTTGAGTTCGTCAATCCGGTCGCGATCGGACGGATGCGGGCCCGGCAGGACAAGTCAAAGGACAGCGCCCGGCAAAACGGGATGGTGATCCTGATTCACGGCGACGCTGCCTTCGCCGGCGAGGGGATCATTCAGGAAACGCTCAATCTGAGTGAGTTGGAGGCGTATCGTGTCGGCGGCACGTTGCATGTCATCGTGAACAACCAGATCGGCTTCACCACCGGTCCGCGCGATTCCCGCTCATGCACCTATGCCACCGATGTCGCGAAAATGCTGCAAATTCCGATCTTTCACGTCAACGGCGAGGACCCCGAGGCGGTGGCTCAGGTCGTCAATTTAGCCATGGATTTTCGCAGGGAATTCCAGCGCGACGTGGTGATCGACATGTATTGCTTCCGACGCCGCGGCCACAACGAGGCCGACGAGCCTGCTTTCACGCAACCGGCGCTCTATCGCGTGATCGAACGCCGCCCGAGCGTTCACGAGAGCTATTTGGAGCGGTTGCTCAAGCTGGGCGATGTGAAGCGTGATGAGGCGATGCAGATCGCCGACGAACACCGCGCCAAACTCGACGCGGAGCTATCGGTCGCCAAAAGCGAGGATTACGTCCGCAAAAGTGAACTCATCGGCGTGTGGTCGTTTTACATCGGTGGCCGCGAGCGTGAGGCGGCCGATGTGGACACCGGGCTCCGCCGGGAGGAATTGGAGCGTCTCCTGCTCCAACTGGTTTCGCTGCCGGATGGATTTCAACCCCATCCCAAGATCGAGAAAATCTTGGAAGTGCGCCGGCAGATGGCTGCCGGGCAGGTGGCATTGGATTGGTCTGCAGCCGAGGCATTGGCGATGGCCAGTCTGGCTTCGCAGGGACTGCGTGTGCGTCTCTCCGGGCAGGACAGCCAGCGGGGCAC
>Ga0164294_10003119_pt1 | contig 14777 bp, 18 predicted proteins | sample GEODES005metaG_FD_111479 | JGI IMG/M metagenome (GOLD analysis project Ga0164294, IMG submission 111479) | Oligotrophic lake water microbial communities from Sparkling Lake, Wisconsin, USA - GEODES005 metaG | ecosystem: Environmental > Aquatic > Freshwater > Lake | place: USA: Sparkling Lake...
CTGGCGACGTGCAGGTGATGAGCGCAGGCACCGGCGTGCGCCATGCCGAGTATAATCTCGAGCCCGAGACCACGCGGATCTTCCAGATCTGGATCATGCCGCGGGAGCGGGGCGGCCAGCCGAGCTGGGGCGCCAAGCCTTTCCCCAAGGGCGATCGCTCGGGCAAGTTCGTCACGCTGGCGAGCGGCTTTGCCGGAGACGACGACGCGCTGCCGATCCGGGCCGATGCCCGGGTGCTGGGCGCGACGCTGAAGGCCGGCGAGAGCGTCACCCATGAAGTGGGTGCCAACCGCCACGCCTATCTGGTCCCCGCCGAGGGCAAGATCGAGATCGACGGCGAGCCCGTCAACGCTCGTGACGGCGCCGCGCTGATCAGCGGCAAGACCTACACCATCACCGCGATCGAGGACGCCGAAATCGTCCTGGTCGACAGCGAATAATCAGGAAGGGAAGCAACCATGTCCAAGATCCTCGTTCTCTATTACTCGTCCTATGGCCACCTCGCGAAGATGGCCGACGCCGTCGCCGAGGGCGCGCGCAGCGCCGGCGCCACGGTGGACGTCCGCCGCGTGCCCGAGACCGCGCCTGCCGAAGTGGCGCAGGCCGCCGGCTTCGTCGCCGACCACAGCCACCCGCTGCTCGAGGACGTCAACGAGCTCGCCAACTATGACGGCATCATCGTCGGCGCGCCGACCCGCTTCGGCCGCATGGCCAGCCAGATGGCGAGCTTCTGGGACCGCGCCGGCGGCGTCTGGTACCAGGGCCAGCTCAACGGCAAGGTCGGCGGCGCCTTCACCTCGACCGCGACCCAGCATGGTGGCCAGGAGACGACGCTCTTCTCGATCATCACCAATCTGCTGCACTTCGGCCTGAACATCGTCGGCCTCGACTATGGCTTCCAGGGCCAGAGCGGTGTCGATGAAGTGAAGGGCGGCTCGCCCTATGGCGCGACCACCATCTCGGACGGCGACGGCAGCCGCCTTCCGAGCCAGACCGAGCTCGACGGTGCCCGCTACCAGGGCCGCAAGGTCGCCGAACTCGCCAACAAGATCGCGGCTCCCCTCCGCGACACCGAGACCGCGTAATTCCCCCTCCTGGCGCGGTCTCCAGGAACGGCGGCCGGACTTCGTGTCCGGCCGCCGTTTTCATTTTCATTACGCTTCCGTTCAAACGCCGTTCAAGCGAGAGGCCCCACACGCAACCAAGCGCATTGCTGAATCGTTGCGCAGCTGTGTCGATCGGACCAAACAGGTCCAAGTTGCTGCCAGGGGAGAATGATCCATGTACGCACGAATTTCCTGCCTCGCCTTGTCCGTCGCGTTGCTGGGCGGTGTCGCCTCCGCCGCGCCGTCGGCGAGCCATTCCGCCGCCGCACCGGCCGCTTTCCAGCGGGTTGACGGCAACAATGTCGGCCGCGTCCGCCACACCGGTGGCGGCGCATTCGTCGAGACGCGCCCCGGCCGCTGGGTCGAGTTCGCCGATGACGGCACGCTGATCCACCGTTTCGACGAGACCAACCGCAGCCGCGACGCGGTCAACCTCTATGACCCGTCGCGCGGCGCCCGCGTTCGGCTCGACCTGCGCGGCGGCGTGATCTCGGGCATTCCGCGTTCCGGCGGCCCGCGCCTGCTCTATCGCATCACCGATCTCGATCCGCGCCGTTCCAATGGCTGGGGCGACAGCGGCGGCTGGGGTGAAGGCGGCTGGGGCCGTCCGGGCGGTGGCCGGCCGGGCAATGGCGGCGGCAATTGGGACCGTCCCGGTGGCGGCGGCAACGGCGGTGGCTGGGATCGTCCGGGCGGCGGCAATGGCGGCGGCTGGGGCACCGGCGGCGTGATCCGCGACATCGAGGTCGGCCCGATCTGGAACCAGTCGGACGCCGAGCGCAAGTGCCGCGACAAGGCTCGCGACATGCGTGGCGAGTGGACCGGCAACTGGCACACCACCGTGCAGGGCCGCCAGTCGGTCTGCGCGATCCGCTTCCAGCGCTAAGCTGAAAACCCGCCACCGCTGGCGCTTCGGCGCCGGCGGTGGCATGGGCGTGCGATGTTCAAGGATCGTGTGCTCTTCATCGATGGCGAAGCTCTGGTGATCGACAAGCCTGCCGGCTTGCCGGTCGATCGTCCGCGGGATCGCTCCGAAAGCCTCGAGGACCTGCTCGACCAGCTCACCTTCGGCTTCCAGCGCCTGCCGCTTCCCGTCCATCGGCTCGACCGTGATACCAGCGGCTGCCTGCTGCTCGCCCGCAATCCCAAGGCGATGAAGCGCTTCTCCCAGGCCTTCGAGGCCGGAGCGGTAGCCAAGCGCTATCTCGCCATCCTCGACGGCGAACCCCAGGAAGACAGCGGCACGATCGAGCTGGCGCTGTCCAAGGTCTCGACCCGCGAGGAAGGCTGGCGGATGATCGGCGACCCCAAGGGCAAGGCCTCGATCACCCGCTACAAGGTGATGGAGCGCAAGGGCGGCAAGAGCCTGGTCGCTTTCTATCCCGAGACCGGCCGCACCCATCAGATCCGCGTCCATGCCGCCGAAGGGCTGGGCGTGCCGGTGCTGGGCGACCCGGTCTATGGCCGCGGCGGCCCGGCGATGATGCTCCATGCCGTCGAGCTGACGGTGCCGCGCGAAGGCAAGGACGACATCCACGCCACTGCGCCGCTGCCGGTGCGCTTTCACAACGCCGGCTTTGGGGCCGGGTTCGGCCGTGGCTGAGCTTCCCGACGAGGCGATCGTCGAGGAGAAGTTCCTGGCCTCGACCGGGCCGGGCGGACAGAATGTCAACAAGGTCGCCACTGCCGTCCAGCTGCGCATCGACGTGTTCAAGCTCGGCCTGGCCCCCTATGCCTATCAGAAGCTCAAGACGCTGGCCGGCACCAAGCTGACCGGCGGCGGCGAGCTGGTGATCACCGCGCGCAAGTTCCGCACCCAGGAAGCCAATCGCGCAGATGCCCGCGAACGGGTGCTCGAGCTGATCGAGAAGGCGCATGAACGCGACGCCCGGCGGATTAAGACCAAGCCGAGCAAGGCGGCCAAGGCCCGGCGGGTCGACGAGAAGAAGGGGCGGTCGCAGGTGAAGGCCGGGCGCGGCAAGGTCCGCATCGACTAGATCGCCTGCGGATGATGTCGGTTTCGCCCCTCCCGCTCGGGCGCCGGATCGCCTACATGGGCGCCATGTACGCCTTCGACATCGAAACCACCGACAAGACCGAGCTCTACCGCGACCTCGCCGCCGCGCTCGATTCGCTCACCGCCGACGAGCCCGACGCGATCGCCAACATGGCGAACGTCTCGGCGCTGATCTGGCAGTATCTGCCCGACCTTAACTGGGCCGGTTTCTACCGCAATGTGAACGACGAACTCGTCCTCGGACCGTTCCAGGGCAAGGCCGCCTGCATCCGCATCCCGTTCGGCAAGGGCGTGTGCGGTGCGGCGGCGGCGACCCGCGAGACCCAGCTGGTCGAGGATGTCCACGCCTTTCCCGGCCATATCGCCTGCGATGCCGCGAGCCGCTCCGAACTGGTCGTGCCGATCGTCGTCCAGGGCGAGCTTATCGGCGTGCTCGACCTCGACAGCCCCAATCCGGCACGCTTCGATGCCGGCGATGCGGCGGGTTGCGAGGCGCTGATGCGGATTCTCGGTCCCCGCCTGACCGGCTGACCCGGATCGGGACTCCGTTAAGCATAGGCAAAACTGGCGCCGCCTTCGCGCGGGGTTTAATCCTTTGGCAACCATGAGAGCGGGGCGGCTCTGCCATGGCCAAAGGAGTTCATAATGCGTCACCTGATCAAGCCGGCCATGATGGCCACGGCGCTGCTGGCAGCCCTGCCTGCGGCTGCGCAGGTGACGTCGCCCGGCCCGGTCTGGGGCGGAAGCGGCGGGCCGATCCCGGCGCCGCGTGGCATGCCCGGTGGTGGCGGTCGTGGCGTGCCGATGCCGCCGCCCCCCGTGGTCTCGCCCAACCCGGGCCCCGGCCCGGTCGCGCATAACGGCCCCGGCGTCCCCACTGCCGGCGCCCGCGTCTGGCAGAATGGCCGCTGGAACGCGCTGCCGCCGCGCCGCGCCGGCCAGAACGGCGTCCACAACAACGGCAACCGCTGGGGCGGCCAGATCAACGGCCGCTGGTATGCCGGTGCCCAGGCCCCTGGCGGCTGGAACAATTACCGCCGCATGGGTCGTGGCGGCCATCTGCCCAACTACTGGATGGGCAGCGGCTTCCGCATTCCCGACTATCTGAACTGGGGCCTAGCCGCGCCGCCCTACGGCTATTTCTGGGTTCGCTATTATGACGATGCCGTGCTGGTCGACGACCGCGGCAGCGTGTGGGATTCGGTGAACGGGATCGGCTGGGGCGATGCGGACGCCGATGCCTGGTCCGATTCGAGCGGCAGCTATTCCAATTCGTACAGCTATTCGAATGCGACCGTGGGGGCAGGCTATCGCCAGCCGATCCAGCCGGTCGACCCGAACGATTATTATGACGGATACTCCAGGGGGAGTGCACCGTCGGCCGGCGCGATCGGTGCGCCGCCGGCGGTGCAGGTTCAGGGCTATTACGGCTCCGGCCAGGCCTATTATGGCGCACAGGGCAGCTACCAGGCCGGCGCGGCCTATTACGGCGCGCCGACCGGCGCGACCGTGATCGTCATCCCCGGCGCGACCACGACCACGACCACGGTGACCGAGGAAGTGATCGAGAGCGTTGCGACCACCACCTATGTCCGCTCCGCCCCGCGCCGCGTGGTGCGCAAGGCCCCGGTGCGGCGCTACCGCGCGCCGGCCAAGTGCTGCGTCTGCGGCTGCCGCTGATTTCCTGCTGCGGGGCGGGTAGCGACTGAGTCGCGGCTGCGGCCTCCCTTCCCCGGGGGGATTAACGCCGCCCGAAGGTCACCAGGCTCTCGGCCCCGTCCGCGCCGATCGCCGACACGCCGACAAAGCTGTCGTCGACCACCTCGCCCTTGAGGCTCGTCTCGGTGCCGGTCACGTCGAGCTGGTTGGTCCAATCGCGCGCGTCGGCGCGGCGCCAGTGGATACGGTACTTCACCGCGCCGGGGACGGCCGACCATTTCACTGCGGTATCGGCCGCGAGCGCGCCGCCGATCGTGACCTTGTCGGGCGCGGCCGGGGCCGCGGCGAGGCGGCGCAGCGTGGCGACGTTGATCGCCGTCACCTTGGCCAGATAGGGGAAGTCCATCTTGTCGACCGTGTCACCCTTGCCGGGGACGAGGTCCTGATGCTGCGCGTCGTAATTCTCGACACCGACCGAGAAGCGCACCGCCGGATAGCCGAGCTTCAGGAAGGGCGTGTGATCGCCACCGCGGCCGAACCGGTCTGGCCGGCGGACCAGGAAGGCATCGAGCCCGCCGGGGATCTTGCCGGCGACTTGGTCGATCGCCTTCGCCAGCGCACGCGAGGGGCCGTCATCCTCGGCCCCATCGGCGCGCAGGCCGCCCAGCGCCTTGGCATCGTCGCCGTCGCTGAAGGTCTCGGAGAAGACCCGCACCCGGTCCGCGACCTTCTGGCCATTGGTGCCGACCGTGTTGCCGACGATGTCGTTGTTGAGCACCGCGGTGACCGTCCAGCCGCGCTCCTTCGCAGTCTCGGCGAGCAGCTGGCCGCCGAACAGCCCCTGCTCCTCGCCCGACAGCGCGGCATAGACGATCGTCGCGCGGAATTTTTCCTTAGACAGGATGCGCGCGGCCTCGAGCACCAGCGCGACGCCCGAGGCATCGTCGTTCGCGCCGGGCGCGTCGGCGGTGGCGTTCATCACGTCGGTCACCCGGCTGTCGATATGGCCCATCACGATGACGACTCGCTTGGGATCGGTGCCGGCCTGGAAGCCGAGCACGTCGACGATCTGCACGCCATTCGGTGCGCGCGGGCCGGTGAAGGTGCGGGCGACATTGGCGACCTCGATGCAGTTGCACTGGTCGCCGAGGCGGGCGAGCTCGGTGGCGAACCAGCGGCGGGCGGCGCCGATGCCGCGGGTCGGGTGATCCGGATCGGAAAGCGTGTGGCGCGTGCCGAAGCTGACCAGCTTCTCGACCGATGCCTTGAGCCGGGCAGGGTCGGGCTTTTCCTGGGCCTGTGCCTGGGCAGTGGCGGGGAGAAGGAGGGCGAGCGGAGCTAGGGCGAGGATGCGCATGGAGCCGAGAGTGGCGGGGCGGGTTGTGCGGGTCAACCAACTCTCCCTCTCCCCTTGTGGGAGAGGGAGGGAGCCGACGCAGTCGGCGGAAGGGTGAGGGGGAGTCGTATCGCGACTCATTCCCCCTCATCCTTCCCACTCGGCTTCGCCTTGCGGGCCCCTTCCTTCTCCCACAAGGGGAGAAGGAGTTTGGTTCAGCTCAATCGATCAATCGCGTCCATGTCGAGCCCGCCGGGAATCACCATCAGTGGGACCGGCAGCTTGCCGGCGTCCGAGCCCGAGAAGTGCGTGACCATCGGCCCCGGCGGGCCGCTCGCGGCGGCGCCGAGCACCAAAGCGGCGATGTCGCGATTGGCGGCGATCATCTCGTGGACGATCTTCGGCCCGTCGCCTTCACGCACCGTGATCGAGGGCTGGAGGCCCGATTCGGTGAAGAGCGTGCCGGCGGCACGGGCGACCAGCGCCTCGGCCCTTTCGCGGGCTTCTTCTTCGATCGTGGCCATCACGCCGCCCCACTGGACGAAGTCCGGCTTGGGAATCAGCGCAAGTATTTCGACGTTGCCGCCGGTCTTCACGGCGCGGCGCGCGGCGAAGCGCAGGGCGATTTCCGCCTCCGGGCTCTCGTCGATCACCACCAGATAGGTGCGCATGGAAGGTTCCTCTTGGTCGTGCGTTACGTGCCCCGTAGCGTCATTTCCTGCAAGCGCGTCTCTTGACCCGGGGCGGGGGCGGCGCAAAGAGGGCCCGAACCTGTTCAGGGCTCCAACGACGGGAACCTTCATGTCGATCGAAATCAAGATGCCTGCGCTTTCCCCCACCATGGAAGAGGGTACCCTCGCCAAGTGGCTCGTTAAGGAGGGTGACACGGTAAAGTCCGGCGACCTCATGGCCGAGATCGAGACCGACAAGGCGACCATGGAATTCGAAGCGGTGGACGAAGGCGTGATCGCCAAGATCCTCGTCGCCGAGGGTACCGACAATGTGAAGGTCGGCACCGTGATCGCGATCATCGCGGGTGAGGGCGAGGACGCCTCGACCGCCGCCGCCGCACCGGCGCCGACTCCGGCCGCTGCGCCCAAGGCCGAGGAAAAGAAGGAAGAAGCCGCGCCTGCGCCGGCTCCGACGCCTGCTCCCGCACCGGCCCAGACCGCTGCCGCCTCGGGCGACCGCGTCAAGGCGAGCCCGCTCGCCAAGCGCATCGCCGCCGAGAAGGGTGTCGACCTGACCGGCGTCGCCGGCTCGGGCCCGAACGGCCGCATCGTCAAGGCCGACGTCGAGGGCGCGAAGCCCGGCGCCGCGCCGGCTGCCGCCGCTGCTGCCCCGGCCGCTGCCGCTGCTCCGGCTGCGTCGGCGCCTGCCGCCGCCCCGGCCGAGCACAAGGTCTGGTGGGACGAATCGATCCCGCACGAGGCCGAGAAGCTCTCGAACATCCGCAAGACGATCGCGCGTCGCCTCACCGAGTCGAAGCAGACCGTCCCGCACATCTACCTCACCGTCGATATCCGCCTCGACGCGCTGCTCAAGCTGCGCGGCGACCTGAACAAAGCGCTCGATGCGCGCGGCGTGAAGCTCTCGGTCAACGACCTGCTGATCAAGGCGCTCGGCGTGGCGCTTGCGCAGGCGCCGAAGTGCAACGTCACCTACACCGGCACCGAGCTGATCAAGTACAGCCGCGCCGACGTGTCGGTCGCCGTCTCGACTCCGACCGGCCTGATCACCCCGATCATCCGCGATGCCGCCAACAAGGCGGTCTCGGCGATCTCGGCGGAGATGAAGGACCTTGCCGGCCGTGCCCGCGAAGGCAAGCTGAAGCCGGAAGAATATCAGGGCGGCACCGCGTCGCTCTCGAACATGGGCATGTTCGGCATCAAGCAGTTCGAGGCCGTGATCAATCCGCCGCAGGGCATGATCATGGCGATCGGCGCCGGTGAGAAGCGTCCCTATGTGATCGACGACGCGCTGCAGGTCGCGACCGTGATGTCGGCCACCGGCAGCTTCGATCACCGTGCGATCGACGGTGCCGATGGCGCCGAGATGATGAAGATCTTCAAGGAGCTGGTCGAGAATCCCTTCGGGATGATCGCCTGAACCGGAGGGCCCGCCCATGCGCGTGCTGATCGAAGTGGTGCATATCGCGATCGGGCTGATCGCCGCGGCGTTGATTTCCGCGGCGGCGGCCTGGTCCTATCCGCGCGGGGCCGATGACATCTGGCTGGTCGGCTATGGCTGCATGGTCGCCGTGGTGCTGATGGGCGTCGGCCCGGTCCGCAAGGCGTTCGCCGAGGACAAGGCGAAGCTGGCCGGCGGTACGGAGCCGCGCGCGGATGGTTGAGGAGGGCGGCAAGCCTCCGCAGCAGCAGCCGGCGATCCGCGTGAGCACGATGCCCGCCGATGCCAATGCTTATGGCGACATCTTCGGCGGCTGGCTGATGGGCCAGATGGACTTGGCGGCCGGCCTTGTCGCCGCGCGGCATTCGCGCGGGCGGGCGGTGACCGTCGCGGTCGAGGGCATGAAGTTCCACGCGCCGGTTTCGGTCGGCGACGAAGTCTCGGTGTTCGCCGATATCGTCAAGGTCGGGCGCACTTCGATGACGATCGAGGTCCAGTCCTGGCGGCGTGCGCGTCACTCCGAGGAGAGCTGCCTGGTCACCCAGGCGCAGTTCGTGTTCGTAGCAGTGGACGAGCACAAGCGGCCGCGTCCAATCGATGCAATTTCGGGCTGACCGCCCATATTCGACTCAACCCAATTGAAGGATTCCTCCCTTGGCTGACACCTATGACGTGATCGTGCTCGGTTCGGGCCCCGGCGGCTATGTGGCGGCGATCCGCGCCGCGCAGCTGGGCCTCAAGACGGCGATCGTCGAGCGCGAGCTGCTGGGCGGCATCTGCCTCAACTGGGGCTGCATCCCCACCAAGGCGCTGCTCCGCTCGTCCGAGATCTTCCACTATATGCAGCACGCCAAGGACTATGGCTTGGTCGCCGAGAAGATCAGCGCCGACCTGGAAGCCGTGGTGAAGCGCTCGCGCGGCGTCGCCAAGCAGCTCAACCAGGGCGTCACGCACCTGATGAAGAAGAACAAGATCACGGTGCACATGGGCACCGGCGTGCTGATCGCGCCGGGCAAGCTGACCGTGACCGCCGAGGACGGCAAGAAGACCGATCTCGAAGCGAAGAACATCATCGTCGCCACCGGCGCCCGTGCGCGTGACCTGCCGTTCGCCAAGGCCGACGGCAAGCGCATCTGGACCTACCGGACGGCGATGACTCCGCCGGAGATGCCGACCAAGCTGCTCGTGATCGGCTCGGGCGCGATCGGCGTCGAGTTCGCCAGCTTCTACAACGACATGGGCGCCAAGGTGACCATCGTCGAGATGCTCGACCGGATCGTGCCGGTGGAGGACAAGGACGTCTCCGCGCATCTGGAGAAGGCGTTCAAGAAGCAGGGCATGGACATCCGCACCGCGACCGGCGTCGAGAAGATCGACGTGACGGGCACCGGCGTGAAGGCCTCGATCAAGGGCAAGGGCGGCAAGGTCACCGTCGAGGAGTTCAGCCACGTCATCGTCGCGGTCGGCATCGTGCCGAACACCGAGAATATCGGGCTCGAGACGCTGGGCGTGAAGACCGAGCGCGGCCACATCGTCACCGACGCGGCCTGCAAGACCAGCGTGGCGGGCCTCTATGCGATCGGCGACGTCACCGCGCCGCCGTTCCTCGCGCACAAGGCGAGCCATGAGGGCGTGATCGCGGTCGAGGCGATTGCCGGCAAGCATCCGCACGCGATGGACGTTCGCAACATCCCGGGCTGCACCTATTGCCACCCGCAGATCGCGTCGGTCGGCCTTACCGAGGCCAAGGCCAAGGAAGCCGGCTATGACGTGAAGGTCGGCAACTTCCCCTTCATCGGCAACGGCAAGGCGATTGCGCTCGGGGAAGCCGAGGGCTTCGTGAAGACGGTGTTCGACGCCAAGACCGGCGAGCTGCTCGGCGCGCACATGATCGGCGCGGAAGTGACCGAGATGATCCAGGGCTACACGATCGGCAAGACGCTCGAGACCACTGAGGCCGAGCTGATGGAGACGGTATTCCCGCACCCGACGATCAGCGAGACGATGCACGAGGCCGTGCTAAGCGCCTACGGCCGCGCGCTCCACATCTAAGCGGTCTTTACGCTTTGTTGCCCATCTCCTGCCATGTTCCGCGGAACTGGTGGGAGATTTGGCATGCGTGCCGTCAAGCTGATCCTGTCGCTGCTGCCCCTGGTCTATATCGGGTGGATGCTGTTTCACTTCACCAGCTTCGAGGGCTGGAGCGACGGCCCGCTGGCCGGCGGGCTGGGGCCGACGGTGCTCGGGCTTGGCGCGATCGGCCTGATCTTCTGCATCCCGCTGGTAGTGAAGCTGCTCAAGATGGCGCTGGCGCCGAGCGCCAAGGTCAAGGTGAAGCCGGGCGTCGAGCTGGACGAAGGTCCGGCGTTCGATGCGGATGCGGCGCTGGCCCGCTATCTGGAGCGCAAGTCCGCCGGGCTGGGCAGCGCCGAGATCCCCAACGCCGAGGACGCGCCGCGCCCGGTATTCGGCCGCAAGATCACCTAGGAGCGCTGCGTTGAGCCGCGTGTCGCCCGCAGGCCGGGCGGCGCTCGCGGCGGCATTGCTCGGTCTCGCCATGCTCGCGCTGTTCTGGCCGGGCATCGCGATGTTCGACAGCCTGAACCAGTACGGCCAGGTCCTCTCCGGCAGCTATGACGACTGGCACCCGCCGGCGATGGCGCGGCTCTGGTCGGTCTTCGCCGCGGCGGGCTGGCACGGTCAGGCGCCGATGTTCCTGCTGCAGGTCGCGCTCTACTGGACCGGGCTGGGCCTGATCGCGGCGGGGCTGACCCGGGTGGGCGCGCGGATCGCCGCCGGCGCGGTGCTGCTGCTCGGCATCTGGCCGCCCTTTGCCGGCTGGCAGGCGGCAGTGCTCAAGGACGGGCAGATGGCCGGTGCGCTGCTCGCCGCTACCGGGATTGCTGGCTGGTGGCGGTTGCAGGGCCGGGTCCTGCCGCGCTGGGCGGTCGGGCTCATCGCGCTCTTGCTGCTCTATGCGACGCTGGTGCGGATCAATGCGGTGTTCGCCACAGTGCCGCTGGCGTTCGGCTTGCTCGGCGCCGGTAGCGGGAAGCCGGTGCGCCACGGCGTGCTGATGCTGGCGGCGATGGTCGCGGTGCTGGTGGCGATGCCGGTGATCAACCACGGATTGCTGCGAGCGAGCGCCAGCGATGTCGGGCGCTCGCTGCCGATCTACGACCTGGCCGGGATTGCGCACCATGCCGGCCCCGAAGCCGTGCCGGTGCTGCCGGCCAGAACCTGGCGGGCGGCGGAGGCCAGGCAGTGCATCCGGCCGCTGCTCTGGGATCCGCTGGGCGATCGCTGCGACTTCGTTGCCGACGGGCTGGCGGAGGCGGCGCCGGGCCGCAAGCTCACTACCGTCTGGATCGCGACGATCGCGCAGCATCCGCTCGCCTATGTCGCGCACCGGCTGACGCACTGGAACGCGACGATGCGCTGGCTGGTGCCGTGGCGCTTCCCGCTGGCCGAGCCGCAATGGGACAGCGAGCCGAATGATCTCGGCCTCGGCTCGCCGTCGCCGCGCACCGCGCCGTTCCAGCGGATCGCGGGCGTGCTGGCCGAGAGCCCGCTCGGCGCGCCGATCGTCTGGCTGGTCGCGGCGCTGGCGGTACTGGGGCTGGGCTGGCGCCGCACGGACGGCCGGAGCCGGCTGGCGGTTGCGCTGGCGCTCTCGGCAGTGCTGACCGAACTCGCGTTCCTGGTGATCAGCGTTGCCGCCGATTACCGCTATCATCTGTGGGCGATGCTCGCGACCGGGCTGGCGGTAGCGCTGGCGGCGGGAACCGGCTTGCCGAGGCGTGGGGTCCGGATCGCGCTGGCAGCACTGCTGCTGGTCGGCGCGACCAGCCTGGTCGCGCGGCTTGTACTGCCTGCCGTGGGCGAGGACTATGCGGCGGCCGCCGGATAGGGACCCGGCCGGCGACAGACGCCGGCCGGGCCGCGCCGCGGTCAGGCGGGGGTCAGGGCTTCGGTGACCGCGGGAACCAGGTTGAGGCCGATCGGCCCTTCGCCGGCATAGGTCATCGTGCCCGAGAGCCCGTTGCCGCTGCCGGCGGCCTTCACCGCGACCACGCCCTGCGTGCCGCGGCAGCCGATCACCCAGATGCCGCCATCGTGCCAAGGCGCGCTGTCGCCGCCCCATTGGTTGAGCACGCTATAGGTGTCGGCCATGGTCTGGGTGGCCTTGAAGCCGATCGGGCCCTCGCCCGAATAGGTCATGGTGCCGGTGAGCGTGCGGCCATTGTCGGCGCTGGAGATGTCGAGCGCGACCACGGGTTGGTCGGGACGGCAGCCAATGACCCAGAGGCCGCCCTGGTGCCAGGGCGCCGAATCGCCGCCCCACTGGTTGGTCGCATCGAAGCTGGTGCCGCTCGACACCGATCCCTTCACGCCGATCGGGCCTTCGCCGGCATAGGTCATCGTGCCGGTGAGTGTCTGGCCGCCGTCGCTCGACTGGAGGTCGAAGGCCACCGCGTTCTGGCCGTTGCGCGCGCCGAGGAGGAACAGGCCGGCATCGTGCCAAGGCGCGGAGCTGCCGCCCCACTGGTTCTCGACCTGGTAGCAATTGGTGGTGACGAGCGTAGCGCGGACCCCGATCGGGCCTTCGCCCTGATAGGTCATCGTGCCGGTGAAGCTCTTGCCGCCATCGCCCGACTGGATCTGCAGCGCGATCGGGTTCTGATCGGCGCGATTGCCGATGCTGAGCAGGCCGCCGTCATGCCAGGGCGCCGAATTGCCGCCCCACTGATTCTGCGTCGCATAGATCGTCATGTTTTGCCTCTTTCATTGGGTCCCGCGCCGGGCCGGTGCGCTGGAGGCGACCCGTCTGTTGAAGACGTGCGGCAGCGCCCGGCGAAATCGCCGAGGGACGGGGGTTTCTGGTTTCAAGCTCTGCGGACAGGCCGCCGGCGAAAGACTCGGGGGCGACGGCGCGATAATAATCGATTCGCCGATGAAACTTCAGCGGAAAGAGGTCCGTTGCGGATCGATTGCTGGCCAAAACGGAGAAGCGGGTGCCCGAGCGCGACGATCATGAGACGGTGTGGAAGAAATTCCACGAGGCAGTGAACATGGCGCCGGCGGAAATCGAGGAGTGGCTCGACACCGAGGAGAGCCGCAAGGTCGGCTTCAAGCGCGACGGCGGCGAGAGCGTGGGGCACGCATCGGGCCGGCGGATTGTCGGCATATTGCGGACGAAGAAGGCCGAGCTCGACGGCGGCGACTATGCTCATATGCGCAAGGTCGTCGGCTTCGTTGCGCGGCACCGGGCGCAGGGCCCGCATGATGAATACCGGATCCCCACCTCACGCTGGCGCTATTCGCTGATGAACTGGGGGCATGATCCGCTGAAGGAGTGAGCCCGCCCGGCAGAGATCAGCCGAGTCCGGCCGCGAGCAATCCGATTGTGGCGACTATCGCCTCGGCAAGCAGCCAGAGGGCGCCCAGTACGCCGCATACCACCGCAAGCCCCTGCTTCATCGTGGCCGCCGCGACGCCGGCAGCAATGCCCAGCGCCACCGAAGAGAACAGCACGGCGTTCCAGCCGGCGCCCCACCAGGTTCCCAGCAACAGCTGGGTGATGCCGAAGGCGAGGATGCCCGCGACCAGCGCCGCGCCTGCGCGGGCTGCCGGCGTGGGGCGCTGCGCCAGCGCCATCATCTTCTGATATCTTGCCCAGGGCCTGGCCATCGGCGCAGCCTATCGCGCGCGCCGAGGCGGCGCTAGCTGGGTCGTTCGGCATATTCCGCGGTCATCCGCTCCCAGTCGCTCCAGTCCGGGTTGCCGGGATAGCTGCGCGCCGCGCCGGTCTCGACCCAGGGAAGCTTCTCGCTGGTCCAGGTCTCGAGGAAGGGCGGGGAGGGGTCCGGCGTGTCGAGCATCGTCGTGCGGACATTGACGAACCAGTCCGCGCCTTCGGCCCGGGTGAACACCCAGCTCTTGCAATGGTCGCAGTGATAATGATGCGCGACCGGCCCGTGCAGGCCGCCGATCACCGGCTCGCCCTGAAGCAGCTCGAAGCCGCCCGTCGGCATGGTGAGGCTGAGCGAGAAGGCGCTGCCGGTCATCTTCTGGCAGCCGGTGCAGTGGCAGGCGCTGGTGAGGAAGGGCTGGCCGGTGACGCGGAAGCGCAGCGCGCCGCAGCGGCAGCCGCCTTCACGGGGTTGGGTCCAGTTGGTCATCGGCCATCTCCTCGCTCTGCCGCATCGGCGCACAAGCATCGGAACGGCACCTACGTGTCCGCGTTCCTTTCCTCAAGAACAGGAGAGATGTCCGCATGAAGCAATACTTCTTTGCGCTCGGCCTCGGCCCTGCCTTCGCGCTCGGGGCCTGTGGCGGCGGCGAGCCGGTGACCACGGTCGACAATGTCGTCGCCACCGACACGATCATTCCGGAGAACAGCATCGACGCCAATGCGGCGACCGGCACCGCGGTCAATGCCGCGACCGGTGCCGAGGTGATGACCGGCCAGGCCTTTGCAGACGCCGCCGGCGCCAGCGACGCCTATGAGGTCGCCGCCGGCAAGCTC